>Ga0116216_10000892_pt1 | contig 21746 bp, 21 predicted proteins | sample Sb_taG_11_FD_89696 | JGI IMG/M metagenome (GOLD analysis project Ga0116216, IMG submission 89696) | Peat soil microbial communities from Weissenstadt, Germany - Sb_50d_3_AS metaG | ecosystem: Environmental > Terrestrial > Soil > Wetlands > Peat | place: Germany: Weissenstadt | collected 2010-09-21
GAGAACGTCCTGGTCGACCTCTACGCCAGCGTGCTCAACCGGGATCAGATCGGCGCCGCCGACAGCTTCTTCGACCTCGGCGGCAACTCCCTGCAGGTCATGCGACTCGTCGACATGATCAACAATGAGATCGGCGTCGATGTCGGCATCGCCGCGATCTTCCTGCACCCCAGCCCCCGGCAGCTCGCCGCCAGCATCGACGCGATCAGGAGCGGCACTGGACAGTCGGCCGACTCCGGTCCGCTCGTTGAGCTGAGCCGAGGCGTCGGCGGGCTGCCGCTGTATCTGATCCACGCGGTCGGCGGCACGGTCTTCGGCTATGCCCAGCTCGCCTTCGAGCTGGCCCGCACCTTCAAGGTCTACGGTGTCCAGGCACCGGGACTGAGCGACCCAGCCAGCACGGCGGCCTCGCTCGGCGACCTGGTGGACGACTACACCGCGCGGATCCGCGCAGCCCAGCCCACCGGACCTTACCGGCTGGCCGGCTGGTCGATGGGCGGCGTGGTCGCGTTCGAGATCGCTCGGCGGCTCGAACTCGCCGGTGCCGAGGTCCGCCTGCTCGCACTGCTCGACGCGCCGTTCGCCATCCCTGACGCCGGCCCGACCGCCGAATCGCAGCTGGCCGGGATGTTCCTCGCCGATGCGACCCACAGCCTGGGCTGGGACCCAGCCGACCGGCCCGACCCTGCCGCGTCTACCGCAGCCGAGCAGCTGGCATGGCTGGCTGGACGGCTGCGTGGCGACCGCGACGGCGGCTCTGACGGCGCCGTCGCAGCGCGGCTGCGGCACCGGTTCGACGTCTTCGGCGCGCACATCCGGATGCTCACCGGATATCAGCCGACGGCCCCGACCGTCCAGGCGCCGACGCTGATCATCAGTGCCGACGACTCGCCGAACTCATCGGCCCGGGCACACTGGCCGCGCGTGCTCGGCGGGCCCGTCTGCACGCTTCGGGTCGACGGCGACCACTACACCTTCCTGCGGCCCCCGCTGGTTACCGACGTCGGCACGTCCATTTTGAAATGGTACGGCGACTGCGGGCCGCGAGCATGACCGGCGGCGGGGTGTTCGTGCGCGGGGCGAGCTACGTCCTCGGCGAGCAGGAGGCTGACTACACCGCCATCGACAACCTGGGCGAGCTGGCCCGCCGGTTCGGCCTGGCGCCGAACGCCGGACTTTGGGGCTGGGGCGGCATCCGCACTACCCGGCGCGATCTGGCCGAACTGGCGACCGAAGCCGGAGCGGCCACGCTGCGGGCAGCCGGCGTCGAAGCGTCGTCGATCGACGCGCTGCTGCTCTGCTCCAACCGGATCCCCGGTCCAGCCGAGGGTCACGGCCGTTTCGTGGCTGACGTGCTGACCGGGATCGGCCTAAGCGACATCCCCTGCTACGGGGTGAACCTGAACCGCTGCGTGAACCTGCTGGCGGGCATCGATGTCGGCCGCGCCCTGGTGGTGAGCGGCCGCTACCACCGGGTCCTGCTGATCACCACCGACAAGGTGGCCGAAGGGGCGGACCGGATGTCGCAGTTCGCGCTGTTCAGCGACGGCGCGGCAAGTTGCATCGTCGCCGCCGACACCGGAGACACCCAGCGCGTCGCCGACGACGGGGATACCCACACGCTCGCCAACGACTCCGGGGACGGCGACTCCGGGGACGGCGACTCCGGGGACGGCGACTCCGGGGACGCTGGCAGCTACGAGCTGCTTGGCTGCGCGACCGCTCAGGAGACCGCGACGCTCGACTGGACCAGCCAGATCAGCTCAGACCTGGCCAGGGCAGTCAACGACCGGCTGCTGACGCCGCACGGCCTGAAGCTCGGCGACATCGCCGCGCTCATGCACGCGAACCTGTTCAAGCCGCTCGTCGTGATGAAGGAGCGGCAGGCTGGTTTCAGCGCGGAGCAGCTGCACACCGACAACATCTCGCGGATCGGGCATTGCTTCGCCGCTGATCCGCTGATCAACCTCGTCGACCGGGCCGCACTCGGCCACGTCACCGTGGGCAGCTACTGCCTGCTGGCTGCGAGCGTGCCCGGATCCCGGATCGGCGCGCTGCTCAGGAGAGTCCGTTAGCGCGTCCTCGCGTGAAAGGGGGTTGCCATGACCGCGGCACCGACGCTCGCGTTCGAGCTGCCCGACACGATCGCCGCGCTGCCCATTCGCGCGTTCGAGTTCAGTGCGGCGGCTTGCGAGCAGGCCGACGCGATCATCGCGCAGCAGCCTGACGCGCTGTTCCGGCGCCTGCTGAGCGACCAGGAGTCCGAGCCGGTGCTGCTCGTGGCGCGGCGGGTGATCGACGCCTTCCTCCGGCAGGTTCCCGACCGGCCGAACGCCGCCGAGCTGCCGCCGGATGCCAGCGCCGACGACATCGCCGCACAGGTAGCGAAGATCCGGGCGGAGCTGGCCGCCACCATCGGCTCGCTGGCGCAGATCGAGCCAGACGCGCGGGACGCCGTGGTCCGGCAGCGCGCACCACTGGGCTTGCTTGCCGGCTGCTGGCTCGATGTGCTGTCGCAGCCTGCCACCCAGCCATCGGTGATCGTGAACCGCCTCTACACCCAGCACTTCATCCAGCGTGGCGAAGGAAACCCGCGGCGCTCCCTGCACTACCTGCGGCGACGTCAGCTTGAGGAAGCGGGCATCTATCTACCGGAGATCGGTGCCGCCGACTTCCTGGCCCGGGCCGACGCGCGGCCGCTGACCGCCCTGCACGGCAGCTTCTACCTGGCACTGTCGCGGCTGCCAGCTAACTTCCTGCCCGAGCTAGTGGGCCTGCATTACGTATTCCACGCGCTCGGCGTCGATGACCTGCTCTCCGGCCTGGAGCCGATGCTGCCCGAGCCGGATCTGCGTGACGTCCTGGCCAGCTATCTCAAGCTGGCGGGCCCGGTGCAGCGCGGGCGCCTGCACGCAGGCATCCGGCTCGCCGCGGCCCTGGAGCGGGAGCATGTCGCGATGCTGGCAGAGCTCGCCACCTGGCACCAGGGGCTATCGCTTGAGTCGAAGGTCGCCGCGATCGTGGCGCGGCACGCCCCGTACGCAGGGCGTCATCACCGGGAGGTGCGGGTCGGCGAGCGGCTGCTGGCCGAGACGTTCAGCGACCCCGACCTGGACCTCGCGGCGTTCCTGCGCGAGTTCCGCGAGTCCAGGCAGCTGCGGCGGACCAGGGACGGGCTTTCGGCGTTCGTCCGGGCGTTCAAGTTCGGCGGGCCGATGTTCGGCATCTTCGACGAGCGCGAGGCCGCGATCTTCAAGACCTGGGTGGATTCGGTACAGGCCGGCCAGCGGCCAGAGATCGTGATCCGCGCCAACACCGTCGGCGACGCCCAGGCGGGCCTGCTAGCAGCGGCGATCGCCGCCAGCGCGCCCGCCGATGTCGTGATCGCGGATGTCGGCACGCCGAGTGACCGCGAGCTGTTCTACCGCCTGGTCAACATCGAGAACTTCGCCAACACGCTGCCGCTCGCCGCGCAGCACGCGGAAGAACTGTTCGATGCGGCGGAGATCCTGTTCACCCACGGGGCCGACGGCAGGTACACCGACGCGAGCTACTTCGACTACAGCCCGGAGGCTCTGTACCAGCGCTGCGAGCGGGTCTACTGGGAGAAACTGGTCAAGCCGTACCGGCCGCTGGAGGAGATACCCGACCGGGACGAGGTGGTGTTCCTGCAGACCACGTACGCGCTTGGCGCGCTGGTCGACGCGGCCTGGATTCACCGGGTCGCGAACCTGGGCCGGTTCGAGCGTCCGTCGGACAGCGGCCTGTTCGCCATCTACGCGGACGAGGTCGGCCATGGCGACCTGCGCAAGAACCACATCACGCTGATCCACCGGGCGCTGCGCAGCATGGGCATCGCCATGCCGCACATCCGCGATGCCGCGTTCATCGACCAGGACGACCTGCCCGACGACCTCTACGGCTTCTCACTGCACCAGCTGTGCATGGCGCTGTTCCCTGACATGTACTACAACGAGATCCTCGGCTACAACCTGGCGATCGAGATGTTCGGCCTCGGCGAGCTGCGGCTGCACGAGATCCAGAAGCTCGGCCACTACGGGTTCGACGACTGCTACGAACGCGCCCACCTGACGATCGACAACATCTCCGCTGGTCACAGCAGGCAGGCCGCCGACATCATCGTGTCCTACCTGGACGAGGTGCGCCGCGGCCTCGGCGAAGCAGCAGTGCAGCTGCAATGGCGCCGGGTGTGGCGCGGCTACGCCTCACTGGCGTATTTCGTCGAGCACGCGCTGCTCAAGCGGATCGCTGCCGACACTGAGCCGGTCGACCTGTTCATCTAAAATCTCGGAACGATCGCACCGGGGCAGGCCCGGCGCTCGGGTGCCGCAGCGGCCGGTAGCCGGCCGCCAGGACGGCGACGATCGACGGCGGCGTCAGCAGCTCGACCCTGGTGCGCGGGCTGGCCGGCACCGGCGGACCGTAGCCGTCGAACGACCATGGCAGCAGCGCGTTCCCGCAGAGCAGCGCCGACCCGCCGTCGTGGCAGACCATCGCGCCATCGGGCAGGTCATCGATCAGCACCTGACGTGTCACCTTGCTCCTGGTCCGCCGGTCGACCCGCTCGGCGTGCAGCCACGAATCCATTTCCCGTGCGTACGGGCGCACGGCCATTTCCTGCGCGGCCTGCCAGCAGCCGCCGAACCACAGGTGGTCGGCCCGGCGGGCAGGACCCGGTTCTGCAACGGCATGCTTGCAGCGTCTCAGATCAGCTCGACGTGCTGATCGGCCCGGACGAGCGAGGCGAGGATATCGAGCAAGGCGGTAGGCTGCGGCTCGAAGTAGAAATGACCGCCGTCGACCAGGTAGCGTTCCGGCGGCCAGGTGAACTCATCGTTCCAGGGCTCGATCTCCGCCGCTCCGACGTGCGGATCATCGCGCCCCACAACCAGGACGGCTGGCACCCCGAGCCGTGGCCCTGGGGTGTAGCGGTACCCGACGGCCAGGTGGAAGTCCGCGATCAGGCCGGGCAGCAGCAGGTCGCGCACCTCCTCGTCGGCGATCACCTAGGCGGGTAGGCCGCCGAAAAATCCGATCGCCTCGGCGAACGCCGCGCCGCTCAGCTTCGCGATGTCGCGCACCCGCTGGGACGGAAGCAGCGACGGCGCGGACAGGCCGGACGCGATGAAACGGCGCGGCGCGGCGAGACCCGACAGCCTGCGGCACACCTCGAAGGCGACCAGCGCGCCTAGGCTATGCCCGAACAGGTAGCACGACCGCCCGTCAGCCTCGGTGATCTCGGTGATGGCCGCGGTGGCCCCGTCGATGAACTCTTCGATCGTTGGCGCCGGCTCGGCCGCGCGGTGCTCGCGCCCGGGCCGGCAAACCGCCACGATCTCGGCGTCCTCCCCCAGTTCCGCCTGCCAGTCGAGGAAGGCCCGCGGGCTACCGCCCGCGTGCGGGAAGCAGAAGATCCGCATCGACCAGGGAGCCGCGGTGCCGCTGCTGATGAACCAGTCCGCCGTCCCGCTCATGCCACCTCCGCTCGTCTCGCTCACGCCAGCTCCGCGGCGACACCGGAAAGCCTGAACGTCTGGGTGCTGCTGCGGGACGGATCGCCCGGCCGCAGGTGCAGCTCACCGCGACCGGGCAGCAGCACCACGGCCGCCACGGTCCGCTCACGGCGGACGTCACCGTTGCCTGCCACGCAGATCGTGGGCTGGGCGAGCAGCGCGAAATGCTCCTCGACGCCATGGCCTGTGCCCGACTCGGCCAACCCGGCGAGACCCCCCGCACCGGCTTTCAGCCGGAGCAGCGACGAGTTCCGGGCGAATACGTTGACCGCGTCGTGGTCGGTGAAGTCCGGGTGCAGGAAATGGTTGGTGTGCACCGACTGATCCGACTGCGCCGGCTGGTCCGACTGCGCCGACTGGTCCGACTGCGCCGATTGTGCCTCCGCAACGATCCGCATCTCGCTGTCGAGGATCTCGACGCAGGCCAGGCTCGCCCGGTCGCACAAGGTGAGCGATCGTGAGCTTGCCAGCGGCAGGCCGGGCAGGATGCGCAGCGCGTCGGCGACGCAGCCCGCATTGTCCAGCAGATGCCTGATGGCCAGGTACGGCGGCAGGCCTGGCCGCCACTCACCGCCGAGCACGAGGTTCAGCCCGATCGCGAGACCGTCGCTGTTCACGCCGAGATAGCCAAGCAGACCGCCGAAGCTGAGGATCAGCGCCCGCCGCGTCGAACCTGAGGATGTCGGGCGTGACGATGTCGAGCCTGACGATGTGCGACCTGACGAAGTCGAGGTGGACTGTGTCGAGGTGGACTGTGCCGAGCCGGACAGTGCCGAGCCGGACAGTACCGAGCCGGACAGTACCGAGCCGGACAGACCGATGTTCAGTACCGCGATCTGGTCATCGAGGTCACCGTTGAGGTCGACCGTCTGCGCCAGGACGGGACCGCCGTCGGGCCCGGCCGACAAGCTCGCGTAGGTGGTGCAGTCGCCGCGTGCTGGCACCCGCTGGAATCCGATGATCTCGCGCCTGACCTGCAGCAGTAGCGCCAGCTCGGCCGGGATTCCGGCACCGCAGGCGAGGCCATCGATCTCTTCGCTCAGGGCTGGCGTGGCAGCCGCGATCGCGGCGCGATATGCGGCGAGCACCGGGCGCAGCGAGTCGACGGACACTGGTTCCGGGGCGAGCCGGTTGATCCGGCAGAGGTCGTCGGCGATAAACGCGCGCAGCGCGTCGGCGCGCGCCGCACCGTGGGAGTACCCGACATCGAAGGGCTCACCGGTAGCGTGCACGAACGGGACACCGGCCATAGTCAGGCACCCGCTTCCACCGGTACTACCTTCGGCTGCGCCAGCAACTGCTCGCGCACGTGCGGCCATTCCGCCCGCAGCACGCTGTAGTAGACGGCATCGCGGCGCCTTCCGTCCGGCATTGGGTTGAAACTGCGCAGTGTGCCCTCTTGGCGCGCGCCTATATTGCACAGGGCGTGGCGAGCCTGGATGTTCAGCCGGTCCGTCTTGAATTCCACCCGCTCCGCAGCCATCTGCTCGAAGGCGTGTTGCAACATCAGGAATTTAGCCCAGCGGTTAATGCCAGCACCCTGGAATTCGCGGCCGAGCCACGACCAGCCGATCTCCAAGCGCCCATCTTTCTCGGCTATGTTGCCGAAACTCATACTGCCAGCCGTGCGGGCGGTTCGCTTGTCGGTGATGTGGTAAACGACCCTGCGTCCGGCCTCCTGGTCCGCGATGCCAGCGTCGAAAAACGCGTCGAAGTCGGCGTCGGTCTCGACCCTGACGACGAAATAGCGCCAGATCTCCGGCTCCATGGCGATGGCGTGCAATGACGCGCGGTCGTCGGGGCGGACCGGCCGCAGCAGCACGTGGGAGTTCTCAAGCGAGGTGGCCGCGATTTCAGCCCAACCCATGTCAGGCCGCCGTCCCCGCGTGCTTGGCCAGCGCCGCGATGACGTCGCGGAGCGTGCGCATTGCGGCCACGTCGGCCTCGGTGAACGAGGACAAGCTGACCTTGGTGTCGTCACAGACTGACATCAGGAAGACCACCTTGTTAAGCGAGGTCAGTCCGTAACCGTCGGCCATGTCCAGGTCGGGATCCAGGTCAGCGGGTTCGACCACCGACTCAAGGACGCGCGCGAGTCCTTCGCGAGTCGCCGACTCGATCTCCATGCCGGTAGACACGATTGCCTCCTGGGTCTGGCCGGATGCATCGTGGCCGGCCCGGCTCCGAGCGCCAGTCTGCGGCCACTTTCCGTACTATTCTCATCACCCTGCGGAAGGGATCCAGAAAGGCTTACGCTGTGATTCTTGACCAGCGTCGCCAGTTCTGAGCGCAAGCACGGCTGTGCGGTCTCACATTTTTGATGCTAGTCGGCGTTCAGGGCATTGTCAATGGACTCGGGCGACCGTATAACCGCGACCATGTTCGATGCCGATCAGCACAGTATCCAGGCATGAGTGTCCAAAAATGTGCACCTCGTTTACATCCTCGTATGAATTCATTGTCGCTCAGCATTGACTGCCGGGGAAATACCGAATTCCTCGGGCTGGTTCACGGCGAATCCGCGATACCGGATACAGGTTCGGCATTGGGTCAGGCGCGAGACATAGGGCTCGGGTCCGGACCAAAGACCCTGGTGAGCTACTGCCTGGCGGCACAGTCTGGTGCTGAGGGCGCGCCGGCTGGGCACGCCGGAACAGCGTTAGGCAGGTGGCGGTCATGATGGAAACGTCGGCTAGCTGGGCAGTCGATGAACTGGGCCCGGCAAAGGTCGTTTTTCTGCGTCCCTTCCCCGGAGTCGAGGCGGTCGTTGTTATCGACAACGTTGCCTTAGGCCAGGCGATCGGCGGCACGCGGATGCGGCCCGATATCACTGTCAGCGAGGTGGCACGTCTGGCGCGGGCCATGACCATAAAGAACGCGGTGGCTGGGCTGCCGCACGGCGGCGGCAAGTCCGGCATCGCGGCCCCGGCCGACCTGGCGCCGGCTGATCACGAGCGGGTGATGCGTGCCTTCGCCCGAGCAATCGCGCAGCTCACCGACTACGTTCCGGGACCCGACATGGGCACGAGCGAGACGTCGATGGCTTACGTGCATGATGAGATCGGCCGGGCTGTAGGCCTGCCGACTGTGCTTGGCGGCGTTCCGCTTGACGAACTCGGCGCGACCGGCTACGGGCTGGCGGTGTGCGCCGATGTGCTGAGCGAAGCCAAGGTGCTTGATCTGGCCGGCGCACGCGTCGTCATCCAAGGGTTCGGCGCGGTTGGCAGCCATGCCGCCCGCGCACTTGGCGAGCGCGGCGCGATGGTCATCGCCGTCTCGGACACCGGGGGTGCGACCTGGGATCCGGACGGACTCGATATCGCGGCTCTGGTGGCGCACAAGCGGGCTGGCCACTCGGTCGCCGGATTCCCTGCGGGCAGATCCGTGCCCGCAGCTGACATTCTTGCCCTCGACTGCGAGATCCTCGTTCCCGCGGCTCAGCCGGATGTAGTGACATCGGACAACGTAGGGAAGATCTCGGCCCGGGTGATCCTCCAGGGAGCCAACATTCCGGTCACCAGCGATGCGGAAGCTGAGCTGCACGATCGCGGCGTGCTATGCGTCCCTGACGTGGTCGCGAACTCGGGCGGCGTCATCTGCGCGGCGGCTGAATATCGCGGCGCGGGCCGGGTCGAGGCATTCGCCGAAATCGACGAGAAGATCCGCGCGGCTACCGCCGAGCTGATCGACCGCACCAGGCACGGCACCCTGACTCCGCGCGCGGCCGCTATCGCGATGGCACAGGAAAGGCTGGGCAAGGCGATCGCCCTGCGTCGCAAGTTCTGACCGCGCTTCAGCTTGTCTTCGCCTACCTCACCAACATCGCGGCCTGGCCATCGGGTCCGCCGGGCCGATCAGGGCCGTTTCACCGCGAACCCTGACCGGTCCAGGCGGGTAGCCGTTGCCGAAGACGCGAAGGCGTCCTGACGACGCGCAGAAGTCCTGACGACGCGCAGGCTTCAGTCGCCGGTGGCGACGACCCCGGCCTTCTCGATCATCAATACCGCGCTGCGGACCGGCACGACGGGCCGATGCCGCATCCCGGCCGGGACCGTGAAGGCCTGACGTGGCTTGAGCTCGACCGTCTCAGCGCCGTCGAGCTCGATCCGGAACAACCCGTCGAGCACGAAGAAAAACTCATCCTGCTCCTCGTGCGAGTGCCAGTGGAACTCCCCCTGCATGACGCCGAGCCGCACCAGGACGTCACCCACCCCGATCAGCGTCTGGTTGTACCAGGGATCCGTGGTCTGCTCGATCAGCGTCTGCACGTCGATCACCTGCAGGGCGCTGAACAGCGGTTCGTAGTGGATCGCGTAGCTCTGACCGGGCATGAGTCCTCCAGCCGCCGCAGGCCAGTGCCAGCCACCGGCCCGGCGTTGATTGAAAACATAATTATGGCAAATAGCTAATTGTCTGTCTACTTGCCATCGGGCGGGCTAGGCCATTAGCGGAGCACGACGCGGTCCCCGCCGAAGTCCCCGATGATCTCGAGCCGACCGCCCAGCGCCTCGACGTAGCTGGCCAGCGTGCGGACCTCGGTCGCGCCGGGCTCAGCGCGCTCGATCGCGGAGACTCTTTCTTGCCGTACGCCCATCCGCTCGGCGACCTGAGCCTGCGTGAGCCCGAGCCGGACCCGCTGCTCGGCCAGCGTCCGGCCGCGATTCCTCGCGACGAAGGCGGCTGCACCGATCTCTATCTCGTCGACCTCGCCGGGAAAGAACTGATCGAGAAAGGCCCGCACGTCGTCGAAGGCGTGCACCGCCGACTCCGGACTCTCGCCAGCCCGAACCTGCCGCAGGATCTGCGACGAGAGCAGGGCAGCCTCGCGATGCCGTTCCCGCACCGCCTCGCGGCCCTCAAGCACGGCGATCAGCAGCGCGGTTCCCGGCGGCTCGATGCCGAAGAGAATGCTGAGATAACTGCCGCCGGGCGCGTCCGGACGCAGCTCCATCAGGTCGGGCGGCGGGCGGAGGTCGGCAACGTCAGGCACTGCGGGATCTGACCGCAGCTCCCGCTCGATCTCACCCTTGACCTGCCGGAATCTGTCCGCGGCGGCGGCGGCCTGCGGCCCGGGATCCTCGTCCCGAATGCTCCGGTCACCGACTTCCTGGCCCAAGTCGGCGATCACTTCGCTGACCGCGAGTTCGGCCCGCGCCGCGATATACCTGGCCTTCAGGGTTTCCTTCCTGACCCTGAACGCATCGACCTGCGCCTGCAGGCGCTGGGCCTGCGCTTCCAGCGTCTGCTCACTTTCGATCACGCCAGGCAGCAGCCGCCGCAGCTCAGCAAGCTGAGCATCCACCTCAGCCGGTTCCGCAGCCTGCGCTGCTTGGTCGGCGCCGCCGTCAGCGAGACTGTCGTCACCGACCTTTGCCCGCCGCGACTCCAGGTGGGCGATCTGGAGCCGGACATCCTCGGCCAGCTTCACCGCGTCAGCGAGGCCGCGGCGCACGATCTGCAGCCGCTCCAGCTTGCGCTGATAGGACAGGTCGAGCGCTTCGAGCAGCTCCATGTCCCACCAGGAATCGGCAAGCGTACGGGAATCCGCTAATGAGCTGACCATCGGTGGCCCGAGACTGGCGCCCTCTACCATCAGCGCGCTGAGGGCCGTAACGACCAGCCTCGCCGCCTCAGGATCGCTGGCCCGCAGGTCAGTCAGCCAGTCGTGGATCTCGGCGGACATCCGCAGCAGGTAGCCCATGACCGCGTCTCCTCACTGATGTGCTAGTACTCATACGTACTAGACCACCGGCAGCGGAGATAGGCAAGACCAGCCACCGCACGCGACCTGCTAAGCCGGGTCAGGATTGGGGCATGAGGATTCGGTTCGCGGGCAGCGGCGACGCATTCGGCAGTGGCGGGCGCTGGCAGACCTGCATCCACTTGTCCGGCCCGGAGCAGATCCTGCTGGTCGACTGCGGTGCCACCAGCCTGGTGGCGCTGAAAGCTCAGGGCCTGGACCCCAGCGCGGTCGACGCGGTGGCGCTGACTCATTTGCACGGCGACCATTTCGGCGGCCTGCCATTCCTGATTCTGGACGGCCAGTTCTCCCACCGGTCCACACCGCTGCGGATAGCCGGGCCGCCGGGAACCCACGCCCGGCTGACCGAGGCGATGGAGACGCTGTTCCCTGGCTCAAGCACGGCGCGCAGGCGATTCGATCTGGAGGTAATCGAACTTGCCGCCGACGGGACACCTGCCGAACTCGGTGCCGCGACCGTGCGCGGGTGGCAGGTCGAGCATGCTTGCGGCGCGCCGCCGCTGGCGCTGCGGGTTGACCTCGGCGGCGTCACCTTCGCCTACTCAGGGGACACCCAGTGGACCCCGGCCCTGATCGACGCCGCACGGGACGCGGACTTGTTCGCCGTCGAGGCTTACACCTACGACCGTCCCGTCCGCTACCACCTCGACTATCAGACATTGCGTGCGCACCTCGATGAGATCCAGGCAGAACGGATCGTGCTCACCCACATGTCGAGCGCCATGCTGAGCAGGCTCACCGACGCTGAGCTGCCCGCGGCGTACGACGGCATGATCATCGATTTCTGACCCGCGAGCGGCGGCATGCGGGCCAGCCAGGCCAGGCGGGCGCGGCGGCGCTGATCGCGCACTGTCGTCCCGGTGCATGGCAGGCCAGGGCACGCGGCAAGGACAGCCGCATGGACCGCTGGTGAGCGAAGATGGCTGGATGACGAGAGCACCTGGCGAGTACCGCCTGTACTCCGATCTCGCTGGGTGGTGGTCGCTGATCTCACCTCCGGCGGAGTATTCGGCAGACGCCGCGGCTCTGGCGCTGGTGTTCGACTCGGCCGTGATCGACGTGCGCAAGGTGCTGGATCTGGGCAGCGGCGACGGCCATACCGCTCTGCATCTCAAGCAGCGGCTGGCCCTGACCCTGGTCGACCGCTCCGCGGAGATGCTGGCAATCTCGGGCCGGATCAACCCCGAGTGTGAGCACGTTCAGGGCGACATGCGGACGGTCCGGCTGGGCCGGGCGTTCGACGCGGTCCTGGTCCACGATGCGATCGACTACATCACGTGCCAGAACGACCTGCGGCAGGTGATCGGGACGGCGTTCGCGCACTGCCGGCCTGGCGGCATCGCGGTGTTCGTTCCCGACTACACCGCCGAGACGTTCCGCTCGGGCAGCGGTCGTGGCGGCAGCGGCGACGCGGATGGCCGCCAGGGCAGCTTCCGCGAATGGATCTGGGATCCGGATCCTGCCGACGACTGGATCCAGGCCGAGTACGAGTTCGTGCTGCGCGCACCGGACGGCACCGTTCAGGTGGTGCGCGAGGCGCATCGGCTCGGGGCGTTCAGCCGCGATGTCTGGCTCCGAGCACTCGCGGACGCGGGCTTCGACCCACAACCGCGCTCCGCTGCACGGACCCCGGCCGAGCAGCGGGCCGGCGTCCGGATGCCAGCCAACTTGTTCGTCGGTCACCGTGGCGGCTGACGGCATTATTGGACTACCTGGGTTGCCGGGCTGACGTGCTGTCGCTTGATCCGTACGACCTCGACGAGGTGCTCGACTCGATTCTGTCGGTCGGCGAGCGCACCGGCGGCTAGGCTCGGCCGGGCGGTGGCAGCGCTCCGGTCTCCATCGCCTTGGTGACCGCGGCCGTCCGCCCGGTCACGCCCAGTTTGGCACAGGCTCGCATCAGGTGCGTCTTTACCGTGGCCTCGCTGACGAAGAGCACGCGACCGATCTGGGCGTTCGTCAGCCCGCGCGATACCAGGCCGAGCACCTCGGTCTCGCGCGCCGACAGCGCGTCCGGTTGCGGCCCGCGCACCGCGGTCATCAGCCGTCCGGCAACCGCCGCGGCCAGCACCGTCTCGCCCCGAGCCGCGGCGCGGATCGCGCTCACCAGGGCGGCCCGCGGCGTGTCCTTGAGCAAGTACCCGGCGGCTCCGGCCTCGACCGCCCGGAGGATGTCGGCGTCGGTGTCATAGGTGGTCAGCACGATGATCCTGGAGCTGCTTCGCGCTGCCTGGATCCGGGTAATCGCATCGACGCCGTCGCCACTGGGCATCCGCAGGTCCATCAGCACGACGTCCGGGCGATGCAGCAAGGTCATCGCGACCGCCTCGGAGCCGGAACCGGCCTCGGCGACCACGCTGATATCCGGCTCGGCGGCCAGCATCCCGCGCAGGCCTTCGCGCACCACCGGATGATCGTCAGCAAGCAGCACCTGGATCTGGCCTGAACCCTCGTCCTGCCTCATGCCAGCACCTCGACGCTGATCGAGGTACCCGCGCCAGGCGCACTGCGCAGGGTGAAGTTCCCGCCGATGTCCACCGCCCTGGCCCGCATGCCGCGCAGGCCGTAACCGCCGTTCAGCGACTCGGGGTCGAACCCGACGCCGTCATCGGCGACCTCAAGACAAACCCGGCCCTCGGCGTATCTGAGCCGCACCTGCGCCTGCCGCGCCTGAGCGTGCTTGCGCACGTTCGACAGCGCCTCCTGGCAGACCCGGAGCAACACCACCTCCGTCCCGGTGCCCAGTGACCGCGGCGAGCCGTTGACCTCGAAGGCTGCGGTGATGCCGAGCTCGTCGGCTGCCCGGTCGGTGAGCCTGGCCAGCGCCTGCGCCAGCGTGCCTGACGCGAGCATCGCCGGCGCCAGTCCGGCCACCAGCGCTCGCGCCTCGTCGAGGTTCTCGCGCGCGGTCTGGATCACCTGCGCGAGCTGCCTGCTGGCCAGCGCCGGGTCGGTGTCGATCGCAGCCTGCACCGCCTGAGTAAGCATCACGATACTGGTGAATCCCTGCGCGATCGTGTCGTGGATCTCGCCAGCGAGCCGCTCCCGCTCGGCCAGCATGCCCGCCTCGCGGTTGGCCTCGGCAAGCTGTGCCCTGGTCAGCTCAAGCTGGGCGATCAGCTCCGCGCGTTCGTTACTCTGGTCAATGATCTTGAGAATCCAGCTACCGAACGCGATCGAGAAGGCGATACCCAGCGCCGCGACCCCGACAGCCACCCCGAGCGCCGCGCCGCCCTTTCCGCTCGCGATGGCGATCAGAACCGGCGTGAGGTTCAGCGCCACCACCGCCACCAGCGCGCGCCGGTACGGCACGGCCATGAAGCATTGAGGGCACAGCGCCAGCAGCATGAAGATGTCCGAGCCTGCCAGGCTCTCGGCCACCGCCAGCAGCACGATCAGCCCGGCCAGGTAGCCGGTGCCCAGCCTGGCATTCGGCTGCTCCCGGTACATGGCCCGGCGGCCGACCAGGAGGTACCAGGGCACCATGGCGAGCAGGGCTGCGGTCGCTGCCAGGTCGGCGCGCAGCGTGGTCGGTCCGGCGATCTGGACGATCGCCAGCGTGCCAGCCAGGATGACCGCGAAGTAGGCGTCCCACCGATACTGACCGCCAGCCCAGGCATCCGGCGGCCCCGGGCCGATGCCCGCCCGGTCACCGGGTCCCGCGTTCGCGTCCACGGACACGCAGCCAGCCGGGTCCGCGCTCACTGCTCGCCCAGGCGCTGCCACCGGAACATTCGCACGCACACCACCAAGCTTGCGACCAGCCACACCCCCAGCACCAGAGCTACCCGGCCAAGTTCCCAGCTGTGCGCAGGCTCGACCGCCAGCAGCCGGTCCGGTAGGAACACCGACCGCAGGCCCTGGCAGAGCCATTTCAGCGGGAACAGCGCAGCGATCTGCTGCAGGCCCTTGGGCAGGCTGCTGAAGACGAAATAGACCCCGGAGATGAAAGAAAGCACCAGGTACGGCAGGTTCAGCACGGCCGGTGCGCTCCTGGCCGAATGGGCGACGCAGCTCACCGCGATGCCGAGCAGCGAGCAGGTCACCGCGCCGAGCGCGAAGACCCAGCCGAACGTGATCCACCTGCCCGGGGTAGCGGGCAGCTGCAGGCCGAGCAGTGCCACCCCGACCGCGAGCAGGATCGCCACCTCAAGGGCCGAAACCACGAGCGCCAGAATCGCCTTGCCGACGAAGTAGGCAGTCGCGGACATCGGAGTGCCGGCCAGCCGCCGCAGCGTGCCATCGGTACGGTCAGCGGCGATGCCGACGCCAAGGTTCACGAACGTGGTTGACATCAGGCCGCTGGCGATGATGCCAGCGATGAAGTACTGCCGGAAGTCCACGCCGGTATGGCCGATCTTGCCGTGGAAGATCTGGCCGAAGAGCACCAGCAGGATGACCGGCAGCGCGAAGGTGAAGACCACCGACTCCCGCTGCCGGAAGAACAGCTTGATCTCCAGCATGCCGCGCAGCGCGCCGATCCGCAGCACCGAGGGGAGGGTGACGGCTTCAGCTCTGGCCGGAGTCAGGCGGACGAGGGTGGTCATGTCAGTGCTCCGTTCTGCGTGATCAGCTCCAGGTACCTGTCTTCGAGCGAAGGCCGGGTAACGGCCAGGCCGGGAATCTCGCCCCCGAAGCTCGCGGCCAGTTCGGTGACGTAGCAGGTCGGGGTCTGCGTCAGCACCGCGTGCGGGCCGTCGGGGGCCTGCCAGCTCACCGTCGCGGCCGCCGTGGCCCGGCCGCCCAGGTCGCCCGGGGTTCCGATCGCGGCGATCCGGCCGGCCGCCAGCACGGCGACCCGGTCGGCCAGCGCCTCGGCCTCGTCCAGGTAGTGCGTGGTCAGCACGATGGTCATGCCGTCACCGGCCAGCCCGGCGACCAGGTCCCAGAATGCCCGCCTGGCCTGCGGATCGAAGCCGGTCGTCGGCTCGTCGAGGAACAGCAGTTCCGGGCTGCCCACCAGGCCGAGTGCGACGTCGACCCGGCGCCGCTGGCCGCCGGAGAGCCGCCGCAGCCTGCTTGCGGCCTGGTCCTGCAGCCCGACCGCGGCGATGATCTCCTCGGGATCGCGCGCCTTCGGGTAGTAGGTGCTGAAGTGGGTGATCATCTCTCGCACGGTCAGTTCGCTGGGCGCGGATTCGGACTGCGACACGATGCCGATCCGCGACCGCCACGCCCGGCCGCCGCGGGCCGGGTCCGTGCCGAGCACGCTGACCTCGCCGCCGTCCCTGGACCGGTAGCCCTCCAGGATCTCCACCGTGGTGGTCTTGCCCGCCCCGTTCGGTCCAAGCAGCGCGAACACCTCGCCGCGCCGTACCTGCAGGTCGATGCCGTCAACCGCGGCCTTGCCGCCATACCGCTTGCGCAGCCCGCGAACCCGCACCGCGCAGTCTGCCGTCCCGCCTGTGGCCTGTGTCATGACCCCAGCGTCCGGTGCCGGACGCCGCCCGCGCGTCGGCCAGCCGGGCAATCCCGCGTCACCCGTTCGGCGGACACGCGTCCCAGCCTCGCCGAAGCCCGGAACCGGCCCAAAAGCCGTGCTCCGGACCGCACCGGCGGCAGCCGATGCCCTGGTCATCAGGGGAAATGCCGTCGTCGAGGCTGGCGATCCGCCTAACACCTTCGAGGTTCTGTCGACCACCGGTGATCTCACCATCCAGGTCAGACCGGTCAGCGGATCCTTCACACCGCGTGGCTTCATGGTGGAGATCAGCAGCTTCAGCGCGGTGAGACCCCCAGCGCCCGGACTGGATCCCGCCGGCTTCCGGCTGGGAACCGCCGCCCGCCAGCGCGCCCGGCCAGCCCGGCACCGCCGCGGGTCAGTGGGGCCAGCCGGGTTACGGCGGCATGCCGATGCCCGCGCAGCGTCCTGTAAGGCAGGCGCGCGTCGCCTGGATCGTCGCGGCCATTGCCGGGATCATCCTCTCCGGCGGTGTAGGCCTAGGCGTCGGCTATTACCTCGGTGATCACCAAGCCCAGATCGCGGCCGCGGCCCAGGTTGCCGGAGCCGGCTCCGGCTCATGCCGCAGGCCAGCGATCGGGGCCGGCCAACTGCTCGCGGGCCAGCTATTGCCGCTTCCGGCCGGAGCCACACCGGCGACCGGCGCGATGGCGCAACGGGTACTGACTGTCCAGCAGTACGCGAACCTGCTCTACCCGGGCCGGTCGTCCGAGACGACCGAGCTCCAGGCCTTGTGCTTCCAGGCGGCAGCCCACCAATGGTGGCGCGGGACATCGGGCACAATCGTGTCCGTCTGGCTGATTCAGTTCGGCGATCAGGAGCAGGCTCGCAGCTACACGCGGTATACCGAGCAGGGCGATCTGGCAGACCCGGCCAACACCGGTCATTTTCAGGTAGCCGGGATCGCCGACGGCGTCGGGATCGTACGACCGTCGGTCGACAAGTACGGATACACGCTGACTCGGGCGCTGGGCGACAAGGGCAGCACAGTGATCTTGATGCATGTCCTCGTGCTCGGCACGGTCGCGCCGCCGAACTCCGTGCGCGCGCTGATGCTGGCGCAGGCCGCACGCCTGTAGCAGCAAACGTGGTGGTCGGTGGCGTCATCCACCGGGATGATGCCGGTCCAGTCCGCAGGATGACGCTCACCTGGCCCCGCACGGTTAGCCTTATCACGTGTCCGCGCTGTATGCCTGGCTGCGCCGTCACCCGAAGCTGGTGGACGGCGTTCTCGCCGCTGTGCTCGCGTTCGGGAATCTGGCGTTCGCCATCGCGCTGCACAGCTACCTGCTGGTTCCGGCGACATTCGGCCTGACCGTGCCGGTAGTCGTCCGCCGCGCCCATCCGACCGGCGCGTTCATGACCGCCGTGGCGGTCGGCGCCGGTCAGGTGCTGAGCAACGTTCGCCTCGCCCCGGCGGACCTGGCCATTATCGTGCTGTTGTACACCCTCGCTGCCTACACCACGCGGCGCATCTCGGTCGCTGGCCTGGCTGTCTGCCTGCTCGGCTCGGCAGCGGCGATGATCCGGTGGGCGGCCCCGGGGCTCAGCCAGCTGAGCTGGCTGCCGGTGGGCTCCATCATGTTCGCCGGGCCGGCGCTGATCGCCTGGGTGCTCGGCGACTCAATGCGGTACCGCCGGGCGTACTACGCCAATCTGGAAGAGCGTGCCGCCAGGCTGGAGCGCGACCGGGACGTGCAGGCCCAGGTCGCCGCGGCGGCCGAGCGGGCCAGGATCGCTCGTGAGCTGCATGATGTGGTCGCCCACAACGTCAGCGTCATGGTGGTCCAGGCCGATGGCGCTGCCTATGCGCTCGGGTCCGATCCCGGCCGGGCGCGTGAGGCGCTGGCCGCCATCTCGGCGACCGGCCGTCAGGCACTCACCGAGATGCGGGTCCTGCTTGGCGTGCTCCGCAGGAACGACGGCGACGTCCAGGCCGCGCTGACTCCGCTGCCGGGCCTCGGCCAGCTTGACGAGCTAATCGAGCAGACCAGAGCAGCGGGTCTGGCAGTCTCCTGCACCGTCGAGGGGCCGCCGCAGCCGCTGCCCGGCGGAGCCGCGCTCGCCGCCTACCGGATCGTCCAGGAGTCGCTGACCAATACCCGCAAGCACGCGGGGCCCGGAGCGTGTGCGGCAGTGCTGTTGCGCTACTGCGGTGACGCGCTGGAACTAGCCATCACCGACGACGGCCTGGGCGCCGCGGCGGCCTCGGATGGAGCCGGTCATGGCCTGACCGGCATGACCGAGCGAGCCGCGATGTATGGCGGATCGGTGCAGGCGGGCCCCAGGCCAGACGGCGGATTCCAGGTCAGAGCCCGGCTGCCGGTGGGATCGGTGCGGGTCGGTGCCGCGTGAGCATCCGCATTCTGCTGGTCGACGATCAGGAGCTGGTTCGCACCGGGTTCCGCATGGTTCTCGATGCCCAGGAGGACATGACGGTCGTCGGTGAGGCCAGTGACGGACTCGAAGCGGTCAAGATGCTGGGCCACACGTCGGCCGACGTCGTCGTGATGGACGTGCGGATGCCCAGGCTCGACGGGATCGAGGCGACCAGGCAGATCTGCCGGGCCGGGGACCGGCCGCGGGTGCTCATGCTCACCACATTCGACCTGGACGAGTACGCCTTCGCCGCGCTCAAGGCCGGGGCCAGCGGGTTCCTGCTCAAGGACGTGCCACCCGAGGAACTGCTGTTCGGCATCCGGGCAGTGCACTCAGGAGACGCGGTCGTCGCGCCGTCTACAACTCGCCGCCTGATCGACCGGTTCGCGCCCCTGCTGCCTGGCGACGCCGAGCAGGTGATGCCCGACCTGAGCGCTCTTACCAGCCGCGAGCGCGAAGTTCTGTGCAACATCGCGCAGGGCCTTTCCAACACCGAGATCGCCGAGCGGCTCTTCGTCTCAGAGGCGACCGTCAAGACCCACGTCGGACGGGTGCTTGCCAAGCTCGGCTTGCGGGATCGGGTCCAGGCTGTTGTCTTCGCTTACGAGACAGGCCTGGTCAAAGCCCGCGGCGCAGCCTCGTGACGCAGCGTCGCTCAGCCCCTGACGCAGCGCCGCTCAGCCCCCTGACGCAGCGCCGCTCAGCCCCTGACGCAGCGCCGCTCAGCCCCCTGACGCAGCGCCGCTCAGCCCCCTGACGCAGCGCCGCTCAGCCCGTGTGGGAACACCGCGCAGCCCGGCGACAGCCGGCCGCGCGACCCTCGTGACGGCCCGCAGCCTCGCCCAGTGACCGCCCGCAACCTCGCCCCGTGAGGGGTCGGCCGCCTACCCCGGTGACGATCCGTCGCGCAGCCCGCGGTAGGCGGCCCGGCGTGAGACGCTCCGCGCGGCAGGCCAGGCCGCTTGACATATTAGGTGCGTGCAAACTATACTTAGCGTAGAAGCTGATCGAGGAGGACCCCCATGAACGAGACCCGCGCCGTCGGGCAGGAGCTTCAGGACCACGTCCTGGCCGTTGCCCGCAAAGGCCAGCAGAGGATAAATAACCGAGTCAAGAACGTCAAGGCCACAGCGCAACTCATCCGGCCGCAGCTGCCGAGCTTGCCCAAGCCGACGCTGAGCGTTCCGAACCTACCCAAGCCAACGCTGAACGTCCCCAGCCTGCCCACGCCAGCCCAGATCCGCGAGAAGGCACCGCACCTAACTGCGATGCTGCCGAGCCCTGAGCAGCTCAGGACCAGCGCCCATGAGCTCAGGACCAGCGCCCATGAGTTCAGGATCAGCGCCCATGAGCTAGCCGGACAGCTTCTGTCGGCTCAGCGCAAGATGGTCGACCAGGTCCGCAGCGTCAGCACCCCGCTGATGCGCCAGCCCGAGATCCATGAGCTAGCCGGACAGATCCGGTCGGCTCAGCGCAAGATGGTCGACCAGGTCCGCAGCGTCACCACCCCGCTGATGCACCAGGCCGAGGTCCATGAGCTAGCTGGACAGTTCATGTCGGCTCAGCGCAAGGTCGTCGAGCAGGTCCGCAGCTTCACCACTCCGCTGGCGCAGCAGGCCGCCGCGGTCTTCACGCAGGCCGGCAAGCCGGCCGAGAAGGCAACGGCGACCCCCGCCGCGGTGAATGGCGAGGCAGAGACCGAGCACAGCAAGGCCGAGCATGGCAAGGCCAAGGCCAAGACCGAGCCCGTCAGCGCCGAGCGCAGCAAGGCTGAGAACGGCAAGGCCGAGCATGGCAAGGCCGAACACGGCAGGACCGCAGCGCAGCACAATGGCCCAAGCGCCAGGAAGCCAAGGACCAGGTCCACGGCTAAGTGACGTGCGGTCAGCCGGGCCTAGCCTGGCAAGCCTAGGCGCGGCCGATGGACAGGACTCCGTCGGCCGCGCTTAGCATTTATCCGGACCGCCAGATCGCTGGAGGCGACCGTGAACGAACCGTGGGATAACCAGATGGAGGCGCTTGGCGAGTTCATCCGGCGACGGCGGAAACTGGCCAACCTGTCGCTGCGCCAGCTGGCAGAGAAGACCAGGTTGTCGAACCCGTACCTGAGTCAGATTGAACGTGGCCTGCATCAGCCTTCGATGCGCGTGATCAAGCTGATCTCCGAGGCGCTCAACGTCTCCGCAGAGACGCTGCTCACCCAGGCGGGTCTGCTGCACCACGGGGATGGCAGCTCGGGTACAACCCATTCCGCGACACCAACGGTTGAGCACGCGATCAGCGCCGATGACCGACTGACCGACCAGCAGAAGTCAGCGCTGATCTCCGTCTACCAGAGCATGCTGCACAGCCAATGACGTGCAGCGCCAACATGTGACGTATCGGGGTGAACATCTCAGACCGGCGATCAGAGCCGGAGGATCCGCATTACGATACGACAACGTGACTGACCCGCGCCCGGACGCTACACCGCTCCCCCGGCGACAGCCCCAGCCTGATCGAGACCAGCTGCCGCAGCGTAAGCCTGCGGCGGCACCGGCCGAGCCGGGCCCCGGCCTGCCTCGCCGTACCCCCGACCCGGGCCTTCCCCGCCGCGCCCCCGACCCGGGCC
>Ga0116216_10000893_pt1 | contig 21725 bp, 18 predicted proteins | sample Sb_taG_11_FD_89696 | JGI IMG/M metagenome (GOLD analysis project Ga0116216, IMG submission 89696) | Peat soil microbial communities from Weissenstadt, Germany - Sb_50d_3_AS metaG | ecosystem: Environmental > Terrestrial > Soil > Wetlands > Peat | place: Germany: Weissenstadt | collected 2010-09-21
AGCGCAAGGTCGTTCTCCAGGACGGCTGCGAGCGGCGTCCCCGCGTCTGCGAGCGCGATCGCCTCCTCCGCCGTCTGGATGGCGAGCGCGGTCTCCTGCTGCGCGGCTGCGCACCGGGCCAGCCCCGCAAGGTCCCGCGCTTGGTCTTGCCTCTGTCCCAGCCGTCGGTCGAGTTCGAGCGCACGCTGGTAGACGGCGACCGCGCTCTCTCGGTCCCCCGCGCGGCGCAGCGCCTCTCCCTGGTCGCGCAGCGCCGCCGTCTCGGCGCCGCTCTCGCTGAGCGCCGCGAAGATCAGCGCTGCGCGGCCGAAGGCTAAAGACGCCGCCTTCCACTGCCGCTGTTCGTACGCCGAACGGCCGCTTGCAAGCGCTTGGCGAGCTTCTGCGCGCGGCAGGGAATCGGTCGGCGCGGACGCGCAGCCGGCGCCAAGCCATAGGCCCGCGCAGACGAAGGCACGCCGCGCAGCCGCGCGTCCGACGACGGAGCCCCTCATGGATCGTCGCGGTCGGGCGGTCCCACCAGGGGCGCGAACTTGAGCTGCTCTTCTCCCGGGACGGGCTGGGGGAACGCGCTGCGCAGGAGCCAGTGCCGCTTCAGACCCTGCACCAGATCATCCGTGTCGCGCAGGAGCCCCGAGACCTCACCAAGAATGTTCTGGTTCGCATCGAGCTTCGTCCGGAGGTTGCCCGTGATCTCGTCGACATTGTGCAGCGTGCCGCGCAGCGCGTTCAAGTTGCCGTCAATCTTTTCGAGCGTACCGTTCAGCTTTGCCTGGAGCTCCGGCGTCAGCATCCATTCGCCGAGTGAGCCGCGCGGATTGCGCAGGTGCGTGGTGATCGCGTCAAGATTTGCCACGACCGGCCGCGTCCTTCCGACCACGTCGTCGATGCTTGCGCTGACCCGCTCGGCGTTGGCAAGCACGGCGTCTAGCTTCTCGGTGATGGGAGGCAACTTCTCTTCGAGCTGCGCCACGAGTTGGTCCGCCCGTTCGGCCAGACCCGGCGACTCCTCCGTCGCGAGAGGCACTCCGAGAAAGTCCCTTTCGAGAGGCACCCTGCGGTCGCCCACCACCACCTCCGGGCCTTGACCGGGCTCCTCGTAGATGGTGGGTGCGCCGATGCGACCCTTTGTGACTTCGAGCTGTCGGCCGCCGAGAAAGCTGCCTCCCGCAATCTTCACCTTCGAGTCGCTCCAGATGTAGCCGTAGTAGGGCTTCTTCACCTCGAAACGGACGAAGACGTTGTTGTCCGAGTCCGGTGGCTCGGCGTCGATCACCGTGATCTCGCCCACCGCAAATCCCATCAGCAGAACGGGATCGCCGAGGTGCAGACCATCGGCGCTCTGCACGAACACGTAATAGGGGCATTTCGGAGTGAACCATCCCTTACGTTCCGCGGTGTGGTAGAGATAGTAGGTGAAGCCCGCCAGCATCAGCCCCACAGCCACAGCCACGAAGAGCCCAACCACTTTTTCCATTCGCCGCAGGCGGGTCCGAAGCTGCGGCGTAAGGTCGTGGAGCGGCATCTACAACCCGTCCGCCGTCCCTGCCGGAGGGGAGGCATCCTCTCGATAGCCGGTCACCTCGTCGGGTTCCTCGAGCACTCGGAAGCGGACCTTCTCAAGGACTGCGAAGCGCGAAGCGTCATCACGGAAGGCGTGGAAGTCATACGCACTCGTGATGAGCGACAACGACTCGCCGTTCGCAGCCCGGCGAGCGCGCAGCTCGCGCAGAAAGCCGAGCCACCAGCGGATGTCACTCGGAGCGAGGCCGCGGAGCGGGCTGTCGAGAAAAAGTATCCGCACCGGCTCCGCGATCGAGCGCAGAAGCGCAACGCGCTGCCGGAGCGCCAGCGTGAGTCGGCTCGGCAGAAGGTCCGCGAGCCTCTCGAGACCCGCCAGCCGAAGCAGCGCCTCCACCCGCGCGCGCACGTCCCCGGGGTCCAGATTGCTGTGGTAGCGAAGCGGAAGGGCGACGTTCTCCGCCACGCTGAGGCTTCCGAGCAAGCCTCCTCCGTTCTCGAATACGAACCCGATCTCCCGCCGCCCGACGGTCTGCTCCGACTCGCTCGCCCCGGCGAGATCGCGGCCGAAGAGCCGCACCACACCCCGCGCGGGTGGGTTGAGCCCTGCAGCCACAGAGAGGAGTGCTGTCTTACCACTCGCCGGACCGCCGCCGATGGCCCACCACTCGCCCGCGTCGATGCTCCACGTGACGTCACGCACCAGCAGTCGATCCGGATCGTCCTCGCTGGCCACGTCGACACCAACGAGCTCAACCTGCGCCGCCTCGCTCATACGAACACGTATCCGACGAGGAACAGGGCGTCGAGCAGCACGCAGCCGATCACACCCTCCACCACCGCCCGCTCCGTCACAGCGGAGATCTCCTCGAAGCGCAGCGGACGCGCCAGCCCGTGATAGCAGCTCACGACCGCAATCACGACACCGAAAAGCATCGTCTTGAGCCCGAACAGCGCGAAGTCCTGCCAGCGGAGCGCGTCCCCGAGACGGCCGAAATAGGCCGCGGGCCGAAGCGGGACGTCCTGCAAAAAGGCGAATACCCAGCCGCTCAGGATGGCCACGAGCACAAAGTAGGTCGCAAGACAAAGCACAGAAACCGCGAGTCCCAACATGCGCGGCATCACGAGGTAATGGATCGGATCGATGCCAAGCGACTCGAGCGCACTCACCTCGCCCATCGCGCGCATGGTCCCGAGCTCGACGACGTTGCTGGTACCTGCGCGGGCCAGCACCACAATCGCCGTCAGCAGCGGCCCGAGCTCTCGCATCACCACGGTCACCATGACAGTGCCGATCAGCTCCCCCGCACCCACGCGGCTTAGCAACGCCACCGTCTGTCCGATGATGACGAGCCCGAAGGTGACACCCAGGAAGATCATCATCGGAAGCAGCCGTAGCCCTGACTGCCGGATCTGCGCGAAGATCAGCGGGTGGACGACCTTTCGGGAGACGCCAAGCTTGGTCAGCATGACGCCAAGTGTGATCAGAGCGAAGGCCACCATGTCGCGGAAGAGCAGCGCGATCTGAACCGCGCCGTAGCCCACCAGATCCAGGTACCGCTCCGAGGAGTCAGTCGTCCCCGTCATGATGTGTGGAGCGTACCGAACGATGACGTCGCATGCCTTGCGAACGTGCGGACAGGGGAGCACCACTCCCGAAACTCGCACCCCACGCGAGATTCGCCGGTCGATTCCCGAGCCGCGGCTCCCGCAGAGCTCGCGCCAGGACGTCTACTCACCGTCATGTAGATTGCAGAGGGCGGGTCCGCGGAGCGGCATGAGAATGCAAGAAGCTCTCTTTTTCAACGCGAGGGCCGTCGGACGTCTTCGCGGACGAGCGTCTCTGTCCTCCATCCAGCGTTGGACAGCGACCCTCACAAGACACGAATATTGAACTGCGCGCGAATCTCGCGGAGCGGACGATCGAGGTGCTTCTCATAGTTCCGCCAGTGCCATTTCTCTGTGAACCGAGCGCAGCGCCGGATAATGCGCACCACATTGGGAAGGGAGTAGAGCAATTCTAAGGCGAGCCGAACGGAGCCTGCTTGCAAGAGCACGAGGCTCACCTGGGGAAGCTTCAGGTAGTCGAAGTATCCTCTGAGCCCGAGCGTCGATCCGAAAAGCGCCCAGGTATCAATCAGAATCTCTCCGCGGATCGTAGTGCGGCAGGCGAAGAGCACGTGCGCTGCGTCATGTTGGCGGAAGAGTTCCGCCTCGTCCGCAGGCATTTGATCCGGTAAGAAGAGCTCCGGGTGAGCAGCGTAGTACTCGGCCAATCCGTCGCGCAGGGTCTGCAAAGACTCCTGCCCCAGGTAGTTCGAACCCGGAACCGTCTTGGCACCTGGTTCTGGGCAGGGGAGATCGCGAGGCGCACGTCCCTGGAGCGCGTGGGGCGCCTGCGTCCAGGCTTGGCCCAAGCGCGACGGCCGAGCGAAAGGCGCGGGGACCAAGCGACCACACCGAATCGCTGCGCCCGCCCGACCCAGCGGCCTACGATCTTCGCTCATCCGCCTGTCCTCCCCATGGTTCCGCAACGAAAGGGCTACGTGGTGCCCGGAGGATAGTGAATCTTCTTCGCGCTACGGTGTGGATCCGCAGCCGGCTGGGCCTTGCGCCGCGCTTGTGCGTCACTCGAGGGGGAGCCGTGGCAGACGTCCCGCTGATCGCCGTGTTCGTCGACTTTGAAAACCTTGCGATCGGTGTGCGGGATATGAAGAAGGGCGAGTTCAAGGTCGATCTTGTCTTGAAGCGCCTGCTCGAGAAGGGACGCATCGTCTTCAAGCGCGCGTACTGCGACTGGGGCAAGTACCGCAACGCCGTGCGCGAGTTCCACGCGCATGGCATCGAGATGGTGGACATCCCGCAGTCGCGAATGAGCGGAAAGAACAGCGCGGATATCCACATGGTGGTGGACGCTCTCGACTTGTGTTACGCGAAGGAGCACATCGACATCTTTGCTCTCTTATCCGGCGATAGCGACTTCTCTCCGCTGGTCTCGAAGCTCAAGGAAAATAACAAGCGGGTGGTGGGTTGCGGGGTCAAGAGCTCCACCTCGGACCTGCTCATCGGAAGCTGCGACGAGTTCATCTACTACGATGACCTCGTGCGCGTGGCGGAGAAGCCGAAGCGTGCCAAACCCGCGGGCGCTCTGAAAAGCACCGAGAAGAAGACCGACGCCATCGAGAAGCTCGTCGAAATCGTGGCCTCCCTCGAGCGCGACTATGACGTGGTTTGGGGTTCGATGGTGAAGCAGACCATCCGCCGCGTGCATCCCGGGTTCAACGAGGAGTACTACGGATACGCCTCGTTCCCGGCGCTGTTAGAGGACGCGCGCGACCAAGGAGTGATCGACCTCGAGTATGACGAGTCGCGTGGCAACTATATTGTCCGATCGAAGCCCGACTAGAGCGATCGCGCGCTTGGCCTAGCTGTGGGGCTCCCGGCGCGACAGGCAAAACTCGGGCGCGTGAAGCCAGCACTTGCCGTCCCGTGGATGCGCGAAGCGCACGAGGCTGCGCACCCCTGACGCGCCGCCCGCTCGGAAGCTTTCGACGAGCAGCCGTTCATGGATCAGGTCGCGCGCGCCGTGACAGAACGAGATCCCCATCCCGATCAAGAAACGCGCAGCGAAGCGATCTCCCCGCCGGTGGACGAGCAGCGCTCGGCCCGCGAGGTTGCGCCCGAAGCGCGCAGCCGGCGGTGGCGGGCGAAAGCCCGTGAGGGGAATGAGCAGCCTCCCGCCGGGCAGAAGCCCATCGAGCCAGAACGGCTTTGGATGGGTACAGCCCGCGGACACCAAGATCGCGTCGGCGGAGTCTGCGGCCTGCCGGGTGCCATCCCCCGCGACGAGCGTCACCTGGGGCCAAGGGGCGAGGTTCCGGCGCGCTCGTGCCGCGAAGCCGCGGTCGAGTTCGACAGCGGTCACGCGTCCCGAAGGGCCGACCATCGCGCCGAGAATCGCGCTGTAGTAGCCGGTGCCCGCACCGATGTGCACGACGTGTTGGCCCTCCTCGATCTCGAGCGCGTCGACGAGCGCTGCCACCAGGCTCGGAGCACCGTTGTTCAGCAGCTGGCCTGGATCGAGCGCGATGGGAATATCCGCGTACAAGCGGGCCGGATCAGCGTCCGGCGTTGATACGTAACCTTCGGGCGCCCGCAGCGTGAGCCACGGCCCAGGGCCGACGAAATCCTCGCGGGCCACCGTGGCGAGGGCCTCGACGAGCCGCTTGCTCCGCAGCGCGAGCCTCCCGGCCAGCTCCTCTGCGTAGCGTCTGCGAGTTGCGTCGAGCTCGCTCAAATTATCCCCCCCGCGTCTAGCGCTGCACTCCCCAGGTGTTCCAGTGGGTCCGCTTCGCAGCCGGGATGCGCTCGGCGCGCCGAAAGTCCTGGCCTGTGAAGTAGGCCACAGGAAAAAGCGCAACCTGCGTGTAAGCGTCGGGAATGCCGAGGAGCTTTGCCACCTCCGCCTCGTGCACGAGATGCAGCGTCGTCCACGCGGTACCGAGGCCACGCGCGCGGAGCGCGAGCATGAAGGACCACGCGGCAGGGAGGATCGACCCGTAGACCGAGGCTTGCTCCACCACGCGCGCCTTCTCGACGCGACCCTGGATACAAGGGATCACGAAGACAGGCACTTCGTGTAGGTGGTGGGCGAGGTAGCGCGCTGAGTCGATGACGCGCGGCATCTGCGGGCCTCTTGGATCGTCGCTCGCGTAGCGCGGCCACTCAGCGCGGCTTTCGTACGCGTCGAAGGCCTGCTTGTACCGCTGTGCAATCTCCGCCCGCTTCTCGGGGTCGGTGACAACTACGAAATGCCAGCCCTGGGCGTTCGATCCGCTCGGTGCCTGGAGCGCGATCTCGATGCACTGCTCGATCAGGTGCGGCGGGACCGGCCGGTTCAAATCGAGGCGCTTGCGGACGGAACGCGTCGTGGTGAGAAAGTGGTCCAGGGCGGCGACGTCCATGGGGGCCCTCAATCTGGCGAGGTTTGGCTTTCGCGATTGCAGCACAGATCTGCCGCGCTGCCAGCGGGACGGCACGCGGAGTACAATCGGTCTCCCGACGGGGTGGCAAAGCGCGCGCGGGGAGCTCGCCGGCGCCCCGGGTCAGCGAACACTTGAGGAGGGAGCTAGCTGTGCCCACCCGAAGCCGCAAGCTGCAAGAGACGCTCGAAGGGCTGCGCGCCGAGCTCGGCGCTGAGACCTCACTCGACCCTCAGTTGCGGGCAAGGCTCGAGCACACCATCCGGCAGATTCAGGACGCGATCGATCAGGCAGTTCCCGGCAGCAAAATCGCGCCCGACGGCGGCTCGCTCGCGGATCGCCTCTCGGAATCCGCGCGACACTTCGAGGCGACGCATCCCGACATCGCTGCGGCGCTTGGCCGGGTGATTGACGCGCTGGCCTCTCTTGGGATTTGACCCCGCAGGGCCCGGCTATCCCCTCACCACCTCCGTTTCGAGATGCTTCTTCGCGATGAGGGAGTTCGAGACGAGACAGCCCTTCTCTGCCTTCTCGAGCAGGCGTCGTGCGCGACCCTCGTCCGCTCCCTCCTGCACCACGAGCCGGGCGCGAATGTGCAGGTCGCTGAAGCGGAGCGCGCCCTCCACCCGGTCGAGTACCCCTTCGGCGCTGCAGTTGAGGTCGCGCCATGCAAAGCCCGAGGCTCGGGCGATGGCCCGAAACGAGAGAACGAAACAGTCCGCGACGGCTGCAACCAGGAGCGTCTCGGGGGACCAGCGGTCGCCGGGGCCCCCGAACTCGGCCGGCGGCGCGGTGTGGAGCTCTCCAAGGCCGCGCGCGGAAACGACAACTTCGCCTTCGGCCGCCGCGTGGGCGGTCACCGCATAGCGATGGGGCAGGTCTTGCACAGCGAGAAGCTAACACCCCCGATGGCGGCAGGCCTCGCATCCTGGCGAGGCACCCCCCGTGTGCTATGACACCCCGTCGAGAGGCGTCCTGCCTGCCGGGTTGATGTCACCGTTGATAGCCCCACCGGAAACGTGATCCTGCTCATGAATGCCCCTCCCGCACGCGTCCCGCCGATCCTCCGGGCTCGAGGTGCGCGTCGGTTTTCTTCGGTGTCGCCGTGAATCGGATGTGCCGGGCCGGTGGCGACCGAGCGAATGCCCGCGCCTTGTGCGCGGGCGCGGAGTGAACGGGGTTGGCGAAGAAACTCTACGTTGGAAATCTGCCCTTCAGCGCGACCGAGGATGATGTCCGTCAGCTCTTTGAGCGCCACGGCACAGTGTCTTCGGTGTCCTTGATCAACGACCGCGAGACTGGTCGACCGCGTGGCTTCGGGTTTGTGGAGATGGACGACGCGGGCGCCACCGCAGCCATCGCGGCACTCGACGGAAAGGACTTCGGCGGCCGTGGCTTGCGCGTGAACGAAGCTCACGACAAGCGCGGAGGCGGAGGCGGAGGAGGCGGTGGCGGCGGTGGTGGTGGTGGTGGTGGCCGTCGCTTCGGCGGTGGCGGTGGGGGCGGCGGGGGGCGTCGCGACTGGTAGCGGCGTGCCGCGCGGCGGTCTCCCGACACGTCGGGGATGGCCGGGCGGGTCATGGTCCGAGGACGAGGCGCCTAAGCGCCGGCCACGGATTTGCACCCAGGACGCTGGAAAGCCCGCGTCGCCAATGCGCTTGGTGGTGGGAACGCAGTAAGTCGCGCCAGAAGGCGGCGCGCGGCGGTGGCGCAGCTTTTGCCTTCGTGATCGCCGACGGGGTTTGCCCTTCGTGCGGTCGTGCTTCTGTTCGCCTCCCTCGACGAAAAGCGACTTCCCTATTGACGAGGAGGCTCAACGCACGCTGGCGTAGAGCGCGAGCGCTTCGGGAATCGTCGACTCCTCGACGCCCGGCTCCTCCGCCACAGCGCGCAGCCACGCGGCTCGCTCGAGCGCGCAGATCGTGATGGGACGCGGGAGCCCGGAAAGGACCGCCGCCTGCCGAGCGAAGGCAGTTGCGTATTCAGGGGGCCGCACATCTCGTGCGAGCTCCGCGAGCGCGAACGGATCGGGAGGCGGTACCGCGGCGCGATCGGGGGCGACGATCTGCGGGCTGCCGGGTCGTGCACCGCCACCGGCAAGGCCGGGTCCGTCGCAGAGCACGGCACCGCGCACGCCTTCGGGCCGCGCCCCGGCAAGCAGGAGCGCCACGTAGGCGCCGAGCCCGCGGCCCACGAGCGTCGCCTGCCCGAGCCGAGCGAGGGCTGCGTCGGCGTCACCCATCAACACCTCCGCTGTGTAACCACCCCCGGCGGGAATGCTCGATGCCCCATGGCCCGTGAAGTCGAGGCCAGCGATCGGTCCCGGCCACGCGCTTAGCATCTCGGGGGGCTCGGCCGGCGAGCGTTCGCCAAGGCCGTGGAGCAAGAGCAGGGTTCGTCCCGTTCCGCTCCGGAGCTCGTGGAGTGCGAGCCGCACCTTGGCGTGGATCAGCGTCGGCGGCGACATGCGTGCGGAGCGGCCTTAGGCGCCGACGCTCTCGAAGAAGCGCAGAGCGAGGTCCGCCACCTCACGGGGCTTTTCGATGTGAACGAAATGACCGGTATCGGCAAAGGCCTCGACGCGCGCACCAGGGGGGAGATAGGGACGAATCTTGTCGGGATGGGTGCCCCATCCCATCTCTTCCTGCACAAGACCCACGACCCCGACCAGGGGCATCGGAAAGCCGGGCAGGCGCTCGAGAGACCAGTCGGGGCGCCACGGGCCGAAGCCGCCGAAGCGCAGGGAGGGATCAATCTTCCAGCGCCAGCCGTCCGGAGCGCGGCGCGCTCCGATCGGGACCAGGTAGCGCAGCCAAGCAAGAGAAAGGCGCGGGTTCATGCGCCCCCTGCGCCGCGCAAGCTCGTCGATCGTGCCGGGCTTTCGCTCTTTCTCGGCGGATCGCCGGCGGTGGTCCAGCCAGTGGGCGAGCTCGGCCGCAACGAGGCGCGTGCGTTCATGGTCGGCCACATCGGGATGACGGCGCCTCCCCGGCAGGCCATCGATGTTCACAAAGGCAGAAGCCCGGTGTGGGTGTGCTTCAATGAGCTGTGTGAGAAGGGCGCCCCCCTTCGAGTGGCCAATCATCGGCATGGGCTTATGGCTCACGGAGTCGAGTACGGCGCGCGCATCTCGGACATCCGCGTCCCAGCTGTAGAGCGCAGGATGTTCAGAATCACCGTGGCCGCGGTGGTCGAAGGAGACGACCCGCCAGCCCGCCCCCGCCAAGAGCGGGGCGAACACATCGAAGGTACCCGCGAAGTCGAACCCCCCATGCGCCAGAAAGAGCGGCCGCGCGCGCTCATCGCCCCATTCGTAGACCGCGATGTGCACGCCCGACGCATCGACGAATCGCCTGCGATCGGGGCGGCGTGCGCCGGGATAGGAGACGGCCTCTTCGGCAATCACCCAGCGAGGATACGAACTCCTTGGTCGATCGGCACGGTTTCGATCTGTCCGGGCTCGAGGAACCAGAGCTCAAAGCGTGGAGTGCCGGGAAGTGCCAGGGCCTCACGCACGGCGCGCACGTAGACCCGCCCCTGTTCCGCGTACGCCCGGATGCGCGCCTCACGGTCCTCGGGCAGGAGCGCGTGGTCGGTCTTGTAGTCAGCGACCACGAGCTCGTTCGTGTGGGGATCGCGGTACACCAGATCGATGGCGCCGGTTACGAAACCCACAGGCCCCTCCTCGCCCTCGAGGGGTGGCAGGAGGACCGGGAGCTCCCGTGCCACGATCTGACATGCGCAGGCACGCAGCCTTGCGTGGAGCGGGCCGGCGGCAAACCGGCGAAGAAGCTCGCGGGCACGGGCGAGGGTCGGTTCACAAAGTTTCGGCGGGACGACCCCCGTGATCGCGCTGTACATCACCCCTTCGAGCCGTTCGAGCTCCTGCAGGGGCTCGGCATGGAAGTCCATCTGCTCAAGGGCTCGGTGCACCGCCGTACCGACGGCGCGCGGCAGGGGATCGTCGGGACGATGACGCTCCGCGCGCCCGAAGGTATCCGGCTCAGAGCCCTCGCTGGTCTCGAAGAGCTCACGCAGGGCCTCGTGCGCCTGCGCAGATGCGGGCCCCCGGGTCGGACGCATGGCGTAGCGGGTCGCCGCCGCGCGTTTGGTCTCGAGCTCTATCGACTCCGCATGGATGGTGGAGGGATCGAAGGCCGCGCCCAAATCCGGACGCTTCCCCTGCGGAGCCGGACCGCGATCGGCCACGAGTTGCGGGAAGACCCAGCGCGCTCTCGAAACATCGACGAAGCCCGCGCCGCTTGTCGCCGCCTCGCGGGCGAGTGCCAGGAGGTCGACTGGCTCGCCCCCCCGGCCTTCGAGCAGACGGGCGTGGCTTTTTTCGGACGCGGGTATGAAAGGCGACCGCAATCCCGCGAGAACGAGCCTTTCCCGTGCGCGGGTCATCGCAACGTAGAGTGTGCGCACACGCTCCGCCGCCTCGCGGATCTCGCGCTCGGAGCGCACCGCATGGAAGCCGACGCTCGGTGCGCCGAAGAGACCGAGCTCCCAGTGCCCGTCGTGGAAGACCAACTCCGTCTTTTCCTCTTCGCCCCGCGGCGCTCCCTTGTGAAGGTCCATCACGTACACGTGGTCGAAGTCGAGTCCCTTGGCCCGATGGATGGAGAGAATCGACACCGCGTCGAGCGCCGCGTGACTCGATTGCCCGTCGTCGACCTCGCTTGAGGCGGCCAGGTCCCTGCGAAGAGCACGCAGCAAAGCGGCCCGATCCCCCTCCTCGACCAACATCTGCGCGAGCTTGCGAAAGAATCGTTCGAGGTTCGCGACTCGGTAGCGGCCCAGGGTACGAGCGGATTCCGTGGCCTCGAAGAGCGTCATCGTGCGCAAGCGCTGCACGAAGAGATCGACGGGATCGTTTTCGAAGGATGCGCGCAAGGCACCAAGCTCGCTGACCGCCGCCTCAAGGCTCAGCTCCCAGCCCGCGACGCGCTCGATCCCCGGCACATCGTTAGGCAGCGCGGCGGCAGCATCTGCAATGCACCGCGCAAGACCTTCGAGGGCGCCATCGCGGGTGCCGTCGAGCGCGGTCACGAGAGCGGGAAAACCGCGCGTCCAGAGCGGAATCAGCGCGGCGTCGGGCACGCCGACATTGGCGGAGCGCAGGTAACACAGGAGCGCAAGGTGGTCGTTCGGGTCGAGGACACAGCGCACCAGCGCCGCCGCCTCGATGATCTCGCGCCGCTGGTAGTAGCTGCGATCGGCCGCGACGTCGTAGGGTACGCCGGCTGCGCGAAGCGCGTCGAGATAGACGTCGACCTCCACCAAGCTGCGCAGCAGGACCGCAATGCGCGGCCACGCGACGCCGTGCCGCTGATGCAGCGCTACCAAATCCTGCGCGAGCGCGTGGGCTTCGATCTCCCGCGCCTCCCGCGCGGTGGTCTTGCACGGATCCCGGGAGACGGCATCGAAGGCGGTGGGAACCCAATGCTCGACCGCCGCAAAGCGCCCCGATTCGAAGCCCGAGCGGGAAGAGCGTTGCGCGCTGGGGACGAGGCGCTGGAAGCGCGGCTGGACGCCCCGGCATTCCTTCATCAGCGGCTCGATGACGCGGTCGACCTCCTCGAGGATGCGCGGCGTCGAGCGGTAGTTGACGCAAAGCCGGCGCACCGTGCCCCCGCAGGCCATGACTTCACCGACGAAACTGTCGTACGCGGCGAGGTCGGCGCTGCGCCAGCCGAAGATCGATTGTTTCGGATCTCCGACAAGGAAGAGCCCAGGCCGCTCACCGCTTTCACCTCCCAGCGCGATGGCGCGGATCACGTCGCATTGGAGCTGATCGGTGTCCTGAAATTCGTCCACCAAGAGCTGGTCCATCCCGAGACGGACGCTCGCCGCGACCTCGGGCTGCTGTACGAGCAGATCGCGTGCCTCACGCAAGAGGGCGCTATAGGTGACGGCGCCGCGCGCTCGCATCTCCTCATGAGCCCGGAGGAGAAGCGGATGGATCGCGCGACGCGCAGCGTCGAAGAGTGGAGGATCCAGGGCAATCAGGTGACGGAGCATGGGCAAGAGCCCTTGCGCCGCAGTGCGCACGGCCGCCTGATCCTCACCGAGGGCGGCGCGCTCGCTTTGGTTAAAGCCGCCGTTCGCCTGCGCCCAGCACCCTACACGTCCGATGGCCTCGGGCCAGACCTCGCGGGCCCACCCGGCGAAGCCTACGAGCTCCCTCGATTGGCCGCCCCGCAGCGCGTCCACCCGCTCGAGGGTCTGATCGAGAAGGAGCGCGACCGCCTGGCTCTTCACACCCCGCGCGACTCCAGCAAGGCGCCCGCGGTCCGCTTCACGGAAGCGTTCGATCGCCTTGGCGAGAGCGCTTTGGAGGGCCTGAATCCGCCAGGGAGCAAACGGGTCTTCGCCGAGGACATCGGGAGGGACACCGGCCTCGACGAGCGCCGCGAGGGCCTGCTCCAAGTCCGCGGGTCCCTTGCCGAGGCGCGCCAGCTCCAGGTAGGCAGGGTTGCCAGAGGTCCCGTATCCCTCCCGAAGGGCGACCTCGACGCACTCCCGCACGACCTCATCGCGCGTGCGCAGCTCCGCATCGACCTCGAAGCGTGGATGGACGCCGGCTTCGAGCGGGTGTGCCACAAGAAGACGGCGGCAGAAGGCATGGATGGTACGGACCACCAGCTGGTCGAGGACCTCATCCAGCGCACCAGCGCGTTTCGCGCGTTCCGCTGTCGGCGGGAGGAGCGAGGCCTCGACGCCTGCAGGAAGGGCTTCCCCGAGCGCGATGCGGTGGAGAGCCTCCCCCACCCGCGTCGCCATCTCGGCTGCGGCCGCCTCGGTGAACGTAATCGCGACGACTCGAGAGACCGTGCGAGCCGCGATGCGCTCGTTGTGGGGGGGTTCGGCTCCTGTCGTGGTTCGCGCAAGCTGGGAAGCCGCGCGCACCCATCCTTCGCCGAGCAGCCAGACGACGATCCGTGCCACGAGGGCAGTCGTCTTGCCCGTGCCCGCGCCCGCCTCGAGCGCAAGGGGCGCGCGAAATTCGGTCTGTGCAAGAAGGCGCGCCTGCTCGTCGTCGCGCACCGGATCGTCGGGCAGTACAGCGGTCACTCGGCGGTCTCCGCTCTGAGCTGCCACAACGCGAACGCAGCCTGCTCCGCCGGTGACGCCGACGCCGTGGCACCGTCGCTCCGGGCTCTCACCCAGCGTTCCAGACGAAGGCGCGACCCGGAGTCCCCCCGCAGGCAGACCTCGTGCACGTCACACCGCTCACAGCGTTTGGCCGCCGTGCCATCTGGTTCGAGCAGACGAGGGAAGAAACTTCCCGCGTCGAGCGCGGCGAAGGTGGCGGCCAAGGCGTTGTGGAAGGCATTGGAGAGCGCGGTGTCGTCCGCGCTCGCCTCGAACTCCCGGATCTCGAGACCCTCCGTGAGAAAGAGGTATCTGCCGAGGGCTTCTGCCGCAGGCTTGCCGAGCTGCGCGGTCGCAAGCGCATAGGCCATGGCCTGGAGCCGATCCCCACTGCGTACCGCCCGCAGAAAATCCCGGGCTCGCTTGTCTGCGGTCTTCAACTGTGAGATGGGGCGACCGACCTTGTAGTCCGTGAGTCGCAGCGCACCCTGCACGTCATCGACGCGGTCCGCCCGGAAGCGGACGGTGCGGGATCGACCCGCCGCGTCGAGGACGGTGCACGCCCCGTCGACCTCGACTCCAAGGACAGCCACCCTGCGACCGCCTTCGGCCAGCCGTGCAGCCCGCACGCCGGCCTGGGCCAAGGCGGCCAGGGCCTGCGGGTATCCAGGCAAGGCAATGCCCTCGTCCCTGCACACCTCTCCGGCTGCCTCCTGCAGAATGCCCTCGAGCACATCCTCCTCCGGCCACGAGAGCTCAGCGCTTCCCGCCGCGAGCGCGTCTTCGAGAGACAGGCGTGCGGGGACCTTTTGCAAGACCGCGAGCTGCTCGAGCGCGGCGTGCACCGTCGCGCCCACAAGACGCGCGTCGATGCCAGGGAGCGCGCCCAAGGCATCCGGCGCTGCTTGAAGGCGCAAGAACTTTCGGACGAAGACCTGCCACGGACAGGCGGCGAGCTGCTCGGCAACCGTCACGTAGAGGGGGCGCCGCCGCGGGTCGGCCGCCTCACGCACAGCGCCCACAAATCCGAAGTACGGACCGAGAAGCGAGGAGCCTTCGCTTCGTGCCCTGGCGTGGAACCGCGGATCGAGCTCTCGCAGAATCGCAAGCCTCGCAGCGGCGAGGCGGGTCGCGTCAATTTTCGAGCCTGCGCCATGGGTCTCGCGGATCGCGATGGGGAGCACCCCGGCAAAGCTGGCGAGGCTCCCGTAAAGCCCTGCCAGGATTGCATGCTCGTGGGCAGGGCGCGGTAGAGCGTCCACTCTCTCCGGTAGCGAATAGATTGGGGGCACCATCTCCAGTGCCTCGCTGCCGAGCGTCGAGCGCATGCGCTGAACGAGGGGCGAAGGTGACCTCGGCTTGCCGTCGTCGTCCGCCGTCTGCCAGGAGAGGGTGACGCGCGGGCTCGCCGAGAGGAGCTGCGCGAACAGGTACCGCTCCTCCGCGAAGCCCGTCTCCTTGAGCGCCAAGTCGGGTAAGACCGGAAGAAGTGCCCGTCGGACCACGTCGGGCAGGAAGGGATCTTCCAGCACGACCCGCGGGAAGACGTCACGATTCATCCCTAAGACGAAGAGATGAGAGAAGGTACGTCCCCGCGCCGCAATCGCGTCCAGCACCTGAACGCCTGCCCCTGCGCCGCCAAACGCCTCGGGCAGCTCGGTTGCGAGAGCGCCCTCCCACAATGAAAGGAACTCGTCCGCCGTGAGCGGGAGCTCGGGGGGGAGAGCCTGTTCGAGCTTGCGAATAGCCCCCTCGAGAGGGGTGAGGGGCAACGCGAGATCTTCGCGCACGAGCTCGCAGACGCCCGTGAGATGCTGAGCCATGGGCGCGCTCGAGGGCCAGGCCACGAAACGCTGGCAAAGACGCCCGGCGGCCCGGATCGCGGCGTCGAGGGCATGGAAGGACAGCATGCGCGGCGTCACAGAAACTTGCCGTTCATCGTCCACAGATGGACTCGAAACCGAGCCGCGGAGTCCAAGGCCGCGATACACAGGCAGAGCATGGTCCTTGTGCGGAGCGAGATCACGCCCGGGGACAAGCTGAGCCACTTCGGAAAGGCGCGCCGCGCCCAGGGCATGGAATGCCACGCGCAGATCGCATCGGCGCTCGGAGGTGAGGTCTGCGCGTATCTCGAGCCATCGATCCGCGGGCGTGGCTTCGCGCCGTCGCAAGAGATCGAGGAGCGCTTCGACCCGGCGGCCCAAAGAGCCCCGAGGCCCCTGTGCCGTGGGGGAGGAAAACGGGATCGCGAGACGCTCGAGGTGGAGCCGGAGCGCCAGCGCGTACGGCCCGACTGTTCGCGCCACGATTCCAATCTCCTCGGGGCGGGGTGGCTCGGGACCATCGAGCAGGCGGCGTACGCGATCCGCCACCGCGCGAACCTCCGATTGCCCCTCGCCTGCGCAAAGGGTCTCGACCTTCGGTCGAGCCGGCTCCGGATGCGCGTCCTCTCCGAGCTTCGCGCTGCCAAGCAGACGCTCGCGCAGGCGCTGCGTGAAGCGAACCCCGAAGTCCGTCTGCAACGGATTCGCGGGATCCGGTGGATGATCGATGTACACCGTTGCATCGCGATGGCGGCACAATGCCTCGATCAGCGCGGAGGCTTCGCCCGTAGCCTCGGCGAAGCCGTGCACAAGCACGGCTCGCGCGGGCAAGGCCCGCTCGGCATCACGCTCAATGGCCTCGCGGGCGAGCTCAAGACGCGTGGAAGCTCGACCTAGGCCAAGACGCGCAAACTCTCGTGCTGTGTGCGCCGCCACTCGGACCAAGGCCCGCATGCGCGCGATCGACCGCCCGCCGCGCCCTCCGCTGCGCGAGTCGAAGTCGCACAGCGCGTCGTCCAACGCGGCTGCGTGGGCGGCATGAAAGCCTGCATCGAGAAGATCGGTGATCGTTCCGGTGAGTGCGGCGTAGCCCTCACGCAGGGGCTCGAGGCCCTCGCGCAATTCCGTCTCGAGGCGCGCACTGCGGCTCACCAGGATCGGCAGCAGTTCTTCGCCGACCGGCGCTCGCAGGCCGGTGCGCTCGAGTACGTCGCGCGCAAGTCCGTGAAGCGTATGGATCTCGATCCCGGCCACGGCGCGATCCAGGTGTCGGACGATCGCGCCACCCAGGTGATCGCGCAGGCTGCGCGAGGGGACGATGATCCTCACCGGCCGTTCGAGCCCACGGGAAGCTGCCTCGCCCGCGGGCAGAAGCAGCGCGACGTCGCGCAGAAGGCGATTCTCAATCGCCCGCGCGCCCCGGGCCACGACCATTTCCGGCATGGCGGCATGCTACCAGCCTGGCGTGTCAGGGCCGGTCATTCGCGAGCTAGATTTCCGAGGCAGGAGGAGCCACGGACATGGCCAAGGCCGTCTGGAAGGGCGTCGTCATCGCCGAAAGCGACCGCTGCATCGAGGTCGAGGGCAACCAGTACTTCCCTCCCGAGAGTGTGCGTCGCGAGCACCTGCGCGAGAGTGCAACCCACACGACCTGTTCCTGGAAGGGAGTCGCGAGCTACTACGACATCCTCGTGGGAGAGGAGGCGAACCGGGATGCCGCATGGTACTACCCCGCGCCTATGGACGCGGCCAAACAAATCGCGGGCTACGTGGCTTTCTGGCGCGGGGTTCGAGTCGAGTCCTAGGTCCCCCTCCCCTCGATCCGGCTACTCCGCGGTCAGGTATTGGACGCTGAACTTTCGCTGCGGGTCCGTCCAGACGCGGGTCACCCGCCAACCCGCACCCCGCGCAAGCTCTTCGAACTCCGCCAGGCCCCACTTGTACGAACACTCCGTCAGGATCGCCTCCCCGGCCTCGAAGGCAAAGCGCGATCCAGCGACCCAAACCTCCTGAGCGCACTTGCTCACGAGGTGCATCTCCACTCGGCCGAGGGAGCGCGCATACACCGCACGATGACGGAATGCCTCGAGATCGAAGTCGGCTCCGAGCTCACGGTTGATGCGGGCGAGGAGGTTTAGGTTGAAGCGCCCAGTGACCCCCTGGGAGTCATCGTAGGCGCGTTCCAGGGTCTTCGAGCCCTTCGCGAGGTCCACGCCCACAAGGAGCGCGCCGCCACGCCCGCACACCTGGGCTACGTGCTTGAGAAAGCTCTCGGCCTCGCCCGGGGTGAAGTTTCCGATCGTCGATCCTGGGAAGAACACGGCGCGGCGTGCCGGCTTCACGCGGGGATGAGGGAGCGGATATTCAGCAGTGTAGTCCGCACACACGGGCAGGACCTCGAGCCTGGGATACGCCACCACGAGAGCCTGCGCGGCGGCAAGCAGCGGACCGGGTGAGATATCGATCGGGAGATACGCGACCGCATCGAGCAGCTGGTCGAGAAGCAGTCGCGTCTTCACTCCGCTTCCGCTGCCATACTCGATGACGAGGCAGCGCGGTCCGAGGAGCGCGGCCATCTCCGCTGCGTGTGCGCGAAGGATCGCGAGCTCTGCGCGTGTCAAGTAGTACTCCGGCAGATCACAGATCTCGTCAAACAGCGCCGAGCCTCTAGCGTCGTAGAAGTATTTGCACGGGAGTTCCTTGCGGGGGTACGCGAGGCCGCGCAGCACCTCGTCGCGGAAGTTCTCGAGCGGCGGTACCGCTTCTCGCAGCTTGAAGCTCATCGCAGGTCTCGCGCAACGCGCACGCCGCTAAACTGCCAGCGGGCCGAAGGGGGGAAGAAGTTGCGATAGCTTGCGCGCACGTGGGCCTGCGGTGTGGCGCAGGAGCCACCGCGCAAGACCCATTGGTTGGCCATGAACTTGCCGTTGTACTCGCCGAGCGCACCCGCAGGGGGCCGATAGCCGGGATACGGTACGTAGGGGCTGCGCGTCCATTCCCAGACATCCCCGAAAAGCTGACGCGGGGCAGCGCTTTCGCCGCAGAAAGAGGCCGGGCGGAGCAAACCGCTCTCCACAAAGTTCCCTTCCACGGGTAGGCCGGTGGCCAGAATCTCCCATTCGTCTTCACCGGGCAGTCTCGCGCGCGCCCAGCGCGCGAATGCGTCGGCTTCGTACGCACTCACGTGACATACGGGATCGTGAGGAGAGACGGACTGCGTCCCCGACAATGTGAAAAGCTGCCAGCCGCATTCGTCGCGTTCCCAGTAGAGCGGGGCACGCCAGTCTCCGGCGCGCACGGCGTCGAAACCGTCTGACAGCCAGAGCTCAGGACGCTCGTAGCCGCCATCGGCCATGAACGCCATCCACTCCCCGTTCGTGACCAGGCGCGAGGCCAAGGTGAAGGGTTCGAGGAGCCGGCGATGACGAGGCCGCTCGTTATCGAAGGAGAAGCCCTGCCCAGTGTGGCCGATTCGAGCAATTCCACCGGGGTGTTCGCACCAGGACCGGCCGGGTGCTGGCGCTTCCGTCTTTCCTTCCGCCCCGGCCCGATAGCTCGGGCGCAGGGGATTTTGAAAGAAGAGATGCTTCAAATCGGTGAGCAGGAGCTCTTGGTGCTGCTGCTCATGCTGCAGGCCGAGTTCGATCACAGCGAGCAGTTCGCCGCGCTCGGCGATGCGCGGGGTCGCCAGCAGGTCCGTCATGCGGTGATCGACATGCCGGCGGTACGCCACGACCTCGTCGAGGGAGGGTCTCGACAAGAGGCCTCGTTTTGGCCTCGGGTAGGGCTTCCCCACCGACTGGTAGTAGGAGTTGAAGAGAGCATGGTACGCGGCAGAGAACACGCGGTAGCCGGGGACGGTGGGACAGAGCACGAAGGTTTCGAAGAACCAGGAGCTGTGCGCCAGATGCCATTTCGCCGGGCTTGCATCGGGCATCGATTGGAGTGCAGCGTCTTCGGCGCTAAGCGGTGCGCATAGCGCCTCGGTTGCCGAACGGATCGTCATGTAGCAGTTAGGAGTGGCGGCCGGGCAGCCCAGCTGCGCGCGGCGCTCGAACTCCTCCCCATACGAGAGGTCCATGGTGGCGGCCTCCTGCCCCCCCCACGGGCCCACCTGCATTGTATGTCGCGCGCGCGAGAACGCGAACACTAATCCTTGCGCGCGAGGCGAAGGCCCATCGGGACCACCCAGCGCTCGGCTCCGGCAAAAAGGGCCTGAACAGCCACCGCGAGAAGCGCAGCCGGCACGGCACCTTCCAGGATGAGCCCTACGTTGTCGAGGCGGATCCCCGTCAGGATGGGCTGCCCGTATCCGCCGGCGCCGATCACTGCGCCGAGGGTCGCCGTCCCCACGTTGATGACCGCCGAGGTCTTCACCCCGGCAAGAATCGATGGGGAGGCGAGGGGGAGTTCGACGTGCCAGAGGCGTGCCCGCGGCGAGAGGCCGAGCGCCTCAGCGGACTCGCGCAAAGGCGCCGGGATTCCGCTCAAACCAGCGTGGGTATTTCGCACGATGGGCAAGAGGCTGTAGAGGAAGAGCGCCGCCACCGCAGGAGGGGCGCCAATCCCGAGGATAGGAATCATAAAAACCAGGAGCGCGAGTGAGGGAATCGTTTGCAGCACGCCTGTCGCAGCAAGCAAAAGGGCGCCAAGCCGGGGCCTTCGCGCGGCCAAGATGCCCAGGGGAAGGGCCACGCACAGCGCTGCGCTGAGCGACACCGTAACGAGGGCGAGGTGTTCCTCCGTGCGGCGCAGAATCCGCGCTAGCGGTCCCTGCTCTTCCGATACCACCGTGAGGCCAAGCGTCGCGAAGAGGAAGTCGGCTGCGACGCGTGTTTCGGGCACCTGATCGATCTTGGCGCGCGCGTTCATCGCCGCCATGGCACTCGCATCGATCTTCCCCTCGAGGCGAGCGAGCGCGGCCACCGCGGCCGGCGCACGCCCTTTCAGGTCGGCCCGGACCAGCCAGACCGCGTCGTACACGGGAAAGTAGTGCTGATCATCCTGAAGAATCTGGATGTCGTAGTACGCGATGTCCGCATCGGTGGAGTAGAGGTCAGTCACGTCGATCGTGTCCGCGTCGAGACCGCGGTAGGCGAGATCGTGATCGAGACCACGCACATCCTCTTGCGGAAGTGCGTAGCGCGCCCGCAGCCCCGGCCAGCCGTCGGCTCGGTCCATGAACTCGTTCGTGAATCCGAAGCGGAGTTCGGGGTGGCGGCGCAGATCGGAGATCGAGCGGATGCCAAGAGCCTCGGCTCGGGCGGCCTTCATGCCGAGCGCGTAGGTGTCGTTGAAACCCAACGGGCGCGACATCACGACGCCATACGACGTGAGCGTGCTACGCAGCTTTTCCTCTCCCCTCACTCCCTCGTTCTTCAGGATCTCCTGTTCGAGGGTTCCCGTGTATTCCGGGTAGAGGTCGATTTCGCCTTGCACGAGGGCGTTCCAGAGCACCTGCGTCCCACCCAGCTGGCTGCGATGCTGGGCGCTGCTGCCGCTCGCGCGCACGAGGGCCGTCGCGAGTTCACCCAACACCACGGATTCGGTGAACTGCTTCGAGCCAATCCTGACGGGGGTCGCCGCGCGCGCTACGTCTCCCGAGCACGAAAGAACGCACTCCGATTGGACGAAGGTTGCGGCCAGAAGCCAGCGCCGGGCGCTGCGCCCCAGAAGCTTCACCGCGCGGCCTCTGCTCCAACGATGTGGAGGGTGCGCTGCGCGCGCACGAAGCGGCTTACGTACTCGTCCGCCGGAGCCTCCACCAGATCCCGCAGCGTGCCGGACTGTTCCACGCTTCCGTCCCGCAAGAGGACGATGCGATCGCCAAAAAAAGCAGCCTCGGCGAGGTCGTGGGTGACGAGTACGACGGTTTTGCCCAGGTCTCGAAAAATCTCGCGCAACGCGTCCTGGAGCTCCGCGCGAACCAACGGGTCGAGGGCTGCGAGGGGTTCGTCGAGCAGCAGCACCTCCGGATCGAGCAGAAGAGCCCGCATGAGTCCTACCCGCTGGCGCTGTCCTCCAGAGAGTTGCACGGGAAACCGGTCGAGCGCGCTTTCGGGAAAGCGCGCGAGCCGCGCAAGGTCCTGCACGCGCTGCCGCGTGCGTTCGCCTTCCCATCCGAGGTAACGCGCCATGAGGCTCACATTGCGGCGTGCGTCGAGGTGAGGAAAGAGGCCCCCGTCTTGGATCACGTAACCCATGCGGCGACGCAGTGCGGGAGCGCTCTCGGCATCGAGACGCTCCCCATCGAGGTGCACGCTGCCTCGGTCCGGCGTCACGAGCCCGAGCGCTAGGCGCA
>Ga0116216_10000895_pt1 | contig 21680 bp, 18 predicted proteins | sample Sb_taG_11_FD_89696 | JGI IMG/M metagenome (GOLD analysis project Ga0116216, IMG submission 89696) | Peat soil microbial communities from Weissenstadt, Germany - Sb_50d_3_AS metaG | ecosystem: Environmental > Terrestrial > Soil > Wetlands > Peat | place: Germany: Weissenstadt | collected 2010-09-21
AGGCAACAACCAATGGCGGGTTCCCCATGGTGGGCGAGGCTTGAAACGAAACGATGCCTGGAATGCGACCGGTACAACCCGAGAATAGCGGGGTTTGATTCATCTGTGGACTGGCGATCATCTCGCCCCCCGGAGGCGGAGCGCTCAGATACGCCAGATTGCCGTTGGAATACCCCGGGGACGGCGTCGGCTGAGACTCCAGATTCGTTTGTGTCGGGTTGTCCTTGGCTGCCCCGGCGCTCATGTCGGACGCCAAGCTGCCAGGCGATGCGGCAAGAACAAAACTTGCCGTGCTTTCCGCCATGAGGAACGATATTCCGATGACCACAAGATAGGCCCAATTCCGAGTGCGCCTTTTCTCTCCATCGAGAAGAAAACTCGCCATAGTTTCACAAATCCGAGCGCAAGAACACCGGCTTGTCCTTGGCTCAATCCCGAATCGCCCCAACCGTATTTCATAAGACACATTAGCACGGCCCACGCGGTGGCCGTTCCTTTGACAAGCTTGAAACACCCATCACGGAAGCTCGAGAATCCGAAAGTCGGGGGTATTTGTGCGCTTTCAGGGGTTTCTGTGCGGCCGAACACCTTTCTGTGCGCGGGGAAGTTTTCGGGCAAAGCCGGTCAGGCGCTCGAGCGTGGGCGCCCCCTGCTTCGGTCGCGCACCGCCGCCACCACGAAACCGTGCCCGGTCTCAAGCATTCCCGCCCGGCGCCCGATCGACTCCTCCAGGACGAGGAGGTTCCTCCAGGCCGTCCGGTCCCTTCGGGCGATGTTCGTCAATCGGTCTCGGAAGGCCCCGATCGCGCCCACGGCCATGCGGTCCACCGTCCGGAAGCCGACTTCGTTGAGCGCGCCCTCCGCGGCCGCGGCCGTATAGAAGTCGAACTCCCAGAGGGCCATTCGACCCGGTGCGTACGGCTGATGGGCCCGGTCCTTCGAGCTCGCGATCCAGCTGAGCAGGTAGCGGTCCGGATCCCGGAGGATGCGGAGCAAGAACCGCCGTTGGGCTCCGTTCGAAAGGAATTCGGTCGTGGCCGATGCCGGTGAGGAAACGTCCATGATCAGCACCCCGCCCGGGCGCACCACCCGTGCGAGCTCGGAGAGCAGTCGCGACCCGTCACCGGCAGAGAATCCGAGGATGTTCCCGTACACGACGGCGCCCCGGAACGCTCCGTCTCGAAACGGCAAGTACTCTCCCGCGGCTCGGACTCGGCGCAGCCGTCCGGGTCGCGTTCGGCTCGGCGATCGTCGGAGAAGGGCTCGTAGCATGCGAAGGCTGAGGTCCACGGCCACCACACGCGCCCCCGACGATAGGACGATCGGTGTGAACCGGCCGGGTCCCGGCCCCAACTCCAGCACCCAACCCGTCCCTCGGGGAAGATGGAGAGCGAGGAACCGAGCCCGTAGCTCACGAACGAGCACTCGCCAGGCTTCTCCGGAGTATCGCCGCCACTCCCGGTCCACTTGCGCGTCGAAGCGCTCCCGGATCTGTCGGCGGCGAACCGTCGATCCACGCCGGACGGCCCGGGGAGTGCGAGTTTTCTTCCTCCGGCGTTCGGACACGGACGTTCCACTAGAATAGGGTAGGGTAGGACGATTGACGACGGGTCGCGACGGGCTCAGGCTCGGGTAAGGCCGAGAGCACGGTCCGTCTTCGCGATCGACGCGCGGCCGTCGGCCTCGAGCTCCATCGAGGCTCGGATCGCGTCCACGTTCTCCGGTACCACGATCGATTCCTGGTGGATCGCCTGGAAGAAGTACGCATCCCGGCCATCGAGGCGGAACCCCTCGTCCCAGAGGACGTTCTCCATCATGTCGTTGAAGCCGAGGCCCCGGTCCCGCGCGAACTCCATCACCTGCGGAGTGCCGTCGACGTGCTCCCACGGGGCGAAGACGCGGAACCGCGGGGTCGTGCGGAACGCGTCCATCACCTCGGCGGTGTCGCGGGGGGCGCGGGTGAGCCGAACGTGGTTCACATGCACGTGCATCAGCGTGGTCGGGACGACCACCGCCGTGGTTGCGATGTGTAGGTTGGGCAGGATCGTCTGCACGTCCGGCCCGTGATGGGAGGGAAGCTGGAACGTGGGCATGATGCCGTTGATAGGGCCCTTCTTCGTTTCCGCGGGGTCCGCCGCCCGGCGAACGAGGGTAACTTCCCAGTGGTCGATCCCCCACGGCTCGCGCAACACCGCCGCGGCCCGGGCAATCCCGGTGGTGTTGCACGAGACCACGCGCAAGGTCCGCTTGCCTCGGCAGGCTTCGTAGTTCGCGAGCGCGTTGAACGACGCCTCCGCGATGTCCGCCTTCTCGCCGCCTTGGAAGATCGCGCGGACCCCCGCCGCCTCGTACAGCTTGCGATTCTCGCGACCGACCTTGTCCGGCGCCGCGTCGACCACCAGGTCGACTTTTCCCAGAAGGTCCTGGATCGTCCCGGCGAGCGGGAGGCCGACGGCCTTGAACTCATCCGCCTTGCCCTGGCCGGTCACGTATAGTGAGTAGCCCTTTTCGATCGCCCGGCGGGCTTCGTAGCTCGGTCGAGTCTTCGCGACCCCGACGAGCTCCATGTCGGGCTGCTTCGCGACCGCGTCCGCGACGCGCTTGCCGATCGTCCCGAACCCGTTGATGCCGACCCGTACGCGCACGAGGGACGCCTCCGACGGTCGAAGCTCGCGCAGGTTAAAGGAACTGCCGCGCGACCACGCGTCCGCGCAGGGGCTAAATGCGAGCGCGTCCGTCCGCGCGCGGTCAGCATGGACTTCCAATTCAGCGACGAGGAGCAGGCGTTCCAGGCGGCGGTCCGTCGCTTCGGTGACCGCGTGCTGCGTCCGAACGAGGCGAAGATCGACTCGGAAGGTCGCATCCCCCCCGACGTGCTCTCGGCGATGGCCGACCTCGGTCTACTCGCGATGCCGGTGCCCGCGGAGTACGGCGGGATGGGCGGTTCCGCCATCCTGACCGAGATCGCGGCCGAGGAGATCGGGCGCGGCGATTTCTCGATGGCCACGGCCGTGTTCTTCCTACTGGAAGCCGGCTGGGGCCACATCCTCGCTCGTCATGGAACGGAAGAGACGAAGCGAGAGGTGCTCCCTCCGGTTTGCGCGGGGAAGGCGTTCCTCGGCATCGCCACTACGGAACCCGGGGGAGGCAGCGACCTCGCGTCGATGCGCACCACCGCACGTCGCGACGGCGACTCCTACGTGCTGCATGGGGAAAAGGCGTTCATATCCGGGGTCGAGGAGGCGAAGAGCCTCGGCGGGGGCCACCTGACGCTCGCGAAGGACACGCAAGGGGGGTTCAACTTCCTCTACGTTCCCACCAATTCCGACCGGATCTCGACCCAGCGCTTCCACAACATGGGCCGGATGGGCATCTCGACCGGCGGGCTTTCGTACGCGGATGCCCGCGTTCCCTCGAAGTACTTGCTCGGGACCGAAGGGAAAGGATTCGGTGTCGCGATGGAGGGGTTCTCGGTCGCTCGGACGTTCGTGGCGGCCGCGTGCATCGGGGCTGCGGAGCGGGCGCTCGAGACCGGAATGGCCTACATCCGAGAGCGGCCGGCGTTCGGTCAGCCGCTCGGGAAGTTCGAGGGGATCCAGTTCGAGCTCGTGGACCTCTGGACCCAGGTCGAGGCGGTCAAGTGGCAATGCCGCCGCGCGGCCTGGCTGCTCGACACGTACATGCTCAAGGGCGACCACTCCCACCGGTCGGAGGTCGAGCGCGCGGTCGCCGCGGTGAAACTCGGGGCACCTCAGATCGCCTTTGAGTGCGTAAAACGCGTCATGATGTGGCACGGCGCCGCCGGTTACACGAAGGAGGTCGGCCTCGAGCTCGGGCTTCGGGGGATCATGTCGTACCTCGTCGGGGCCGAAGGCGGACTCAACATCATGCGGATCATCCTCGGCCGGGAGCTCCTCGGTAAAGAGTTCCTGCCGTACAAGTAGCGCCCGATGCCCGGCGTTCAGCGCTCGCGGGCGATCGACGAGCGACGGTTTCACGATTGGTTGTCCCACGAATTGCCGGCGGGGCGATCCGGTCTTCTTCCGCTCGGGGATGACGCCGCGGCCCTCCGGCCGCCCGCCGGTCGGGTCGCCGTACTATCGATCGACTCGTTGGTCGAAGGGACGCACTTCCTCCCGAACTCCCCTCCGCACCTGGTCGGTGCGGCCGCCGCCGCCGTGAGCCTCTCGGACCTGGCGGCGAAGGGAGCTCGACCGGCGGCACTTCTGTTGGCGATCGTCGTCCCCCCCGGTTCCGCCCAAGCGTGGGTCGAGGCAGTCACTCGGGGGGCCGAACGGACCGCCGAACAGTTCGGAATGCAGCTCGTCGGAGGCGACACGAAGCCAGGTCCTGTGCGGACGGTGGTCAGCAGTGTCCTCGGATGGGCACGAGAACGGGAGCTCGCTCCCCGGACCGGGGCCCGTCCGGGAGATCTCCTCGCCACGACGGGCTACGTGGGACGAGGCGGGGTCGCGGCTGCTCGCCTCGGCCGAACCCGGCGCCCCGACCGGCGCGCCCTCTCGGCGATGCTCGACGTGCGGCCCCGGGTGGAGGAAGGCGCCGTGCTCGCTCGGTGGGCCCACGCCATGCTCGACACGTCCGACGGTCTCGCCGAGGCTTCGCGGCTTCTCGCCGTCGCGAGCCGCGTCCGGGTCGAGGTTCACGAGCCATGGCTTCCGCTCGCTCCGTCGCTGCGAGCGATGGCACTCTCGGCCCACGAGCGTCGTCGACGTACGTTCTACGGCGGCGACTACGAGCTCCTGCTCGCGCTGCCGGCCGGCAAGTTCCCCGCGGCCCAGCGGGCGGTCCGGCGCGTGGGGGGACGGCTCACCGCGGTCGGTCGTGTGGCCCGCGGACGAGGGGCCTGGCTGCGCGACGGCGGCCGAGTGCGCCCGATGCCTCCAGCCGGGTGGCGGCCGTTCGCCCGCCGGAATCCACGTCAGGGCTGAGCCGAAACATTCGTTCGGTGTCGAATCCGTGCGGCACCCTCGCAGGGTTCACGTTACCCTCAAGTATCAGGAACCAGGATTGCCCGTTGGCCCGGAGGTTTCGGGTATGGTGAACAACAGCTCAACAGTCAATCCCTTTGAGACCGCGAAGAAGCAAGTCGACATTGTCGCAGACCTCCTCGGCCTCGATGGGGGCATCCGCGAGGTGCTCAAGCACCCGAAGCGGGAGCTGACGGTCAATTTCCCGGTCCGGATGGACAACGGGACCTACCGTGTGTACACCGGCTACCGGGTTCAGTACAATATGGCGCGCGGCCCGTGCAAGGGCGGGATCCGCTACCACCCGCAGGTGACGCTGGACGAGGTCCGCGCGCTCGCGGCGTGGATGACATGGAAGTGCGCGGTCGTCAACATCCCCTACGGCGGAGCGAAGGGCGGAGTCATCTGCGACCCGAAGCACATGTCGAAGACCGAGCTCGAGCACCTCACCCGCCGCTACGCGAGCGAGATCTCCGGAATCATCGGCCCCGAGATGGACATTCCCGCTCCGGACGTCTACACCGACAGTCAGACGATGGCGTGGATCATGGACACGTACTCGATGCTCAAGGGCTACTCCGTGCCGGGCGTCGTGACCGGAAAGCCGATCAGCCTCGGCGGCAGCGAAGGCCGCGGCGAGGCGACCGGACGGGGCTGCGCGTACACGATCCGGGAAGCGGCCAAGGACGCTGGCGTCCGCGTGAAGAACGGGACGGTCGCGGTCCAGGGATTCGGGAACGCGGACAGCGTCTGCGTCAACCTCCTCAACGATGAGCAGGGCGCGAAGATCGTCGCGGCCTCCGACTCGAAGGGCGGGATTTACAAGGCCGACGGGTTCAACCCGCACGCCCTCGAACAGCACAAGGCGAAGACCGGCTCGGTGGTCGGATTCCCCGGCGCGAAGGCGATCTCGAACGAGGAGCTTCTCGAGCTCAAGGTGGACATCCTCGTCCCCGCGGCGCTCGAGAACCAGCTCGGCCCGAAGAACGCCGACAAGGTACAGGCGAAGCTGATCGCGGAGGCGGCGAACGGCCCGACCCTCCCCGAGGCGGACGAGATCTTCTATCAGAAGAAGATCACGGTGCTGCCGGACATCCTCGCGAACGCGGGCGGCGTCACCGTCAGCTACTTCGAATGGGCCCAGGACATCCAGGGGTACTTCTGGCCCCTCGCCGAGGTCAACCAGCGCCTCGAGCAGGTGATGGTCCGGTCGTACAGCGACGTCCACAAGGTCGCGACCGAGCGCAAGGTGCACAACCGAACGGCCGCGTACGTCCTCGCGATCCAGCGGGTCGTGGACGCGATCAACATCCGGGGCATCTACCCGTAAGCGGGAAAAGGGCGGGGCGGGGTCGACCACCGGATGGCCGACCTCCCTCGCTGTCGACTCGCGACGTGGGCCGACGTCGACCGCTGGGCGGACCGCCTCGCCGAGCGGATCCGCTCGGCGGGCTCGGTCCCCGAGACGATCGTTGCGCTCAGTCGCGGCGGATGGGTACCGGGCCGGCTGCTCTGCGACCGGCTCGGCGTCCACCGATTGGTCTCGGTGCGGGCCCAGCACTGGGGCGTGACCGCGACGCAAGACGGGAACGCGAAGCTCTCCGAGGGGCTGAGCGGGCCGGTCTCGGGTCAGAAGGTCTTGATCGTGGACGACATCACCGATACCGGAGAGAGCCTGACCCTCGCAGCGGCTCACGTGGGAGAACAGCACCCGTCGCGCCTCGAAACGGCCGCGTTTTTGCACATCGCGCACTCGAAGTTCGTTCCGACCTACTTCGCCGAGGAGATCGCCAGGGACGCTTGGGTCTGGGTCGTCTTCCCCTGGAACTATTGGGAGGACCTCGCGAGCCTCGCCGCCCGAGCGGTCGAGTACGGTCGCGGAGTGGCCACGGTCCGGGAGACCCTGCGGACCCGTTCCGGTCTCGAGGTGCCGGTCTCGGACCTCGAGCGGATCGCCGAGTACGTTCCGATCCGGTAGCGCGAGAGCGGTCGCGAGCCCTTCAGCTCGTCGAACTTGAGACGGCCCGGCGCGCGACCCCTTTGAAGTACTGCTGCAACACGCCCGCCCCGATCCCGAGCCCGAAGCCCGTGGCGAGGAGCGCGATGATGAGCGCCAGCTGGGGGGCGGGCGCCGTGCCGGCGAGATATCCGAGATAGCGAACGAGGTAGACGACCCCGTAGCTGACGCAACCGATGCCGACGATCGAGGTCGTCGCAACCACGAACGCGCGCGGGAAGCGGCCGCGCGAAAGCATCCGCCGGATCGCCCGGCCGGTCTCCCAGACGATGGCGGCGAGGATCCAGTAGAAGAGACCCGCCTGGATGAACAGGAGGCTCCCGTTGAGCGGCTTCGCGAAATTGGAAACGAGGAGGTCGTAGCCGGAGAGGAAGCCGACCCCGACCAGCGCGATCGAGAGCAACCCGAATCCGAAGGCGACCGACCCCTGGCGAATGTCGGCCGACGCGGAACGGATCGATTCGATGATCGCCTCGTCCACGTCGAAGGTCCAGAAGATGAGGTAGATCCCTAGAACGATGGCGAGCCCGATGACGCCCCAGATGAGGACCTGACCCGCGGCCGCGATCCCCAGGATGAGGAGCACGAACGCGAACGGGAGGATCGTCTTCGCCCGCAGCTTCGGGTCCTTGAGCGCCCGGACGAGCGTGTAGTAGGTCGACTCGATGCTCGCGTTCTGGCGGACGAACACGCGGCGCACGCCGTCCACCCGGACGCGCGAGGCGAGGATCGGGAACAGGTACTCGTCCTCCGCCCCGTCGCTCACGAGGTAGACGGAATCCGCGTGGGTCTTCGCGAGCACGTGGTCGAACTGATCGGCGATCCGGCGGTCGGACAGGATCCCCACCTTGGGGGAGCCCGTGAGGACGACCACCTCGGCCTCCTCGCCCGCCCCGCGCAGCTCGTCGAGCAGGCTCACGGCAGCGAAGGCTGCGTTCGTGTCGGAGTCTTCCGGGTCGACGGTGGCGAGCCGAACGGCGGCATCGATGACTTCGGCGCGGCCGACGACCGGTCCGGCGACCGAGGCTTTGCGGCCGAGGTCGTCGTCGCGGTCGATGCAGACGACGAGGCGCATGGCCCGCGTGACATGGTCTGGGCTTGGCTTAACAACTTGCGTCGACAGGAGTCGACTTTGAGGGTATTCCGCCCGCCCGCGCCCGCGGGAGTCGATTGGGCACCGTCGGAAGAACTCGGCCGTTCTTTCGGCCGAATACCCTTATACTCCCGGAGTCCCCTTTTCCCCCCTCTCATGGCCGAGCTCCCGGAGAAGAAGGTCGCGTTCATCGACTGGTACCTCGCCGTCGTGGACGCGGCGACCCTCACCGACAAACGGTACGCGGTGAAGGGGATGAACGTCTGGACCCCGTACGGGTTCCTCGCCCGTCGGCATCTCGACGCAGTCATGATCCGGGAGATCGAGGCGACCGGCTCCTCGCCGGTCGAGTTCCCGGCCCTCATCCCGGCGAACGAGTTCGCGAAGGAGAAGGAGCACATCAAAGGGTTCGACGCCCAGGTCTACTGGGTCACGAAGGGAGGGCTCTCCGAGCTCGACATCCCGCTCGTCCTGCGCCCGACGAGCGAGACCGCGATGTACCCGATCTTCGCGCTCTGGGTCCGATCGCACCGGGACCTGCCGCTCAACGTCTACCAGATCGTGAATACGTTCCGGTACGAAACGAAGACGACCCGCCCATTCCTGCGGGTCCGGGAGATCCATTTCTTCGAGGAGCATACCTGCCAGGCCGACGAGGCGGCCGCCGACCAGCGGGTCCGCTCCAACCTGGAGGCATTCGCTCGGATGGCGAAGGCGTTCGCCCTGCCCTACGTAGCCGCTCGGCGGCCCGAGTGGGACAAGTTCCCCGGCGCCGCCTACTCCATCGCGTTCGACATCCCGGTCGGTGCCGGCCGGACCCTCCAGATCGGGACCGCTCACCACTACCGGGAGAACTTCTCCGGGCCGTACGGCATTCGCTACGAGGACGCCCAAGGGGTGCAACGTCTCGTCCACCAGACGACGTTCGGTCTTTCCGAACGGCTGCTCGGCGCCATCATCGCGGTGCACGGGGACCAGAAGGGTGCGGTCTTCCCGACCTCGGTCGCTCCGTACGAGATCGTGATCGTTCCGATCCCGAGCGCCGGCCCCGGCCCGGGTCCGGAAGCGACCGCGACCGAATCGGTCGAGCGCTTGCGCCGACACGGCCGCCGGGTCCATCTGGACGCGGGCGACGAACGACCGGGGGCCAAGTACTACCGATGGGAGCTGAAGGGGGTGCCGGTCCGCCTCGAGATCGGCCGGCGCGAGGCCACCGCCCGAACCGCGACCGCGGTCGACCGCCTCGGGCGCAAGCGATCGGTGTCGCTCGACACGCTCGAACGGGACGTGGATGCGTTCCTCGCGGAATTTGACGAGGCCCTCTACGCTCGAGCGCTCGCCGCCTTCCAGGAGGCGTTCCGGGTCTTCCGGACCATGGAGGAGCTGAAGGAATTCGCGCACGTCGGGGTCGTGGGTTGGTGCGGCAAGGAAGAGTGCGGCCACGCGATCGAGGCCGCCGTCGATGGGGGTCTCCTCGGAACCCCGGAGAGCGAGCTTCCGTTGGAGCTCAGCACTCCGGTCGCCTGCATCGTCTGCGGCTCGGGGACCGGGATCCGATGGGCGCTCGCCGGTCGGCCCCTCTGAGACGCGCGGTGGTCTACGGGCTCGGCGGGGGGCTCGGTGGGTTCGGGAGCACGAGCCACATTCCGGCGAGGCCGAACAGGAGCAGCGTGATCGTGACGGCGTATACGCCGTTGTCGATCCACACCCCGAACGCAACCCCCCACCACACATAGAAGGCGACGGCCAGAACGACCAGGGTGGCGAATCCCCAGAACGAGACCTTGCGGCTGACCGACATCCCCCGCACCCGGGAAGGAGGGGTGCCGGAGGTCGTTGGCTCGGCGGTCGCCATGGTGCGGCGCCGACCTGGGGCGCGTTAGATAACCCTTGCGGGACGACGGCGGTCGGCGGTGCTCCGGAGGCATTTCGAAGGGCGGGGTTTAACTCCGTGCGCCGACTAGCACGGAAGTGATGGCGGACCGAGCGGCCGGAGCCCGTCCTCAGGGGGGAGGGCCGAATCCCACGCTCGAGTCGCTCTCGCCGGAGCAGCACCGCATTCTCGCCTACGCGAGTGCCATCGGCTCCGAGTTCGATTTCGCGCTTCTCGTGGGAGCGATGGGGATCGAGGAGGAGGTGCTGGCCGAGGAACTCGAACGCCTCGTCCACCTCGGGGCCCTGACGGAACGACCCGGCGGAGAGCGGTTCGCATTCACCGAGGAGGAGTTCCGGGCCCGCATCTATCGGTCGCTGACCGAGAGCCGGCTACGGGTGCTGCACCGCAAGATCGCGGAGGTGCTCGAGCGGATGTACCCGAGCCCACCGCTCGGCGTCCTCGCCGAGCTCGGTCGTCACTACTTCCTCGGAAAGGTCCCCGCCAAGTCCTACGAGTACAACCGCCGCGCCTCGGAAGAGGCTCGGGCGGCGGACGAGCCCGAGGTCGCGGCGCATCACCTGGAACGATCGCTCCTCGACCTCGCGGCGCTCCCGGGGGACCATCGCAAGGAGCAGGCCGAGGTCGCCGAGAGCCTCGGTGACCTCTACTACTCCCTCGGCAACTACGCGAGCGCCGACCTGCGGTTCACGGAGGCGCTCGAACGCCTCGGCACCGAATCGCCCCGGATGCGAGCGCGCCTGCTCCTCGCCCGCGCGGAGGTCGCCCGCGAGGGCCTCGACCTCGACACCGCGGTCGCGAGGGCGCTCGAAGCCCAGCGCCTGTTCGAGGACGTCTCCGACCGGGTCGGGAGCGCTCAGGCGCACCGCGTCCTCGCACGCGTCGCCTTCCAGCGGGGCGCGTACCGGGACTCGCTGGAAGAAGGCATGCGAGCCCTCGACCTCATCTCGAGCGGGGACGACCCCCGGCTCCTCGCTCGGCTCTGCATCGATTTCGGAAACGCGTTCTCACTCCTGGGCCCGGACGTGCGGGACGTGGCGATCGAATGGTTCGAACGGGCGACCGACCGGTTGCTCGGTACGGGCGACTGGGTCGAGCTGGCCCGGGCGTACCACAACCTGGGGGTCTCGGTCGGCGAGACCCGCCCGCAGGACGGTCTCGAGTACCTGGAGAAGGCCCAGCAGGCCGGAGAGCGGGCCCACGACGCGCGGGCGACCAGTCGCGCGCTCATCTCGAGCGTCGAGCTGCTCATCGCCCTCGGTCAGATCGAGGAAGCGGAACGCGACAACGAGCAGGTCGGTCGCCTCCTTGAGCATCTGACGGACGAGCTCGCCCGAGAGCAGGTGGAGCTCAACCGCGGGCTGATCGCAGAACGCCGCGCCCAGTGGGAGGACGCGGAACGCTTCTTCGAGAAAGCGGTCGAGATGTGCCGGAGATTCCAGCTTCCCGCGGACGAAGCCGAGGCCGCGTTCTATCTCGCGCGTCTCCGCTACAAAACCCGAGACCTGGAGGGCGCCCGTCGCGCGTACTCGGTGGCGTCCGACCTCGGCCTCGCGGAGCTACGGCCCCACCTGGCCACCCTCTTCTACGACCTCGGGCAGCAGCTCGGGCTTCCCCTGCCCGCTTCCGCGCGTCCGGCCGCGACTTCTCCCCCCGCCGCGGGCGGTCCCACTCACGAACCAGGATTATAAGCTCGGGATGGGCTGGATTCTCGCGTGCACGCAGCCCGCGGCTCCCGCGCAGCGCCCCGCCCGCCGATCTTCGGACGGGAGGAGATTCGGGAAGAGCTCCAACGCCTCCTCGGGCACGCCCAGGGCGGTTCGGGCATGGGCCTGCTGCTGAGCGGACCGGGGGGCGTCGGCAAGACCCAGATCCTGAACGCCTGCGTTGACCTCGCCGGGAAACGCGGCTTTACGGTCCTCACCGGACGGGCGCTCCCGGAGGAGTTACCCCCGGCGTTCTCGCTCCTACGCCAGCTGCTTGCCTCCGAACGGACCCATCGGGACGACCCGGCATCCCCGTGGGCCGATGCCCCTTCCCCTCTCTTCATGCCGACGGTCCCCGGCCGACGGGAAGCGAGCTCCTCCGACTCCGCGGAATCGCCCGGGAGCCCCCCGTCGGACGATATCGAGCGCGTGCTCGCCCCGCTCGGCCTGACCGTGGCCGAGGGCCTCGGCGCGGGCCGGGAAGAACTGTTTGCCCGACTCGAGCGGCACCTGCTCGGACGCGCCCATGAACGTCCGATCCTGATCGCGGTCGATGACCTCCAGTTCGCCGACACCTCCACGCTCGAGTTCTTCCGGCGGTTCTCCCCCGAGGTTCCCAAGACGCCGATCGCGCTCGTCGCCACCCTCGCCGAGGCGGCGGACATCCCCGAGCGGACGCGGGATGCCGTCAACGCGCTCTCGGGGCTCCCGAGCTTCCTGACGATTCCCGTCCGCAACCTCACCGTCACGGAGACCGAGGAGTTCGTGCGATGGATCCTCGGCGGGCGCGCGGCGGACCGCGACGACGTGCGGCGATGGCACGCCCAGACCGACGGGAACCCGTTGTTCATCGAACAGCTGGTTCGGATGACGACCGGGTATGCCGCTCCGCCGACCGACACGGAGGGGACCGGCCAGGGGGTCACTGAGATGCTCCTGAAACGGGTCGGAAGCCTCGGCGACCGCGAGCGTCGGGTCCTCACCTACGCCGCCGTCCTGGGGAAGGAGTTCCATTTCGCCGACCTATCGGCGGTCGCCGGGAGCGGCGAGGAGCGGGTCACCGAGAGCCTCGACCGGCTCGTCCACGACGGTCTCGTTCGGGAGAAGGGGGGCGAGGTCTACGAGTTCGTCAGCGAGGCGGTCCGTCGCGACCTGTACACGAACCTCACCGAGACGCGCCGGCGCATCCTCCACGCGCGGGCCGGTCGCGCGCTCGAAGGCCGACCGGACCGTGGCGACTCCGACCTCGCGCGGCACTTCTACCTGGGGCGGGACGACCCGAAGGCGGTCGAGTTCAACCTCAAAGCGGCGCACACGGCGACCCGCGATTTCGCCTTCCAGACCGCGGTGTCGCACGTGGCCCGCGCGCTGGAGGCCGAACGACGCCGACCCGGCCGCGACCCGCGCCTCGAGATCCGCTTGCTCACCGAGCAGGGTCGGCTGCTCGAGGAGCTGGGGGTGCTCCCCCGCTCCGACGAGCTCCTGAACGAGGCGGTCAACCTCGCCCGCGGCGTCGGGGCCGACCTCGAACTCGGCCGGGCGCTGCTGGGCCTCGCGCAGACCCGCGCGACGCGCAGCGAGTACGAGTCCGCGGAGGGTCTCGCGACGGAGGCGCTCGAGCGCCTCCAGAAGGTGGGCTCGGCGCGCGACCAGATGGCCGGCCACCGGGTCTTGGGCACCGTCGCCTGGCGCCGGGGCGAGATCCCCCGGGCCGAGCACCACCAGCGGGCGGCCCTCGACATCGCGGAGCGCGAGGGCACCCCGCTCGAGCTGGGCCACGCGCTCGTCGACGTCGCGAACACCCTCGTTCCCGAGGGAGCGGTCCACTTCGACCCGGCGGTCGAGCTCTACTCCCGGGCCGCCCACCTGTTCGAGGCGGCGGGAGACTTCGGGGCCCGCGCTCGCGTGCTGATGAACCAGTCGGTCCTCGAATACCACGCGGGCCACCCGGAGGAGGCCATCGCGCACCTGACCCAGGCCATCGAGGCGGCCGACCGCTCTCGCTCTCCGATCTGGATCGGGTACTGCAACCTGAACCTGGCGCAGTGGCACGCCGAACGAGGCCATCCGGACCTCGCCCGGCCCCCGCTCGCCCGCGCCGTCCAGGCGCTCGGACCGATCGAAGAGGCGCTCGGGGCGGAACAGATCGAGATGACCGAGGGCATGATCGCGGAAGCGGAGCGGGACTACGCGCGGGCCGAGAGCCATTACCAGGTCGCGCTCAAGCGGGCCCGGGAGATGCGCACCGCCTCCGAGTACTCGGAGATGTTGTTCCGGCTCGCGCACCTCGCGGCTGAGCGGGGGGACTCGACGGGGGCCCGCCGCTGGCTCTCCGAAGCCCGGGCGAGCGGCCTCGCCAGCTATCGGCCGGACTACGGCCAGAAGATGGAAGACCTCGAGAAGCGGTTCGCAGTCGGCGCTTGACCCCCACCGTTATGGCGGGGGCCTCGGTGGCCGTCCGATGTCCTCCCGAGAGTCGACCGGCCCGTCTGCCGCGGACGGCTCTCCGCTTCCGGACCGTTCGCTCCCGACCTTCGAGCGGGACGTTCGTCGGATGTTCACCCACATCGCGCGTGGGTACGAGTGGTTCGACCACGTGGCTTCGCTCGGCAACGACGTCCTTTGGCGCCCGAGGGCGGTGTGGGACCTCGACCGGTTCCGTCGCAACGGCCCCGTTCGGCGGGTGCTGGACATCGGCTGCGGCACGGGCGAACTCGCCCGGCTACTGGCCCGACACTACGGGTCGACCCAGGTCGTGGGGGCCGATTTCACCCGGGCGATGCTCGACAACGCCACCCGCCTCTCGACCGGTCGTCCCGAACGAACTCGTCTCGACTACGCCCGCGCGACCGCGCTCCGCCTCCCGTTCGCCGACGCGAGCTTTGACCTCGTCACGAACGCGTTCGTCGCGCGGAACCTTTCCGACCTGGCCGCCGCGTTTCGCGAGGTGCGCCGCGTCCTGCGGCCGGGGGGCGTCTTCCTGACCCTCGAGATCACGGAGCCGGCCTCTCCTCTCGTCAACCGATTCTTCCACGCGTACTTCGACCGGGTCGTCCCCTGGCTCGGGGGCGCCGTCGGCAGCGCGGGGCCGTACCGGTATCTGCCGCAATCGCTCCGCTCGCTCCCCGACCGGGCCACCTTCCTCGCCCTCCTCGGCGGATCCGGGTTCCCGCGGTGCACCGCGCGCCTCCAGTCGGGCGGCATCGTCACGACCTTCCTCGCCGAGGCCGGGAGCCCGCCGACCCAAAGCCGTTAAGCCCGAAGTTCCGGTCGTGAGCCTGTGTCGACGCCGGCGTCCGACGCATTCCGCTACGCGCATGCCCACCACGACGAGATCGCCTGGCTGAGCCAGAACACGAACCACCTCGTTCCGCCAGAATCGATCCACGCCGCGCTCGAGGTCGCGATCCGGGAGCTCCGGTACGTGGGATACCCACTCGCGACGGGGGACCCGCTCTTGCTCGAGGCGATCTCGAAGGATTTCGGGGCGACCGGACTCACGCCGTTCCTGACCGGGGGCGGGACCGAGGCGCTCTACATGACGACGCGCGCCCTCCTCTCGGCGGGCGACGAGGTGATCGCCTCGGACCCGAGCTACCTCATCATCCATCGGTTCGTCGAGCTCAGCGGAGCCACCACCCAGAACCTCGACATCTACGCACCTCCCTTCCGGCTCACGGCCGACCGCATCCAGGAGGCGATCGGGCCGCGGACGCGGATGATCCTCCTCATCGACCCGCTGAACCCCCTCGGGTCGGGGTATCCGCGGGACGAGGTGCGGGCGATCGCCGAGATCGCCCACGACCGGCACCTGCTCCTGCTCAACGACGTAACGTACCGGGACTTCTCCGACGGACATGCGCTCGCCGCCGAGTTCGCCCCGGAGGAGACCGTGACGGTCTGGTCGGTCTCGAAGAACTGTGGGCTCGCCGGCCTGCGGCTCGGTGGGCTGCTCGCGCGCCCGGAGCTCCTCAAGACGATCACCCGGTTCAACACGAACGACCTCGGGGTCAACGTCCTCTCTCAGGTCGCGGCCCTCGCCGCGCTCCGAACGAAGTCCGAGTGGATCGCCTCGGTCGTCCGCCAAACTCGCGCGAACGGCGCGCGCATTCGCGACGTCGTCGCCGGAGTCCCCGGCGCTACCCTACCGGTCTACCCCTCCCGCGCGAACATGATGGTCATCGACATCGCCGCGACCGGGGCGAAGCCCGAGGCGGTGCAGGAGGAGATGCTCCGCCGCCACGGTGTGTTCGTGCGCGCGGGGAACTACCTCTCGCCCGTCCACGGCGGACGGTTCGTCCGCGTCTCGTTCTCCAACCCCCCGGCCGACATCGAACGGTTCGCGTCGGCGTTCCCCGCCGCGATGCAGGCCGTGGGGGCGCGCTCCCCCGCTCTGCGGGTCGCCTAGCGCGGGGCGAATCGCGCGTCCACCACCAAGTGGTGGCGTCCCGGACCATACGGCTTCACCACGCGTACCACGCTCGGTTCGAGTCGACGGCCCCCGGCGAGCTCGGCCGCACGTTCCACCGACGCGACCGTCTCCGAGAGCGGGGCGTGGACGTCGGCGACCGTGTGGACGTGGAGCCATCCCCCCTCCGGGCGAAGTAGGGAAACCGCGCGCTCCACCCAGGGGGTCGAGCTCGGCAGATACCCGAGGAATACTCGGTCGATGGACGCGAGCGGAAGGGGGACCGTGCGGTTGTCGCCGGGGATCACGGACACCCGAGCGTCCACTCCGTTGAGAATCACGTTCTCCCGGAGATACCGGATCGAGACCGGATTCTTCTCCACGGCCCATACCCGCGCGGCCTCGCCGACCCGCGCGGCCGGGATGGCGAAGTATCCGATACCGGCGAACAGGTCGGCCACAATCTCGCCCGGCTGCACCAGGCGACCGGCCCGTGCCCGTTCCGTTCGATTCCCGGCGGCGAACATGATCTGGGCCGCGTCGAATCGCCAACGGATCCCGTGCTCAACCACCTCGGTCTCGGTACGCTCTCCGGCGACGCACCGGACCTGGGGCGTACGAAACTCTCCCTCGATTGGGCCGGACTTGACGAGGACGGTTTCGACACCGAGCTCCTTCTGCCAGGCGCTTCCGAGGAGCCGGTCGAACCGGGCGAGCGAGGGTGGCCGTTGGATGATCAACACCCGACCGAGCCGTTGGTACCCGCTCGGCATCTCGCGGGCGAGGCGCTCGCCGGCAACCGCCGCCAGCCGAACCCGCACCCTCTCGGCGGGTGGGCGTCGGTCCCGAGGGCCGGAGCTCGGGCGCCTCGTCACGGGGCCGGTTCGTCCGGCCCCTTCTCGAGGACCATCTCGAGGAACTGCTTCAGGTGGGCGATGAGGATCGGGTTGTCGGTGAAGCCGCACGCCTCGAGGCCGGGGGCCGCGAGCAACGCATGCGCTCCGTCCGAGAGCGCCTCCGTGGCGCGCAGGTTCTCCCGCTGGACGAACTGAACGCCCTCGGGAATCCGCTGGAGCGGGGTGGTGATGAACGTCACGCGGACGCCGCGCTTGACGGCGTGCTGGATCTTCTTCCCGAGCTCGTCCCGAAGGTCGGCGAGCTGCGGGGTGGTGAGGATGAACGCCTCGGTCGACTGGTCGAGGAGCTCCCCGATCTTCTGGAGCACCTTCTCCCGCCCGGAGAGCAGGTAGACGAGCTGAGGTTCTCCGTGCTCGGCGACGACCCGATGGAGCAGGGCGAGCTTCTCGAACACCTCCTGGATCGCCGTCTTCAGCGTCTCCGCTACATCGAGGGGAGGAGTGGGACGGAACAGGATCGGCTTGCCGCCCGTGGGCTTCGCGTACCCCTTTTCGGCGAGCGACTCGAGGACCTTGTAGGCGCTCGTTCGGGGGATGCCGGCGGCCGTGGCGAGCGTGGCGGCGTCCCCGAGACCTCGGGCGACGAGCGCGATGTAGGCCCGAGCCTCGTACTGGGTCAACCCGACCTTGCCGAGCACTTCGGCGGCCTTGCGGAACTCGTCCGAGGACTGATTACCGAGAGCGACGGCCGTCTCTTCGATGGTCGCCATCGCGTCGGCCCGCGACGGAGAAGGGAGACTTAACCCGGTGGGTGGCCCTCGAGGCCTACCGGACCGGTTCGGTGAGGCGCAGCAGCGCCGCTTCTCCGAGAAGGGTCTCGACCTCGTCCCGGGTCAGGAGCTTCTTCTCCACCAGAAGTTCCTTCACCGGCCGGTGGGTGCGCTCGGCTTCGTGCAGGACCTCAGCGACCTGGAGATAGCCGAGCCGGGGAGTGAGGACCGTCGCGAGCGCCGCCGACTCGACCAGGTACCGTTCGAGCCGGGACGGGTTCGCGGTGATCCCGTCCACGCACGAGTGGGCAAAGACCGGTAGATAGTTCGTGAGGATCTCCGAGGCGAACAGGACCTCGAAGGCGGCGAGGGGCATCATGACGTTGATCTCGAGCTGGCCGGCTTGCACGGCGAGCATCGTGGCCGTGTCGGCCCCGATGACGTGGAACGCGACCATGTCGAGGCATTCCGCGGCCGACGGGTTCACCTTGGCGGGCATGATGGACGACCCCGGCTGGATCTCCGGAAGTCGTACTTCGTCGAACCCCGTCGCCGGGCCGCTCGATAGGAGGCGCAGGTCGTTCGCGATGCGGACCAGTTCTACGGCGACCGTGCGTAGCCAGGCCGACGCGGCGCCCAACGGCCATCGGCTCTGCATTGTCTCGAACGGGTCGCGGGCGGCCCGCAATGGAAGACCCGTGAGGCGCGCATACTCCTCGACCGCGCGGGTCCGGAACCCGACGACCGAGTTCACACCGCTCCCGACTGCGCTCCCTCCGAGCGGGATCTCGGCGAGCGCGGCCTCGATGCTCGGCAGCGTCTCGAGCACGCGGTCGAGCGCCACCGAGTAGGCACGGAACTCCGCCCCGAGGGTGACCGGCATCGCGTCCTTCAAATGGGTGCGCCCCGCCTTCGCGAGTCGCGCGAACTCCTCGCCCTTGCGGCGCAGGCTCTCGATGAGCGTCCTCAGCGACGCACGGAGCTCGCGCAGCGACAGCAGGACCGCGACCTGAACCGCGCTCGGGTAGGTGTCGTTCGTCGATTGGCCCCGGTTGACGTGGTCGTTCGGGCTGATGTACTCGTACTCACCCCTCGGCTTCCCGAGGATCTCGAGGGACCGGTTCGCCAGGACCTCGTTCACGTTCATGTGGAACGAAGTGCCCGCGCCTGCCTGGAAGACGTCCACGACGAACTCTCCGTCGAACCGACCGGAGGCCATCTCCTCCGCGGCCTGCGCGATGACCTTGCCGCGGTCCGCGTCCAGCCCGCCCTTCTCGAGGTTCGCGCGGACGCAGGCGAGCTTGAGGAGCGCGTAGGCCCGGATGAGGTGGCGCGAGGAGCGAAGACCGCTCACCGGGAAGTTCTCGCGCGCCCGCAGGGTCTGGATGCCCCAGTACGCCGAGTCGGGAACCTCCCGCGGGCCGAGCGAATCCTTCTCCACACGGGGCGGCGCCATGGGAATCCGATGCGGGACCCGCGACAAAACGTTTAGGCTCCGCCGGCCCCTCGGCGTTTCCTTCCCGCAGGGAGCACTCGGGCATCGTGGTCGACTCTATCCAGCTCGCGAGCGACATCGTGGACGGGACCGTGTCGCTCGCGCTCCCGGGATTCCTCTGGGCCGTCCTCTATCTCATCGCCTGGGAGCGGGAGCCGTTCGCCGAGAGCATCGGATTCGGTCGGAGGGCATTCTGGCTCCTTCTGCCCGGTGCCCTGCTGGGGTCGTTCGGGCTACTGCCGATCGCGCCCGTCTCCTCCGATTGGGTCGCGGTCAGCTTCGCCGGTGCGCTCTTCCCACTCTTCGTGGGACTGCTCGCCTTCGGTCGCGCGGCCTCCCCCCGGAGCTGGTCCCTGAGCCGATTCCTCCTCCTCCTGGCGGCGGAAGGCGGCATGCTCTTCCTGCTCGTGTTGCCGGCAACGGCCGGCTGGTCGCGCGCGGTAGCGGGGCCGCTCGGGGTGAGCACCTACATCGGGAACGAGGTCCTCGTGCTGGCCGCGGCGGTGCTCTTCTCGACGATCGTCGGCATCGCGGCGCTCTCTTCGGGCAACCCGTTGGGGCGAAAGGTCGCCTTCCTCCTGGTCCTGACCTCCGCGGTGATGGTTCCCACGTTCGTGGCGTCGAGCGCCATTCCCGGCGTCGGGATCGAGGAGTCGTTCCCGTTCTTCCTCGTTCCCCCCGTGGCCGCCGGTATGATCGCGGCCCTGCTCGCCGGGCGAGTGTTCCCCGGTGAGGAGGGCTTCGCGATCCCGACGGCATTCCTCGGGAGCACCTTCGGCGTGCTCCTCGGGGCCGACCTCCTCCGCCAACCGCCCCTGTACGGGAACGGACCTTCGGGGCTCTATACGATCGGAGGCGCCGGGGTGCTCGACCTCGTCTACCTTTCCGGGGTGCTCGCGTTCGCTGCAGCGTACCTCACGCACCGGGCGTTCGGTAGGGCGCTGACCCCGGTCGGCGCGAGCGTCGCGTCACGACCCCTCTCGCCTCTCGCGCGGCTCTCACTAGCGTTCCGAGCGGGCCTCGATGGGCGGCTCACGGACTCGCTGAACGGGTCGGCGGGGGCGAGCCGGGCCGCCGCCGACCAGGCGCGGCGATTGCTCGGCTTGCGGCCGGCCCCCGAGGACCGGCCGTGGCAGGACCTCCCCGTGCCGGGTTGGCTGGTCGCGGACCAGGCGAACCTCGATGCGTCCGCCCGGGCCGGTACCGCCGACGGTCGGGAAGGGTTCCGTTCGTGGTTGACCGCCCGCTGGCTGGTGTTGATCGCCCGCGACCTCGGGGCGCGCCGGTTCGCGACCGTCGGCGCCCGGATGGCCGCGTTCGCGATCGACCTTGCGCTCGTGACCGCTCCCGCGGTCGCGCTCTGGGTGGGTATCCTGCTCGCGATGCCCGGCGGCCTTGAGAACGCATTGTCGAACGTCGGGTTCAATGCCGCCATCTTCGGGTTCATCGCCTGGGCGTTCGTCTACTTCGTGCTCACGGAGACGTTCGCGGGAGCAACCCTCGGAAAGCGACTCCTCGGCCTCGAGGTTCGGGAACGCTCGCTCGGTCCTCCGGGCGGCCTCGCGGCCCTGGTCCGCAACACCACCGTACTGCCGCTCCTGAGCGTCCTCGGGGTCGGCATCGCGATCGCCCTCGCCTTCGACCTGAAGAGCGGAACGACGACCTCGGTGAGCGTCGTCGGGGTCACCCTTCCCTCCGGACTCTACGCCCTCGTGGGCGTCCTCTCGTTCGTCGGAGGCGGCGTGGCTCTCCTGGGAGCGGGAGGCGTCGCGCTGATCGCCTCCACCTCCGAGCGGCAGCGGCTCGGCGACCTCTGGGCCGGGACCTGGGTGGTGCGGCGGCTTCCCTCGACCTCTAGTGCGGGGCCGGCCCCGACGGAGGCGCCGGCGGCGCCCCCGGATTCCCCAAGGCCGGGCCGGTCCGGTTGAGCGGGATCGCAATCGACGACACGTTCGCGTCGCGCCCTTCGCGGTTCACGAGCCGCTCGGTGTCGATCGAGATGGCCCCGATGCTCACCTGACCCTCGAGAAAACGCCGACGGACCACCTCGACGACGTCGACCGCCTTCCCGATCGCGTTCCCGCGGGCTTTGACGACGACGGGGCCGGCGCCGGAATTGAGCTGGCTCACCACCTGGAAGACGTACGTCATCGTTGGCTTCTGGCCGATGAACACGGTCGCACCGGTCGGTCCGTGGTCGGTCATGGGACCAGTACTACCCCCTCTCCGTACAAGGCCTTTTGCGGGCGACCCATCCTCCCCCCACCGCGGCGGGTCGCGTCGGCAAAGGTTATCGCCGAAACCGAGTACGCGCGGGAGGCCCGTGCAGGGGTGGCCCAGCTTGGTCAAAGGCGCTAGGTTGAGGTCCTAGTCTCGTAGGAGTCCGTGAGTTCAAATCTCACCCCCTGCACCTTTCCTCTCGATCTTCGCTAAACGCCGAACTCCTCCGTGA
>Ga0116216_10000896_pt1 | contig 21620 bp, 18 predicted proteins | sample Sb_taG_11_FD_89696 | JGI IMG/M metagenome (GOLD analysis project Ga0116216, IMG submission 89696) | Peat soil microbial communities from Weissenstadt, Germany - Sb_50d_3_AS metaG | ecosystem: Environmental > Terrestrial > Soil > Wetlands > Peat | place: Germany: Weissenstadt | collected 2010-09-21
GCGCCCAACAAGAAATCAAAAGGATGGCCACGGCCGTCCTTTTTGAGTTCTATCGCCGCATACGTGTGGCCAGGGCTCTTGGCGGGTCTGTCAAATGACCGCTCTGTGACACTTCCTCCCCTCGCCCAGCGCGTCGCTCGAGGCGATATGATCTCCCGCCATCACCGCTATGACGCGGCTGATATCGCCGATTTCGCGCACAGAGCGGGCGATCACAACCCGGTCCACCTCGACGACGCTGCCGGTGCGCGCTCGCGCTTCGGCAAGCGCATCGCCGCAGCTGAACAGACGATCTCGCTCATGCTCGGGCTCGCGGCCTCGTGGCTCGCGCAGCGCGGCACGGCGATCGGTCTGGGTTGTTCGTTTCGCTTCACCGCTGCCGTGCGCGAGGGTGACACGCTCGAGCTCGTCTGGCAGGTGACCGACACCTATTTCAAAGAGTCGCTCGGCGGTGTGATCGTCTGCTTCGAGGGCAGAGCCCAGAACCAGGATGGCCTCGTGGCCATGCGGGGCAGCCTGCAGATGTTGCTGCAAGAATAGTCGGTTGCGGGGTCGCGTGTGACGCAGCCAGGGCAGGCGCCCACGGGCCCGCGTCGAATAAGCCTGGTCTGATGAAAGAACATAAGAAGTCGAAATCGTTCGGCGATATCGATCAGTTGCTCGACCGCGTCGGCAACAAGTATCTGCTCGTGAATGCGGCGCGTGTCCGCGCACAGCAGCTCGTCAACCGTGACGAGCCCGCGGTGGAAGGCGCCAATCCTGAGAAGGCGGTGAGCACCGCCTTTGCAGAGATCGCCGCCGACAAGCTCGATATCACGATCAATCCCGACCACATCCGCTAGTCGGGCCTGTCCGGCCTAAAGCGCGCGAGCGAGCGCGGCGTTTCTCGGACCACGACCTCGTCGATCGACACGCGTCCACCCACCGCAAGCTGTAGCTTGTGCGCCAGCACGATGGCGATATTCTCGGCCGTCGTCGCAAGCTTGGTCACGCTGAACTCCGGGCGTTCGTTGAGATCGCAGTGGTCGAACTCGTCGACGACCTGCTGCAGCACGTTGAAGTCCACCACCATCCCGTGCTCGAGCTCCCGCGCCGAGGCGCTGATCTCGACGCCATAGCGATGCCCGTGCCGCCGGTTGCAGGGAGAATCATACGGCAGCGCGAGCTGATGCGCGGCGTCGAAATGGCAGCTGAACGAGATGGACATCATCGGCCGGCGGCTCCGTGCCAGAGCAGATAGTGCAGTTGCGGCAGGACGCGGACGTCGTAGCGTCGCCACGCTGTATCTTCCAACACAGATCCCGTGAGCCATTCCAGGAAGCGCAGATACGCTTCCCCCGTGCCCGCACGGCCGCTTTCGGGTTGCATGACGACGGGCGTCCGCGCGGGTAGCACATCCTCAAGCGATGCGAGCAGCGCCGCGGCCTCGCTCAGGTCGCGTGCCTCCCCGATCACGAACTTCAGCTGCATGCGGCCCGGCGCGCTCGTACAGAATTTGCGCAAGATGGCTGGCTTGGGCACGTACCCCGACGTGCCGACCTTCGGACTGATCGAGAAGAGCGAAACGCCGCGAAGGTCGGCGAAGATCGTACCGCTGGTCTCCACCGTGACGTGCCGGCCGCGCAAAGCGCCGACGAGCGCTGCGATGTCCTGCGCGAGCGGCTCGCCGCCCGTGATGACGATGTGATGGCGATCTCCGACGAGCGCCGTGAGCTCATCGACGCTCATGCGGGTTCCGGCATCGCCGGCTAGTGCATATGGCGTGTCGCACCACGAGCAGCGCAGCGGGCAGCCGTCGAGCCGTATGAAAAAGGTCGGCGCGCCGATGAGACCGCCCTCACCTTGGATGGAGAGGAACGTCTCGTTGACCGAGAGCGAGGCGGGCGCAGTCACAGCCTGCGTTTTTTCGCGCCGCCCGAGGAGGCTACCCCCCGCGCCGCAGCTGTTGCGCTCGGGCATCGAGAGGGCGGTTACACCCCACGTCGAAACCGGCCTTCCCTCTTTCACACACGTAGCAACGAATCTTCGTAGGAACGGACCTTTACTTTGTTAACCCGCATCTTAATCGCGGAGGTACGTGATGGCCGCAGCCCAAGGCATCAGGAACGTCGCATTCGTCGGGCCGCATCATAGCGGCAAATCCACGCTCGTCGAAGCACTCCTCGCGCAGACGCAGGCGATCCCGCGCAAAGGCTCGGTCGTCGACGGCACCGCCACCACCGACCACGACCCTGAATCCCATGCTCACCAGATGTCGGTCGCTCCAGGCTTCGCCCACCTCACGAGCGGCGGCGTCCGCGTCAACCTCATCGACTGCCCGGGGGCGGTCGATTTTCTTGAAGAGACGAAGTTCGCGCTGCAGGCGGCCGATGCCGCAGTCATCGTCGTGGAAGCGGATCCCAACAGGCTGCCCCAGGTCGACACCCTCGTCGACTACATCGAATCGCTGCACATGCCGCATTGCTTCGTCATCAACCGGCTCGACCGTCCTGGTGCGGATTTCATGGGCACGTACAGCGCGCTGCGCGAGCGCTTCGGCAACCATGTCGTGGCCGAACAAGCGCCCATCGGCCAGGGTGAGAACCTCTCCGGCTTCGTCGACGTCGTCACGATGAAAGCGTTCAAATACGGCGACGGGCAAGCAAGCCCCACCACGCTCCCCGAGCACTTCGCCGACAAGAACCACGAAGAATTGCTGGAGGCGCTGGCTGATTTCGACGACCATCTCATGGAGGAGATCCTCGAGGGTCAGGAACCGCCGCTCGAGGAGATCGAGCACGACCTCGAAGTCGACGTCAGCGCGGACAAGGTCATCCCCGTGGCTGTTGCCAGCGGTGTCCGCGGCTGGGGCGTGGCCGAACTTCTCGACCTCATCATCCGGCAATTCCCCGACGGCTCGCAGATCCGCCGTGACGACGATGCCGGCCGGGCGGTGGAGCCCAACGCCGCCGGTCCGGTCATCGCACAGGTCTGCAAGACGATCGTGCATCCGCAAAGCGGCAAGCTGTCGATCGTGCGCGTGCTCTCCGGTCAGCTCAATGCGGACACCGCGCTCGTCAACGTCAACCGCGACGTCAAAGAACGTCCGGGCGGCTTGTATTGGCTGCTGGGCAAGAACCAGGCGGCGGCCAGCGGTGCGGGGCCGGGCAGCATCGTGGCGATCGCGCGCCTGGACACGACGGTCACTGGCGACACGTTATGCTCCAATAGCACGAAGACCAAGATGCCGGTGCACAAGCTTCCCAAGGCGGCCTTCTCGCTCGCGCTGCGACCGCACGACCGATCGGACGAGGCCAAGCTCTCGCAGCTGCTTGTGCGCATGCGCGAAGAAGACCCGACGCTCGTGGTCGAGCGCGAGGCATTCACCGACGAGCTCGTGCTGCGCGGCTACGGCGAGATGCACCTCATCGTGACCGTCGAACGCCTGCAGCGCAAGTACGGCGTCAAACTCGACACGCAATTGCCGCAAGTGCCATACCGCGAGACCATCAGCGCCAAGACGCAGCAGCAGGGACGCTACAAGCACCAGACGGGCGGCCATGGCATGTTCGGCGACGTGCATCTGGAGATCCAGCCGCAGCCGCGTGGCGCCGGCTTCAAGTTCGACGAACGCATCGTGGGGGGCTCTGTGCCCAAGCAGTTCTGGCCGGGCGTCGAGAAAGGCGTGCGCGAAGCGCTTGAGAAGGGCCCGATCGGCGGTTTCCCGGTCGTCGACGTGCACGTCACGCTCTACGACGGCTCCTATCACACCGTCGACTCGAACGAGATGTCCTTCAAGCTCGCCGCGTCGCTCGCCATGCGCGAGGGCATGCCCAAATGTCATCCCGTGCTGCTCGAGCCGATCCAGCGCGTTGAGATCACGGTGCCCAACGCCTACACGAGCGCGGTGCTGCAGCAGATCAGCGGACATCGCGGGCAGATCCAAAGCTATGGTCCAAGCGAGGAGCGTCGCGGGTGCGACGTCGTCAAAGCCCTCGTGCCGCAAGCGGAGATGCCGCGCTATCTCACCGAGCTGCGCACGGCGACGCAAGGTCTTGGCTATTTCACGGCGGAGCACGACCACTTCGAGTTCGCCCCGCCCAAGGTTGTCCAGACAGTGACCGCAGAGCGAAAGGAGCTCACCGCAGCCCGATAAATATCGCAGTTCACGCCGCAGAATTTGGGCACTTTCGTCTGCCGATGACGGAGCTTCACGCTCGCACGTCAAAGAACTCCAGCCTGGTTCGTCTCGCCTTGTAATCACGGACCCTCCGGTCCGTTTTTCGTCGCGTTCGTTACGTCTTGAAGGAAGTTGCATGAACGAAGCCTATTGCCGTCGCGCTGCCGCAGCCGCATGCAGTGCGACCGCCCGCCGACCTTTCGCGCTGCCAGGTTCGAAGCCGCGCTACGCGCCGGACCGGCCGGCGTCGATCGGGCATATCGCCCTGACGCTGTCGTTCGACTTCAAAAAGCACATCTTGTTCGGTAGCTGCCGCACGACGTTCAGCGCGGTGGGCAAGCCGCTGCGCTCGCTCGAGATGGACGCCGACCACCTCCACATCAAGTCCGTGCGCAACGCGAGCGACAAGAAGCTGCCGTTCGAGTCGGTGGGCGGCCGGCTCCAGATCGATCTCGGTCAGGCGCTGCATCCCGGCAAGTCCAGCACGGTCATCGTCGACTACGAAGCACGCCAACCCAGCCAAGGCATCTACTTCATCTCGCCGGACAAGGCGTATCCCAAAAAACCGGTCCAGGTATGGACGCAAGGCCAGGACCAAGACGCGCATTACTGGTTCCCGTGCATCGACTATCCCAACGCCAAGGCCACAACCGAAGTCATCGCCACCGTGCCGGCTGCATACTTCGTGTTGAGCAACGGCACGCTCGTCTCGACCACGTCCGATAAGGCCGCCAAGACGAAGACGTACCACTGGAAGATGGAGACGCCGCACGTGACCTATCTGGTGAGCTGCGTCGCCGGCGAATTCTCCGGGAAGACCGACATGCTAGGCGACCTGCCGGTGTCGTACTACGTCGCGCCGGGCCGTGAAGCTGATGGAGCGCGCTCGTTCGGCAAGACTCCTAAGATGGTGAAGTTCTTCTCCGATCGCATCGGCGTGAGGTATCCGTACACGAAATACGCGCAGATCGCGGTGACGGACTTCGTCTTCGGCGGCATGGAGAACACGACCGCGACGACGCAGACCGACACAACCCTGCATGACGCACGAGCGCATCTGGATTTCTCGAGCGACCCGCTCGTGGCCCATGAGCTCGCGCATCAATGGTTCGGCGACCTGCTCACTTGCAAAGACTGGTCGCATGCTTGGCTCAACGAGGGCTTTGCCACCTATTTCGAGGCGCTCTTCCGCGAATTCGACCAGGGTGCCGACGAGTTCGACTACTATCGGCTCATGCTCGCCGCGCGCTATTTCGAAGAGGATACTCAGCAGTACCGGCGCCCGATCGTCACCAACGTCTATGCGGAGCCGATCGACCTCTTCGACCGCCATCTCTATGAGAAGGGCGCCTGCGTGCTGCACACCATCCGCCGCACGCTGGGCGACGACTTGTGGTGGCGCTCGATCAAACAGTACGTCTCGGATCACGAGCTCCAGAACGTCGAGACGATCGACTTCGTGCGCGCCATCGAGACGGTGAGCGGGCGCAACATGCTGCCGTTCTTCGACCAGTGGGTGTTCAAAGGCGGACATCCTGCTTTTCGCATCGGCTACTCGTGGGATGAGGCGACGAAGTCGGCGCACGTCCGCGTCGAGCAGACTCAGGACACAAGCGACGGGACATCGGTCTTCACGCTGCCGGTGACGATCGCGTTCCTCAACGGCAAGACGGAGCGGCGTTTTGTCGCCGACCTCGAGCGCAGCGAGCAGACCTTCAGCTTCGCGCTCGAACAGCGGCCCGAGGTGTTCTATTTCGATCCTGACGGTGACGTGCTCAAGACGGTCGACCTCCAGGTCCCCATCGAGATGCTCATCCGCCAAAGCCAGATCGACAAGCATCTGTGCGCGCGGGTCGACGCCATCCGCGCCCTTGCCAAACACCCGCGGTCGGACGTGGTGGATGTCCTGAGCCGGCTGCTCACCGGTCGTGCGTTTTGGGGCGTGCAGGCGCAAGCCGCGGCTGCGCTCGGCATGATCCGCAGCGAGCGTGCATTTGCCGCCTTGCGCAACGCGCGCAAGATCGACCACCCCAAGGCCCGGCGCGCGGTAGCCCGCGCTCTGGGCGAGTTTCGCGGCGATGAGGCATGCGAAGCGCTCGCCCCGCTGTTGGCTCGCGATCCTTCGTACTTCGTCGAGGCTGAAGCCGCTGCGTCGATCGGCAAGACCCGCTCGACGAAGGCCTTCGCGCTTTTGACCAAGGCGCTGGAGAGAGACTCGTTCAACGACGTCGTCCGCTGCGGCGCGCTGCGCGGCCTGGCCGAGCTGGGTGACGAACGCGCCATCCCGATCGCGCTTGGCTGGACGGCGTACGGGAAGACGCCGTATGCGCGCGAGGCGGCGATCGAAGAGCTCGGCAAGCTAGGCCAGGGCAAAAAGGAGGTACGCACGCGGCTCATCGATCTGCTGGACGACAAGAACTTCTACGCTCGCCTTGCGGCCATCGATGCGCTCGAGGCGCTCCACGAGCGGGAAGCCATCGGCGTTCTTAACCGCTTGGCGTCGCAGGACGTGGACGGCCGGCTCAAGGGTGCGGCGGCCAAAGCCGTGCGCTCCATCGCGGAGTACCTCGAGAAACCGGCGGAGTTCAAACAGTTGCGCAGCGAGATCGAGAGCCTGCGCGAGAGCAATAAGTCGCTCGTCGACCGCCTCGACCGCCTGGAAGCCACCTCCAAGCCAAAGGCCAAAAAATAGCTTTGAAACAACAGACCTTTACGTCTGTTTAAGACCAGACGCTTGAAGCAACGGACTTTGGTCCGTTCTCCCGTCCTTTAGTCCGCCTTGGCCAGCATCACCGAGGTGGACTTCACCATGGCCGTCACCTCGTCGCCGACTTTGACGTCCAGCTCGCGTGCGGCCTCGGCGGTGATGAGCGCGACGATATGATTGTCGCCGATCCTGACGCTCACCTTGGCGATCAGTCCGTCGATCGAGACCTCCTGGACGATGCCGGGGAGGAGATTGCGTGTGCTAACCCGCATGGGCGCGTCCCTCGGCCGCGTTCTCGTGACAGGCGAGCGCGACCGTCAACGCGGCGATGACGGGCGGTGCGTCGATGTCCAAACCCAAGAGCGTTCGGATGCGGTCAAGCCGATAGCGGACGCTGTTGCGGTGCAAGAAGAGAGAGCTTGCCGTTTTGTCCACTCGTGCAGCGCAGTCGTAGTACGCGAGAAGGGTAGCGACGAGGTTGTTCCCGCGCTGCGCATCCTCGCGCGCGAGCGGCGCGACGAGCACGCGGGCGAGCTCACTCGCGGCCGGGTCGGCTATCGCAACGTCTCGCAGCTGCTGAAGCAGTGATGACACCGCGTCGGGTCGCAGGCGGCTCACGCTCTCGCTCATGTGGCTCCTTTCTCAGAAAACGGAGAACAGCACGAGATTGCCGTTCGCGTCGAGCATGAAGACGTACGTGCCGTCCGTGTGGAGCGAGGAGACCGGCGTTCGGAACGCTGTTGCACTCACGCTCGTCTGGCCGTTGTATGCGATGGTGACGTTCGAGACGAGCGTTCCGGGCGCAGCGGCCGAGTTCCCGGGGCTCACGTAGTGGCCAAGCAGGTAGCTGCCGGATGACGGAGAGCCGAGCGACCCGTAATTGTCGCCCAGGCCGTCGCTCGCCATATTCTCGCCGGCGAGCGGAACGGGAGAAAATATGTACGCGTTCTCGGCGGAGCTGGGAATCGACACTTTCCACGACGTGCCGTCTTTGTGGAAGATCGTGTAGATCCCGATGGCCCCGATCGTCGCGGCGGCCGCATCTTGGTTGTACATCGGCAAACCTGAATAGGTGTACGACCCCGTGACCTTGCCGGTTCCGTCGAGCGCATACGCCACCCACGCGACCATCCCCGCGAGGTTATCCTGTGCGATGAAGACGCGACCCGAGTCCGCCGCGATCGTGCGGACACCCGACGAACCCAGGCCGTCGCTGAACGTGACGCTCGGGGTGCAGGTGGTCGGGGTGGACGTCGCCGGCGGACATTTGTCCACGAGCCCCGAGGCATTGACGAACCAATCGTCGCCGTTGCCGTCGATGGCGACCGCCACCGGTTTGTAACTGCCGGGCAGCGTATACGATCCGTTGTCAACTCCGGCGGAGCCAAATTCTGAATACCCATACCCCGCGGGAGACGTCCCCACGGCGCCGACGCCGCCGGCTCCTGCGGTGCTCAAGTCGAGGGAGATGTCGTACGGGCGGATGAGACCGCTGAACGACCCCACGAATGCCGGCGCGGTCGGCACCGGTTGCGGCGATCCTCCGCTGCTGTTCGAGCTCTTATGATTTTTCGACGTCAAGAAAATGCCGATGCCGACCGCCGCGGCGACGAACACGAGCGGTTGATAGACGGCGGGCACGGAGCTCTGCGGGTCGATCGGTTTCGAGCACGCCGCGACCATCGACGCGATCAGGCACGCGATGGTGAGAGCGGCGACGCGCGACCGCAGATGCGGTTTCATGCGTTCGCACTACGTGTTCGAGGCGGAGAAACCCCGCTGGCTTTAGCGCGTTGCGGTCGTAAGAAGAGAACCCGAGCGGCCCGTCAAACGGTCGGGTCCATGAAGAGTGAGTCGAAAGTCCGGGCCTCGCTGCCGGAAGGTCTCACCGAAGAAACGCTGCGCGACATGTACTATCGCATGATCCTCACGAGGCTGTGCGACGACCGCGCGTTCGCGCTCAACCGCCAGGGTAAGATCCCGTTTGCCGCCACCTGCCAGGGGCATGAGGCCGTGCAGGTCGGCGCCGCGTTCGCCCTCAAGCGCGGCACCGATTGGGTCGTGCCGTATTATCGCGACACCGCGCTTGCCCTCTCCTATGGGGTGACGCCGCGCGAGCAGCTCATGTGTCTCTTCGCGCGCAGGGGTGACATCTTTTCGAGCGGCAGGCAATTCCCGAACCACTACAGCGTCCCCGACCGCCGCATCGCGAGCATCTCCAGCATCATCGCCGCACACGTGACGCACGGCGTCGGCATGGCGCTGGCCTTTGCGATGCGCAAAGAGCCGATCGTCACCCTCATCACCTTCGGTGAAGGTTCGACGAGCGAAGGTGAATGGCACGAAGCGCTCAACTTCGCCGGCGTCCACAAGGTGCCCGCGGTCTTCCTCTGCGAGAACAACGAGTTCGCGATCTCGGTGCCGCAGAAGCTGCAGATGGCGGTCGCCAACGTCGCCGACCGCGCTGCGGGGTACGGCCTTCCCGGCGTCATCTGCGACGGCACGGATCCAGTCGCGACCTATCTCGTCGTGCACGAGGCGGTGGAGCGCGCGCGCAAAGGTGAGGGGCCCACGCTCATCGAGGCCAAATGCTACCGCGCGATGTCGCACACGAGCGACGACAATCAAGCCACCTATCGCACCGCTCAGGAGATCGAGGCGCTCAAGGCGCGCGACCCGATACCGCGCTTCGAAGGCTGGCTCAAAGCGCGCGGCCTCATCGACGACGAGACGATCGCCAGCTTGCGCAAGCGCGCCCAGGCCGAAGTGGACGAGGCCACCGACTGGGCCGAGCAGCAGCCGTCGCCGACCGAAGAGGATCTTTTCACCCACGTCTACGCCGCGGGGCCCTTGTCATAGCCATGGCGGTGAAAACGGTGCTCGAGGGCGTGCGCGACGCCATCCACGACGAGATGAAGCGCGATCCGCGCGTGTTCATCATGGGTGAGGACGTCGGCCCGCGCGGCAATGTCTTCCTCATCACCAAGGGTTTTCTCGATGAGTTCGGACGCGATCGCGTCATCGACACGCCGCTCGCCGAGGCGTCCATCGTGGGCGTCGCCATCGGCGCCGCGATGGCCGGCATGCGGCCCATCGCCGAGATACAGTTCGCCGACTTCATCTATCCGGCGTACAACCAGATCGTGGGCGAAGCGGCCAAGATCCGCTACCGCAGCGCCGGCGGCAACACGTGCCCGCTCGTGATCCGCACGCCCTACGGCGGAGGGGTGCGCGGTGCGCTGTCGCACTCGGTGAGCGTTGAGGCGCTCTTCTACCACGTGCCCGGGCTCAAGATCTGCGTCCCGTCGACGCCGGCGGACGCGCAAGGCATGTTGACGAGCGCCATCCGCGACGAGGACCCGGTGCTGTTCCTCGAGCACAAGCGGACCTACCGTCTCATCAAAGGCGAGGTGCCCGACGGCGACTTCACGGTTCCTATCGGCGAAGCCGACGTCGCGCGTCCGGGGAAAGACCTCTCGGTCATCACCTACGGACTCATGCGGCACTTCGCCCTGGAAGCCGCCGAAAAAGTCGCGGCCGAAGGGATCGACGCGGAGATCATCGACCTGCGTTCCGTGCGGCCGATGGACCGCACCGCGATCCTGCAGAGCGTGGGCAAGACCCACCGGGCGCTCATCCTGCACGAAGATAATAAGTTCGGCGGCATCGGCGCCGAAGTCGCGGCCATCATCGCCGAAGAAGCGCTCTTCGAACTCGACGCGCCGATCCGTCGGGTCTGTGGACCCAACGTGCCGGCTATGGGATATGCCAAGGAATACGAAGAGGCGTTCATGCCCAATCCGGAACGCATCGCCGCCGCCATGCGCGACCTTGCGGCGTTCTAAAACGCTCGTGACGAACGCATCTGCGACAGGAGGGATCTAGCTCGTGGCGACCGTGAAGATGCCGCAGCTCGGCGAGACGGTCACCGAAGGCACCGTCGGACGCTGGCTCAAAAAAGTCGGCGATCCGGTCGCCAAGTACGAGCCGCTGCTCGAGGTCGAGACCGACAAGGTCGCATCCGAGATCCCTTCGCCGTTCGCAGGCACGCTGAGCGCGATCCACGTCGAGGAAGGCACGACCGTCCCCGTCGGTGCGGCGGTGTGCGAGATCAGCGAGAGCGCGGTTGAGGGCGTCGCTTCACCTCCGGCCCAGAGCCAACCGGTCGCGGTGACCGCCGCGACCACCAACCTCGCCGCTGACGCGCGCCCCGCCGCTTCCGACCGTGCGCAGGGCGCAGGCGCGGACGGCGTACGCTACTCGCCGGTCGTGCGCCGCCTCGCGCGCGAACACCGACTCGATCTGCGTCAGGTCTCGGGTAGCGGCCGTGGTGGCAGGCTCACGGCAAAAGACGTGATGGCCCACGTCGAAAGCGGCGTGGCACGTTTCTCGCCCGCAGCCCAAACTGCGGCGAGCATCACCGCACACGCCACAGCGCCGGTCAAGCCCGTCCCCGTTGCCCCGCCCGCGGCAGGCGACACGTCCGTTCGCGTCAGCCAGATGCGCAAGACGATCGCCGAGCACATGGTGCTTTCGAAGACGACGGTGCCGCACGCATGGTCGATGGTGGAGGCCGACGTCACCGATCTTGTCACCTGGCGCGCCCGCGAGAAGGACGCGTTCAAAGCGGCAGAAGGTGTGAATCTCACCTTCTTGCCGATCGTCGTCCTCGCGGTGTGCGGAGCGCTGCGCGAGTTTCCTCAAGTCAACGCGACATGGGCCGGCGACCGCATCATCCTGCGCAAGCAGATCAATGTCGGCATCGCGGTCGACATCGAGGACGGCCTTGTGGTTCCCGTGGTGCGCGACGCGGACCACATGAGTCTTTCCGGCGTGGCGCGCAAGGTGAGCGAGCTGGTCGATAAGGCGCGCTCGCGCAAGCTCACCCTTGAAGACATGGCGGACGGCACGATCACGGTCGACAACACTGGGGCCCTGGGCAGTATCGCCTCCTACCCCATCATCAATCCGCCGCAGGCGGCGATCATCACTATGGAGGCCATCGTCAAGCGTCCCTGGGTGATCAACGACGCCATCGCCATCCGTTCGATCATGAACCTGTGCCTCAGCCTCGACCATCGCGTGCTCGACGGCTCGGTCGCGTCGCGCTTCCTGCAGTCGGTCAAGCGGCGCCTCGAGACCTACCCGGCAGCGTAGTTTCAGGCGTCTTTCAGCTCGCCGTTCTAAGGTATGAATCGATGCGCACGAAGCTGATCAGCCTCGCCCGCCTCGCGCTGCTCGGCGCTGCGCTCGTGGCCTGGTCCGTCAGCGCGGCTGCGCCGGCGTCGCTCGATCTGACCGGAACGTGGAGCAGCGAGCAGGCCTTCGGTCCCGTTATCAATGGGGGCGAGGTCGTGCTCACCCGCCGTGCGAGCGGTTGGAGCGCAAAGGTAGGCGCCCAGAGCGCAAACTCGCCAACCAACGCCAACGTCGCGACCTTGCACTTCGCGGATGGCAGCGAGCTGCACGTACGCGCATCTGCAAGCGGCGTCGAGGGCCAGTGGGTGCAGCCCGCCACCGCCACGACAGGCTATCGGTTCGCCACAGCGGTGCGGTTTGAGGAGACAGACGAAAGCGTCTGGAGCGGCCAGATCCACCCGCTTGCCGACGTCCAACATTTCACTCTCATCATACGGCCGGTGCCAGGCGGCGGTCTGAGCGTATTCATCCGCAACCCCGAGAGCAATGAAGGCGCGCGGGTGGGCACGCGCCGGGTGGTCGTCGTGGGCAACGACGTCCATCTGCAGCGCGCCGGCAGCGCCGACATCGTCGGGCATCTGAGCTCCGGCGCGCTCGTCTTCAGCTTCGCCGGCTATCCGGGCACGTTCGTCTTCGTACGGTCACAAGAGCCAACGGTGGATGACGGTTTCGTCTATCACACCCCGATACGCAACGGTGATGGATGGGAGACGGCATCGCTCGGCGACGTGGGGCTGGACAGCGCCAAGATCGCGGCGCTCATCGGCATCATCCAAGCTCCGCCGACGTCGGCCGCTTCGCCGTATATCCAGAGCCTGCAGATAGCACGTCACGGCACGCTCGTGCTTGACGAATACTTCAATGGGTTTTCGATCGATCGCCCGCACGACGTGCGCTCCGCGGGCAAGAGCGTCACCACGTTGCTCGTCGGCAAGGTCATCGCGGATGGCGCCCCGATACGCCCCGAGAGTTTCGTCTATCCATTGTTTGCGCAATACGCCCCATTTGCCAACGCCGACCCGCGCAAGCAGGCGGTCACCATCGCCGATCTCATGACGATGTCGTCAGGCTACGCCTGCGATGATAACGACGATGCATCGCCGGGCAATGAAGACACGATGGAGTCGCAAAGCGCGCAGCCGGATTGGTACACGTACACGCTCGATCTGCCGATGGCGTATGACCCAGGCTCGCGCGCGGTCTACTGCAGCGCGGACATCAACCTGCTGGGGGGCATCATCTCCAAAGAGAGCGGCCGCGCGCTGACCGAGTATTTCTACGACAGCTTCGCGGCGCCCATGCAGTTCGGGCCGTATGCGATGTGGCTGACGCCCCCGCCGCTCTCCACCGCCTACATGGGCGGCGGTGACTATTTCCTACCGCGCGATTTCCTGAAATTCGGCGAGCTCTTCCTCGATCACGGACAGTGGAATGGCAAGCCGATCATCGATGACGCGTGGCTTGTCGCATCCGCTCAACCGCGCTCAAGCCTCAACGGGCCCGGCGACTACGGCTACGGCTGGCATCTGTCCACGTACAACGTCGGCGGCCGCTCGATCAAAGCCATCAGCGCCGGCGGCAACGGCGGCCAGCTGCTCTTCGTCTTCCCGCAGCTCGACATGACGGTGATGATCACCGCTGCCAACTACGGCCAATACCCCGTCTGGCAGAAGTTCGTGACCCAGCTTGTGCCCGACTACATCATCGCCGCGGCGCGATGAGCATCCGCGACACGTCGTTTCAAAAACCGGGTGGCGCGTAGGGATCCGTCGTCGAGATGGCCAGCAGCTGCGCCGACGTCAACGGTGGAATCGACGTGCGATAGACCGTGTCGATCTTTTGGATGAACAGGTTGGCGATGATGGCGTAGCCGGTGTTCGACGGGTGAAGCCCGTCGATGCTGAGCAGACCGCCGCCGAACCCCAAGGTGCAGCATACCCCAGGGTTGATAGGGATGCCGCCGGCGATATGGATAGCCTCGAAGGTGCCGTGGACGTCGACGAGCGGCGCACCGCTGGATTGCGCCGCGACGGCGATGGCCCCATTGTATGACGTGTTGAGCCCCTGTACTTGCACGGCGAACGCATCGGTGAGGTAATCACCGGGTGCGTGCAAGACCGGCGTCACGCTGCCCAACGCCTTGAGCTGCGTAAGGGTCGAGAAGAAGCCAGTCTCGGTCAAAAAGCCTCCCGGGCCGACATGGTAGGTCGCTTGGATATACGCGGTGATGGCTATCGCCGCAGGCGCCGGCACGCTGAAGGGTGCAGCCTCGAGCGTCGCCGTGAGCGTTGGACCGCCGCGGAAGAACTGCGGCAAGAACAGGATGTCGGGCAGATTGGCCACCACCACGCGAGACCCCGCGGCTTGCAGCGTGCGGATGGTCTGTGTGAGGTCTGCCTGCATCTGCGCCGGCGTGTCCACCGGCGCTACGCCGCCGCTGAAGGTGAAATCCAAAAGGTCATTGGCGCCAAGCCAGACGGTCGTCAGCGTCGGGTGAAGCGAGGCGGCCACGTTTACTTCCGTCAGTGGACCGACGGCTGTCGCGAACTTACCCAGAACGGGTAGGAAAGCGGTGCTCTCCGACATCACAAGCGGCTGGAGCGCCGTCGACGGGTCGGCCGGGTTGAACGGATACGTGCACGCCGGTCCCGTTGGCGGGCCGGTGAGCGGACCGGTCATGTAGAGTGCCTCGTGCGCCGTTATTCCCGGCACGCCCAGGTCGAGGACATTCTGCGAAAGGCTCATGCGGGTCGCGCCGAACGAGCCTCGCGAGAATGCGGCGTCGTTAAACGCATCGCAGGATGGGTGCGTCGCGCGGATTAGCGTGGTGGCGTTGAGAACGAGCTGCGATCCTAGCCCGGGTCCCGCGATCAGAGGCAAGGGTGAAGTGCCGGGGTTGAACATGGCTGCTTGAGGCGTGCCCGTCGCTTGCTGGTAGAGGATCGACCAGAAGCCGAACTCCTGGCCTGGAGGCACGGCGCCGCCGGGGTATGCAGAGACGGGGCTTACGACGCCGGTCGCGCCGAGCAACCCGCCGGACTGCTCGCCCGCTGTGAGACTATCGCCGACGCCGACGATACGTTGCAAGATCGCATTGCCTATGGGCAAACTATTCACCGTCTGAGACGTGCTCGACGACGTGCATCCCGCGACGATCAAAGCGGCCGCGATGCTGATGAGGATCTGACGAGAGCGCATGACTAAACCTCGTGATGCTCTTAGAACGGGATCACGCTCGGCGTGCCAACGCCGAGCTCCACCTGCAGTTGCGTGGCCTTGAGGCCGCCTACCGTCGGCACCACCGGGTTCTGCGAGCAGGGCAAACCTTGGCAGGTCAAGCCGTAGACGCCGTAGGGCGAATAGTTGGTCGGTCCCGAGCTTCCCAAGACGAGCTGCACGAAGGCCTGCTTGTACACCTTGCGCGATATGCCGAGGAAATATCCGGGGTTGATCTCGGCGTAGGGATCCGGCGGTAAGTAGTCACGCGACACCTGCGGCTGTATGAAGATCTTCGTCTTGGGGTCGAAGTTGTACTCGAGATACAATATCTCGTACAGCTGGGCGTGGTTCTCGATGTTCACGCCGTTGAGGTGGTTGAGCCACGCCGGCGCCAGGGTGAACGTGCCGAACATCTTCGGCGTCGACAAAAACGGCAGGGTGACCGACAGCGCCCAGTACTGTGCTGTCCGTGCGTGCACGCCATAGACCGGGAAACCGTTGTACATGAAAGGCACGATGTCGTTGCCGCCCGCTCCAACCGTGGACCAGCGCGACAGGTAGACCGGCGAGATCACAAAGGGGAGCTTGCCCGCTCGGATCAGCCCCGATGCCGTGACGAACATGAAACGGTCTTTGGTCGTGGCATTGAGGCCGGCGGTGGCCAAGTTGACGGTGCTTATCTGTGGTGCAAAGCCTTGTACGTAGAGCGGCACCGTGCCGCTGTTGAAGCCGACCGGATAGTGCTGGAGTTCGTAAAAATCTATCGACGCCCTAAAATTAGGGTTGACACCGTAGCCGATGATGGCGTCCATGCCGCCGGGCAGCCAGGCGGTCTGGCTTCCGAGATCGCCGTAGGGCTGTGCCATCGAGAAATCGAGCGTATACGCGAGGCCGGTCGGCAAGCCTGTGCTCTTCGTGGCGGCGACCGTCGACGTGCCGGTCGGGCCGGAGCTCGACGAGGAGCCTCCGCTTTGCGCGGCATCATCGTGCCGTGAGCGCCACGAGGCGATCGCGTTCTTGAGCGCGATGTTGCTCGTCTGTATGGTCTGCGAGGCAGGCCCGGTTATCGTGGAGTCAGCTGCCGCGGGGGAGCCAGAACCGGTGGCAAGAGCGACAGCCGAAATGCCGGCAGCGAGCGCGACGCCCATCCTGTACGATCGGAAGCTCATGCGTCCTCCCTCCCGAGTGCAATAAACAATGACGCCGTGGCCCAAACGGCGCGAAAGGCGCGTTCAGGACCATACCCTTTCGAGGCGCATATCCCTTTCCCGTCGTCGGGCGATGAAAAAGTTTTGCGTCGGTAGAGCCTGAGGTCAGGCAAGATCGCGTGGGCCTGGCAAACGGCTAACGGCGACGCCCGCCACGGCCACCACGATGCCCGCGACTCCGAGGGTCAGCGGCAGACTTGTGAGGGTGGCGGCCATGCCGAGCAACCAGGCGCCGAACGGCATGAAGCCCAGGAAGATCATCGTGTAGAGGGCCATGACCCTGCCGCGCATCTCGAGTGCGGTGTGCACCTGCAGCAGCGTATTGGTCATCCCCATGAACAGCATGACGGTTGCGCCCAGAGCGATGAGCGCGACTGCACCGGCGAGGATCGTCCGCGTGAGCGAGAAGAGAAACAGCGACAAGCCTGCAAGCACCGCACTCGTGATGGCGAGCGCACCGCGGTGGCGCTTGTTGCCGATGAAGGCCGTGGCGATCGAACCGCCGAGAGCGCCCGCGCCTGACGCCGCCATGAGAATGCCTAACGCGTCCGGTCCTCCCGCGATCGTGGTTCTGACGAACGCCGGCAAGAGCTGGATGTATGGCCGGGCGACGAGCGAGACGAGTAGGCAGAGCACGAAGAGCGCCAGGATTGCCGGTTGTCCGCGTACGTACGCGAGGCCGTCGATCAGCTCGTGCCAGATCCCCGGGCGCTGCTTGACCGGCAGCGGTGGTTTGGGGGACATGGCAGCGAGCGCGATCAGCACCGCCACGTAGGAGACAGCGTTGAGATAGAACGTGTCGGCTACGCCGACCGTGCTCACGAGGATGCCGCCGATGGCCGGACCGATGATGCCCGGGCCATTGAAAGCGGCTGAGTTGAGCCCGATGGCGTTCATGAGCTCGCGCGGTCCCACGAGCAAAGGTACGAGCGATTGCCTGGTCGGGGCGTCAAAGGTGAGCGCGATGGCGGAGACCGCAGCCAGCACGACGACGTGCCAGACGCGCACGACGTGGGTCTGGGCGAGGATGGCCAGCGCCAGTGCCGACAGCCCGAGCACGCATTGCGTGACGATGAGCAGCCGACGCCGGTCGACCCGGTCGGCGATCGCGCCGGCGACTCCCGAGAGCAGCACCACGGGAATAGATCGCACGAAACCGATGATGCCGAGATAGAGCGGCGCGAGAGCAGGGCGTGGGGCAAGCTCCACGACGAGCCAACCCTGCGCCAGCGTTGCCATCCAGCTGCCCGTATTGGAGACGGCAAGCCCGAACCAGAGCAGCCGGTACTCGCGATAGGCGAACGCGCCGAAGCGTTTCGCGCTCGGCGGAGAAGGCTGGTCCCCTTCCGGAGCGCGCTCCGTTGCTGTCACGCCGACCCTTTGTATGCGGCTACCAAGATTTCCGCGGCGCCATCAAGATGAAACGCACACAAACTGGGCACCGCAGGATGGGGTGGTGAGGCCGCGAACGGCATGAGCATGAGGCAGGCGATGCCAACCGTCATTGGCATTGTTGCTGTGCTGTTCGGGCTCTTGGCGAGCGCGGCCGAGGGCTTGACCAACGAGCGCCATAGCACGGCAGCGCAGCGGCAGTCCATCACCGTCATCGTGTACGGCGATTTTGCGCTTATCCGCGATGTTAGGCTGCTCAGCCTCGACCGAGGTGAGAACCGGGTCATTTTCGACGATATCTCGAGTCAGATGTCGCCCGAGACCGCGTACCTCGCCGATCTCAGCAGTGGAGCGCCGATCGCGGTGCGGGAGCAGAACTTTGAGACCGCTGTGCTCTCGCCCGATCTCATGCTCACCAAAGCGGTCGGTCACACGGTCACCGTCATCCATCGCGTTCCCTTCACGGGTAAAGAGACGTCTGAGACGGCGCTGCTCGTCAGCACGAACGGTCCCATTCTCAAGTTCAAGGATCGGGTCGAAACGAGCATGCCGCCTGATTCGCGCATCGTGTATTCGACGATTCCGGCCGTGCGGCTGGCGCCCGACTTCCTCGTCGACTTCGAGAGCCCGGAAGCGGCTCAGCATCCAGTAGCCCTGACGTATCTGAGCGGCGGGTTCTCGTGGGCGGCCGATTACGTCGGCCGAGTCAATAAGGACGACGACCAACTCGATGTTGATGCCTTCATCACCCTTCACAACGACAGCGGCATGAACTTTGATAATGCCCTGGTCCGGGTGGTGGCGGGCAGCGTGCAACGCGCACAGCCAGAAGCGGTGAGAACAATCGGCCGAGTCGTGACGGCAGCGGAAGCCTCCAACGTCTATGCGGCCACCACGAATCGAGCGACGCGCCAGCCGGTCTCCGAGTTCTACGAGTATAGCCTGCCGCAGCGAACGGCGCTGCACACGGGCGAGACCAAGCAAACGCTGCTCTTGTTCGCCCGCGGGGTCCCAGTCCGGCTTGTGTATTCATCTGGCGTTGACGCCGAAGATTTCCAGAGCCAAAGCGGCGGGGACCAGCAAGTCCCAGTCGACGCGACCATGGAGTTTCAGAACGACGGCCACGGCCTCGGCGTGCCGCTTCCCACGGGCGTCTTTCACCTCTACAAGAATGACCAATCGGCCGAGCCCGTCTTCATCGGCGAGGATGCCATCCCCAACACGCCGCGCAAAGAACAGGTAGCCCTCGATCTCGGTCCATCGTTCGACATCCGGGTCCGCCGCGTACAGACGGACTACCAGGAGATCCCCCATCAGAACAACCGGACCGAGTACGTCACGAGTTACCGCGTGACGGTCAGCAACGCCAAATCGAAGGCCATGCTCTTAGAGTACAGCGAGAAGCTCAACGGCATCTGGCAGATCACAAACGAATCGCTGCCCCACGACAAGACCTCTAGCGCCACCGTCCTGTGGAAAATTCCGGTGCAGGCGGGCGGGCAGACCATCCTGACGTTCACTGTGGACTCGCGCTAACAACCCGCTTGCGGCCTCCTCGCGTCGCAACTCCGCCGCCACAACAGAAACGACCGAGCGGAGCTCGGTCGTTTACTGTTAGGTCGATGACGCTTTCGCCTGGCTTACGAATCTCGCTCTCTAGTCAGCGGATCCGGTCGCTCGGCTTAACTGGGACGCGATCCCCAGAGCCATCCCCCGGCGTGAGCCGGGTCCCCAACGGTAGGGGTACCATCTCCGAGTCCTTCAGCTCTCCACGCTTGCAAACGTGGCACCCGTTGTTGCTGAACGTTCTCGGCACCGCGGTCGGTGTATTGGCAGTATACTTGAGCACCAGTGGGAGCGCAAGTGAACGGTTGTTCGTTTTTTGCAGAAAGTTGTGGATAGAAAAACATTTGTTGTGGATAGTCATGCACTCGCGATCGCGCGGCCGATGACATCGATGCCGAAACGCAGCTGCTCGAGCGTGATGACGAGCGGAGGCGAGAGCGCGATCACGTTGCAGTGCGGGCCACTCGTCAGCACGATCACGCCGAGACGCATGGCTGCGAGAGATGTCGCAGCCGCGCAGGCCGTGTCGGGAGCGCCTGCGACATCGACGAGCTCGAGCCCCCACATCAGACCGCGGCCGCGAACGTCGCCGATCTTCCCCTTGCTTTCTTTCTGGAGGTTCACAAGCAAGTCGCGCATGGTGCCTTGAAGCTCAGCGCTGCGTTCGACGAGCTTGTGCTCCTCAAGCTCGGCGATCGAGGCCAGCGCCGCGGCGCAACCGGTCGGGTGGCCGAGGAACGTGCTCGTGTGGATGGCTTCACCGGCTGATTCGGGCCAGCGATCCATCACGCGCGCCGTGCCGATCGCTGCGGCTATGGGGAATCCAGAGGAGAGACCTTTTCCCACGCAGATGATGTCGGGGACGACGCCCGCGTGCTCGCAGCAAAACCAGCGTCCGCACCGGCCGAAACCGGCGAAAATCTCGTCGAAGATGAGCAGGACATTCCTCTCGTCGCACAGCCGGCGCAACTCTTGCAGCCAGCGGTCGGGAGCGGGAACCTCGCCACCGCGACCCTGCATGGGCTCGACGATGACGGCGCCGATCTCGCTGCCATCCGGGCCGTCCAAGATCTCCCGAACCGCTCCAAGGCAGGCTACCTCGCAGGACGGGTAGCGCAGCTGCAACGGACAGCGATAGCAGTGCGGATATGGCGCGCGCCGCGCGAAATCGCCCAGCTGGCGCCGGAACGGCTCCTTGAAGATGTCGCGATCGGTGACGCACAGCGCCCCATAGCCTAAGCCGTGATAGGCGCCTGTGAAGCAGATGACGCCAGGTTTGCCCGTGGCGATCGCGGCGGTCTTGAGCGCGGCCTCCACGGCCTCGGAACCTGTGGACGCGAAGATGACCCGCTTGGGGCCATCTCCCGGCACAAGCCTGCACAGCTCGCGTGCCAGCGCCACCTTATTCTCGGTCGGGTAGACATCGCCCATACCATGCAACAGGCGGTGCGCCTGCTCGGAGATGGCATCGGCCACGCGAGGGTTGCTGTGGCCGGCTGCAGCCACCCCGAAAAAGCCGCTCAGATCCACGTAGACGTTGTCATCTACGTCGACGACGTTCGCGCCCGCCGCCTGCGAGAAGAAGATCGGGAAGTCATGTCCTACGTAGGTGATGTTGCGGCTCTCGACCGCGCGCAGCTCGGCGGTCAAACGGCGGCTATGTGGTCCCGGCGGTGCGACGACGATCTGGCCCAGCTGAGCTCCAAGCAGGTCCTTCATGCGCTGGCCACAAGGCTGAAGTCCATAACGCGCGGCCGGTAGCCGAACGGCGGACGCTGCATCTCGCCGAGCGCGCAGACGCGTAGCGCTCCCGACTCCCCGAACAGATGGCGCAGCGTCGGCGTGGTGGTCCCAGCGATTCCCACCGAGTCGAGGTGGTGACCAAGCGAGCTCACGGCAGCTGCAGCTTGTGCCGCATCGGTGCATGGTTTGACGATGACGATTCGGCCGAAGCCCGCGCACTGCGGGCCCGATAACGGTTCCACGCCTACCACGTACTCCGCGACGCCAGCGGTCTGCTCACCGGTGAAGACCGTGCCTAGCGCGTGGGTTTTTGGGGGCAACGCGCGGACCAAAAGACGCCGTACGAACTCGGCCACCGCGGCTTGCTCAGCCGCACCTGCCGCAGCGCGGGGCAACCGGTCGCCGAGCTTGCCGAGCGCGCGGCTCA
>Ga0116216_10000897_pt1 | contig 21605 bp, 36 predicted proteins | sample Sb_taG_11_FD_89696 | JGI IMG/M metagenome (GOLD analysis project Ga0116216, IMG submission 89696) | Peat soil microbial communities from Weissenstadt, Germany - Sb_50d_3_AS metaG | ecosystem: Environmental > Terrestrial > Soil > Wetlands > Peat | place: Germany: Weissenstadt | collected 2010-09-21
ACGCTCACGTACGGCTCGTACCACGACGTCGACTCCTCGGAGATGGCCTTCAAGATCGCCGGCTCCATGGCTGTGAAGGACGCCGCCAGGAAGGCGAGCCCCGTGCTCTTGGAGCCTGTGATGGCCGTCGAAGTGGTCACCCCCGAGGAGAACATGGGCGACGTCATAGGCGACCTGTCGTCCCGGCGGGGCAAGGTGGAGGGCATGGAGCAGCGAGGCACCACACAGGTGGTCAAGGCTCTGGTGCCCCTGGCCGACATGTTCGGCTACGCTACCGACCTGCGCTCGCGGACCCAGGGTAGGGCCACGTACACGATGCAGTTCAGCGCGTACCACGAGGTGCCGGACTCGATCGCCCGTGAGATCATCGCCCGGGCCCGCGGCGAGTAAGAGGAGAAAGACAGAACATGGCCAAGAAGAAATTCGAGCGGAACAAGCCTCATATCAACATCGGGACGATGGGACACATCGACCACGGTAAGACCACGCTCACAGCGGCCATCACGAAGGTGCTCTCGGAGAAGAACCCGAACGTGGAGTTCACCCCCTTCGAGCAGATTGACAAGGCGCCGGAGGAGAAGCAGCGAGGCATCACGATCTCGATCGCCCACGTCGAGTACGAGACCGACAAACGCCACTACGCCCACGTCGACATGCCCGGGCACGCCGACTACATCAAGAACATGATCACCGGCGCCGCCCAGGTGGACGGGGCCATCCTCGTCGTGTCAGCCGCCGACGGCCCGATGCCCCAGACCCGTGAGCACGTGCTGCTCGCCCGCCAGGTGGGTGTGCCCCACATCGTCGTGGCCTTGAACAAGGCCGACATGGTCGACGACGAGGAGCTCCTCGACCTCGTCGAGCTCGAGGTCCGCGAGCTTCTCACCCAGTACGAGTTCCCCGGCGACGACGTGCCCGTCGTGCGGGTGAGCGCGCTGAAGGCCCTCGAGGGCGATGCCGAGTGGACGCCGAAGATCCTCGAGCTGATGGACGCCGTCGACAGCTACATCCCCGAGCCTGAGCGTCCGGTCGACAGGCCGTTCCTGATGCCGATCGAGGACGTCATGTCCATCACCGGTCGAGGCACGGTCGTGACCGGAAAAGTCGAGCAGGGGATCGTGAAAGTCGGCGACAACGTGGAGATCGTCGGCCTGCGTCCCACTCAGACCACGGTCGTCACCGGCGTCGAGATGTTCCGCAAGCTGCTCGACGAGGGACGCGCCGGCGACAACATCGGAGCGCTTCTCCGCGGCACGAAGAAGGAGGAGGTCGAGCGCGGACAGGTTCTCGCCAAGCCCGGATCGATCACCCCGCACACGAACTTCACCGCACAGGTCTACGTGCTCACGAAGGAGGAAGGTGGCCGCCACAAGCCCTTCTTCAACAACTACCGGCCGCAGTTCTACTTCCGGACGACCGACGTGACCGGCTCGATCACCCTCCCCGAGGGCACCGAGATGGTCATGCCGGGCGACAACACCGAGATGACCGTCGAGCTCCAGAAGCCGATCGCCATGGTTGAGGGGCTCCTCTTCGCCATCCGCGAGGGCGGGCGCACGGTCGGCTCGGGCCGCGTCGTCAAGGTCATCAAGTAGCCGGCCTGATCGAAGAAGCGGGAAGCGAGCGACCATGGCCGATGCAGCCAAACAGAAGATCCGGATCCGGCTGAAGGCCTACGACCACGAGGTGCTCGACCAGTCGACGGAGAAGATCGTCCAGACCGTGCTGCGCACCCAGGCCCGGGTCCAGGGCCCGGTCCCGCTTCCCACCGAGAAGCACCGCTACACGGTGATCCGCTCCCCGCACAAGTACAAGGACAGTCGCGAGCACTTCGAGATGAGGGTCCACAAGCGCCTCGTCGACATCGTCGAGCCGACCCCGAAGACTGTGGACTCCCTCCAGCGCCTGGACCTTCCGGCAGGCGTCGACATCGAGATCAAGATACAGAACGTCTGAGCCTCGCCCTCGACGGGCGCGGGGCCGGTGAGGGGCTCGGGTCGGCTGAACCGAGGTAGCGGACCCTTCGGGGATCGTGTACCGTGTTTCGCCGGACCGGAGCCCGGTCCACCTGAATATTCGACGTCTCCGAGCGCCCGCCGGCCTTGCCGGTGGGGACCCCGGGGCACAATTTGAAGAGCGCTCCGCTTGGTTCTACCGGGCGGAGCGCTGGCGTGCTGAAGAGCACGTTAGTGAGGGCACCGGAGACGATGCCCGGACTTTCCGCCAGCAATGCGGGTTGGGCTACCCATGCCGTGCCCAATGAAAGGAACTCGAGGCTAAGAGCCGTGGCGACCAAGGCGATCGTCGGTGAGAAGGTGGGGATGACCCAGGTCTTCGACGACCAGAACCGTGCCGTAGCGGTCACGGTGCTGAAGGTCGCGCCCGTGAGGGTGGTGCAGGTGAAGAGTCCCGACAAAGAGGGCTATTCGGCCCTGCAGGTGACCTGGGGCGTGCGCAAGCCGAGTGCGATGTCGCGGCCCGAGCAAGGTCACTTCGACGCCGCCGGAGTGGAGCCAGGCCGCCGGCTCGTGGAGCTGCGCATCGACGACGCCAGTGGCTACGAGGTCGGACAGCAGCTCACCGCAGACCTGCTCGCTGCCGGAGAGCGCGTCGACGCGATCGCCGTCTCCAAGGGAAAGGGCTTCACCGGCGCGATGAAGCGGCACAACTTCAAGGGCCAGGGCGCTGCTCACGGCAACCACAAGAAGCACCGCTCGCCGGGGTCGGTCGGGGCCTGTGCGACCCCCTCGCGGGTGTTCCGCGGCACCAAGATGGCGGGGCGCGTGGGCGGGCATCAGGTGACGACGCTGAATCTCGAGGTCGTCGACGCCGACGCCGAGCGCGAGCTCATCCTCTTGAAAGGCGCTGTCCCCGGTCCGAGAGGCGCGGTTGTGGTGCTACGCGACACCGTCAAGGGCGCGAACGGAGCAGCCCGCTCATGACCTCCACGGCCGCCACAGTTTCCAGGCCACTCGCCCGCAAGCGTGAGCGGCCGGCTCCCGAGCGCCGCACCGTCGAGCGCCGTAGAACCGACGGCACGGTGGTCGGCGAGGTGGTCCTCGACCCGCAGATCTTCGGGCTCGAGCCGAACACAGCGGTGCTCCACCAGGTCGTGACCGCGCAGCTGGCTGCTGCGCGCTCTGGGACCCAGTCGACCCGCACGCGTGCAGAGGTTGCAGGCGGGGGGGCGAAGCCCTTCCGTCAGAAGGGGACCGGCAGGGCGCGGCAGGGGTCGATCCGTTCCCCGCAGTGGTCGGGCGGTGGCGTCGCGCTCGGCCCGAAGCCGCGCACTTACCGCCAGCGGACCCCGAAGAAGATGATCCGCCTGGCCCTGTACTGCGCGCTCAGCGACCGCGCCGGCGAAGAGAGGGTGGCGCTCGTCGAGGAGTGGGACTTCGAGGTCCCGAAGACGAAGGACGCCGTCGCAGCTCTTGACTCGCTCGGGATCAGCGGGCGCGTGCTCGTCGTCCTCGGGCCCGACGACGGGATACCCGACCGGTCGTTCGCGAACCTTCCCGACGTCCATTGTGTGCAGTTCTCCGAGCTGAACGCCTACGACGTCGTCCGAAGCGACTGGGTGGTCTTCACGGACGAAACCCTCCCGGGAGACACAGAGGCCGTAGCGGCGAAGCCCGCAGCTCGCCGAGCGAAGGCGACGAAGAAGACCGCGCCCACCGCTTCCGCAGAGGCAGCCACCGACACGTCAGGTGAGGACACGGCCGACACCACCGCAGACGCCGGCGACCCCGAGGAGGGCGAAGAGTGAGAGACGCCACCCAGGTCCTTCTGCGCCCCGTCGTGTCCGAGAAGTCCTATGCGCTCATGCAGGACGGCGCGTACATCTTCGTCGTGGCCCCGGATGCCACGAGCACCGAGGTGCGCCGGGCAGTCGAGGAGGTGTTCCAAGTGCGGGTGAGGAAGGTGAACACCCTCAACCGCAAGGGGAAGCTTCGGCGAAACCGCAGGACCAACACCCTCGGGCAGCGCCCCTCCACCAAACGCGCGATCGTCACCCTCGCCGAGGGCGACCGGATCGACTTGTTCGAGAGGAGCTGAGAGAGGCGATGCCGCTCAGGAAGCGCAAGCCCACGAGCGCCGGACGGCGGTTCCAGTCCGTCTCGGACTTCTCCGAGATCACACGGTCGCGCCCTGAGAAGTCTCTGCTGGCCCCCAAGTCGAGCACGGGGGGGCGCAACAGCTACGGGCGCAAGACGGCTCGCCACCGAGGCGGTGGCCACAAACAGCAGTACCGGATCATCGACTTCAAGCGCGACAAGGACGGCGTCCCGGCCAAGGTGGCGGCGATCGAGTACGACCCCAACCGCAACGCCCGGATCGCCCTGTTGCACTACCACGACGGGGAGAAGCGCTACATCCTCGCCCCCGCCCTGGTGAAGGTCGGTGACGTCCTCCAGAGCGGGCACGGCTCGGAGATCCGCCCGGGCAACGCCCTTCCTCTTCGCTACGTCCCGGTCGGGTCGACGCTCCACAACATCGAGCTTCGGCCCGGACAGGGCGGCAAGCTCGCGCGTGGAGCGGGAATGAGCGTCCAGCTCGTGGCCAAGGAGGGCCAGTTCGCGACTCTGCGGCTCCCCTCCACCGAGATGCGGCGCGTCCCGATCGACTGCCGCGGCACCTTGGGAGAGGTCGGGAACGCCGAGGCCGAGCTTGTGGACCTGGGCAAGGCGGGCCGCAGTCGCTGGAAGGGAGTGCGGCCCCAGACCAGAGGCGTGGCGATGAACCCCGTCGACCATCCCCTCGGGGGTGGAGAGGGCAAGTCCTCGGGTGGGCGTCACCCGGTCTCACCGTGGGGCAAGCCCGAAGGACGAACCCGCCGCCGCCACAAGCCTTCGGACCAGATGATCGTGCGGCGCCGGCGCACACGCGGCGGGCGGCGATGACTTCGAGCAGGGAAGTGCAACATGCCTCGTAGCCTGAAGAAGGGCCCGTTCATCGACGACCACCTGCTGAAGAAGGTGGACGAGTTGAACGCCGCCAACGAAAAGCGAGTGATCAAGACCTGGTCGCGCCGCTCCACGGTCATCCCGGACATGGTGGGACACACCATCGCGGTGCACGACGGCCGCAAGCATGTTCCCGTGTACGTGACCGAATCGATGGTCGGTCATAAGCTCGGCGAGTTCGCCCCGACCCGGACCTTCCGGTACCACGCCGGTCAGGAAAGACAGGCGAGGCGCTGACGTGCCCGGGCTGAAGACCAACGAGGTACCCGGGACGCGCGCGGTCTTGCGCCATTACCGGATGTCCGCCTACAAGGCGCGCCAGGTGCTCGACCTCATTCGCGGAAAGGACGTGGACCGCGCCGAGGAGATCCTGCGAGCGACACCCCGTGAGGCCGCCCAGGTGGTGGCGAAGGTGCTCGGGTCTGCGGTGTCGAACGCCAGGAACAACGACCTCCTCGACCCAGAGGAGCTCTACGTGTCGGCGTGCTTCGCCGACGAGGGCTCGACGATGAAGCGCTGGCGCCCGCGTGCGCGAGGGCGCGCCACTCGCATCCGCAAGCGGTCGTGCCACATAACAGTGATCGTTAGCCGCCTGCCCGACGACCGTCTCGAGCGTCGTCGCGCACGTTCGGAGCGCGGTGCGGCACTCAGGTCTCGCCGTGTCGCCGCGTCCCGTCGGGCCGAGGACACCGTGGTCGACGTGGCCCCGGAGGAGATCGAGGCGCTCGAGCCCACCGACGTCGTCGACGAGGGTGCAGTGCTCGAGGAGGCCGACGAGGCCGACGAGCTGGCCGAGGAGCCGGAGGCCGAAGAGCTCGCCGAGGGGGACGACGTCGCCCAGGACCAGGACCTCGCCGAGGAGACCGACGAGGTCGAGGTCGAGGCGGCGGGAGCGATAGAAGAAGCAGAAGAAGCAGAAGCCGCAGAGGCCGAGGACGTCGAGGATCTCGAGGTCGCGGCCGAGCAAGAGGAGACGGTCGAGGGCGAGGAGGGCGAGGACGTCGCCGAAGCCGCTGCAGCAGACGGCGCAGCGGACGAGGAGAAATCCCCGCGGCCGAAGAGGACCGGCCTTAGGAGGCGCTCGAAGCGCTCGGAGGAGACCGACTGATGGGCCAGAAGGTAAACCCCTACGGCTTCCGCCTCGGAGTCACGACCGACTGGAAGTCACGCTGGTTCGAGGAGCGTAACTACCGCGACTTCGTCGTCGAGGACTGGAAGATCCGTGACTACTTGACCTCGCAGCTCGAGACTGCTGCCGTCAGCCGGATCGAGATCGAGAGGACCCGTGACCGTTTGCGCGTCGACGTCCACACGGCGCGCCCGGGCATCGTCATCGGCCGGCGCGGGTCGGAGGCCGACCGTCTGCGCAAGAAGATCGAGGAGATCACCGGCCTCCGCAATCGCATCCAGCTCAACATCCAAGAGATCAAGCAGCCCGAGCTCGACGCCGCCCTGATCGCGCAGAGCATTGCCGACCAGCTGGCCCGGCGCGTGGCTTTCCGCCGGGCGATGAAGAGAGCGGTCCAGACCGTCATGAAGGCCGGGGCCCTCGGCGTGCGAGTTCAGTGCTCGGGTCGCCTCGGAGGTTCGGAGATGGCCCGCAAGGAGGGTTACCGGGAGGGCCGCGTGCCCCTTCACACGCTTCGCGCCGACATCGACTACGGCTTTCGCGAAGGCAAGACGACGTTCGGCCGGATAGGGGTGAAGGTGTGGATCTACAAGGGCGACATCCTTCCTTACCGTCTGTCCTCGGAGGAGAAGATCTCGAAGGAAGCAGCCATGGCCGCGGGGGAGACCTCGGGCCAGGCAGGGCCCCGCCGTCTGGTCACGGCGGGAGGCGGCAGGCGTCGCGCCGAGCAGGGCGAGCCGGGAAGCGTCCCGGTCTCCCCGGCGGCCGCCGACGAAGAGCCGCTCGTGTCCGCGTTGCCGGGTGCCGCCCCCGCGCCCGGTGAGCCCGACGACCTCGAGCGCCTGCTCGCCGAGGAAGAGGAGATCGAGCGTCGTACCCGAAGCGAGCATCACGAGACTCCGCACTTCCGTAAGGAGACGGACTGATGTTGATGCCCCGAAAGGTCAAGCACCGCAAGCAGCAGCGCGGCCGCTTGAGCGGCTCCTCCAAGGGAGGGACGGCGATCAACTTCGGCGACTTCGGGATCCAGGCGCTCGAGCCGGCATGGCTCACCCAGCGCCAGATCGAGGCCGCCCGAATCGCGATGACCCGTCACGTGAAGCGTGGCGGCAAGGTCTGGATCCGCATCTTCCCGGACAAGCCGGTGACTCAGAAGCCCGCGGAGACCCGTATGGGCTCGGGCAAGGGGAATCCCGAGCACTGGGTGGCGGTGGTGCGGCCCGGCCGCATCCTCTTCGAGCTGGCCGGAGTGGACCGCCAGCTCGCGCGCGAAGCGATGGAACGTGCCATCCAGAAGCTCCCGTGCAAGGCCAGGTTCGTGGTGCGCGCCGGTACCCACGGCGCGGACGAGGTGGAGGTCTGAGTCGGTGACGAGCGCTTACGAGCTTGCGCAGCTCGACGACGACGAGCTGGAGAACCGGCTCGCCGAGTATCGCCGCGAGCTCCTCAACCTGAGGTTCCAGCTCGCCACGAGCCAGCTCGACAATTACTCGCGCATGTCCACCGCGCGCCGTGACGTCGCGCGCATCCTCACCCTCATGCGTGAGCGCGAGATAGCGCTCGCCGAGGGCAGAGAGGCGGGCCCCGTCATCCCTCGTGTGCGTCCGGTGCGGCGCAGGCCGAGGTCCGCCGAGGACCTCGAGGCAGAGGGCATCGAGCCGGACGACCTCGAGGCCGAAGGGGCAGAGGACCTCGACGCCGAAGCCACGGGGGACCTCGAAGCCGGCGAGCTCGATGAGAACCAGGACCTCGGCGGCGACGACGCGTTCGACGAGACCGCTGAGACCGAAGATTCCGAAGAGGAGGACGGCTGATGGCCGAGGAGACCGCGTCGACCCCGCCGCGCCGTGCGGGGCGAAAGGTGCGCGAGGGCCTCGTCGTCTCGGACAAGATGACGTCGACTGTCGTGGTAGCCGTCACCGAGCGGGTCCGACACGCGCGGTACGGGAAGACGGTTCAGCGCACCCGCAAGCTCTACGCGCACGTCGCGGGCCACGAGCCGCGGGTCGGCGACCGTGTCCGGGTGATGGAGACCCGTCCGTTGTCGAAGACGAAACATTGGCGCGTGACCGATGTGCTCGAGCGTGCACGATGATCCAGCAGGAGTCGAGGCTCAAGGTGGCCGACAACTCCGGCGCGCGCGAGGTGCTTTGCATCAAGGTTCTCGGGGGCTCGCGCCGGCGCTATGCGAGCATCGGTGACGTCTTCGTGGCGACGGTCAAAGACGCGATCCCGGGAGCTGCGGTGAAGAAGGGTGAGGTCGTGCGTTGTGTGGTCGTTCGCACCGCCAAGGAGAAGCGTCGCCCCGACGGCAGCTACATCAGGTTCGACGAGAACGCTGCAGTTCTGATCAACGAGCAGCAGCAGCCCCGTGGCACGCGCATCTTCGGGCCGGTCGGGCGCGAGCTGCGCGACAAGAAGTTCATGAGGATCGTCTCTCTCGCTCCGGAGGTGCTGTGATGCGGATTCGCAAAGGCGACAACGTCGAGGTCCTCAGCGGCAAGAACCGTGGAAAGCGCGGGCAGGTGATGGTCGCGCTTCCGGCCCAGGGCAAGGTCATCGTCGACGGCGCCAACCTCTCGAAGCGCCACACCAAGCCGCGTGGCGCGACCATGCAGGGCGGCATCATCGACAAGGACATGCCTTTGCCGGTCGCGGCCGTGGCGATCGTCTGCCCGTCGGACGGACCTACCCGTATCGGAACCAGGATCGACGAGGCCGGCAGGAAGCTGCGTGTGTGTCGGAAGTGCGGGACCGAGCTGTGACGAACACAACCGCGACCCGCGAGCTGCCACGGCTGAAGGAGCGCTACTTGTCGACGTTGCGTCCGGAGCTGCAGCAGAGCCTTGGGCTTTCGAACGTCATGGAGGTGCCGCGCCTCGAGAAGATCGTCGTGAACATGGGCGTCGGCAAGGCCACTCAGCAGCCGTCGCTGGTGGAAGGGGCCGTGAAGGACCTCGAGGTGATAACCGGCCAGAAGTCTGCGGTCACCCGCGCCCGGCGCTCCATCGCCGGCTTCAAGCTTCGCGAGGGGATGGCGATAGGTGCCAAGGTGACCATGCGCGGAGACCGCGCATGGGAGTTCCTGGACCGGCTCATCTCCCTGGCGATCCCGAGGATCCGCGACTTTCGCGGCTTGTCCCCGACCTCGTTCGACGGTCGTGGCAACTACACCTTTGGCGTCACCGAGCAGCTCATATTCCCCGAAGTCGACTACGACAAGGTCGACGTGACCCGGGGAATGGACATCACAATTTGCACGACGGCCCGTAACGACGAGGAGGGGCGAGCCTTCCTGGTTGCTTTCGGGTTCCCATTCAGGCAGGAGAGCGTCTGAGACATGGCCAAAAAGGCACTGATCGAGAAGCAGCAGCGCACCCCGAAGTTCCGCGTCCGGGGGTACACCCGGTGCCAGCGGTGTGGCCGGCCGAAGGCCGTCTTCCGGCAGTTCGGCCTTTGCCGAATCTGTCTGCGAGTGATGGTGCACGCCGGGGAGGTCCCCGGGGTCACGAAGGCGAGCTGGTGAGGGGAGGGACGCTCATATGACGATGACCGACCCCATAGCCGACATGCTCACGCGGATTCGCAATGCGAACACGGCGATGCACGACACGGTGAAGATGCCCAGCTCCAAGCTGAAGGTCTCCCTTGCGGACATATTGAAGCGCGAGGGTTACATAGCGAGCTTCGACGTGAGCCCTTCAGGCAAGGGCCCAGGGTCCGTGCTCGAGATCACTCTCAAGTACGCATCCGACCGGACGCGCACGATCGGCGGCCTACGGCGAGTGTCGAAGCCCGGCCTGCGGATCTACACCCGCGCCGACAAGATCCCTCGAGTGCTCGGGGGAATGGGCGTCGCCGTCGTCTCCACGAGCCAGGGGCTCATGACCGACACCGAGGCGCGCAAGCGTCGCGTCGGCGGGGAGGTGCTCTGCCATGTGTGGTGAGAGCCTTTCCTCGGGGGTCCTCTGATGTCGCGCGTAGGTCGATCGCCCATCGACGTGCCCGGCGGCGTCACCGTTACCTTGGACGGCCCACTGGTCACCGTGGCCGGGCCCCAGGGCAAGCTTTCGCGGCCTTTGCCAGCACCGATCACCGTTCGTCAAGAGGACACGGCGCTGCTGGTGGAGCGCCCGGACGACGAACGTCAGAATCGGGCCCTCCACGGGCTCGTCAGATCGCTCGTCGCCAACATGGTCACGGGGGTGACGGCGGGGTTCACCAAGGAGTTGGAGATCGTCGGCGTCGGCTACCGCGCCACCTCGCGCGGCCCCGGCACCCTCGAGCTCGCGCTGGGCTTCTCGCATCCGGTGATGGTGGAGGCCCCTGAGGGGGTTACCTTCGAGGTCCCGGTCCCCACCCGGATCGTGGTGAAGGGGATCGACAAGGAGAAGGTGGGGCAAGTGGCAGCTGACATTCGCAAGCTGCGCAAACCGGAGCCGTACAAGGGCAAGGGCGTGCGATATGCGGGCGAGCGCGTCGTGCGCAAGGCCGGGAAGGCGGCGAAGTAGAGATGTCGACAACCCCTGCTCGAAAGAGGCAGCAGAGGCTGCGCAGGCACGTACGCGTCCGCAAGTCCATTTCCGGGACCTCCGAGCGTCCGCGCCTGGCTGTGTTCAGGTCGGCTCGTCACATCTCGGCCCAGGTGATCGACGACTCCGCCGGACGCACTCTCGCGGCTGCCGCCACGGTGGAGTCCGACATGCGCGGCGCCTCGGGCGGCAACCTGGCTGCAGCCACGGCTGTCGGTCGCCTCATCGCCGAGAGGGCGAAGGCGGCGGGGGTCAACAGCGTGGTGTTCGACCGCGGTGGTTACCGGTACCACGGGCGCGTTGCAGCCCTGGCCGACGCCGCACGCGAGACGGGACTGGAGTTCTGACAATGCTGGACGGACAATTCGAAGAGCGCACGATACGCGTGAACCGCGTGGCCAAGGTCGTGAAGGGCGGCCGCCGCTTCTCCTTCACCGCCCTCATGGTGGTCGGGGACGGCAACGGACGTGTGGGACTCGGCTACGGCAAGGCGAAGGAGGCAGGTCTCGCCGTGCAGAAGGGGATCGAGGAGGCGCGCAAGAACATGTTCGACGTTCCGCTTGCGGGCTCGACGATCACCCACCCCGTGATGGGGGAGGCTGGTGCGGGAAAGGTGCTGCTCAAGCCTGCCGCGCCCGGCACTGGGGTGATCGCCGGCGGTGCCGCGCGCTCGATCCTCGAGATGGCGGGCATCTCCGACGTGCTGTGCAAGTCGCTCGGCTCGTCCAACGGGATCAACGTCGCGCATGCCACGATCGCGGGCCTCAAGGCGCTCATCAGGCCCGAGCAGCTCTCACGCCTTCGCGGCAAACCCGCCGACGAGCTCGTGCCACGTGGAGTTCTTCGGGCCTACCGAGAGCGTCAGCGTGCCTCCGACTTGTTCTCCGAGGTCCCGACGTGAGCGCGCAGAGCGCAGCAGGTGACGCGCGCGTGAAGGTGACCCAGGTGCGCTCCGGGATCGGGACGAAGCCGAAGCACCGCGCGACCCTGCGTGCGCTCGGGTTGAGAGGTATCGGCCGCTCGCGCGTCCTTCCGGATTCGGCGTCGGTGCGCGGGATGATCTCCAAGGTCTCCCACCTGGTGGAGATTTCACAGGCCGAGTTGGATGTCCTCGCCGAGCCCGAGGCTGCCAGAGCCTCCGCCTCGACCAAGGCAGCTCCGGCCGTCAAGAAAGCCGCCGCCTCGTCCAAGGCCGCCCCGCGCACCGCGAAAGCTGCCGCCTCGTCCAAGGCCGCGCCTCCCGCCAAGACAGCCGCCGAGCCTGCCGCCGAGCCTGCCGCCGCCGAGCCTGCCGCTGAGGCCGCGACAGAAGAAGAAACAGAAGAAGAGGCAACATGAAGCTGCACGACCTACAAGCCCCCGCCGGATCAAACCGGGACCGCAGGCGCGTCGGCCGCGGTACCGGAGGTCGGCGCGGCAAGACGGCGGGTCGCGGCATGAAGGGCACCGGCGCACGCGACAACGTGAAGCCCGGCTTCGAGGGTGGCCAGTTGCCTCTCGCTCAGAGGATCCCGAAGCTGAAGGGATTCCACAACCCGTTCCGGGTCTCTTACGCGGTGGTCAACCTCGACACCCTCGAGGGGTTCTCGGGGGACGAAGCCACCCCAGAGTCACTGGCGGCCGCCGGGCTGGTGAAGAAGGGCTCGCTGGTCAAGGTGCTCGCCCGTGGCGAGCTGACGAAGCCCCTTCGTGTGAAGGCGCACGCGCTCAGCGCGGCAGCGCGCGGTCGAATCGAAGCTGCAGGTGGTTCCGTGGAAGTGCTGCCCCCGCCGTTCGGGCACGGTCGCCCGCCGGCGCGGGGAAACGCGCTCACGAACCGCTAGCCTCGTGGCCCGGCCGTCGGTGCGAGGGGAGGGGCCATGCTCTCGAGCCTGAAGAACATCTTCAAGGTCCCCGACCTTCGCAACAAGGTCCTGTTCACCCTGCTGATCATCGGCCTGTACCAGCTCGGGGCGAACATCATCGTCCCCTACGTCTCGATCTCCCAGGTCCAGCTGCTCGAGGCAGAAGCCAAGCAGGCGGGAATCCTCGGGTTCCTCAACCTCTTCTCGGGAGGCGGTCTCCTGCGCATGGCCCTGTTCGGCCTCGGGATCATGCCGTACATCACGAGCTCGATCATCATCCAGCTTCTCTCCACGGTGATCCCCAAGCTCGAGGAGTGGCGTGACCAGGGAGCAGTGGGCCAGAAGAAGCTCACCCAGACGACCCGCTATCTCACGATCGGGCTCGCGATCCTCCAGTCCGCCGGGCTCGTCTACGTGTTCCACACCAACGCGGGAAGCCTGCTCGGATCGAGCACGAACATCGACCTGATCCCGCACTTCAGCCTCTACCGGGGCGCCTTCATAGTCCTCACTCTCACAGCGGGGACGGCGTTCGTCATGTGGCTCGGGGAGCTCATCACCCAGCGCGGGATCGGAAACGGGATGTCGATCATCATCTTCGCCAACGTCGTTGCAGGGATCCCCGCAGGAGGTGCTGCGGTTCTCGCGCAGGGCGGCGACGTGAAGTTCGGTGTGATAGTCGGCCTCACCGTGGTCCTCCTGGTGGCGGTGGTGTTCATGGAGCAGGGCCAGCGCCGCATCCCGGTCACCTTCGCCAAGCGGGTTGTCGGGCGGAGGATGTACGGGGGCTCCTCGAGCTACATCCCCTTGAAGGTCAACCAGTCCGGTGTGATCCCCATCATCTTCGCTAGCTCGCTGCTGTACATCCCGGTGCTCCTGTCGAACATCATCCCGTGGACGAGCTTCCGCACGTTCGTGAACAACCACATCCAACCGACCAGCTTGCTCTACGTCCTCTCCTACGGGGTGCTCATCTTCGCCTTCACCTTCTTCTACGTGTACGTGGCGTTCGACCCCCACCAGCAGGCGGACATCATCCGCAAGCAGGGCGGGTACATACCGGGGATCAGGCCGGGCCCGCCCACCGAGAAGTACCTCTCGCGCATCCTGAACCGCATCACCGTGCCCGGGGGTTTGTACCTCGCGGTGGTGGCCGTGCTGCCTTCGCTGCTGATGGCCCTGTGGAACCTGCGTGCCTACCCGTTCTACGGGACGACTCTGCTGATCGCGGTGGGTGTGTCACTGGAGACCATGAAGCAGATCGACAGCCAACTCATGATGCGCAACTACGAGGGCTTCCTGAAGTAGCCGACGGTGGTACCGGGCGTCAGGCTGGTGGTCCTCGGCAAACAGGGGGCCGGCAAGGGGACACAGTGCGTGCGCCTGTCCCATCACTACGTCGTGCCTCATGTGTCGACGGGGGACATGCTGCGCGCCGCGGTGAAGACCGGCTCCGAGCTGGGGCTCAGGGTGAGAGAGACGATGGAGAGAGGTGAGCTTCTCGGCGACGAGCTCGTCATGGAGATGGTCTCGGAGCGCCTGGCCGAGCCCGATGCCCGCGCGCGGGGCTTCATCCTCGACGGGTGCCCCCGCACCACACACCAGGCCGAAGCGCTGGCCGCCCTCATGACTCCCGGGGACATCGACCTGGCCGTGGACATCGAGGTGCCCACGCTGCAGGTGCTCAGGCGCCTCGCGAGCAGGCGGGTCTGCGTCGACTGCGGGGCCAACTACTCGGTGTCTTCGCCGCCGAAGATGAATTGGACCTGTGACGTCTGCGGAGGAGAGGTCATCCAGCGCGAGGACGACACCGAGGACGCGATAAAGCGCCGCCTCGACCTCTACGAGCGTCAGACAGCGCCGCTCATCGACTGGTACGACAAGCGCTCGCAGCTCGTGGAGGTGAACGGAGTCGGCTCCCCGGACTCTGTGCTACGGCGGATCATCCGCGTCGTAGAGGAGCGCCGCAACCAGTGGGGACGGCTGCTGTGAGACGCAACGCCGACGAGATCGCCAAGATGCGCCGCGCCGGAAAGGTCGTGGCCGAGATGCACGCGGCCACGAGGGAGGCGGCCAAGCCCGGAGCGACCACCGCAGATCTCGACGCGGCTGCCCGCGAGGTGCTCAGGGTGCGCGGCGCCAAGTCGAACTTCTTGAACTACCGCGGCTTCCCCGCCGTCATCTGCACCTCCCCCAACGACATGATCGTCCACGGCATCCCGGGCACCTACGTGCTCGAGGACGGCGACGTCATCTCGATCGACTGCGGTGCGATCATCGAGGGCTACCACGCGGACGCGGCCTTCACGATGGCGGTGGGCGAGGTGCCGGCGGCTACCACCCGGCTCCTCGAGGTCACCGAGAGAAGCCTTTGGGCGGGGATCGAGCAACTTCGCCCCGGTAGACGCCTGCACGAGGTCGGCCGGGCGGTCCAGGAGGTGGCGGAGGCAGCCGGCTTCTCGGTCGTCCGTGAGTACGTCGGCCACGCCATCGGGACCGCCATGCACGAGGAGCCCCAGGTGCCCAACTACTGGCCCGGGACAGGGGGCCCGCTGCTGAAGACCGGGATGGTCTTCGCGGTCGAGCCCATGGTGAACGCAGGCGGGCCGGAGACCCGCCTGCTCGACGACGGGTGGAGCGTCGTGACCGCAGACGGGAGCCTGTCCGCCCATTTCGAGCATACGATCGCCGTCACCGAGGACGGCCCGGAGGTGCTCACAGTCCCGTGACCTGGGTAGTCCGCCGTGCCGGGCCTCCGGCGGAGGCGCTATGCTAGTGCACCGGCCCGTCGGGCCTGGGTCTCTGCCGCGCCGGCGCAGGCCGGCTGCGGCGAACCGCAGTCATCATCACGGCGTGGCCGGCGGCGGATCAGGTATCCGCGTCCCGGTCTCGGCGTGCCAATAGGAGAAGGACGAGGAGGAGTCACCTGCCAAAACCCAAAGAGGATGCGATCGTGCTCGAGGGAACGGTCGTCGAGCCGCTCCCGAACGCGATGTTCCGTGTCGAGCTCGAGAACGGCCACCGGGTGCTGGCCCACAGCTCCGGCAAGATGCGGATGCACAGGATCCGGATCCTGCCGGGCGATCGTGTGCAGGTGGAGATCACTCCCTACGACCTGACCCGCGGACGGATCACCTACCGCTACAAGTAGGCCTATTGCGAGGACGAGATGAAGGTACGACCGAGCGTCAAGCCGATCTGTGAGAAGTGCAAGGTCATCAGGCGTAACGGTCGCGTCATGGTGATCTGCGAGAACCCTCGTCACAAGCAGCGCCAGGGCTGAGCGAAGCAGCCTGAGCGAGAGATCCAAGAGAGCGAAGAGAGGACGCCCCTGTGGCACGAATCGCCGGAGTCGACATACCGAGAGAGAAGCGGCTCGAGGTCTCGCTCACCTACATATACGGCGTCGGCCGCACCCGCGCCCAGCAGATCATCGCCAGCACCGATCTCAACGCGGACACGAGGGTGCGAGACCTGACCGACGACGAGGTCGTGCGGCTCCGCTCGTACATCGACTCGAACCTCAAGGTAGAAGGTGACCTTCGCCGCGACGTCGCCCAGGACATCAAGCGCAAGATGGAGATCGGCAGCTACCAGGGAGTCCGGCATCGAAAGGGCCTGCCGGTCCACGGCCAGCGCACGCACACGAACGCCCGGACCCGCAAGGGCCCGAAGAAGACCGTCGCCGGGAAGAAGAAGGTAAGGAAGCACTGATGCCCAAGGCCGCCAAGGCAGCGAAGTCCACGAAGACGGCGAAGTCCGCCACCGCGCGCCGTCCGCGAAAGCGCGAGCGGAAGAACATCGCATACGGCGTGGCGCACATAAAGAGCTCCTTCAACAACACGATCGTCTCCATCTCCGATCAGGAGGGGAACGTCCTCGCTTGGGCGTCGGCCGGGAACGTCGGTTTCAAGGGCTCGCGCAAGTCGACTCCTTTCGCCGCACAGCTCGCCGCCGAGCAGGCGGCGCGGCGTGCCATGGAGCACGGCGTGAGGAAGGTGGAGGTCCTCGTGCGAGGACCGGGCTCCGGGCGAGAGACGGCGATCCGCTCGCTCGCGGCCACGGGGATCGAGGTGGCCGGCATCAAGGACGTGACGCCGATCCCCCACAACGGCTGCCGCCCGAAGAAGCGGCGACGGGTCTGAGACAGGCAAGGTATCGATATGGCGCGTTACACCGGTCCGGTCTGCCGCTTGTGTCGGCGCGAGCGGACGAAGCTCTTCTTGAAGGGGGAGCGCTGCTACTCGTTGAAGTGCCCCGTTTCCGAGGCGGTCACAGACCGTCACAGCCGGGCGTACCCCCCCGGCGAGCACGGACGCGACCGGATGCGCCAGGGCTCGGAGTACCTGGCGCAGCTGCGCGAGAAGCAGAAGGCCCGCCGCATCTACGGCTTGCTCGAGAGGCAGTTCCGCAACGTGTACGGCGAGGCGACCCGCCAGTCGGGGGTGACGGGCGAGAACCTGCTGCGCCTTCTCGAGCTTCGGCTCGACAACGTCACCTTCCGAGCGACGTGGGGGGCGAGCCGAGCCCAGGCTCGCCAGCTCGTGCGCCACGGGCACGTTCTCGTGAACGGCAAGCGCGTGACGATCCCCAGCTACCGCGTGCGCCAAGACGACGTCGTGTCGCTGAAGCCCTCAGCGCGCGAGCTGTACTTCGTGAGGCGCAACCTGGACACCCTCGACCGGCAGCTGCCGCTGTGGCTCGAGGCAGGCGAGAACCGCCACGAGGTGAGGGTCGCGTCGCTTCCGCAGCGCGAGCACATCGACGAGCCGATCAGGGAGTCACTCATCGTCGAGCTCTACTCGAAGTAGGCGTCTGGTCCTCTGGGATCGAGGGCTTCGAGCGAATTGCCAAATAGCGAATTAGCCGACAACTAGCGATCAGTAGCGACACGTAAAGGAATCAGGAGTCAACCGAATGCTCATCATCCAGCGACCCACCGTGGAGATCCTCGGAGAGGAGGAGCTGAGCCGTCAGCGTTTCACAATCGGGCCTCTCGAGCCCGGCTTCGGTCACACGCTGGGGAATTCGATTCGAAGGACCCTTCTGTCGGCGATCCCGGGTGCAGCGGTGACCCAGGTCCGATTCGACGACGCCCTCCACGAATTCACCACCTTGCCCGGGGTGAAAGAGGACGTAACCGACATCATCTTGAACTTGAAGGACCTTGTGTTGAGGATCCACAGCGACGAGCCCGTGACCCTGCGGTGCGACGAGAGAGGGCCGGCCGACGTGACGGCCGCCCACCTTCAGTTGACCGCCGACGTCGAGATCCTCAACCCGGAGCTGCACATCGCGACGCTGAACCCGAAGGGGCGCCTCGCGATGGACGTCACGGTCGAGCGTGGCCGTGGATACGCGTCGGCGGAGCGCAACAAGCGTTCGAACACCATCGGCGTGCTCCCCGTCGACTCCATCTTCTCCCCGGTGCGCCGGGTGGCCTTCTCCATCGAGCCGGTGCGCGTCGAGCAGTCGACCGACTTCGACCGCCTCGTCCTCGACATCGAGACCGACGGCTCGCTCAGCCCTCGTGAGGCCCTTGCCTCGGCGGGGGACACATTGCGCTCGCTCGTCGGGCTCGTCGCCGACCTCGAGGAGGAGCCCCAGGGCCTCGAGCTCGGAGAGGTGGGCACCACGACGAGCGGCAGCCCGGACCTCGATCTTCCGATCGAGGATCTCGACCTCTCGGAGCGCCCGCGCAACTGCCTCAAGCGGGCTCAGGTCAACACGATCGGCGAGCTGGTGTCGCGCACTGGCGACGACCTGCTCGCGATCACGAACTTCGGGCAGAAGTCGCTCGACGAGGTCCTCCAGCGCCTCGACGAGCGGGGTCTCTCGCTCCGGGTGCGGGACTGAGGAGACCGACGTGCGTGGGACCCCCCGCAGAGGACGACGGCTGGGCGGTGACGCCTCGCACCAGAAGGCGATGCTCGGAAACCTCGTCGCCTCGCTGGTCGCGGCCGAGTCGCTCGTGACCACCGAGACCAAGGCCAAGGCCCTGCGCCCGGTGATGGAGAAGTGCATCACCGCCGCTGTGAAGGGCGGCGTGCACCGTGAGCGCCAAGTGGTCGCTCTCATACGGGACAAGGACATGGCGAGGAAGCTGTTCGAGGAGATCGGGCCTCGGTACTCGGACCGCCACGGCGGCTACACCCGGATCCTCAAGCTCGGCCCCCGTCAGGGTGACAACGCGCCGATGGCGCGTATAGAGCTCGTTTGACGCTCTTCGACCCCGCGGCCGAGACGACTCGGCTGCGAATGGTCGTTGCGTACGACGGGAGCGGATTCAGGGGCTTCGCGGCTCAAGAAGGTCAGCGGACGGTGGCCGGGGAGCTCGCGAGGGCCATCGAAACGATCACCCGTCAGAAGGCGGACCTGACCTGCGCCGGTCGCACCGACGCCGGAGTGCACGCGTCGGGCCAGGTCGTGCACGTCGACGTCCAAACGGATTTGTCGGTACAGAGGATCCTCAAGGCCTTGAACGCCATGTTGGGTCCCGAGATCGTCGTCCGCTCGGTGACAGAGGCGCCGGCGGGTTTCGACGCTCGCAGGTCGGCCAAGGCCCGCAACTACCGATACCTCGTCCTCAGGTCCGATACCCCAGATCCGCTTCTTGCACCGATCTCCTGGCACGTGCGCGACAGGTTGGAGATCGCCTCGATGTCCTGCGCGGCGGACGCCTTGCTCGGAGAGCACGACTTCTCCGCTTTCTGCAGGAGGCCGCCCGGGGTCCCGAGCGGACAGCCGATAACCCGCCGGGTCCTCGACGCCCGCTGGAGCGCGCTCCCGGTGCCTGACGGCGACGCGTTCGCCGGTTTCGCCCGCGTTTCGACGCCGGACAAGCTTTTACGCAGAGGACTCGACGGCGGAGAGGCGCTGCTGCGCTTCGACATCTCGGCTCAGTCCTTCTGTCACCAGATGGTCCGGTCGATCGTCGGGGCGTTGGTCGACGTGGGACGAGGGAGGCGCCGGGCAGCCGACATGGTCTGGCTCTTGCGCTCGGCCGACCGGTCCCGTGCCACGACCATTGCCCCGCCGCAGGGGCTGTGCCTTATGCGCGTCGACTACTGACGCCGCGAAGCGGCGTAGTTCACACGCGACTCGAGATCATGGCCGGCAACGACCTCGGTGCTCGCGCCGAACGCAGCGGTCAGGAGGGCCCCTGAGCTTGCGTAGAAGGCCAGCACGGACTCGATCCCCTGAGGCGAAGAGGCCGTCACGGAGGCGAACGATCCCGCGTAGACGAGTCCTGGCGTGCCCTCTACGAGCCCCCCCGAGACGGGGGAACCAGAAGCCGCCGACATCCCCTGACCGCCGGTCGCCGTGACCTCTAGAGCTCCTGGGGCGGAGTCGCCGAGCGAGGAGACCCACGAAGTGGTCGCCCCGGTGCCGACCCATCCCCCGGTCGAATTGGTGAAGCTTGCCTGATCGCCCACCAGGAGGTTCGTGGGCTGGGATGCCGCCACCGGTGAGGCGGTCGCGGCCATGGTGGCACCGACTGCAGCGATTCCCGGGACGACGAAGGCCATCCCGCCTGCGAGGCGCACCGCCCTCCCGCAGTCGCCCATGCTGGGAATATGGCCGGAAATCGGAAAAATCATGGGCTGTCCCTTGGGCTATCCTCTTAAGTGCTGGTTGCAGGCACGAGATCTATGCCCGATCGAGGGCAGCCTCAGCCACCTCGGGCCTGCCTGGTCCGTTCTTCGAGTCAGAACGAGGATTGCTTCGTGCGCACCTTCTCGCCCAAGCCGGATGACATCACAAGGGCATGGCACGTCGTCGACGCGGACGGGCTCGTCCTCGGACGCATGGCCACCGAGGTCGCGAACCTGCTTCGAGGCAAGCACAAGCCGATCTTCGCCCCTCACGTCGACACCGGAGACCACGTCATCGTGGTGAACGCGGCGAAGGTGGTGCTGACGGCGGGCAAGGCGGAGAAAGAGGTCGAGTACCGTCACAGTGGCTATCCCGGAGGTCTCAAGGCCCAGGGCCTGTCCGCTCTGCTTGCCGCAAGGCCCGAAGAGGTAGTGAGGAAGGCAGTGCGCGGAATGCTGCCGCGTAACAGGCTGGGGCGTCAGCAACTGACGAAGCTGAAGGTCTACGCGGGGCCCGACCATCCTCACGAGGCACAGATGCCGGAGGCGCTCGAGCTCCCCGGCGCACGAGCCAGGGCGTAAAGGCGTCCGAGCCGTAAAGACATAAAGAGAGGAACACGAACACTTCGATGTCTCGTAAGCCAAAGCTTCCAGCGCCTCTGGCCCAGGGGATCGGCAGGCGAAAGGCCGCTGTCGCCCGGGTGCGGATCCGTCCCGGTCAGGGAACCCTCACGGTCAACCGCAGGCCGATCGAGCAGTACTTCACGTCGGCCACGCACCGGATGGTCGTCACCGAGCCGTTGAGGCTGACGAGCAGCGCCGAGAGCTATGACATCGACGCCACGATCGACGGAGGTGGGCTCACCGGTCAGGCGGGAGCGCTTCGCCTGGGCATCGCCCGGTCGCTCCTGGAGCTCGACGCGGCCCAGCGCTCAACCTTGAAGAAAGCCGGGCTTCTCACGCGCGACGCTCGCGAGAAGGAGAGCAAGAAGTACGGGCTGAAGAAGGCCCGCAAGGCGCCTCAGTACTCGAAGCGGTAGCCCGGGTGCTCCGTTTCGGCACCGACGGTGTCCGAGGGGTAGCCAACAGCGAGCTCGGGGTGGAGTTCGTACTCGCCCTGGGGAGGGCTGCGGCCCGGGTGCTTCCCGCCTCGCACTTCGTCATCGGGCGCGACACCCGGCTGTCTGGACCGATGCTCCAAGCTGCGATGTCGGCCGGCATCGCGAGCGAGGGCCTCGACGTGGTCGATGTCGGCGTCCTCCCCACGCCGGCCGTGGCGTGGCTGTCGTCGGTGAGGGGTGTCCCAGGCGTCGTGGTCTCCGCGTCTCACAACCCCTTTTCCGACAACGGGATCAAGATCTTCGCGCCGGGAGGGCTCAAGCTCCCGGCCTCGACGGAGGACTCCATCGAGGAGGAGCTCGAGAGGTTCCTCTCCGAGCGTTCCTCACTGGATCGGCCGATCGCGGCGGGCATCGGGAGGCTCAGCAGCGATCTCGAAGCACCTCGACTCTACGTTGAGCATCTGAAGAAGGTTCTCGAAG
>Ga0116216_10000902_pt1 | contig 21531 bp, 20 predicted proteins | sample Sb_taG_11_FD_89696 | JGI IMG/M metagenome (GOLD analysis project Ga0116216, IMG submission 89696) | Peat soil microbial communities from Weissenstadt, Germany - Sb_50d_3_AS metaG | ecosystem: Environmental > Terrestrial > Soil > Wetlands > Peat | place: Germany: Weissenstadt | collected 2010-09-21
ACGGCAGGGCTCGAGTTTTGGGGGGGGGATTGTCGTGCTGTGCAGGTTCTGGGCGGGTGCGATCGCGCCGATTCCGGCCTCTCGCTGCCAAACACCGGCCCATCGCCAGACCCGGCTGCGCCCGCGGGCCGAGAGTCCAAGACCCCACTCGCACCCCGAGTCAGTCGCGCCCCACGAGCCCGCCAGCCCTGTCATGCTCGCCACATCCACCCCGCCGTTGACATCTCCGGCCTGAAGCGCACGCTGCGCGAGACGGTCGCCGGCGAGGTCCGCTTCGACGCCGGCGCGCGCGCCCTGTACGCCAACGACTTCTCGGTCTACCGGGCGGTGCCAATCGGGGTTGTGATCCCTCGCGACGCCGATGACGTGATCGCCGGCGTCGCCGCTTGCCGCGAGTACGGGGCCCCCGTCCTCCCCCGCGGCTGCGGCACCGCCCCGAGCGGGCAGACGACCAACGTCGCCGTCGTGTTCGACTACTCGAAGTACTTCAACGAGATCGTCGAGCTCGATCCCCGCAACAAAAGGGCACGCGTGCAGCCCGGCGTGATCTGCGACCAGCTCCGCAACGCCGCCGAGCGCCACAACCTCACCTACGGCCCCGACCCCGCCACCCACGAGTACTGCACGTTCGGCGGGATGCTCGGCAACAACTCGTGCGGCACGCACTCGCTGATGGCCGGCAAGACGAGCGACAACGTGCTCGAGCTCGAGGTTCTCCTCTACGACGGCACGAGACTCACGGTCGGCGCGACCACAGACGAGCAACTGACAGAAATCATCGCCACGGACGACAGAAAAGCCCAGATCTACGCGGCTCTCAAAGACCTGAGAGACCGGGTCGCCGATCACGTCCGCGCCGAGTTCCCCGACATCCCGCGCCGCGTGTCCGGCTACAACCTCGACCAGCTGCTCCCGGAGAACGGCTTCAACGTGGCGAGGGCCCTGGTCGGCTCCGAGGGCACGTGCGTCAACGTGCTCGAGGCGACGGTCCGCCTGGTCCCGAGCCCCCAGCACCGGCGCACGGTGATCTTCTCCTATCCCGACGTGTTCACCGCCGCCGACCACGTCCCGGCGATCCTCGCCGCCAGCGACCCGATCGGGCTCGAGGGCTACGACGACTTCCTGCTCCACAACATGGAGGGCAAGGGCCGGCTGGCGGCCGAGCGGGCGCTGCTCCCCGAGGGCGGCGCGTGGCTGTACGTCGAGTTCGGCGACGACGACGCCGACCGCGCCACCGAGCTGGCCCAAACCGCGATCAAGGCCCTCGAAGGCGGACCGCAGCTCGACGCGAAGTGCGTGATCGCCAAGGCGGAGCAGCTGAGCGTCTGGAAGGTCCGCGAGTCGGCCGTCGCAGACAGCCGACTCCCCGGCGTAATGGAGGCCGAGGGCGCGTGGGAGGACGCCGCCGTCCATCCCGACCGGCTCGGCGCATACCTGCGCGACTTCCAGCAACTGCTCGACGATCACGGCTACCGCTGTGTCTACTACGGCCACTTCGGCCAGGGGTGCGTCCACACCCGGATGGACTTCGACTTCAAGACCGCGGCCGGGCTGCGCACCTTCCGCTCGTTCATGGAGAAGGCGGCCGACCTGGTCGTCGCCCACGGCGGTTCGCTCGCCGGCGAGTACGGCGAGGGCCACGGCCGCGCCGAGCTGCTGCCGCGGATGTTCGGCCCCGAGCTGATGGACGCGTTCCACCAGTTCAAGCGGATCTGGGACCCGGACTGGAAGATGAACCCGAACCGCCTGATCGGCGACGTCAAGCTCGACGAGGGCCTCCGCGCCGGCCCCGACTACCGGCCCCCCCAACTCGACACCCACTTCGCCTATCCGGACGACCGCGGCTCGTTCGCTAACGCGATCGAGCGCTGCTTCGGGATGGCGAAGTGCCGCAACCTGGACACGCTGACGATGTGCCCGAGCTTCCAGGCCACGCGCGAGGAACAGCACTCGACCCGCGGCCGCGCCCGGCTGCTGTTCGAGATGCTGAAGGGCGATCCGTTGACCGACGGCTGGCGCAGCGAGGCGGTCAAGAACTCGCTCGAGCTGTGCCTGTCGTGCAAAGGGTGCACTGGCGGCTGCCCGGTCCAGGTCGACATCCCGACCTACAAGGCCGAGTTTCTCGCCCACTACTACGACCGCCGCGTCCGGCCGCTGCACCACTACGTGCTTGGGCTGATGCCGTGGTGGGGCCCGGTCGCGGCGCGCGCCCCCCGGCTCGCCAACGCCCTCTCGCACTCAGCGCAGCTCGCCCCAACCGCCAAGAGGCTCATGGGTCTGGCGCCCGAGCGCGACGCTCCTCACTTCGCTCGTCAGACGTTCCGATCGTGGTTTCACCAACGCGGACGACCACCGAACACCAAACGCCAGCGCCTCATCCTGTGGCCGGACACGTTCACGAACCTGTTCGAGCCGGAGGTCGGCCAGGCGGCGGTCGAGGTGCTCGAGTCGGCCGGGTTCGCGGTCGAACTGCCAAGGCGCCAGCTGTGCTGCGGCCGTCCGCTGTACGACTTCGGGATGCTCGGAATCGCCAAGCGCGCGCTGCGCCGGATCCTCGATGACCTCTCAGACCCGATTGAATCCGGAACCCCCGTGGTCGCCCTCGAGCCGAGCTGCGGCGCCGTGTTCCGCGACGAGTTGCGCAAGCTGATGCCCCACGACCATCACGCCCGCCGGCTCGTGGCCCAGACGTTCACGCTCGACGAGCTGCTTGCCCGCCACGCCCCCGACTGGCGCCCGCCCCCGCTACCCCGCAAGGCGATAATGCAGGGACACTGCCACCAGGAGGCCGTGTTCGGCTTGCAGGGCCAGCACGAGCTGCTCAAGGACCGCGCCGGCATCGACGTCGAGCTGCTCAGGGCCGGTTGCTGCGGGATGGCGGGTTCGTTCGGCTACCAGGCCGGCGACCCCTACGAGGTCTCGGTGCAGGCCGGCGAACGGGTGCTGCTGCCGGCCATCCGGTCCGCGGATCAGGACACGCTGATCGTCGCCGACGGCTTCTCGTGCCGGACCCAAATCGCCGCCGGCACCGGCCGCCGCGCCCTCCACACCGCCCAGGTCCTCCAGCTCGCCCTCGGCGATCACATGTAAGCGGGATCGCCCTCGGCGATCACGTGTAAGCGGGGCCGCATGCGGCCCCGCTCGGCGGCGCGCATGCGCGCCGCCGCGGGTCGGCGCATGCGCCGACCCGTTCCCTGTTTGCACGGGTAGGGCGCCCATTGACGCCGCGCCCGCTGCCGGTACCGTTTGCGCTCCAGAACCAGACCGGGAGTTAGCGACAGATGCCGACATACGAGGAAGTTGGGAACGTCAACGTAGGGGCCGGCGAGCTCACGCGCGACCGCACGCACGAGGTGTTCGGTCAGGTGATGGGGCTCGTGGCGGTCACGCTCGGATTTACGGCACTGGGCGCCTACGTCGGGCGCAACATGACCGGCGGCACCGGGATCCTGTTCTTCATCGGCGCCTTCGCCTGCATCTTCGGGCTGAACATCGCCTCCTCGCGCGGGCGTGAGCAGCTCGCGATTGTCCTGCTGTTGGGCCTCGGGCTGCTGCTCGGACTGGCGGTCGCGCCGGTCATCAACGTCTACGCGAACGCCAACCCCGCGGCACTGTGGCAGGCCGCCGGCGCCACGGGCGCGTTCGTCGCCGCCCTTGGTGCCGCCGGTTACGCCACCCGGCGCGACCTCTCGTCCTGGGCGCGGGTGCTCTTCTGGGCGCTGCTCGCCCTGATCGTGTTCGGGATCGTCACGATCTTCGTCTCGATCCCACACGCCAACCTCATCTGGGCGGTCCTCGGCCTGGTGATCTTCGGCGGGTACACGATCTTCGATTTCAACCGCCTGCACCGGGCCAACATGGCCAGCGCCGTCCCGATCGCCGCCGGGATCTTCCTGGACGTCTTCAACATCTTCCTGTTCTTCCTGCAGATCTTCGGTGGCGGCCGGAACTAGAGGGCCCGTCCTCGTCCGGCGGCCGCTCGTGTGACAAATGTCCTAATACGCGCGCACGCGCGCGGCATACCGTGCCGCCTGGATGACACGCGCGGCCGCCAACTCGAATCGGGAGCAGATCTCGGGACGGCGGTCGCCGCTTAACCAACTTGGCTGGGGGACGGCAGGGACATCGAGGGGCGCGGGGGCGCCTACACGAGCGGGGGCGTTTGGTCGAGTGGGGGCAGCGATCTCGATCAACGGCGACGCCCGGTCAGGGCGTGGCTGCGGAGGGTTTCCAGGCGGGCTCTGACCCGCCTGGACCCGCCGCCATGCCGGCGACGCTGCCCGTGTTCGGCGCACTGCGAGCTCGTGATGTGCGCTCGCTGGCCGGGCCGGTGATCGAGGCGATTGTGCCTGAGGGCACCGAGCTCGTACGCGAGGGGACGACCATCGGGGTGTTCTCGGTGATCCGGACCGGCACCGCCGCGGTCTGCCGGGGCGAGGACACGGTGGGGCTGCTCGGCGCCGGCGATTGCTTCGGCGAGAGCGACCCGCACGCGCCCACCGCGCAGCCGTTCACGCTGGTCGCGCGCACAACGGTGCGGTTGATCACGTTCAGCGCGTTCGGGATCGATCGCCTGTGCGCGGCGATCCCGGGCACACGGGAGCGGCTGTCACGAGCCCGCGCCGCTGCGCTCGCGCAGGGCGTCGGGATCGAGCACCGTGATCGTGCGGTGGTCGGTGGCCACCCATCCGAGCTGGCGCATCAGCCGAAGCGCCCGCGACACGGTCTCCCGCGTCGCCCCGGTCCAGCGCGCGAGCTCGTCCTGCGTAAGCGATAGTTCGATCCGCGTGCCCCGCGACGACGGCACGCCGTGATCGGCCGCCAGGTCGAGCAGGCGCTTGGCCACCCGGCCGACGCTGTCCTGCGTGGCCAGTGACGCCAGGTCGCGGCTGGCCTCCGACAGCCGGCGCACGAGCATCCTGATCAGCACGAGCGCGGCGTCGGGGCGGTCGCGCAGGAACGCGCGGAACTCGTCGCCGTGGAGGATCCCGGCCTCGACGTCGTCCAGGGCGATCGCGCTCGCGGTTCGCCGCTGCGCCCCCAGCGCGGCCATTTCGCCGAGCAGCTCGCCCTCGCCCCGGATCGCGAGCACCACCTCGCGCTGCTCCGCGCCGAGGGCGACGAGGCGGACCCGGCCCGACAGCACCACGACGACGTCGTCGCCGGCCGCGCCGGCGCGCAGGATCGGCTGCGACTTCGAGAACTTCCGCCGGCGGACCCGGCGCAGCAGCTCGTCGGCGTCCTCCTGGCCGAGTTGGCGCAGAAACGGCGTCGCCGTCGCGCTCATGCCGTGTCCCAGTCGTCGGCGACGTAGTGGCGACCCCTCAGCAGCTCCCGATCGGCGTCGCTCAGGCGCACCCGCTCAGCAGCCATAACGCTGCGCAAACTAGCACCAGCTACCTTTCGGGCCGATGGCGACACGTCTACTGATTGCGGCGCTCGCCGGCGCCGTGCTGCTCGCGGGCTGCGGGAGCAGCTCCTCGAGCTCGACCCAGAGCTCGACCCAGACCACGCAGTCGTCCACGACGGCGTCGACGACGCCGCCCACGTGCACCAAGAGCGAGATGGGATTCGAGGGAGTGCCGATCGAGTGCGGGGTCGAGCTGGCGCCGGCCAGCACGACTGGCACGGCCCCCGTCGACGGGATCCATTGCGCGCCCGTGGAGCAGCTCGTCTACCACATCCACGCCCACCTGGCCGTGTACGACAACGGCGCCCTGCGACCCCTGCCGGGCGGGATCGGGATCCCCGGCTCGCAGGTCGAGCAGACGACCGAGGGCCCCGTCGCGCTGGGCGGGAATTGCTACTACTGGCTCCACACGCACGCTCCGGACGGCGTCATCCACATCGAGTCGCCGACCCAGCGCATCTACACACTGGGACAGTTCTTCGACGAGTGGCATCAGCCACTGAGCGCGAGCCAGGTCGGAAACGTGAAGGGCAAGATCACGGCGTTCGTCAACGGCAAGGTGTGGACCAAGAGCATCCGCGACATCCCGCTCATCCCCCACGCCGTGATCCAGTTCAACATCGGCCAGCCCGCGGTTCCGTTCCAGACGGTCGACTGGTCTAGAACGGAGCTCTAGGCTTGATCTCCGGGCGCAGCCGGCGTCGCCGGCGCCGGCGCCGGATCTCGATTCCGACCCCGGCCGCGATCAGCAGCCCAAGGCCGACCGCGGTCACCCACCCCAGGTCCTCGACCGCGTCGATCACCGCGGGGCCGATGAAGTAGGCCGCGAGTCCGATCCCGACCGCCCAGATGAACGCGGTGGCGACGTTCGTGATCTGGTAGACGCCCGTTTTGACCTGGTGGATCCCGGCGACCCACGACGGCGTGAGGACGATCGCCAGCACGGGGTAGCGGCCGAAGATCTCATCCCCTCGGGACAGCGCGCGCAGGCGGAACCGCAGCAGCGGACCGCGCGTCTCGAGCACGCTTCTGCCGAGCATCTTGCCGATCAGCCACCCGGCGACCCCGCCGGCGACGGCGAACACGAACGCGACCCCGATCACGGTCGTGATGTCGAGCCGATGGTGTGCCGCCAGCACCGCCGCCGCGATCAGCACCGGCTCGCCGGGCCCGGGAACCCCCAGCCAGCTGGCGGCTGACGCCACGGCCACCGCCCAGTAGTCGACCGGCGGCCCGTGGAAGTGGTGACGGAGCAGCGCCAGGACGAGAAGCGACGACACCTTCAGGATCACCGCTAGGCGCACGCGTCGTCCTCCACGCCTCGATCGTGGCACACGACCCCGGCGGAGGACCCGCTTGGATAGGGGCGCGAAGCGATCCTTGGCCCAATGGCCAATGCCCCCGGCGCGTCGCTGCCGCAGGATTCGGGACCCGATGAGCACGATCATCGTCTCCTACGACGGCACCGCCAACGACGACGACGCGCTGGCGCTCGGCAAGCTGCTGGCGCAGACCGGCGCGAGCCTCGCCCTGGCCTACGTCCGCCACTCACGCGAGTTCGATCCGGGGCGCGAGGAGATCGCCCAGCACGATGCGGAGCGCAGGCTGGCGCAGGGTGCCGCCTGGCTCGAGGACCCGGATCTTCCCCAGCACATCGTCATGAGCGCCTCGACCGGGGAGGGTCTTGCCCAGCTGGCCGAGACCGAGGGCGCCTCGCTGATCGTGTTCGGCTCGGACTACCGGACCCCACCGGGGCGGGTCGAGCCCGGGACCTCGGCCCAGCACCTGCTCGAGGGCGGGCCGATCGCGGTGGCGGTGGCGCCGGCAGGACTTCGAACGAACGGCGGTGCGTCGATCGAGTCGATCGCGGTCGCCTCCTCAGATGGCGAGTCCGCGGCACAGGAGACGGCGGCGGCGCTCGCGGCGAAGCTCGGCGCCAGGGTGGTTGAGCCTGGCGCAGCGGAGATCGATCTGATCATCGCCGCCTCGCAGAACGGCGCGCCTGAGGGGAGGGTCGCGCTCGGTGGAGCCACGCGGGCGCACCTCGACGCCGCCCGCAGCGCCGTGATCGTGCTCCCGCGCGGCAAGTCCGCGCTGATCTAGCCCGAGCTCTGGCGGCGTCGTGTGGGGACGCTGGGCCGCCGCGAGCACTTAGACTCCTCTGGTGCTGATCTTTCCCCCCGGCCACGCCCAGGCGGTCCGTTCTCGACGTCCGCTGTCGGTCCGCGAGAAGCGGCTGATCGCCGCTGTCCTGGCCAGCGTCGCGGCGATCGCCGGCGTGCTCGTCATCTCGTTCAGCGCCGGCGGTCAAACCTCCTCTCACGGTTGCATCTACGTGACGATCCCAGCCGCCACCGGCGCGCAGCAGATCAACCGCTGCGGAGCGGTGGCCCGGGACACGTGTGCGTCGTCGCAGACGCCCGGAGCGTTCACTGCCCAGGCAGCACGCACGGTCGCGGCGGAGTGCCGACGGGCTGGGCTATCGGTCGGCTGACGTAGCCGAAAGCCCTGTTCGTGCCGGTGAACGGCGCCTTTTTCGGTGCTTGCGGGTTCTGCTTGTCCCAATGGCCAACGACCCACTTTCAACCCTGGACTCACGGACATGGCTAGTCCTCCTGGCTGCAACGAAACTTGCGCACGCTGGCCGTTCCAGGCTTGGCTGAGGCGAGGGCGCTCGCCCGTGTGTTCCCGAAGGCAAGGAGATCCATTTGCCACTTGAAGCACCAACTTGGCTGAACCCAGGAGACACCTCCTGGCAGATCACCGCCGCCACGCTCGTCGGCTTGATGAGCGTCCCCGGCCTCGCGGTCCTGTACGGCGGCGTGATGCAGAAACGGTGGTCGATCAACAGCATGATGCTGGTGTTCGCCACATTCTCGATAGTGCTGGTGGTCTGGGTCCTGTGGGCTTTCAAGATGGGCTTCGGCTCACCGTTCCACGGACTATCCAATTCGGGCTTCTTCGGGAACTTCATCGGTAAACCGGGGCCGGTGCTCTCGCACACCGAGCTCCAGCATCAGAGCAACATCCCGTTGATCGGGAGTCAGTCGTTCCCGCAGTCCGCGCTCGTCTACTTCCAGTTCGTGTTCGCCGCAATCACCCCGATTCTGGCGCTCGGATCGGTGCTCGGACGGGTCAATTTCAAGGCGTGGATCCCGTTCTGTGCGCTCTGGATCACGTGCGTCTACGCGGTCGACGCGTTCCTGCTGTGGGGCGGTGGCTTCTTCGCCCAGCACGGTGCGGTCGACTTCTCCGGTGGCTACGTGATCCACTTGTCGGCCGGCGTCGCGGGGTTCGTGGCTGCAGCGGTCATCGGGCCGCGGCTCCAGCGCGACCGCGAGATAGACGCCCCGAACAACGTGGCGATGGTCGCGGTCGGCGCCGGATTGCTGTGGCTCGGCTGGAACGGCTTCAATGGCGGCGACCCGTACGCGTCGAACATGTCGGCCGCGGCGGCGGTGCTGAACACCAACCTGTGCACCGGGGTCGCGTTCCTGATCTGGGTCGGCTGGGACTATCTCACCGGACGGAAGCCATCGATGATCGGCGGCGTCAACGGGATGATCACGGGCCTAGTCGCGATCACGCCGGCGGCCGGCTACGTGAACGGGTGGGGCGCGATCGCGCTCGGCATCATCGCCTCGACGATCGTGTACTTCGCGCTCAACTACCTGAGCCGAGTCCGCCCCTTCCGCAATGTGGACGACACGCTGGGCGTCATTTACACGCACGGCTTCGCGGGCCTCGCCGGCGGGCTGCTGGTCGGCATCTTCGCCGACCCGAACATGGCGCTCGGTTACAAGACGAGCAAGCACGGGCTGATCGCGACCGGCGGCGTGGCCGGCGTGATCCACGGCAACTGGACGCTGCTGAAGTGGCAGTTCTTCGCCGCGGTGTTCGTGATCGCCTGGACGGCGCTCATCACGTTCGTCCTGCTCAAGCTCGTCGGGGTGTTCATCCCGTTGCGCATGTCCCAGGAGAACATGGAGATCGGCGACACGGCCGAGCACGGCCACGAGGTGTACCCGTCCGACGTTCCGTCGCTCGGATACACCGGTGGCAGCACGCCGGCGTTCGATTCACAGCCAGGGCAGGCGGCACCTACCACGGCGTGATGGATCGAACGGAAGGCGTCCCAGCGTCCTTGGCGCGGCCACAGTGCAACGGCCACGGGCGCTCGAGGTAAACCAGGACCTCCTCCACGATCGGGGGGCGGAAGAACAATTTTCCGCCCCCCGATTCGGGCCCTTGTCAATCGTCTCCGACGCGGTGGCCGGTGGCAGCCTGCAGGCGGTCGCGACGTCCGCCCACGGCGTGCTCGGCCGTCCGGTGGTGATCGCGATCCCCGCCCTCGGCTATCCGATCGTGTGCCCGGCCGGCTCGGTGAAAGCGAGCCACCTGGCGTTGATCATCGACTACGCAGCAGCGCTGATGCGGGGCGAGCAGACCCCGCCACCTTCGGTGATCGGCGATTCCGCGCCGGTGCGGATCAGCGGCGAGACGGTCGGGCTCGTCGCCGTGGGGCACCTCACCGGGCCGGCGCACGCGCAGCCCGACGAGCGCGCCTGGCTGGAAGCCGCCGCCGCGGCAGCAGCCGTCACGGCTCTGCTCCAGCGGGACCCCGAGGGCTCGAGGAGGGCTCTGATGCGCGCGCTCAGCGCTGGACCGCCGGCGGACATCGAGGCTTTCATCGCCCAGGCACGGTGGCTCGGGATCGAACTGGGAACCGGCGCCGTGGCGATCGTCGCTCAGCGAGCCCCCGATGACGAGTCGGACGCGCTGCCATCAGTTGAAGGTGGCTTGCTCGTCGACGTGGGCGATGGGCGCGTGCTCGGAGTGGTGCCGCTCGACGCGACGCCGCCCTTCGAACGTAGAGCCGAGGGGCTCGCGACCGAGCTCTCGGCCCGCAGGATGACCGTGGCGCTGTCCGCTCGCCGGCGCGACGCCGTGTCGCTGCACGAGGCGCTCCGGGAAGCCGAGCTGATGTTGGAGCTGGCGAGGCAGCCCGAAGCGATGCTGGCCGGGCACCCGGAGACGTACCGGCTGCTGATCGGGATCCTGCTCCGGGACCCCGAGACGCTGGAGGATCTGCGAGCCAGCACCGTGTCCGTGCTCGGACGCTACGACGCCGAGCACGACACCGATCTCCTCGCGACACTTCAGGCCTTCTTGGCCCACGACGGTTCGACCACCGAGACGGCGGAGGCGCTGCACCTGCACCGTCACACCGTTGGCTACCGGCTGACGCGTGTACACGAGGTCTCGGGCCTGTCGCTCTACGAATCAGGTGGCCGGGAACGCCTCAGCCTCGGACTCAAGGCTCATTACATCCTCGAGGCCGGGAGCCGCCGGCCCAACCACGCATAGGCTCGTGAAAGCGAGCAGCGGAGGGAGACAACCGTGTCCATTCAAGAGAAGACGCCGACCGCCTCAGCTGATGCCAAGACGGCGGCGGAGGTGTTCGAATTCGCAGATCAGAAGGGCGTGGAGATGGTCGACCTCAAGTTCGTCGACCTGCCCGGCGGGTGGCAGCACATGACGCTGCCGCTGGCGGCGCTCGATGAGGGGGACTTCGAGACCGGACTCGGGTTCGACGGCTCGTCGATTCGCGGCTTCCAGGAGATCCACGAGTCCGACATGCTCCTTATCCCGGACGCGACGACCGCGTTCATCGACCCGTTCTACACGCGTACGACGCTGTCGCTGATCTGCTCGATCGCGGATCCGGTGCTGGGCGAGCCCTATGGACGCGATCCGCGCTTCGTGGCGCAGAAAGCCGAGGGCCACCTGGTGCGGAGTGGGGTCGCTGACGTCGCCTACTTCGGGCCCGAGGCCGAGTTCTTCGTGTTCGACCACCTCGCCTACGAGCAGCGCGAGCACCGCGCCTTCTATGAGATCGACTCCAACGAGGGCTTTTGGAACACGGGTGAGGTCGGGACGCCGGGGCCGAACCTCGCGTACAAGCTTCGCCAGAAGGAGGGCTACTTCCCGGTGCCGCCGGCCGACTCGCTCGCCAACCTTCGCGGCGAGATGGTGATGACGATGCAGTCGCTCGGCATCAAGTGCGAATTCCACCACCACGAGGTCTCCTCGGGCGGGCAGGGCGAGATCGACATGCGCTTCCAGCCGCTGCTGAAGATGGCCGACCAGATGATGACCTACAAGTACGTGGTCAAGAACACCGCAGCCGCGGCGGGCAAGACGGCGACGTTCATGCCCAAGCCGATCTTCCAGGAGAACGGGTCCGGGATGCACGTGCACCAGTCGCTTTGGAAAGACGGCGATCCGCTCATGTACGGCCAGGGCCGCTACGCCCACTTGAGCGAGCTCGCGATCAACTACATCGGCGGACTCCTCGACCACGCGTCTGCGCTGATGGCGTTCTGCGCGCCGACCACGAACTCGTACCGGCGGCTGGTCCCGGGGTTCGAGGCGCCCGTCAATCTCCTGTACTCGGCCCGCAACCGGTCCGCCTGCGTGCGCGTTCCTATGTACCACGAGGCGCCGAAGACGAAGCGGATCGAGTTCCGCTCGCCGGACCCGACCGCCAACCCATACCTCGCGTTCAGCGCCCTGATGCTCGCGGGGCTCGACGGGATCAAGCGCGGACTAGACCCCGGTGAGCCGATGGATGCCGACATCTACGAGCTGCCGCCGGAGCGGCTGGCATCGATCGGCCGTGTCCCCGGGTCGCTCGAGGCGAGCCTCGACGCGCTCGAGGCCGATCACTCATTCCTGCTAGAGGGAGACGTGTTCACGACCGACCTGATCGACTCCTACCTCCGCTACAAGCGCGAGGCCGAGGTCGACGCGATCAGGATGCGCCCGCATCCCTGGGAGTTCGCGCTGTACCACGACGCGTAGCGTCGACTTTCGTTCGAACGGGGCGTCCGGGGGCGTCCGGGTTCGGCGGTTGGCGGCTCCGGGTATGAAGTCTTTAACTCTTTGGGTACTCCGAATGAAAGTAAGTCAGTAGACTTGGTTCTATGTGGTCATACCTCGTTTGCGCCACGCCCCGCAGCGGCAGCACACTCCTCTGTGAGCTGCTGAACGACACCGGCGTCGCCGGCCGTCCCGAGGAGTACTTCGAGGCGCGCAGCGACACCGGGCTTCCGCCACATCCGGGCGATTACCTCGAGAATCTGCCGCGCACTGGGGCCGGCATCCGCGACGACACCACCCCACCCCGCGCGCCGGAGCATTCGTCGCTGCTCGGGCTCGAGAGCTACCGCGAGCATCTCGACCGCAGTTTCGAGCTCGGGACCACCGCCAACGGCGTGTTCGGCGCGAAGCTGATGTGGCGCAACCTGCCCGATCTGCGGCAGCTCGCCGGCGAGCTCCCCGAATACTCGCACTTCGATCTGTACGAGCTGCTCGAGCGCCTGTTCCGCAACCCCCGGTACGTCTGGGTGACGCGGAACGACAAGGTCCGCCAGGCGGTCAGCTTGTGGCGCGCCCTGCAAACCCGAAAGTGGCGCCTCGAGCACGCCGGCGATGGCGCACAGCCGGTCGAGTTGCACTACCGGTTCGAGGGCATCGATCACCTCGCTCGCTCGCTCCAGGCCGATGACGAGGGCTGGCAGGAGTTCTTCAACCGGCACCGGATCGCGGCGCTGCGCGTCGGCTATGAGGACCAGCTCGAGCCCGATCCCGAGGGCGCGGTGCGGCTGGTGCTCGATCACATCGGGGTGCAGCCGCCGGCCGGTTGGCGACCGAGGGTCAAGCTGAAGCGCCAGGCGGACGCGATATCAGATGAGTGGGTGGCGGCGTACCATCGGGACGCGGCACAGCGAAGCGGGCGGTCAGGTTCCGCCCCGCTCGCCGGCCGCTGATTCCCGAAGCGCAGGCATGCCGCCGAACATCCTCTACCTCAATTCGCACGACACTGGCCGCTACGTCCAGCCGTACGGCCACGCGATCCCGACCCCCAACATCCAATGGCTGGCGGACCAGGGGGTGATGTTCCGCAACGCGTTCTGCGCCGCGCCATCTTGCTCGGGCAGCCGGGCCGCGCTGCTGACCGGCGAGTACTGCCACACCAACGGAATGATGGGGCTGGCCCATCGGGGCTTCGCGCTGAACGACATCGGCCACCACATGGTGCGCACGCTGAGCGCCGCTGGCTACCACACGGGCCTGATCGGCGAACAGCATGTGTCCGTGGATCCGGCCGTGCTCGGCTACGACGTCGTCCACAACGTTCAGGACACCAACGCCAGCTCGGTGGCTCCGGCGGCGATCGAGGCGCTGTCCAACGGGATCCAGGAGCCGTTCTTTCTGTCGGTCGGCTTCTTCGAGACCCATCGCAGCTTCTTCGCGCCGAGCTCCGTGCGCGACCGCGTCTACTCGCTGCCGCCGCCGTTCCTCCCCGACACGCCGGAGATCCGGCTCGACGTGGCGGCCTACAAAGCGAGCGCCCGCGCGCTGGATCACGGGATCGGCGCCGTCCTCAACAAGCTCAACGAGACCGGCCTTGACCGCGACACGCTCGTGATCTGCACCACCGACCACGGACTGGCGTTCCCGACGGCCAAGGCGAGCCTGCTCGACCGCGGAATCGGCGTGATGCTCATCCTGCGCGGCGCCGGGTTCGACGGCGGCTACGCCCGCGACGAGCTGGTCTCCCACATCGACATCTTCCCGACGATCTGCGAGGTGGCGGGGATCGAGCCGCCACCGTGGCTGGCGGGCCGCTCACTGGTCGGCCTCGTCAAAGACGAAGATCCGCCGGGCGCCCGGTCGGAGATCTTCTCGGAGCTGACCTACCACGCCGCCTACGAGCCGCAGCGGGCAATCCGCACCGAACGCTTCAAGTACGTCCGCCGCTTCGACGACTACCCCTACCCGGTCCTCCCAAACTGCGACGACAGCCCCAGCAAGGACGCCTACCTGGCGCGCGGCTGGGCGGAGCGGGCCGTCAGCCGCGAAGCCTTGCACGACCTGTTCTTCAACCCGGGCGAGGGCCGCAACGCGATCAACGATCCTGAGTACGCCGAGATCGCCGCGGATCTGCGCAGCCGGCTCGAGCGGTGGATGGTGCAGACCGAGGATCCGCTGCTCGACGGCCCGATCCACGCGCCGCCGGGCGCCCTGATCAATGCTCAGGATCAGATCTCGGCCGAGGATCCGACATTCGTCGCCGGCGAGGCCGTCGGCGCTGTGCCGCTCACCCCAGCACGATCTCGGCGACCGTCCTGAGCGTCTGCGGATCGCCGCCGACCAGCACCGTGGTTACGATCGACTCCCGCCACGCCTCGAGATCGTCGCGGATCTTCTCCTTCGGCCCGATCAGGGTCATCTGCTCGACCAGCCTGGTCGGTATCGCGGCCGCCGCCTCCTGCTTGTGGCCACCCAGATACAGCTCCTGGATCTTGGCCACCTCCTGCTCGTAGCCCATCCGGATCGCGACGTTCGCGTGGAAGTTCGTGCTCTTCGCGCCCATGCCGCCGAAGTACAGGGCGTACATCGGGCGCAGGGCGTCTGCGGCCGCCTCGATGTCGTCGGTGACAATCAGCGGCACGGTCGCGGCGACCTCGAACTCGTTGGCGCTCCGGCGGGCATTTGGCCTCGATAGCCCGTCGTGCAGGGCCTCGCGGTAGAAGTCGTCGTGGTAAGGCGAGAAGAACAGGGCGAGCCAGCCGTCGCACAGCTCGCCGGCGAGCGCGATGTTCTTCGGGCCCTCAGCCGCGAGGTAGATCGGGATGTCCTCTCGAAGCGGGTGGATGCTCGACTTCAGCGGCTTGCCCAGCCCTGTGCCATCCGGCACGGGCAGCGGGTAATGGGGGCCTTCGCTGGTGACCGGCCCCTGCCGGGCCCAGATCTCGCGGAGGATCCCGATGTACTCGCGCGTCCGCGCCAGCGGCTTGGCGAACGGCTGCCCGTACCAGCCCTCGACGACCTGGGGCCCCGACACCCCGAGCCCGAGCAGCAGGCGACCGCCGGACAGATGATCGAGCGTCATCGCGGCCATCGCGGTGGCGGCGGGTGTGCGCGCCGAGATCTGGACGATCGCGGTGCCCAGTTTCAGCGAGCGCGTCGAGGCCCCCCACCATGCAAGCGGCATCAGCGCGTCGGACCCGTATGCCTCGGCCGTCCACATCGAGTCAAACCCCAGCCGTTCGGCCTCCGCGATCGAGTCGGCGGCACCGGCAGGCGGTCCGCCGGCCCAGTAGCCGAGCGCCAGCCCTAGCTTCAGATCACGCGCCATCCCGCGAAACCTACTGGTCCCTGCGCCTCAGGCGCTCGATCGCGCGCCGCCACCGGCTCGGGGGCTGGGGCTGGGTCCGAAGCCACTCCTCGCGGCTGGGCAGCTTGCCTGCCCGTCGCGCCGCGACAGCACAGTTCGTGTGGGCATGGCGGCGGCGGCTCGAATCGCCCTCGGGCACCAGCAGCACGTGCTCGCTGAGCGCCGGCAGGTAGCCCCCGCAGAGTGGGCAGCGGTAGGTGGCCGGCTTGCGGTTCTGCGCCCGGCGCACGTACCACCAACGAGCTCGCTCCGTGTGCGCCATTGGTCCAGCAGGATGACACCGAGCGCCTTGGCCACGTACTCTTCGCGCCCGTGGAGCATCGGGAGGAGCCGATCGTCGTCGAGACGAGCCGACACCGGATCAGCGGCGTCCTGAGGCTGCCCCGAGACGGCTACCGCAGCCGGCTGACCGACTACCTCAACGCGTCCGAGCGGACGTTCCTGCCGCTGACCAACGTCGAGATCGTCTCACTCGACGGCAGCCGTGAGGTCGAACACCGCGCGTTCATCGCGCTGTCGATCGGTCAGATCGTGCTGGCGATGCCGGCCGACGCCGCCGTCGGCGAGGAATAGCGCTCCCGGCCGCGAGCCCCGCGCCTCAGGGCGCCCGAAACCATCGGGGGGTCGAAGGGTATCCTTGCCATATGTCTGCGCCCCGAGCCGATGAGCTGCAGGAATTGAGCCGCAGCGAGGTACTCCGTGCCTCCCCGCGGATGTTCGACTCCGACCTGCTCGACAAGCTTTCACGCGTGCATCCGGCGGTGCCGCCGATCCTGTTCGGGCCGGTGATCGTCTTCCTGGTCGCGTACGGCATCGTTCAGGGGAGCGGTTGGGCGACACCGCTGTGGATCATCGGCGGCTACCTGTTCTGGACGCTGACCGAGTACTGGCTGCACCGGATCGTGTTCCACTTCGAGCCCGAGCGGGGCATCGGTGCACGGTTGCACTGGATCATCCACGGGGTCCACCACGACCACCCGAACGACCCGATGCGGCTGGTGATGCCGCCGTCCGTGAGCGTTCCGCTGTCGGCCCTGTTCGTCTGGGGGTTCTACGCCGTGTTCGGGAGCCCCGGCTTCATGCCGTTCGGCGCTGGGTTCCTCGCTGGCTACCTGTTCTACGACATGTTGCACTACCACGTGCACCACCACCGACCGACGACCAGGCTCGGCAAGCGGCTGCGTGAGTTGCACATGCGACACCACTTCCAGAACCACGAGCGTGGTTACGGCGTCAGCGCTCCGTTCTGGGATCACGTGTTTGGCACGGCGCCCCAGAATCGCCCTGACTAGTGTCGCGATTCATAAATTCCGCGACACCGAGAGACGTCACTGGCGGATGGATGGCGAGGACGCAGGAGGCAGCCGGACGACTCGGGGGCGGCCCGGTCGTTGGGGAGGCTGGATGCCGAGCGGGCCGACCCCGAGGCAGCAGCGCTGCGCGAGCCGACGAGGACGAAGCCAGACGCCGCCAGGGGCGGCTCGAATGGCGTCGAATTTATGAATCGGGCACTAGAACCCATGAGCGCCGCGAACGTCGAACGCGCTCGCCGCGGCTTTGAGGCCGTAGCCAGCGGAGACCTCGATACCGTCCGCGAGTTTCTAGACCCCGACGTGAAGTGGCACGGCGGCGATCCCAGCGCCGAGGGCGCCTGTCACAGCAGCGACGACGTGATCGACTTCATCGGGCAGGCCCGCCAGCGCGGTGCCGTCGGCGAGCTGGTCGACGTGATCGATTGCGGCGAGCGCGTCGTCGTCGTGATGCGACCGGGGCCGCCCGGCCGAGCCGGGACCCAGCTACGGGCGAACCTGACCACGTTCCGCGATGGCAAGGCGATCGAGATGGTGGCTTTCGAGAGCCCGGAGGCCGCGCTTGCCGTCGCGGACGCCCAGGCCAAACCGTCGCCGGCGTAGAGCGGAGAGGGCGGGATTCGAACCCGCGATGGAGCGTGAACCCCATACTCGCTTAGCAGGCGAGTGCCTTCAGCCACTCGGCCACCTCTCCGTAGGCGTGCAGGCAGTGTAGAGGAGCTTCTTCGCCCGGCGAGACCCGTCTTTCGCAGCTACGATCGGCCCACGCAGGCCACGGAGGGGTGGCAGAGCGGTCGAATGCGCTGGTCTTGAAAACCAGAGTCCGTGCAAGCGGACCGCGGGTTCGAATCCCGCCCCCTCCGCTTTCGCAGGACCCCTCGATTCCGGCCGCAAGATTGGATAGGGTTTGCGCTAAGTGGTTGACGGGGCAATAACAACCGCTCCTCCAATGGGGGCCGTGGGCGTGGCGGCACCGCCGGTCGAGCGTCCTGATTTTGAGATCGTTCCGCGCGTCGGGCTGATCCTGGCCGGGTTCGCGATGGTGATCCTGGTCGTCGCGATCGCGGTCAACAAGCTGTGGCCGCTCGAGTTCCTGCACGTCGCCGGCGGGGCGGCGTGGACGATCATCGACCTGTTTCTCGGGCTCGTGCTCGGACCGATCATCGGCAAGATGTCGATCCCGGCGCGGATCGAGTTCACGACCAAGCTGATGCCGAAGATGGTCGTGATCATGCCGGTCGTGGTGACGCTCACGCTCGCCGCCGGATGGCAGCTGGCGACGGCGCTCGGTACGAACCTGACCTTCCACCCCGACCACGGCTGGGTCGTGGCGAGCATGATCGTCGTCGGCGTGATGGCCGTGATCGCGCTCGGCCTGCTCGAACCGGCCAACATCGCCGTGCTGATCGAGCTCAAGAAGCCCCGCCCCAACCCCGAGGTGATCGAGAAGCTCATGAAGCGCTTCGTCTACGCGGCCGGGGTCCTCGGGGTGATGCAGATCGCCACTCTGGTGATCATGACCAAGCTGGGGAGCGCGTGACCGAGCGCAAGCTGCCCCCGGTTACGCAGATGGGGATGGGCTCGCTGGCGCTGATCGTTATCGGCGGCATCTATCTCTCGGCGCACCTTCCCCGGCACGTGCCGCTCGCGCCGGCGGTGATACTGCTCGCCCTCTCGGCGCTGCTGGTGGCCTGGAATCTGTTCTCGCTGACGCGGGTCCCCGACTTCCCCTGGAGCCGGTTCTTCGCTGTCGCCAAGTGGTCGCTGCTCGCGTACTCGGTGATCTCTGCCCTGATCCTGTACGCGTTCCTCCAGGATCACCTCAGCGGTGGGCCGCTCGTCGTCCTCACCCTGTCGCTCGTCATCTTCGCGGTCAACGTGCCGATCCTGATCGGGTTCACCGTGGCGCGCTACTACGACCCCGCAGACGAGCAGGTAAACATCGTCCGGGGCTGACCGTCCGCCGTGTGGCCACCGGAGGCGATCGGTTTCCTCCGTGAACTGGAGGACAACAACGATCGCGAGTGGTTCCGCGCGAACCGAGGTCGGTACGACTCCGAGTTGGTGGCGCCGGCGCGTGCCCTGGCCGAGAAGCTCAGCAAACTGGGCGAGCCGCACTTCTTCCGGCCCTATCGCGACACCCGCTTTCGCCCGGGTCCCCCTATCAAGGAGCAGCTCGGCGTCGGGATCGGGCACGCCGGCGCCGGCGGCTTCTACTTCGAACTCTCGCTCGACGGGCTGTTCGTCGCTGCCGGGATGTACCAACCGGCGACGGACCAGCTCGAGCGGTTCCGGGCCGTGGTCGCGGACGAGCGCCGTTCCAAGGGCTTCGAGCGCGCCCTCGGCAAGGCAGAGGCGGCCGGCCTTCAGCTGGCCCAGCCCGAGCTCAAACGCGCGCCGAAGGGGTACACGCCGGACCATCCCCGGATCGAGCGCCTCCGGCTGAAGCGGGTCATCGTCTCCCAGCGTCACGAGCTGGCGCCGTGGCTGCACACCGCCGAGTGCGACGAGCGGGTCGTCGCCGAGCTGTCCGCGGCTCGGCCGCTGGTCACCTGGCTGGCGGAAACTGTCGGCCCCTCGACCCGCCCGCGTGGACACTGAAGCACGTCTAGAATCGACCGGCACGCGCCCGTAGCTCAGCTGGATAGAGCGTCGGTCTACGGAAGCTCACACCTTCTCGCTTTCGGCTCGAAAACACCCCGTAAACACTGAGGTTCTAGCTCCCAGCGGAAGCGGGCGATTCGGTCGCAACGCTCAAATGGCACATAAGGGCACAAATTCGCTAGGCTTCTGCCCATGGGGAGACCGCTCAGCGGGCGGCTCGAGGCCCAGTCCCTGAAGGACGGCGAGACGGTCGCCTGGGTGGCTCGCTTCCGCGCCTACGGGCAGCCGCGAAAGCTCACGATCGGCCATAACCCGCCATGGCCTGAGACCCGCGCTCGGGAGGAGCTCGACAACATCATCTTCCAGGTCAAGCGCGGCGTCTGGGTGCCGCCGGAGAGCAGGCCCACGCCACCGGCGCCCGGCATCACCGCGCCCAAGCTGAGCATCGCTCAGCTCTCGCACGCCTACCTGGAGCACCGCGAGACGCTCGGCAAGGGCAACAAGGCCGGGCAGCAGAAGGAGTTGCTCGAGCAGCACGTGATCCCGGACTGGGGCGACCGATCACCCGAGCACGCCACGCCCGAGAACGTGCGCCGCTGGGTCGCGGCGAAGGTTCGCCATTCACAGGATCTGCAGGACTTGTGGGACCACGGCAGGCGGGTCGACGGGCACGCTCGACGCCTGCCCCGCCCCTACGGTCCGCGTCGGCTTAACCGCGCGGTCAACGCCCTGTACGCGGTGCTCGACTATGCCCACGTCTTCCACGACGCCCCGAAGATGACCGACAAGCTGCGCCAGTCCGGGCTTCTGCTGGAGGTGCCAGGTCCCGTCAAGGCGCACTTCACGATCGACCAGGTGGCCCTGATCATTGAGGCCGCGGGGGTGTTGGACGCTCGCGCCTTCCCCGGGCACAAGCACGTCGGACGCCAGGCGCTCGTGGCCACATTGCTTCTTTCGGGACTCCGGATCGACGAGGCGTGTTCGCTGCTGATTGGTGGCGTGCGTCGGAGCGAGCACATCCTCAACATCCCTGATGCCAAGACTCCGACGGGAGTGCGCGAGGTCAACGTCGTCTATGGCCTTCGACCGGTCCTGTACGCGCACCTGGACGACTTCCGCTCGGCGGCGCCCGGCGACTCACCGGTGTTCGCGACCCGCAACAACACCCCGCAGGGCCCGAACAACATGCGCGAGGACGTGTGGTACGGGGCGCTCCGGCTCGCCCAGGAACTCGCGAAGAAGCGCAGACTTACCGACAACTGGCCGGCGAAGCTGAACCCGCACGTCACGCGCAGGACGTTCATCACGCACCTGTTCGAGATCGGCGAGAGCCCGCCCTACGTGCAAAAGCAGGTCGGGCACGCCGACTCGGCGCTCACGCTCGAGGTCTACGCCGATGTCAGCTCGCGCCGAGGTCCGGTGCCCAAGCTCAGCCACGACCTCTACGGGACCGACCGCACACGCCGGGTCGAGCCGTAGCCTGCTACCAGTCGATGACGGCCTGGCCCCTGGCAGGCAGGGATGGTGCGCTCCCGCGGCGGCGAGGGTCGTGGTGCAGGCGTTCGAGCGCCGCGATCGCGGCGCCTCGCTGGTGGAGATCCAGGCGTTGCTGGCTGAGAATGGGATCGAGCGCGCGCTCTCTGGTGTGGCCTGGATGTTGCGCTCGCGGATGTACCTGGGGGAGGTCCACTTCGGCGAGCTCCACAACCCGCAGGCTCATGAGGCGATCGTCAAGGATCGCAGGCTGTTTGAGCGGGTGCAGCGGCGGACGGTCTCGCGCGGGCGCCAAGCCAAGTCGGACCGGCTGCTGGCCCGCCTGGGAGTGCTGCGGTGAGGGACGTGCGCCTCGCGGAGGGTGATCAACTCCGACAGCGGCAGCTACCGGTGCGGCGACACGAGCGCGAACCGGTGCCGGCGACGAGCGGCGGTCAAGGCCGACCGCGTCGAGGGGATGGTGCTGG
>Ga0116216_10000903_pt1 | contig 21531 bp, 18 predicted proteins | sample Sb_taG_11_FD_89696 | JGI IMG/M metagenome (GOLD analysis project Ga0116216, IMG submission 89696) | Peat soil microbial communities from Weissenstadt, Germany - Sb_50d_3_AS metaG | ecosystem: Environmental > Terrestrial > Soil > Wetlands > Peat | place: Germany: Weissenstadt | collected 2010-09-21
CCGAGGAAGCCCGGACAGCTGCCCAAAAACTCTTGCAGCGCGACCAGGTGGTGGCCCTGCTGGGGGAGGTCGCCTCCTCGCGCTCTCTTGCCGCGGCACCCGAAGCCCAACGCTCCAACATCCCGATGATCTCTCCCGCCTCGACGAACCCCAAGGTCACGGAAGTGGGCGATTACATCTTCCGCACCTGCTTCATCGATCCCTTCCAAGGTGCGGTGATGGCGCGCTTCGCATGGGATGAGCTCAAGGTGAAACGGGTCGCAATTCTCTTCGATTTCAAGCAGGACTACTCGGTCGGTCTCGCGGAATTTTTTCGCAAGACCTTCAAGGAACTGGGCGGGGAGATTGTGGCCGACGAGCGCTACACGAGCGGTGACATCGAGTTCCGCGCGCAGCTCACCACCATCCGCGCAGCGAACCCTGAAGCCGTATTCGTCCCCGGCTACTACACGGAGCTCGGCTTGATTGCGAAGCAGGCGCGGGAGCTCGGACTGAACGTGCCCCTTCTCGGGGGCGACGGCTGGGATTCGGCGAAGACGCTTGAGATCGGCGGTCCCGCGGTCGAGGGCTATTACTTCTCCAATCACTACGCTGCCGACTCCGACAGCCCGAAGGTCCAAGACTTCGTAAAGCGCTACCGCGACCAGCACGGCGAGGTTCCCGATGCGATGGCAGCCCTCGGCTACGACGCGGCGGGCATCCTCGCCGACGCCCTGCGTCGGGCGGGCGACACCTCCGGGCCTCACCTGCGGGATGCGATTGCAGCGACGAAGGACTACGACGGGGTCACGGGCAAGATCACGATCGACGGGCAACGCAATGCACACAAGGATGCCGTCGTGCTGAAGATCGAGGACGGGAAGTTCCGCTTCTTCCGTTCGGTTCCCGCGTCCTGAAGCCAGCGGGCGAAGCACGCGCGCACTCGGCCGAGGGCACATGAAAGCCGCCGCCTTGCGGAAAAGCCGTGGGTGCAGCGGAGGGCCGGTTGGAGAACTTCCTCCAGCAGCTCCTAAACGGCATCACCTGGGGCGGCATCTACGCCTTGATCGCGCTCGGCTACACCATGGTCTATGGCGTGCTGAAGCTGATCAACTTCGCCCACGGCGACGTTTATATGGTTGGCGCGATGACCGGCTTCTACGTCGCTCACGCGCTTGGCTTCGCCGGTCACCCCTCCATGGTCGGCCTGCTGGTCACGCTCGTTTGCTCGATGGCGGTGTGTGCGTTGCTCGGCGCGCTGATCGAGCGCGTGGCCTACCGGCCGCTGCGCGGCGCCGGTCGCCTGGCGCCTCTCATCACCGCGATCGGTGTCTCGCTTTTCCTCGAGAATGCCGGCCAGGTGCTGTTTGGGGCGGATCCCAAATTCTTTCCCCCGCTCCTCGAGTCGCGGGAACTGGTGCGGGTCGGGGCGCTCGCCATCTCGAACATCCAAGGCGTGGTTTTGGCCACGACGCTCGTCCTCATGGCGGGTCTTGAGTTTGTGGTGATGCGCACGCGCTTTGGCCGCGCCATGCGGGCAGTCTCCTTCGACGCCCCGGCGGCGGCCTTGATGGGCGTTCCAGTCGACCGGGTGATCCTTGGGACGTTCGTTCTGGGCTCCGCCCTGGCGGCGGCCGCCGGCATCTTGGTGGGCCTCTCGAACCCGAAGATCGATCCGCTCATGGGGATCATGCCGGGGATCAAGGCGTTCGTAGCGGCGGTGTTGGGCGGCATTGGCCATGTCCCGGGTGCCATGGTGGGTGGTCTTCTGCTCGGGATCGTGGAGACCTTGGTCTCTGGTTACCTCTCCAGCACCTATCGCGACGCCATCGCCTTCGTGGTCCTGATTGCGATCCTGCTGTACCGCCCGACGGGTCTGTTCGGATCAGCCCAGACGGAGAAGGTGTGACGCAGCGCCAAAGCGCCGCGAGAAAGAGCCCGACTGTGCCCGGATTCCCGTGGCGCCGGCTCGGGTGTCCCTGATGCGAAGGCATTGGATTGTCCTCGCAGCGGCAGCCGCACTTCTTGTGGGCCTCGACACCGGGCTCCCGCACGTGCTCAATGCCTACTACCTCACCATCTTGACGCGGATCGGCGTCGCCGTCCTCGCCGCCGTGAGCCTGCAGCTCGTCAATGGCTTCACCGGACAATTTTCCATTGGGCATGCCGGCTTCATGGCCGTTGGGGCGTATGTGTCGGCCGCGCTCTCCGTGTATCTCGGCGCGGGCTGGCTTGTGGCGCTCACCGCGCTGCTGCCGGCGCCGCTTGCACGCGCCTGCTACTTCCCGATCCCCCTCGTTGCTGGAGGGCTGGCCGCAGCACTCGCGGGCCTTGCCGTGGGAATTCCGGCGCTGCGTCTTCGCGGCGACTACCTCGCCATCGCAACGCTGGGCTTCGGCGAGATCATCCGCATCGCGATCTTGAATGTGGACGCAGTGGGGGGAGCCCGCGGCTTCTCCCTGACCTCGGCGGCACAGCCGGCCGCCGATCTCCGCTATGACGGCCTCGGTGCCATCTATGCCGTGGTGGCCCTCTCCGTGCTCGTGATCGCGCGGCTCGTCTACTCGGCGGGCGGGCTCGCCTTCCGCGCCGTGCGCGAGGACGAGACGGCAGCCGAGTCGGTCGGCGTTGCGACCACCCGGGTCAAGGTCGAGGCCTTCGTGGTCTCGAGTTTCTTTGCCGGGGTGGCCGGAGCGCTGTTCGCGCACAGCGAAGGCTATGTACACACCAATAGCTTCGCGTTCTTGCGCTCTTTCGAGATTGTGGTCTTCGTGGTGCTGGGCGGGTTGGGTTCGATCAGCGGCGCCATCCTGGCGGCGGCGGTGTTGACTGCGGCTCCCGAAGTGCTGCGCGGCCTTGGAGAGTGGCGGATGATCCTTTACTCCCTCCTCCTGATCGTCACCATGATCCTGCGACCCCAGGGTCTTATGGGTCAGCGCGAGTTTCCGATCGGGCGCTGGCTCGGGACCCGGCCCAGGCAGCCGCATGCCGCTGCTTGAGATTCATGGACTCACGGTGCGCTTCGGTGGACTCACTGCGGTATCGAGCCTCGACTTTTCGGTCGAAGCGGGTGCGCTGGTGGCTCTGATTGGTCCGAATGGCGCTGGGAAGACCACGGCGTTCAACGTGATCACGGGGATCTACGCCCCAAGCTCTGGCTCCGTGCGCTTTGATCACCAGGAAATCGGCGGGGTGAGCCCGCACCGGATCTGCACCCACGGGATCGCCCGAACCTTTCAGAATATCCGGCTCTTCCGTTCGCTGAGCGCCCTCGACAATGTGCGGGCCGCGCTCTCGGGCGCCCGGCGCTCTGGACTCCTCGACGTGGTGCGCGGTCCCGCGTGGACTGCGCGCGAGCAGGCACTCGAGGAACGTGCGCGCCAGCTGCTCACGCGTTTGGGACTCGAGCGCCTCGCCGATGCGAAGGCCGACTCGCTTCCCTACGGCGAGCAGCGCCGCCTCGAAATTGCGCGCGCCCTCGCGACGGAGCCGCGCCTGCTGCTCTTGGATGAGCCCGCCGCCGGGATGAACCCCTCGGAGAAGGAGGCGCTGCGCAGCCTGGTCGCCCGCCTGCGCCAGGAGTTCGGGGTGTCGATCGTGCTGATCGATCACGACGTCGCCTTCGTGATGAACCTTTGCGATCGGATCAGCGTGCTCGATCACGGTGAGAAGATCGCCGAGGGCCCACCGGATGCCGTGCGCCGCGACCCCAAGGTCATCGAGGCGTACCTCGGGTCAGACGCGGAAAGCGTCTAACGCTCCGACTCCCCTCGTTCGCTCCCGCGCGACCCCGAGTTTGGCCTTTCGTCCGAAGAGGTAGGTCGGGCGGAGTGCCGCGAACGCATCCAGTGAATGTCTCCAAGGAGCCCGAATCTGCGGCGGACGCCGATGGTTTAGGCGAGACCGCGCCGGGAGGTCTGAAATATCGTGAGGCCCACGGCCGCGAGAGAGATGAGGACCCTTGGCATGTGGACGGAGGAGAGGACCGAAATTCCACGCTCGTGGCATTGGCCAGTCCCGCGATTGGCCTCGATGGCGAATCTCTCAAGGTGCGGAGCTGCGCATACAAGCACCCGTCAGTGCTTTCATGGAACCGTGGGAGGCCGCTCACGCAGGCCTCGCACCCATGGTAGTCTGCCAGGACTTGGAACTTGAGAGAACTCCGTTGCAAGGGGTAGCGAAAAACCTCGGATTTCGAGGACGGACTCCAGGGGTTTGCGATACCTGGAGCGTTCAGGCCTACCTCGGGGTAGAGACGGAGGGTGGGCCGTAAGCGCGGATCCGCTTCTTCGCGTGGAGGGGCTCGAGGTGCGCTACGGCGCGATTCGGGCCCTGCGGGGCGTTCGCTTCCAGGTGCGCGCTGCCGAGATTGTGACGCTGATTGGCTCGAACGGCGCGGGCAAGTCAACGCTCCTTCGGGCGATCTCCGGACTCGTGCGTCCGAACGCGGGTGCCATCCATTTTCAGGGCGTCGACGTCACGAGCCATCCACCCGAGGTGCTGGTCGCCCTTGGGATCTCCCACGTGCCCGAGGGACGCCGCATCTTTGCAAACCTCACGGTGCGCGAGAATCTACAGATGGGTTCCTACCTGCGCCCTGAGACTGAGCGGGAGGGTTTGGAACGCGTGTTTGGCCTATTCCCGCGCCTGCGCGAGCGCCTTTCCCAGCGTGGCGGCACGCTCTCCGGCGGGGAGCAGCAGATGCTGGCGATTGGCCGCGCGCTTATGGCGGAACCGAAGCTGCTGCTGCTCGACGAGCCTTCGCTCGGGCTCGCGCCCCTGCTCGTGCAGCAGATCTTCGGGATCATTCGTGCCATCAACGACCAAGGCACGACCGTCGTGCTGGTCGAACAGAATGCCCGTCAGGCCCTACGAATTGCCCAACGGGCGTATGTCCTCGAGACGGGAACGCTCGCCATCGAGGGTTCAGCCGCGGAGCTTGCGCGCGATCCACGCGTGCGCCAAGCCTACCTTGGAGAAGCCGCAGGGCCCCCGGCCTAGATTCCGAAGCGAAGCGGAGGTGACCTCTTGCCGACCCTGGATGCGCTCGAGCTCGGCGATCGTCTGTTTCAGGCCATTTGCTCCGGCGATCTCGACGGGGTCCGCGAGATCTACGCCCCGAGTGTGAGGGTCTGGCATAACCTCGACGGCGTCGAGCAATCCCTCGAGGAGAACCTGCGCCTTCTCGCCTGGGTGGTGAAGAACGTAGCCGGCCTGCGCTACGAGCACGTGCGTCGGCAGCGCACAGAGTCCGGCTTCGTTCAGCAGCACGTGCTGTGCGGTACGGCGCCTGGCGGCGAGCCCCTCGAGGTCGCCGCCTGCCTTGTGTGCCGAGTGGCGGACGGTCGCATCACGCAGATCGACGAGTACCTGGATTCCGTTCCGCTCGCGGCACTCCTGCGGCGGGGCCCTTAGGCTCGCGCGCTCTCACCGAGAGAAGTTAATCCGGGATCGTGCGTCGGTGTGCGAGGGTCCGAAGAGGCAGCGAGGAGCCGAATGCGAAGCACGGCGGCAAGGACTGGGCTCCTCACCCTCGCCGCGTGCCTTGCCGCGTGCGGCGCAATGGGCCTCCACCATCAGGGAAGTGAAGAACACGACGGCGTTCCGCTGTTCGATAACCTCGGGAACTACAGCCACCCCATAACGACAAAATCGGCACTCGCTCAGAAGTACTTCGATCAAGGTCTGCGCCTGGTGTATGGCTTCAACCACGACGAGGCGCGGCGCGCGTTTGAGGAGGCGGCACGTCTCGATCCCGACGCCGTGATGGCCTATTGGGGGATCGCGTACACGCTCGGGCCAAACTACAACCTTCCCGGCGACCCCAACCGCGACCGCGAGGCCTACCAAGCCGTGGCGAAGGCCCAGGGGAAGGCAAGCGGGGCGAGTGAGCGCGAGCGCGCCTATCTGTCGGCAATCGCGACGCGCTATGCAGACCCGCCGCCCTCGGATCGCCGGGCCCTTGACGAGGCCTACGCACAGGCGATGCGCGGGCTCGCGGAACGCTTCCCTGACGACCCCGACGCCGCGACGCTCTACGCCGAATCCATGATGGATTTGCGTCCGTGGGAGCTCTGGACGCATCACGGGAAACCGCAGCCGGGAACGCTCGAGATCGTGGCGACGCTCGAGGCGGTGCTAAAGCGCAATCCCGATCATCCGGGAGCGAATCACTACTACATCCATGCGGTCGAAGCTTCTGGATCGCCGGAGCGGGGGCTTGCGAGCGCGGATCGCCTCGGAAGCCTCGTGCCTGGCGCAGGGCATCTCGTACACATGCCCTCGCACATCTACATGCGCACAGGTCGTTACAGCGATGCGGTGGTGGCCAACGAGCAGGCCGTTGCGGTGGACGAAGCGTACATCGAAAGCCAAAAGGTCCAGGGTGTCTACGCGATGATGTATTACCCGCACAATATCCACTTTCTGTACGCGGCCGCGGCGTTCGACGGACGGAGTGCGGAGTCGGTGCAGGCGGCAGACAAGCTCGTCGAGAAGATCCCCCGCGACATGATCCAAAGCATGCCCGCGATGGAGAGCTTCCTTCCGGTGCCACTCTTTGCGCGCGTGCGCTTTGGGAAGTGGCAGGAGATTCTCGCCCAGCCCACCCCTCCCGAGTCGCTGCAATACGCGAGCGCCGTCTCGCACTATGCGCGGGGCCTTGCCTACCTGCGCACCGCCCGGATGCGCGAAGCCAAGGCCGAGCTCGCGGCACTCGACCAGATCGCGGCGGGCATGCCGAAGGACCGGGTCGTCACCCAAGTGAACAAGGGCTCGACGCTGCTCTCGATCGCTTCTCACACCCTGGCGGGGGAGATCGCGGCAACGCAGCCTCAAGCGATGGACCAAGCGGTGGCGCACCTCGAGGAGGCGGTGAAGCTCCAGGACAGTCTGGCCTACATGGAGCCGCCCGATTGGTATTTCCCGGTCCGTCAAGCGCTCGGGGCTGTTCTGCTCCGTGCCAAGCGCGCACGCGATGCAGAGGCGGTGTATCGCAGCGATCTTCAGCAGAACCCTGAGAATGGATGGTCGCTCTACGGACTCGCCGCGAGCCTGCGCGCGCTCAAGAAAACCAAGGAAGCGGCCCAGGTCGAGGCACGTTTTGAGAGAGCGTGGAAGCATGCCGACGTGACGCTCCCCGCATCGCGTTTTTGAACCCGGTCCGCCCCGGGCGAATGGCTTAGCGAAGGGCCCTGAGCCACGCCGCGACGACCGCCAAGGCCGCGACTGCGGCCCACGCGCCTTGGGCCAACGGACGCGCGGGCTGAGGCGAGAGCCAGGCCACTGCGCCCCCGAGCAGTGCACCGAAGGCCAGCCCGAACAGATGCGCCCCGAAATCCGCGTCCGGCGCGGTTCCGAGCATCGCGAGGAGCCCGAGGCCCGCGGCGAGGGGCGCGAAATCTTGCCAGCGCCGGCGGCGGCGCCCATGCCATCGCCGCGCCACGCCAAGGCTCGCCAGAGCGCCCACCGCCGCAAAGACCGCGGTGGAGGCACCGAGGGAATCGTGACCCGGCCCGCGAACCAGGGCCGTGAGTGCGTTGGCGCCTGCGCCCGCACCCACGAGCATCGCGCACGTGACGCCTGGGCCGAGGGCCCGGGCGAGGGCGGTGACGAAGAGCGCGCACGCCACGGCGTTCGTTGCGACGTGGATCAAGTCGGCATGCAGCGTGAGTGCAGTCACCGTACGCCAATACTCTCCGCGCAAGATGAGACCTGAGCGTGCGCTTCCCTGGGCAAACCAGACGAGATCGGGGTCGTGAGCCCCGGTGTGGAGAAAGAAGAGAACGAGTGCTGCGCCAAGGATCACACCAAGAGATGTCGGCCCCCATTCCGGAGGCTGCGGGATCTCGGCCTCGGCGCGGGCTGCCACATTTTCACGATCCCAGGCGTCGAGCAGGCGGCGTCCCTTCGCGACGTCCCCGGGGTTCGCGGTGACCGCGACGCCGCCCTCCGCGGCGGCCAGTCCGGCCTCAATCCCTTCGGCCACGAGGACGAGCACCCACTCTTCGGCGGTCCTGCGGTCGGGAGCGATGCGCACGATCTCCATCGGGCCACAGCTTGCCGCGTCGGTTACCGTGTGCGCGAATCCGCAGGAACCATAGGGACAGCGAGTTGCCATTGCCTCCTAGTCTCTGGCTGTACCTCGCGAGCCGCTTCTGCGCGGCCAGCGCGATAACGATGCTCCGGGCAGCGGTGCTCTGGCATGTATTTTCCCTCTCGCACTCCCCCTTCCAGATGGGTCTTGTCGGCCTCGTGCAGTTCACCCCGGCGCTTCTCCTCACCATGCCCGGCGGCGCGGTGGCCGACACCTTCGATCGCCGCCGGGTGCTCATGCTCGCGCAGCTCCCGCCAATCGCGGCAGGAACGCTTCTCTACCTCGCCACGGACCGGGGCTTTGTAAGCGTTCCGCTGATTTTCGGGGCTGTGTTCCTGATCGCCGCCGCAGGAGCCTTCGATAGCCCCGCGCGCGCAGCCTTCCTGCCTGGCCTGGTGGGCAAGGAGGCCTTCCCCCGTGCGGTCGTCTTCGCCTCCACCACGATGGCCCTGGCCTTCGTCACGGGTCCCGCGCTGCAGGGGCTCCTCATCGCGCAGACGGGGGTCCGCACGGTCTACGCGCTCTATGGCGGGCTCATCGCCCTCGCCTTCATGTTCCTGTTGTTCTTGCACCCCGTGCAGCCTGCGGCAGCGGGTGGCGCCATGAGCGTGCGGGCGATCCGCGAGGCCGTCGGTTTCGTGCGCCGCAGCCCGGTCGTCCTTGGCTGCATGACGCTCGACATGTTCGCGGTGATCTTCGGAGGAGCCTCCACACTGCTGCCGATTTATGCGTACGACATCCTTGGCAGAGGTGCGCAGGGATATGGCGTCCTCGCAGCCTCCCTCGAGATGGGGTCGCTGCTCATGGGGCTGTTCATGCTTACCCGCCCGCCCGTCCGGCGCGCAGGGCGCGCGCTGCTCCTGGCGGTCGGAGTGTACGGCGTGGCAACGATCGCTTTTGGGCTCTCGCGCGCGTTCCCGCTCTCGGTAGCCACCTACATGGTCGCCGGCATGGCGGACCAGCTGAGCGTCATCATGCGTTCGACCGCGATCCAGCTCTCGACCCCCGATGAGATCCGGGGTCGCGTCTCCGCCGTGAACATGCTCTTCATCCAAGCCTCAAACCAGCTGGGCGGAGCCGAGTCCGGCTTCGTGGCAGCGCTGACCAACGCCACCTTCTCCGTGGTGAGCGGCGGAGTCGGCTGTCTCGTCGTCCTGGCGGTTGTGGCCGCGCGCATCCCGGAGCTGCGCGCCTATCAGACCCCCTCCCGGGTCTAGCGCACCTCCGGTTTTTCCCGGATCGAGTTTTGGAACCGGCAAACCGATGACGCAAGCGGGACGGGAGTTGCGATTTCCCATCAATCCAGGTGAGCGTTGGCAAACGAGCGGAAGCATGGACTGCGAGTCCTCCTCGTGGGATTCAAGGATCGCGCCGCCGAGCGAGCGGTCGAAGAGTTGCGTGTACGCGGGGTGTTGGTGAGCCTCGCCTCCGACGCGGCGGAGGCCATCGTGGCGGTGCACTCGGGCACTGTCGACGTGGTGTGTCTGCAAGTCCCTCTCGCGAACATCGATCCGGTGAGTCTCTGTGCGGCGCTGAAGGAGGGCCCGGCCCCGCCGGGTGTCTTTCTGGTGGATGCCGGAGGACAAGCCGCCCGAATCCTGGAGAGCTTGCCCGAGGAGCTCCGCCCCGACGCGCTGCTCGAACCGCCCCTTGATGCCGCCCGGCTTCTCGTGGCGATCGACGGGCTGCTTGGAGGCTCGGCACCTTTTGGGGACGAGGGTCGCCCGGGGCCCTCCCTCGCGGAGCTCTTGGTCGAGCTGAAAGAGCGCCGCGAGACGGGGGTGATCGAGGTCCGCGCCGACGGCATCCGCACCGACATCTACCTGCACTGCGGCGACCCCGTGCTCGCAGAGGGGGGCACGATCCGCGAGACCCTGGGTCGCCTCCTCTTGCGCCACGGCGCCCTGCGCGAGGAGGACTACGTCCGCGTGATCCAGCGCATGACCGACAGCCTGGTCGAGCACGAGCCTCTCCGGATGGGGGAGGCCTTGGTGGAGCTTGGACTCCTCACCCCCGTTGAAGTGTATGAGGCGCTCGTGACGCAGGTGCAAGAAAAGGTGGTTGCCTGTTTCCACTTCGAACACGTCGATCTCTCGTTCCGCCCACGCGTCGTGCTCCCCGAGCACGCGGAAGCGTTCCGCTGCGCTCCTGCCGAGACCGTGATGCTGCGGGGCGTGAAGACACACTTTGATGCGCGACGCATCTCGGTGTTGCTCGCGCCGCATGAGACCCGGCATCCCGCGGTGCGCGGAGAGCTGACGGCGCTCGTGGAGCGCTTTCAGCTCGACCCGGCAGAGCAGCGCTTTTTGCGGGGCCTTACCGGCGAACGCACGCTTGCTGTCGTGCGGCAGGACGGCACATTGGACGCGCTGCATGCCGGCCAGCTGCTGGCCGCGCTGATGATTGCCCGCGCCTTGGAATTCCATGATTGGCCGATCAAAAAGGCGCCCCACGCGAGCCCGCCGCCGGCGGCGCGCGCCGTCCAAAAGTCAGATCCGATCCGATCCCCCGCGCCGCAGTCCACACAAAAGGGCGTGCGGCCGGAGGAGGCGCTGCGCAGGCTGCGCTCCCTGGCCGTTCGGAGGGCGTCCGACGCTACCCGCAGCCGCAAAGAGGCCGAACTCGGGGCGGAGCAGTTCTTCCAGCGCGGGAAGCAGCTTCTGCGGCAAGGTGTCACGGCCGGCGCCGCGAAGGAGTTCGAGCGTGCGCTTACGCTTCGCTCCGGCGAGCTCGAGTACCAGCTGTACGCGGCGTGGACTGCCTCCCTCGCCCTGGGCGACGCCGCCGCGCGTTCGAGCGCGCGCGGGCGGGCCCGAGAGGTCGCCCTCCAGCTCGTTCGGCAGGCCAAGAACCACGCAAAGGCCCACGCTATCCTGGGTCAGATGATGCTCGAAGACGGGGACGCTGCGGCCGCAGAGAAACACTTCCGGACCGCAATCGCGACAGATCCCAAGGAGATCGACGCCGAGCGGGGGCTTCGACTTGCCCTAAAGCGGCGCGAGAAAGCCTAAGGGCAAGCGGTTCCATGGTGGTGCGTGCCAACCCGGGAGATCCGCGCTGTGCGAGGAGACTCGGGCGCCGCGAGGGCTCCCCGAGCTGCGCCTAAGACTCGGCTCCGATGCGGGTGTCTTCGGCTGCTCGGTACGCGGCGGTCCCGGCCGGCGCCCAGCCCGCGCGCGCCTTCACTCCGACCGTTGCCCAGACCAGGAGGGTACCGACCGAAGCCCCAAGAAAGCTCGCCATGACGACGCAGTAGGGAAAGTGCGCGGCCACGTACACGCGAGAGATTGCGTGAAGGGTCGCCCAGGCGAGGAGCAGGATCTTCAGGCTCGCTCGTCTCACGGCCCAGATGAAAGGCGTAAGGAGCGCAAACAGCGCGGCGGCGTGTCCCGACACGTAGGAGTTTCCGTGCCGGACATATTCGTCGGGAACGGCGAGCAAGGCGGAGTTCCAAAGCGCGTTCTCGTGCGCGAAAGGACGTGGCCGGAATGGGGTGTGCCATACCAGGAGCTCGATGCAGGCTTCGACGATGAGGATCGAAAGCAGGCTCAGCCAAAACGCGCGGCGAAGCCGCGTCAGGGTTTCGGGCGGCAAACGGCGATAGCTTCTTCCGGCCCAAAACAGTCCCGCAATCGCCAGGAGCGATGTGGCAAGCGGCGCCGTCCATTCCGTATAGGTCGGCAAGAACGAGATCGAGAGCCACAGGGCGATCCCGCAGCCAACGACGGGGAACGCGATTTCGAGCGCCCTCGCGCGCACGAAGCCCCGCTCGACGGCTTCTGCGCCCAGGCCCCAGAGGGAGAGGAGCACGGCAACGTAGGGAACCGAGAAATCGGTGACGAGGATCATGAGCGCATTCAGCCCAGGCAGCGTGGAGCAGTGGTTCACGGCGAGAAGGAGAGGGCGGTCGAGCTCGTCGCGAAAATGGAACGAGCCTGCCCAGACGATCGCGTAGATCACGAGGGTCCCGAACGCGACTTTGAGAGCCGGCTTCAAGGGCGCGAACAGTACAAATTCAACATGAAGAAGCGAGGAGGACCCGGATCGGGCACTCCTCCGCCTGGCACCCGCCTCATTACTCTCGCTTCACGAGGGTGGAGAAGAAGAGACGCTGGGAGCCCAGGGGAGCGGAGCCCTCGCCCTCGACCGAGGCTCTTTCCAAGAGGTCGGGGCCCAGCACAAGCGGTGCGGTCCCGCTCGAAACGACGAGCGTACGCTGCGCGAGCGGCGCAGCAGGGCCGCCGAGCTGCCCAAGATCGTCCAGCTCCGTGAACCTGCGCCGCAGGGCCAGGGAGAGCACACTCACGTCGCGCTCCCGAAGCCCCACGCCATACACGCGGTCGGCTCGGTCCGCGGCCTGGGCGAGTGCGCTGCGAGCCGCTTCGATCGAGCTACGCGCAGCGTCGCGTTCCATGAGCCACGGTGCCGCGCCCACCGCCGCGAGGGCGATTGCCCCGAAAAGGACTGGGCTTGCAAAGGCGGGCCAACGCCTAAAGGCCACTCGCATCAGCACGCCGAAGAGCATTGCGGGCAGCAGTAAGAGCAGCGCCTCGGGGTGGCCCTGTCTCGGGAGGAGAATGCTCCCTGCTGCACTCGCCCCGGCCAGCGCGCCGAGCGTGGTGAGGAGGACAAAGCGGGGGAGACCCTCGAGGCGGCGAGCTCGCGCCGCGTCAGTGAGCACCGATCCAGCCAAGAGCGTCCAGGCGGGGAGCGCGGGCAGGAGGTAGAGCTCTCGCTTCGCGGCCGAAGCGCTGAGGACGAGAAGGCTCCCCGCGGCCCAACCGAGCGCAGCGCGCAGCACGGTCGCGCGCCCACGCTCAGTCCCGGCGTCGCGGGCACTGTGCCAGGCAGTCCTGAGACCGCCCAGGGCAAGGAGCGTCCAAGGCGCGAGGACGACCGGGAGAACCTTCACGTAGAACCAAAGGGGTGCCTTGTGGCCAAGCTCCGCCCGCGTGAAACGCCCCCACGAGTTGCGGAGCAGCGCCTCCGAGACGAGATCCCAGCCACCGCGCGCAAAGAGTGCGAGCGCCCAGGCGCCGAGGGGAGAGAGGGAAACGAGATACGCCGCTATGAGCCCAGGGAGTCGCGCGAGTCCCGCCCTCCCGCCAAAAATCAGGAGCCCGAGGATGGCGGAGCCGTGATACGCGAGAGCCACCGGACCCTTGGTGGCGACAGCGAGGGCGAGCGATCCGCAGGTGGCGACCCACCAGCCCGCCCGCGCCGCGGGGCGCTCGGCCAGCCACCACTCGACGGTGGCCACGACCGCGCCGCTCGTCCACGCGAGTAGCTCGGGGTCAACGACAAGTCGCAGACTGGTCCGAAAGAACTCGACCGTGGTTGCCAGAAGGAGCGCACAGGTCATGCCGGCCGCCGCACCACCGAGTCGTCGGCCCAGTGCGAAGAGAGCGACGAGCGTCGCGAACGTGGCGACGAGTTGGGGAAGACGCAGAACGCCGACCGCTTCAGATCCGGTGAGGCGGCAGGCGAGAGCCGACGCGACATAGGGGAGCGGCGGCTTTTCGACAAAGGGATTCCCGTTGAGTGTGGGAACCGCCCAGGTGCCCGACTGCACCATCTCGAGCGCGATCGCGGCCTCCCGCGGCTCGTCGGGGAGTAGCGGGGGTTGCCCCATCGCAAAGGCGATCCAGCTCGTCTCGAAAATCACCAGTACAAAGAGAAGGGGAAGCCACGGCGCGACGCCGAGGGACGCTGCGTGCCGCTCGCGGGTGTCAGCCGACACAGGCGTCGAGCGTGCCACAGACGCCTTCGTCTTGCGCCCCTGACTGCTTGCCCCCCGTGAAGCAGGGGAGCTCCGCGCGGAGCCTCCGGATCTTGTCGCTCGTTGCGAGAAGACGCGGCCGGTCGGGCCTTCGGAATGCCCGGTCCTGTCCACAGAATCGAGGGAGGGGTGACCTCGGGGTGGTTAGCGCTGGTTCTTTGCTCGCCGGTCGGCTTCAGCGAGGGCCTCTTCGAGCGTCGCAAAAGTCGCGACCGGGAAGCCTGCGGTGTTGTCTCCGCCTGCGGGCATGACGAGGTACTCGACTGTGCGTCCGGAGTCAGTGCTCACAAATTTCGGCGCCGTATCCTCGACCACGTAAAACTCGCGCTCGGGATGGAGCCAGGTGTCGCCTTCGTGCTCCCACCCCTTCTTTTTGCGGTCCATGGTTGCCTTCTTTCTTCTTTCTGATCTGGCATCTCCCCACGGCTAGGTCACGATGCCACTCGCTCCAGGGCGCTCGCGCCCCTGAAGGAGCCTCTCCCATAGATGTCGTTCGGGTGAATGAACCCCGAACTAAAGGGGAGGTTCCGGTCACCTTCCGCTGCCGCATCGACACGGCGCCGGACGTTTGCCCTTCTTGCGGCAACACTCAGCAAGTATGCAGCTCTCGCGCTATAGAAGCCTCCGAACGCCGTTTCTCCTGTCATTTCCAACCGCACTTTGCCTGAGAAAGGGCCCGGCACCTTGGCTTTCGCACCCATCCAAAGGGCAGCCTCTCGGGCGCGAACCGGACGATCGGGCGGAGGGACTGGCTCCTGCGCACAGGGCTTGGCTGAAAAGGAAAAGCCCTCCAGCGCGCGAGGAGCTGGAGGGCTTTTCTTGGGCTTGGAATGCGGGCTTAGGACACAAGCCTCCTGCGCAGGCCGCGCGCGGCCGCAAGGCCCGCGACCAGCGCGAGGGGCTCGATTCCGAGCAGGCCGCAGCTCGCATTCGGGATCACCGTGAGCGTCACGTTCTCCTGGGACTGGCAGCCCTCCGGATTCACCACAACCACCGGAAGCGCCTGGTTCAACGGCAACCCGCTGGGTAACTGAGCGAGTAGTCCCGCCCCGTTATTCTGGACGCTCGGTGATTCGACCCCACCGATCCAGACCTGGCGGTTCGGGCCGAACCCAGTGCCGCTAATCCCGAGCGTTTGATTGGCATAGGAGGTGTTGTCCGAGGTGCCGGTAATGCTCGTTACCCCGGCAATTCCAATGCATTGGGCCTGACACACGTCGCCGACCCCGTTGGCGTCGGTGTCCAGCTGATTCGGGTTGTACTTCGACGGGCAGTTGTCGCACACGTCACCCACCCCGTCCGAATCCGCGTCGGCCTGGTTTGCGTTCGCAGTGCCCGGGCAGTTGTCTTTGCCGTTCAAAACTCCGTCCAGGTCCCGGTCGATGCCGATGCGTACGCCCGAGCCCGGGGGAACGGCGGTGTAGGTGAGCTCCTGGCCCGCGGTCTGGGCGAGGGCGCGGAGCGTCGCATCGCTCACGTTCGCGCTGCCATCATCGGGCTGGAAGGTCCCTGCCGCCACTCGGACCCAGCCCTTCGGCACGCCGCCAATCTTCCCCTTCACCACGAGGTCGCACTCGGTCGTGTTCCCCCCCGCGGCGTTTCCGCTCGCGAACTTCGAAACGAAGGCGGTCGAGGCCCGCGCGACCATGAGGTCGATGCGCGCGCAGGTCGGGTCGGTGGACGATCCCGGTGTGCAGTTCGCGAAGTTCGCTGTGCTCGTGAGGGTCACCTGCTGGCCCACGATCGGAGCAAAGTCGGAGTCAAAGGCGAGAACGAACTGCTCCACCTGACGGCGGAGCGGATCCCCGGTGGGGGAGGCGCCCCCGAAACCAGAGCCATTGAAGACCGTCGCCTCCAGGAAGCGGAAGAGCGTATCGGTGCTGCCGTCGTGCAGGAAGCCAAAGCCGCGGATCTGGGGACCCTGGAACGCCTGCTTCAGCGGGTTATCGAAGGGCACGTCGGCCGTGCCGAACATCCCAATTTTCTGATAGGCGTTGCGCAGGTGCGGGATCTTTACGACCTGGGTCTCGTTCTCAAAGCTCCACTTTCCACCGGTACCGAAGTGACCCGAGGCCGGGGTCAGGTCGTGACAACCCTCGCAGGCGAAGCCGGCCGGAGACCCGTTCACCGTGGCACTCACCCCATCCGCGAGAGGTGACGTACTTTCGAAGAGGTTCAAGCCTGCCGTTTGGTCCGAGGTGCGCGAGTTGTTGAGTGCGCGGATCGGGTTCGGGGGAAGGGCAATCTGCAGCGCGAAGTCAGTGAACTCCTGCATCTGGCTTCCCGAGAGCTGGGTACTGTTCCCAACGAGTCCAGTGAATGCCACGTTAAAGTTGTTGAAGGCAAGGTTTGCGCAGCTGTCATCCGTGCTCGGGCAAGTGACTCCGGTCGTGTCAGGGGCGGCGCGGTCTCCTCGCCAGTGCATGGCGCCGCTGTTGTCCATGCCACGAAGGGTCTGGGTTGTCATCGGGCCCTTCATCGGATGGAAGTCCGTCACCGTCCCCGATCCGTTCAGCTTGGGAGCTGTGGTGGTGTCGCTGCCGATAATGGGCAGCGTGACGAGCCCCGAGACGTTCGCGAGGTTGATGGTCTGGTCTATCACGGTGCTCGACTGGGTCGAGACCGGGTTCGACGTGACGGGGTTGTCCGGGTTTCCGAGATCCCAGGCCAAGTCGTCCATGTTGCCGAAGATGTGGCAGCTCGCGCAGGAGGCTTCGCCGTTGCTCGAGAAGTCGAGGGCGTCGTAGAGGAAGGGCCGCCCCGTGACCACGCTTACCGGCTCGGAGCAATAACCTTGGCTTGGGCACGCCGCAGACGACTTCCAGGGGAGAACGAAAGGCCCAAGCGCGACATGGAGAACCTCGGAGCCCGTGGGGGAGCCGGAGACCGTGGTCAGGTTCACAACCGAGATCGAGTTGTCAAAGCGTGTGAGGACGTAGAGCCGGTTGCGCGCGCTGTCCATCACGAGGCCACTCGGTCCGCCTCCCGTGACCGGGATGTAGAAGGCGCTGGTGGCCGAGGACTGGAAGGAGTTGGCCTCGAGCTCGGCGGTGGTGAAGACACCAATCTTGCTCGAGCCGAAGGCAGCGACGTAGAGCGTCGTGCCATCGGGGGAGATCGCAATCCCGGTCGGGATGGCGAGGCTCTCCTGCGCCACGCCCGAGGGCGCCGGCAGGACGTGGTAGTTGATCTGGTTATTCAGGTGAACCATCGTCGAGGTCGTGCCGGAGAGCACGCTGATGTTGGACTCGGCGAGGTGTCCCTGGACGGTGCAGGGGGTCGGCACCCCGGGCGGGCAGCCGAAGACACCGGGGCCCTCACGGCGCGTCAGGTTGTGGGCATCGGTGTTGGAGACATAGATCTTCCCGTAATGGGGGTTGCTAGGGTCAGTCACGGGATTCACGGCCATGTTGTAAAGCGTCGTGCCGACGCCGGTATAGACAGTGCCTTGCGCCAAGGTGTTGGCGTTGATGGTGAAGACATCGTCGTCCGGGAGGCTAAAGAGCACGTCCTGGCTCCAGTCCCGCCCGATCTCGTCCAGCCACTTCCCGCTTGCGGGGTTGAACTTCACGATGGTGCCGACCTCAGGCGCCTGATTGCCCGCGGAGTTGGTGCTCGGCCCAGGGTTACCGCCCGGGCTCACGAAGCCTTGGCTGCTGGTGCAGGATTTTCCGGAGCCGACCTGGAAGCCTGTGCAGACCAGGCCCTCGGAAATGGTCGTGGTCTGATTGCCGGAGTGGAAGATCGCGGCATAGACGGTATTGCCGTCGGTGCTGACCGTGAGGGCGCGCGGCGTATCTCCGAAGAGGGTCACGATCTGGAGCGGGATCCCGCCGATCGTCGTGCCGAGGTTCGTGGCATCGAAGACCCAGACGTCCGCGCGGCCGATGCCCGGGGTCGTGAGCTGGGGATCGCCCGCCCCCGGGACGGAGGCCAGTGACGGATCGGTGCGCTGCTGGCCGCGATGGGCTGTGGTGATGAAGGCCCGGGTCCCGCCCGTACCGGCGAAGACGATGTCACTCGGCTCATCGCCCACGAGGAGGGTGCGCGTCACGCGCGGCGGGATCGCACTCACATCGACGATGCTCACGCTATCGGAGAGGTGGTTCACGACCCACACTTCCGTGTTGCTGCGGGCGGCCACGGCGACCGGCTCAAGACCCACGGGCACGGAGGAGACCTTGGCCACGCCGCCTGCGCCCACATTCAAGATCTCAAGTGTGTTGCCGGGTGTGTTGACCGCGAAAAGCCGCGTGCCGTCCGGGGAGAGCGCGAGCGGTCGCACCTGGCCCGACTCGAACAGCATGAACTGGGAGCTGAAGTCGTTCGGCAGGCCGAAGGCCGGCGTCACAAGAACGGCCGCTGCGGCAACCGCGAGAATCGCAAACAAGCGTAGGCGCATGGATACACTCCTGCAGGAATGGGTCTTTAATGGGGCACTGAACGGCCGGTAAATAATGCCAGCTCGCTATGCCCGGGGCAAGACAAAAATCCGTATCCGCACGGGCACCTAGCGCGGGTGCGGAGGGATGGTGAGTGCTCGTACCCCACGGGGTCGGCGCCGCGGGAAGTCTACGCCGCCCCCCCTCCGAACGCAGTCAAGGTGGCCAGGGTAAACCCGACCTTCGCGCGCCTCGACAGCGACCCGTGCGCCGCGGAGGCCGAGTGCCGGCAAGAGCCACTCACGGCTCGGGCGCGCTAGAAGCGATCGGGGCGGATCTCGGCGTCGTTCCCGCCATCGATGTAGTAGACGCCACCATGGATCCAAGACGCCTTGGGGCCGAGCAAGAAGGCGGCAAGCTCCGCAATCTCCTCGGGCTCGCCCATGCGCCCGAGGGGGACGGAAAGTTTGCGGATGGCAGCGCCAGTCACGGGGTCCGCGAGATCACCCTCGAGGAGCGGAGTGCGGACAGGCCCGGGTGCGATGGCGTTGAGCCGCACGCCCGCTCGGCCCCAAGCGGGCGCCCGCCGCCGCACCGCGCGTCCAAGGGCATGCTTCGATCCCATGTACGCGATGATCGAGCTCTGGGCAGCATCCACGACCCGAGCGGCCTCCGCTTCATCGTGGGCGAGCAGCGCAAGGACGTAGGGGTGCTGGTCGAGGGGGGCCATTTGCGCGGAGTTTGAGCACATCGCAATCGCCGCGGGTGTGGCTCCGCGTTGAAGGGCGGGAAGGAGACCGTCAAGAAGATCGACGGCACCAAAGTAGTTCACTGCAGCGACGCGGGACGGCGGCTGGCTGTGGGCACCAATCCCCGCACACACGACCAGCTGGTCGAGGCGCCCTCCACAGCACTCAAGCACCTCCGAAAGCGCGCGCACACGTCCTTCGTGGCCTGCGAGGTCGGCCTCTACCTCGGCATGGCGCAGGTCCACTCCGATCACACGCGTGCCTTCCGCCTCAAGGCGTCTGCGGATCGCGGCGCCAATTCCCGAAGCGCTACCCGTCACCACGCATACGTTCATTTGTGTCAGCTACTCCAGCGCCTGCGGGCTGCGCCGCGGGTCTTGGGCACAAGCCGCGGCCTCTAGGAGGGCCAAGGGACGCTCGCCCGAAGGAGCCGCGTAGGCGCGCTGGAGCGTTTCGCCGAGGGAGGGCCGGTAGTGTCGGCAGCCGAGGGCGGCTTGATTGACCAGCACAGAGGCGCCCGCCACGAGAATGCACATGCGAAGCGTCATTTGAACGATCATGCCGTGCACTGGAGCCCGCCTGCCAGAGGGCCTCTTGCAGGAGCGCCGCTTGCGGCTTGGGCGTGGTCGGGGCGAAGCCCGCGCGGAAGGAGCACCCGCGCATCCCCATGCGGCGGTGGCACCGGGGGCTGCCACATTAGGCGGCATTTGAGGGTCTCCGCGCCTCCCCCGTGCCTTCTCGAAGCGCCGCGAAGGCCGAATCGATGGCATGAATCCTGCTCTTCTCTCGTGGAGCCTCACCTTTTCCGAAGAGGTGTTCGCGCAAGAGGGGTCATGTTCAGGGAAGCCGTCGCGATTACTCTAGGGCTCGCTGGCCTCGCCCTGATCGCTTATGTGGGCGTCGAGGCTGCGGGTATTCGATCCGCGCCGCCCTCGCACATCGCTCGCGATAGCCGGGGCGACGCCGGGCTCGTCTGCACCGACTACTGCCCCATCGGAGCCCGCACGGCGATTCCCGGCGGTCTCTAGCTCCCGGGTTAGGCTTCGCAGAAAACTCAGGTCCGGCGGTACGCTTTCACGATGGTGGAAGACTCCGCCGAACGCTCGGGGCTCGCATACCTGCGCCGTGGGTGGGCCGTCGTCCCCATCGAAGGGCGCGGGAAGCGGCCGCTTGTGCGCTGGGAGGAGTTTCAGCGCCGCCTCCCTCTGCCGGGCGAGGTCACTGCCTGGTTTCGCCGCTGGCCGAACGCGAATATCGGGATCGTCACGGGCAAGATCTCGGGCCTTGCGGTGGTCGACATCGATCCTCGCCACGGCGGTAGCGAAGCGCTCGCCGCGCTCGAAGACGAATGCGCTCCGCTGCCCTCAACGGTGGAAGTTCGGACCGGCGGCGGCGGTCGCCACCTCTATTTCGCATCCTCCGGCGAGTCGCTCCGCAGCCGCGTCGCTCTCACCCCTGGCGTCGACCTGCGTGCCGAGGGTGGCCTCGTCGTCGCTCCGCCTTCGATCCATGCATCGGGCGGTCTTTACCGCTGGGACCCCGTCCACCATCCCGATGGCACCCCGATCGCAGCGCTTCCGAGTTGGCTCGCCCTCCTGGTGCGGAGTCCGAGCGGCGGTCACCCGGTGGCCTGGTGGCGCCAGCGCGTACGAGAGCCGGTACCCGAGGGAGCTCGAAACGCAAGCTTGGCCTCGCTCACCGGTCATCTCCTCTGGCACGGGATTGATTCCGAGGTCGCCCTCGAACTCCTCTTGTGCTGGAACCGCGTGCGCTGTGAGCCTCCGCTTTCGGAGGAGGAGGTCGTACGCACGATCGACAGCATCACGCGCACCCACTCGCGCCGGCGTGAGGAGAAGGAGGAGGGCTGAGCTCCGCGCGGTCTCACTGGCTCTCGTGCGTGAGAGCCCGCGCGGCGGCTACGCCGGCGTGATGCGCAGAGGAAGCGAAGTCACGCCGCGAAAAACTGGGCTTGGGTGGAGAGGAAGGGGTGAGTCGTCCACCCGCTCAAAAGAGCGCGTGTGTTGAAGCAGGCTCTCCAAGGCGACTTGCGCTTCCAGCCGCGCCAGGTTTGCGCCGAGGCAGTAGTGGACGCCAAAGCCAAAGGCTAGGTGCGGCGTTCGGTCCCGTCCGATGTCGAATACGTGCGGCCGCTCAAAGAGCGCCTCGTCGCGATTGGCGGAGCCCAGCCAGCAGAGCACGACGTCGTCGCGCTCGACCTTGTGACCGCGCAGCTCGGTGGTGCGCGTGGCACGGCGGGGATCGAACTGGACCGGAGAAGAGAAGCGCAGGACCTCCTCGATCGCCGAGGGCAGGAGGGAGGGTTCGGCGCGCAGGCGAGCGAGCTCGGCCGGATGGGCTAGGAGCTCGAGCACAGCGTTACCGATCAGGGTGGTCGTCGTCTCGTTGCCAGCCACGAGGATCAGGACCAGCATCGACAGCATCTCTTCTTGCGTGAGCTGCGAGCCCTCGTACTCGGCCTGGACGAGCCCGGTCAAGAGATCGTCTCGGGGCATTTTCTTACGCTCTTCCGCGAGCGGGACAAAGTAA
>Ga0116216_10000904_pt1 | contig 21530 bp, 15 predicted proteins | sample Sb_taG_11_FD_89696 | JGI IMG/M metagenome (GOLD analysis project Ga0116216, IMG submission 89696) | Peat soil microbial communities from Weissenstadt, Germany - Sb_50d_3_AS metaG | ecosystem: Environmental > Terrestrial > Soil > Wetlands > Peat | place: Germany: Weissenstadt | collected 2010-09-21
GGCGTGGCTTGATAAGAGCGTGCCCTTTCGAGTGGCTCTTCATTGGTTCGTCCGCTGTTTCGCAACCGAACTTCGCCAACAAAAGGACTTGACACCAATAGGAGCTTCGCTCAGGACCGCCCAGTACCGCTGGTGACCGCTCAGGACCGTTCAGGCCGCTCTGCGGGGTCATTCGGGTGCTCGGTGCGTGACAGCCGCGCGGCATTCTGTGGACGTGGAGATGCATCCGCTGCAGATGGCCGCCCTCGCCGCTCGGCTGCGGGCCGGCGAGTTCGAGGCCTTCATGCGCCAAGGCGAGCAGTGCGCCTGGTGCCGTCGTCCCATCCGCCTCCGAGGACGCCAGGTGGCCCTCGACGGTAACGGTCGGCGGCAGACGGTGTTCTCGAGCGCCTTCCAGCCCGACGGGGTGGTCCTGAAGGGCTGTGGCAACCGCCGGGAGACCCGTTGTCCGAGCTGTGCCCGCCTCTACCGCTCCGACGCCCGCCATCTGGTGAAGGCCGGGCTCGAAGGGGGGAAGGGCGTCGACCCCTCGGTGGCCCGGCACCCGGCCGTGCTCCTGACGCTCACCGCGCCGTCCTTCGGGGCAGTGCACCGGACGAGACAGGGCAAGGCGCCGTGTCACCCGGGGGACCCGAAGGCCCGCTGTCCCCACGGACGACCGACGGCCTGTTTCCTCCATCACACCGACGACGAGGCGTCGGTCGGGACGCCGACCTGTCCTCGGTGTTACGACTACGAGGGCCAGGTCCTCCACAACGCCACGACGCCCGAGCTCTGGCGGAGGACCTCGATCTACATCCCCCGCTACCTGGCCAAGGTGCTGGGCGTCACCTTGGGCGAGCTCGAGGAGCGGTTACGGATCTCCTTTGCCCGGGTGGCCGAGTTCCAGCGCCGGGGTGCGATCCACCTCCACGTGGTCGTCCGTCTCGACACCGCTGACGGCGGCGACCCCGGTCCATTGGCCGGAGAGCTGGCCGCCGCCTGTCTGGCCGCGGCACGGGCGGTGCGGGTCGCCCATGTGCGGGGCGAGACCTCCTGGGGCGACCAGGTCGACGTCGAGGTGCTCGATGACCGGGAGGGCTCCCGGGCTGGTCGGCTGGCCTCCTATGTGGCCAAGTACGCCGTCAAGTCGTCCACGGCCGACGGCGCCCTCGACCAGCGGATCAGGAACGCAGAGGACCTGGCGGCCCGGCGGCTCAGTTCCCACGAGCGCCGACAGGTGGCGACGGCCTGGCGCCTCGGGGCGGGCCGGGATCGTGCGCATCTCCGGCGCTACGCCCACTGCTTCGGCTACGGGGGTCACTTCCTCACCAAGTCGCGGCGCTACTCGACGACCTTAGGGGCGCTTCGGCGGGCCCGGGCCGAGTGGCGGGCCACCAGGCGGCCGAGATGTGGGGCCGACGTCGGCGCGGTTTCCTACGAGTCGCGCTGGCGGGCGGTCGGGGTCGGATGGAAGAACCGAGGGGAGGCAATCCATGCCGAAGAGCAGCGGGAGCACTACTTCGAGAACAAGCAACTGGCCATCGAGGCCCTCGCCGAGGAGCGCCAGCAGCTTGGCTGACGAGCAGTCCGGAGGGCCCGGGGTGAGAGAGGGCCGACACAATCGGGACCGCCTCGCCTTGAGCGTCGAGGAGGCCGCTGGCCTCCTCGGGATCTCGACCTGGCTGGCCTACGAGCTCGTCCACCAGGGCGAGCTGCCCTCGCTCCGCCTCGGTCGACGCATCGTCGTGCCTCGTGCTGCCCTTGAACGGATGGTCGGTGTCGAAGCGGACTCGACACGCGATCATGGGGCCTTGGACTGACAGGCACAGGGGATTGGGAAGACACGGGTCAGTGAACGATCGACACTCGACAGCTGCGCCACGAAGGAACCCGCACACCGGCACCTGGTGGTTCGTGGTCGATCTCGGGCGGGACTCCCACGGGAAGCGGAAGCAAGCGAAGCGACGTGGATTCGCGACGAAGAAAGCAGCCCAGGAGGAGCTCGACAGAATTCGGCGCTCTGTGACGACTTCGAGCTACGTGGCGCCGGCCCGCATGTCGTTCCGCGAGTATCTCGACCGATGGCTTGAAGGCCTCAGTACGACCCTTCGCCCCTCAACGATCGACGGCTACCGACGCTGCCTGCTTTACGTCCCGGCCGCCCTGGGTGCCAAGCGCGTTGACAAGGTCATCGCCTCGGACCTGGACCGTTTGTATTCGGACCTCTTGGTTTCGGGACTTCGTCAGCGCGAGGGTGGTCTGAGCCCGCGGTCGGTTCGCTATGTCCACGTGGTCCTGCAGAAAGCGCTCGGCGACGCCGTTCGGAAGGGCGAGCTAGCGCGCAATGTTGCGCAGTCGGCCGACGCTCCTCGCCCCAAGGACACGAAGCCTCTTGAAATGGCCTGGTGGACTCCCGAGCAGCTCAGGTCGTTCCTCGACTTCACGGGAAATGAGCCACTCGGCCCACTGTTCCGACTAGCCGCGATGACAGGTATGAGGAGGGGCGAAGTCTGCGGTACTCGGTGGGGGGACGTCGACCTCGATCGGGCGACCCTTGAAGTCCGCCAGCAGCTCCTGGCGCTTCGGGGTGAACTCATCTTCTCCGAGCGGACGAAGACGGACCGCGGCCGCCGGAAGATTGACCTCGATCCTGCGACTGTTGCCGTTCTCAGGGCCCAACGGGCCCGACAGGCTGAGGAGCGGCTCCTCATGGGATCGGGTTACGAGGACCACGACCTCGTCTTTGCACGGCCCGATGGCAGCCCGCTCGACCCCGAGAGCGTCGCGAAGGTCTTCGACCGCCGAGTGGTCCGATCAGGTCTCCCGCGCATTCGCTTCCATGACCTCCGACACACCCACGTCGCCCACCTCATTGCGGCTGGCGAGCAGCATCTGCTCATCGCCAAGCGGCTTGGTCACGCATCCTCATCGTTCACGATGGATCGCTACGGCCATCTGTTCGAGTCGGCCGGCGCGCAGGCCGCCTCGGCGGTGGCGGCGATGGTGGACGGGGTCGGCCGGTCGCGCTAGCCCGGGGTTCCAAGACGTGATCGGTGACCATTTGCCGACGCTCGCGAGCTCGCCATTGGGCCCCATGACGCGGTGCCGGAGCGTCAGGAGAGCGAAGGATCCCGCAGATGCGTCCCGCAAGCCTGAGAGCCGCTTCGACGGGCCTGCTCGATTCCACGTCGGCTGTCGTTCAGCGGTGGTCACGGTCTGGCAGCACCGTGAAGGACGTTTGTGACCAAACTGTGACCATGGAGGCCAATTTGGAGGGTGGAGAAGTCCCTAAGCTGGGAATCGGTGGTGCCCGGAGCGGGACTCGAACCCGCACGCCCTTGCGGGCAGAGGCTTTTGAGGCCTCCGCGTCTACCGATTCCGCCATCCGGGCCGGTCGTCCGATGCTATCGGGGGCCTGTCCGCCTCCAAGGACAGCCGGCCGTTCATGAGGCTCCAGGGAGTGGAGCTCAGCATCGTCGAGCTCTTCCTACGGGAGACGGTCACGACGTCGGCGCTCACCCACGACCGTCGCCCGGTGCTCTACGTGAGGATCGTGACCGATGGCGGGGAGGGGTGGGGTGAGTGCGGAGCCCTCGAGACCGGTGACGGGGTGGACGCCCCCCTGGCGGAGGTCTGGCAGACCCTCGTCGAGAGGGCGGTGCCCCGGATCTTCTCGGCCGCCGCCGCCCGGGGCGGCGAATTGCCCGTGCCTTCGGTCCTGGCCCGGATCGTGGGCGACGATGCCCCCGCTCGGATGGCCGGTGCAGCCGTCGAGATGGCCACGCTCGACCTGGAGCTGCGGACCGCCGGTCGCTCGCTCGCGGCATGGCTCGGCACCACCCGGGACGTCGTGGAAGCCGGCGCCGTCGTGGGCATCCCCGACGATCGGGACCTCGGTGTGCTCCTGGCCGCGGTGGCTTCGGCTCACGAAACCGGGGCCCGGCGGGTGCGGATGAAGATCGCCCCTGGTTGGGACGCCACGCCAGTGCAGGCCGTGCGCGAGACGTTCCCGGATCTGGCGCTCCAGGTCGACGCGAACGGCGCCTACCGGAACGGCTCCGACGACGACGCCGACGCCAGCCGGCTCCGGTTGCTCGACCCCTGGCACCTCGTCTGCATCGAGCAGCCGCTGCCGCCGACTGATCTCGTGGCCCTGGCCCGGCTGGCGGCAGAGCTCGAGACGCCCGTCGCTCTCGACGAGTCGCTCTCGACACCACGCCGGCTCCGTGACGCACTCCGCTACGGGGCCTGCGAGGTGGCCTGCCTCAAGCCGGCCCGGCTCGGCGGCCTCGCCGCGGCCCGCCGGGCGGCCGAGTTGTGCGCCGAGGCGGGGGTGCCGGCCTTCGTCGGCGGGTTCTTCGAGACCGGTCTCGGCCGGTCGGCCAACGCCGCGGTGGCCGGGCTCGCCGGGTGCACCCTGCCCGGCGACCTCTCCCGACCGGCGAGCTACCTCGACGTCGACCCGTGCGGGTATCCCGAGGTGACAGACGGTCAGCTGGCCGTGCCGTCCCTCCCCGGGATAGGCCCGCCACCGGACCCCGACGTCCTCTCAGCCCGCAGCGTGGCCCGAGCCTGGTTTCCGGTGGACGGGGAGCCGGAAGACGGGGCCGGGCCCGGCCCGGCGTAAACTCGTGCGTCCATGCAGCCGTTCCTCCTCGAGCGACGGATCCGTGACGTCCACGAGCGCCTCGTCCGGGCGCGCGAGGAACTCGCGGTCCTAGAAGAGCAGTTGGCGGTGGTCGAAGAGGCCGCTGACGACGCCAGGCTGCGCTCCCTCGTGTCCGAGACCCCCCTCGCCACGAAGGACTACGACGAGGTCCGTCGTCACGCCGATGCCATGTCGAAGGCCCGGGCCTCCATGCGAGCCAACGTGGCCGAGCTGGAGCGTCGTCAAGACGAGCTGCTCACCCACGTGGGGGACGGACCGGGGCCAGGCACGAGGTGAACTCCCTTGACGGGGCCACCCGCGTGGTCATCGCCGAGGACGAGGCCATCATCCGGCTCGACCTGAAGGAGATCCTGACCGACGCGGGCTTCGATGTGGTGGGCGAGACCGGCCGCGGCGACGAGGCGGTTGACCTCGTCGAGCGGACGCAGCCCGATCTCGCCATCCTGGACATCAAGATGCCGGGCATGGACGGCCTGACGGTGGCGAGGGCCATCAAGGAGCGCCACCAAGTGGCCGTGCTGATTCTCACCGCCTTCAGCCAGCGCGACCTCATCGAGGACGCGCGGGACGCCGGCGTGGCCGCGTACCTGGTGAAGCCGTTCCGCCGCAACGAGCTCCTGCCGGCCATCGAGGGCGTGCTGGCCCGCTCTCGCCTCGACTGGGCCATCGACGCGGAGGCGGCGGCCTACGACCTGCCCAAGGAGGCGGCCGAGGACAAGATCGAGACCCGGCGAGTGGTGGAGGAGGCCAAGGGGGTGCTCATGGACCGGGATGGCCTGAGCGAGGTCGAGGCGCACTCGTTCATCGAGCGGACGGCCAAGCGCACGAGGACGAAGATGCGCGACATCGCCCGCCAGGTGGTGGACGGGTCGCTCACCCCTTGACCTACCGGAGCAGCACCCCGTGACGCCCGAGCCCGGCAAGGGGCCGGTCATCCTCCTCGATGGGATGTCGCTCGCCTTCCGGGCCTGGTTCGCCGTGCCCGAGACCCTCGTCACGAAGGACGGCACGGTCACGAACGCCGTGCACGGGTTCTCCCTCATGGTCGTGAACCTGGTCCGCGACCACCGGCCGTCCTCCTTGGCGGTGGCCTTCGACCTCCCCGGCGTCACGTTCCGCGACGAGCTGGTCAGCGACTACAAGGCCGGCCGGGCCGAGACGCCCGACGCCCTCTACCACCAGTTCGACCTCATCCGTGACGTGCTCGCCGCGCTCTGCGTCCCGGTCGTGGGCGTGCCCGGCTTCGAGGCGGACGACGTCCTCGCCACCCTGGCCACGGAGGCCCGCGACGAGGGACGGAACGTCATCGTGGTGACGGGGGACCGCGACTGCTTCCAGCTGGTCGAGGACCCCCACGTGAAGGTGCTCTACAACAAGCGGGGCGTACGCGACTACGACCTCTACGACGAGGCCGGGATCGTGGCCCGCACCGGGGTCCCGCCGGCGAGCTACCCGCTGCTCGCGGCGCTCCGGGGGGACACCTCGGACAACCTGCCCGGGGTGCCGGGAGTGGGGGAGAAGACGGCGGCCAAGCTCCTCACCAGCTACGGGGACCTCGACGGCATCTACTCGCACCTCCCGGAACTGACGCCGAAGCTCCGCGAGAACCTCGCGGCCTACGAGGATCGGGTCCGGGCCAACCTCTCGGTCATCCCCCTCATCCGCGACGTCGCACTCGACGTGGCCCTCGACGACCTCACGCTGGGCGGCTGGGACACCGACTCGGCCCGGGAGACGTTCATCGAGCTCGAGCTGCACACCGTATGGCGGCTCCTGGTGCCGCTCCTCCGCGACGGGACGCTCGGCCCGCCGGCCGACGGCTCGGGCCTGCCCGACGAGGTGGAGGGCATGCTCCACCGGCCCGAGCAGGCGGCCGAGCCCGAGGCGCCCACGGAGGGCCGCGGAGTGACGCTCGCCTCGCTCGTCGACGAGCTGCCGGTGCTCGACGTCAACGTTGCGCAACCGGCCGACGCCCGAGCGGCGGCGGCCGCCCTCAAGACCCTCGCCGCCCGGCCCAGGGGCGGTGTGGTGGCGCTGGCCGGCCGCTCGGCCGGCCTGGCCGGCCGCTCGCCCCTGCGGGGCCTCGCCCTCGTCGCGGGGGATCCCCCCACCGAGGCGGTCTGGCTCGACGCCTCGCTCCTCATCCAAAAGTCGGTCGCGACCGCGGTGACCAAGGTGCTCGGGCGGGACGTGGCCGGCCACCACGTGAAGGAGCTCTTCCGGTCGCTCCTCCCGCTCGGCATCGACGGCCGGGGACTCGTGATGGACACCGCGGTCGCCGGGTACCTGCTCGACCCGGCGGCGGGCGACTATCCGATCGTCGCCGCGGTCGACGGTGCGCCCGCGGTCGGCCAGCTGGCCCTCGGCGAGCCCGAGGTCGACGACACGGCCGCGGCAATAGCCGAGGCGGCCGCCGTCACTCGACTCGTGGGGCCGCTCCGGCAGGCCCTCTCGGCCGAGGGGCTGGTCCGGCTGCACGACGAGGTGGAGACGCCGCTCGTGCGGGTGCTCGCCCGCATGGAGGTGCTCGGCGTCCGGGTGGACGTGGTCGAGCTCCAGCGGCTGGCCGAGCAGTTGGCCTCGGACACGCAGGCCCTGGAGGAACGCATCCACGTGCTGGCCGGCCACGAGTTCAACGTGAACTCCACGCCCCAGCTGCGCACGGTGCTCTTCGACGAGCTCGGCCTCACCCCCGGCCGCAAGACCAAGACCGGCTATTCGACCGATGCCCAGACGCTCGAGTCGCTCCGCGACGAGCACGAGATCGTCGACACCCTGTTGCGCTACCGCGAGCTCGAGAAGCTGCGCTCCACCTACGGCGAGAGCCTGCTCGCCGAGGTGGCCGACGACGGTCGCATCCACGCCTCGTTCGGCCAGACGGTGGCCCGGACCGGCCGGCTCAGCTCGGAGCGTCCGAACCTGCACAACATCCCGAAGCGAGGCGAGGCCGGCCGCCAGTTCCGCCGGGCATTCGTCCCGGCCGAGGGGTGCTCGTTCCTCGTGGCCGACTACGACCAGATCGAGCTGCGGGTGCTCGCCCACCTCTCGGGGGACCCCGGTCTCGTGGAGGCCTTCACCTCGGGGGCCGACGTCCACCGGACCGTGGCCGCCGGCGTGTTCTCCGTCCCCCCCGAGGAGGTCACGCCGGCCCAGCGGGAGCGGGCCAAGATGGTCTCCTACGGCCTCGCCTACGGCATGCAGGGCTTCGGGCTGGCCCGGCGCCTCAGCACCGGCGTCGAGGAGGCGACCGAGATCCGGGACCGTTACTTCAAGGCCTTCCCCGAGGTCGCCGCCTACATGGACGACATCGTGGTCGAGGCGCGCGCCCGGGGCTACACCCGGACCGCCCTCGGCCGGAAGCGCCCGCTCCCCGAGCTCTCGGATCGCAACTACCAGGTGCGGCAGACGGCCGAGCGCCAGGCCATGAACGCCGGCATCCAGGGTCTGGCCGCCGACCTCTTCAAGACGGCCCTCGTGCGCCTCGATGCGGCCCTGGAGGACGGTCACCTCGAGAGCCGGCTCGTCCTCCAGGTCCACGACGAGGTGATCGTCGAGGTCGTGGGCGGCGAGGAGGAGGTCGTGGGGCCGCTCACCGAGGCGGCTCTCACCGGTGCGGCCGACCTGTCGGTGCCCCTCGTGGTCTCGATGGCCTTCGGGGCCTCGTGGGCCGACGCCAAATCCTGACGGCGGCCGGTTTCGCATCGCCCCTGGTCGTGGTAGCGTTCTTGACCGGCCGGTGCCCAGGGGACCGGCCGCATCCCGATCGGAGGCCGCATCTCGGCCGCGATCGTCGCTCAGTCCCTATTCCTTCGAAAGCGAGCAGTCCTCCATGTCCGACCAGCCATCGACCGCCCTCCTCTCCAACGAAGCCATGGGTCGCTTCGACGAGGAGGGTCACTACGTACCCCGCCCGATCACCGAAGACGACCTGGGTGGGGTGTCGTTGGAAGAGGTCATGGGGGACACGATCATCGAGTTCGACGACGGTGACGTGGTCGAAGGCGTCGTGGTCAAGATCGACCGGGACGAGGTGCTGCTCGACATCGGCTTCAAGTCCGAAGGGGTGATCCCGGCCCGGGAGCTCTCGATCAGGAACGACGCCCACCCCGACGAGATCGTCCAGCTGGGTGAGCACGTCGAGGCCCTCGTCCTCCAGAAGGAGGACAAGGAGGGGCGCCTCGTCCTCTCGAAGAAGCGGGCCCAGTACGAGCGGGCCTGGTCGACGATCGAGAAGCTGAAGGAGACCGACCAGGTGGTGAAGGGCCCGGTCATCGAGGTCGTGAAGGGCGGGCTCATCGTCGACATCGGCCTGCGGGGCTTCCTTCCCGCGTCGCTCGTCGAGCTTCGCCGGGTGCGTGAGCTCCAGCCCTACGTGGGTCGGGTCATCGACGCCAAGATCATCGAGCTCGACCGCAACCGCAACAACGTCGTCCTGTCCCGGCGGGCCTGGCTGGAGGAGGCCCAGAAGGAGCAGCGCGGCGACTTCCTCGCCAACCTGAAGCCGGGCGAGCGCCGGCGCGGCGTGGTGTCCTCGGTCGTGAACTTCGGGGCGTTCGTCGACCTCGGTGGCATGGACGGCCTCGTCCACGTCTCCGAGCTCAGCTGGAAGCACGTCGACCACCCGTCGTCGGTCGTCCAGGTGGGCGACGAGATCGAGGTCGAAGTGCTCGACGTCGACCTCAACAAGGAGCGCATCAGCCTGTCGCTCAAGGCCACCCAGGCCGACCCCTGGCAGGAGTTCGCCGACACTCACCAGGTGGGTCAGCTGGTCTACGGCCGGATCACCAAGCTCGTGCCGTTTGGGGCCTTCGTCCAGGTGGGTGACGGCATCGAGGGCCTCGTGCACATCTCGGAGATGGCGGCCCATCACGTGGACCTCCCCGAGCAGGTCGTGAGCCCGGGCGAAGAGCTCTGGGTGAAGATCATCGACATCGACCTGCAGCGTCGGCGGATCAGCCTGTCGATCAAGCAGGCGGCCGAGGGCGGCGAGGTCTCCGAGGAGTACCGCGAGGCCTTCGGGGAGCACGCCTACGACGACGAGGGCAACTACATCGGCACCTACGACTACGGCGAGGGCGGCGAGTTCACCCCCGAGACCGAGGCCCAAGCGGCCTGGGCCGACTACGCGGCGGAGGCCGGCGGCGGCCAGGCGGACGGCGAGGAGGCCCCGGGCGAGTCCGAGTCGGCGGCGGCGGAGGCCGGCGGCGGCCAGGCGGACGGCGAGGAGGCCCCGGGCGAGTCCGAGTCGGCGGCATCAGAGGTCAGCGAGTCCGAGTCGGCGGCATCGGAGGTCAGCGAGTCCGAGTCGGCGGCATCGGAGGTCAGCGAGTCCGAGTCGGCGGCATCGGAGGTCAGCGAGTCCCCCGAGGGGGACGCCACCGACTGACGCCGCCGACGACGGCGACGAGCGCCGCCGAGAGGAAGGCCCGATCGCTGTCGAGGTCGTCTTCGAGCGGGTGGGCTCTCCGCGGCCGGGGAGCTGAACGTGCACACCGTGGGCTGCAGCCTGGCCGTCCGCTCAGGCGGGCGCGGCGCCGGCGCACAGGGGAGTGGGGTTCGGCCGAGGATGGTGGTGTCCCCCAGGCCGAAATAGGGGCAACCACGGATGGAACGCCGACGCCCCGACCTTCACCATGGGGCGATGGGCGACTCTGAGGACACGAGCCAAGGGTCGGACGCCCTCGCCGGTCTCGGTTCGGCAGTCGGCGACGAGCATGCCGGCACGTTGTTCGACCCGGCGGCCTGGGAGCGCTTCGCCGCCGCGGCTGAGCCGCCGAAGCGCCGCACTTCGTGGCGGGGGGTCGGTACCGACATCGAGCTGTGCCGGCGGCGTGTGGACCGCCAACTGCTTCGCCGGTGGCGACGTTCCTGGCGCGCGAGCGATGTCCTCAGTTCGCGACGACGACGCTCGACGGGCGTCTCGCCGGCCAGCGGTCCTCACTCGCCCCCCGAGCGGGCAGGGGGCCGACCACCCGTTCGTCCCGGCGTCGCGCCTCGTCAGAGTGCAGGCATGAGTGGTCGGCGGCGTAGCCTCGACTGGACGTCAGGGAAAGACGACGCGCCTTCGCCTGGTCCTCTCGAGGAGCTCAACCCGGCGGCGGTCGCCTCGTGCCTCCTCGCCGTGGTGTGCCCGCTCGGGGCGGCCTGGGCGTTCTTCGTCGTTCGCCCCTTCCAGACGTTCGCGACGGTCCTCGTCCTCGACCTGCTGCTCGGTCCCGCCGCGGTCGTGCTCGGCCTGGCGGCGCACTTCCAGATCAAGAAGGCGACAAGGCAGAGGGGGAGGGCGCTGGCGAACGTCGGCATCTTCCTCGGGCTGCTCGACGTCGTGGCCAGTGCCCTGTTCGTCCTCCTCGTCGTGGAGTTCTACGTGCAGTTGGCCCACTGCACCGTCCAGTGTCCCGGGGCCTGAGGAGAGGAGCCGACCGGCCGGGCGAAGGACCGGTCAGCCGGCTCGTCGGCGTGGCGTCGATGGACGGTCAGCTCGACGAAGGCGCCGGCCCGTTGGCTCGGCTCTCCGCCGTCGCCGGCGCTGGGGCGAGCGGCCCGACCAGCGGGAAGTGGCAGGCCACGGTGTGCCCCTCGGCGATCTGGCGCAGGACCGGCTCCTCCCGGGCACAGCGGGTCTCGGCCCTCGGGCAGCGGGTCCGGAACCGGCAGCCCGACGGCGGGTTGATGGGGCTCGGCGGCTCGCCCTTCACGGCCACGGGCTTCCTCGGGGCCTCGGGGTCCGGTTCGATGACCGCGGCCATGAGGGCGCTCGTGTAGTGGTGGGCCGGCGCCTCGTAGAGGACGTCGGCCGGGGCGATCTCACAGAGCTTGCCGAGGTACATGACGGCCACCCGGTCGCTCACGTTCTTCACCACCGCGAGGTCGTGGGCGATGAAGAGCACGGTCAGCCCGTAGCGTGACTTCACGTCCTCCAGAAGGTTCAGGATCTGAGCCTGGACCGACACGTCGAGCGCCGAGACGATCTCGTCACACACGAGCACCTTGGGCTGGAGGACGAGGGCCCTGGCGATCGAGATGCGCTGGCACTGACCACCGGAGAACTCACGCGGCCGACGGTCGCCCACGACCGCAGGCTCCAGGCCCACGGCCTCGAGCATGTCGGCCACGATCTTGGCTCGCGCCTCACCCGTCTCCCGGTGCCAGATGTCGAGCGGCTCGGCCACGATGTCGCGGACCCGGCGCCGAGGGTTGAGCGAGGACACCGGGTCCTGGAAGATCATCTGAATGCTGGTGCGAGACTGACGGAGGTCCGAGCGCGAGAGGGTCGTCAGATCGGTGCCGTCGAACCGGATGGCGCCCGAGGTCGGCCGCTGCACCTGGACGATGGCCCGGCCGGTCGTCGACTTGCCGCAGCCCGATTCGCCGACGAGGCCGAGGGTCTCGCCCTCCGCGATGGAAAAGGAGATACCCGCCACCGCCTGTACCCGTTGGTGGCCCCGCTGAAAGGTGACGTACAGGTCGTCGACCTCGAGGAGGGGGCGGCGCCCGGCGCCATCGGTCGTCGGATCGGCGACGGTCTCGCTCACGGTGCTGACTGCTCGGCCGGCGCGCTGGCCGCCGGCGACGCTCCGCGCTGCCCGTCGATGACGCTCTGGTCGCCGTCCATCGCCGGCTCGCTCGACGCGGCCGGGGTCGGGCCGCGACGGCCGCCGAGGGGGAACCAGCAGGCGAACAGGTGCTCCGGCTCGGGCGCCGGGACGAGCGGCGGGCGCTGCTCGAAGCAGACGTCCTTGGCATAGCGGCAGCGGGGCGAGAACGGGCAGCCCTTGGGGAGCGAGAGCAGGTTCGGCGGCCGGCCCTCGATGGCCGAGAGCCGGGTGTGGCTCGGGTCGGCGAGGCGGGGGATCGACTCGAGCAAGGCCTCGGTGTAGGGCATGGCCATCGCCGAGAAGAGCGTCTTGGTGGGCGCCTGCTCGACGATGTGGCCGGCGTACATGACGGCGATGTCGTCGGTCCTCGTGGCCACCACGCCGAGGTCGTGGGTCACGAGGATCATCGCCATGTTCCGCTCCTCCTGGAGCGAGGTCAGGAGGTCGAGGATCTGCGCCTGGACCGTCACGTCGAGCCCGGTCGTCGGCTCGTCGGCCAGAAGGAGGCGCGGGGCGCAGGCCAGCGCCACGGCCATCATCACCCGTTGGCGCATGCCGCCCGAGAGCTGGAACGGGTAGGCCGAGAACCGCTCTTCGGGGGAGGGGATCCCCACCTGGGAGAGGAGGGCGATGGCCGTGGCTTTGGCCTCGGCCTTGTCCATGTCGAGGTGCTCGCGAAGGGGCTCGGTGATCTGGCGCCCGATGCGGACCACCGGGTTGAGCGAGGTCATCGGGTCCTGGAACACCATGGAGATGCGGGCCCCCCAGAGCGACCGCAGCTGTTTGGGGGGGAGGCCGACGAGCTCGCGTCCTTCGAAGAGGACCGATCCGCTGCGCTCCACCCCCTGCAGGGGGAGGAGCCCCATGATCGAGCGGGAGAGGACGGTCTTGCCGGAGCCGGACTCACCGACCACGCCGAGGGTCTTCCCGCGGTCGAGGGACAACGAGACCCCGTCGACCGCCCGGAGAGGCCCTCTGGCCGTGCGGAACGTGGTCCGCAGGTCGCGCACCTCGAGGAGGACGCGCTCCTCGTCGGCTTCGGACGGGTAGTCGTCAGGGGACAGGTGGGAGCGGCCGTGGCGGGGCTGGCCGTCGGGTGTCACAACTTGACCTCGGTCACGTCGAAGTGCTGCCGCAGCCGGTCGCCCATGAGGTTGAGGGCGAGGAGGAAGAGGAACATGGCGAGGGCCGGCCAGAGCGTGATCCAGGGATTCGTCGTGAGGTTGGAGCGGCCCTCGTTCAACATGTTCCCCCAGGACGGGATCTGGGGATTGACCGAGATACCGAGGAAGGCGAGAGAGCCCTCGAGCACGATCACCGTCGCCACCCCGATGAGCCCGAAGGACACGACGGCGGGGGCGATGTTGGGGAACACCTCGCGCCAGAGGACGCGGCGGTCGCTGGCGCCGAGGGCCCGCGCCGCAAGGACGAATTCCCGCGTGGCCACGGGCAGCGTGGCCGCTCTGATCACCCGGAAGAGGAGCGGGGCGCTGAAGATCCCGATGACGATGGTGATCTTCCAGAGCTGGTGGCCCCAGAACGAGACGATGGCGATGAGGGCCACGAGGGCCGGGAAAGCGAGGAGCACGTAGGAGCCGGCGTTGATGATCGTGTCGGTGAGTCCCCGACGAAAGCCGGAGATCATGCCGAGGGTGCCGCCGATGGCGAGCCCGATCGCGATCGAGCCGAAACCGACGACGACCGAGACGTAGGCGCCGTGGACCAGGCGGGAGAAGATGTCGCGCCCGAGGTCGTCGGTGCCGAGCCAGTGGGCCAGGCTGGGTCCGCTGTTCTGCGAGATGCCGATGTAGGTCGGGTCCTGGAGGGGCAGGACGTCAGCCAGGGCGGCGGCCAGGATCACGATGACCACCCAGGCCACGCAGAACCAGAAGAACCAGCCGAGCTTCTTCTTCGGGGCCGGAGCCTCCTCGTCGAGCGCGGTGGCCGTCTCGAGCTCGGGCTCGGCGGTCTCCTCGACCCTGGTCTTGGCGACGGCCGTCACCGCGCGGGCGTCGGTACCGGTGGCGGCGCCGGCGGCGGGGCTGTCCAGGTCACTCACGGGCGATCCTCGGATCGATCACGACGAACAGGAAGTCCACGATGAAGTTGATGATGACGATGGCCACGGCGATGACGAAGACGAGGCTCTGGACGACGACGTAGTCGCTCTGGTTGACCGCCACCACGAGGTCGTTGCCGAGGCCCGGGAGGGACAGGAGGTACTCGACGACGAAGGCGCCGGCGATGAGGGTGCCGATGTTGATCCCGGCCGCGGCGACGAGCGAGATCGATGAGGGCCGAAGGGCGTGGCGCCACATGATGCGCCGGTCCGAGAGGCCTTTCGAGCGGGCCATCGTGATGAAGTCCTCTTGCAGCGTGGCGATGAGGTCGTTGCGGAGGAGGCGGTAGTAGATCACGATCGAGCCGAGAGCGATCACCACCGACGGCAGCACCATCGTGTGGAGGTTCGTCCAGAGGTTCTGGGTGATGGACACGTAGGAAGAGGGGCCCGGGAACCAGCGGAGATGGACGGCGAACACGAGTACGAGCAGCGGGGCGACGATGAAGGCGGGGAGGGAGAGCATGGCGAACGTCGACCCCGAGGCGGCTCGGTCGAAGGCCTTGTTCGGCCGTCGGGCCGACCGTATGGCCAGCGGGATGGCGACGGCGAAGGCGATGAGCTGCGAGAAGATGATCAGCTCGATGTCGACGGGGAAGCCCGTGGTGATGATGCTCGACACCGAGGTGTGGGTGATGAAGGACTGCCCCAGGTTCCCGTGGAGCACGTTGTTGATCCAGATGAAGTACTGCTGCCAGAGCGGCTTGTCGAGGCCGAGCTGCTGGAGGACGAGCGCCCGGTTCTGAGGCGTCTGGTTCGGCCCGAGGATGGTGGTGACGGGGCTTCCCGGGAGCAGGTGGACGAGGAAGAAGGCGCCGAGCGAGACCAAGAAGATGATGGCTACGAGCGCCACGAAGCGTTTGGCCACGTATTTCGCCACGCCGTCGGCCTCCCCCCAGCGCGTGCATCGTTCCTGGTGGCCGCATACTACGCGGCGTCGACGGCCAGGGTCCGGGCGGGCGGACCAGCGCCGGTCGCAAGCGCGTTCGCGTACCATGCCCGGGATGGACGCGACGGCGGTCGACCAGGGAACGCGCCCCGATCCGGCGGAGGAACCGCCGGCGCCTGCGGCGGAAGGGCGCACCGAGGCGCCGCCGCCGTCCGAGCTGACCGGCTGGTGGCACTGGGCGGCGATCGTCTTCATCGTCCTCGTCGTGGCCTTCGGCCTGGTCCTGCGGTTCTGGACGCGCTCGGCGATGTGGCTCGACGAGGCCCTGACCGTCGACATCGCCCGCCAGCCACTGAGCCATCTGCACGTCCTCCTCCGCCGGGACGGGGCCCCGCCGCTCTACTACCTGCTCCTCCACTTCTGGATGCAGGTCTTCGGGACGTCGAACGACGCCGTGCGGGCCCTGTCGGGCGTGCTGTCGGTGGCCACCCTGCCGGTGGCCTACGTGGCGGCCCGGCGCTACTCGGGCCGATGGTCGGCCTGGGCCGTCCTCGTGCTCCTCGCCACCGCGCCGTTCGCCGTCTACTACGCCACCGAAGCCCGGATGTACTCGCTCGTCATGTTCCTCACGGCGTGCGGTTTCGTGGCCCTGGAACGGGTGCTGCGCCGCCCCCGCCCGGGCAACCTCATTGCCCTCGGTATCGTGACCGCGGCCCTCCTCTACTCCCAGTACTGGGCGCTCTACCTGGTCGGGGCGACCGGGCTGTGGCTCGTCTGGCGAGCCTGGCGCGGGGCCGAGGCTGTGCGCCGTTCGGCCCGCTACGCCATCGGCGCCCTCGTCGGCGGGGTCATCCTCTTCATCCCCTGGGTCCCCACCTTCGTCTTCCAGTCGCGCCACACCGGCACGCCATGGGCCCAGCCCCCCAACTTCGGGGCCCTCATCAACGCGGTGACCGGCTTCACCAACAACCAGGCGACCGTCTCGATCGCCGGCACCAACCAGGGGCGGCTCCTCGCCGTCATCTACTTCGTCGTGGCCGCGCTCGCCCTCTTCGGCCTGGCCCGGGGGCGCAACCACATCGACCTCGACCTGCGGACGCGGTCCCCGGCTCGCGGTCTGTCCTTCGTCGTGGCAGTGACGCTCTTCGCCGCCATCGGCGGGGCCATCGCCACCGGCAGTGCCTTCTCGCCCCGGTACGCGGCCATCGCCTTCGTGCCCCTGCTCCTCCTCATCGGCCTCGGCACCCTCACGTTCGCCGACGTCCGGGTACGGGCGGTGTTCATGGCCGTCGCCGCGGTGTGCGGTCTCGGCGTCGCCGTCGAGAACGTCTGGACTCAGCGCACGGCGGCGCCGATGGTGGCGTCGGCCATCAACGCGCACGCCAAGCCGGGTGACCTGGTGGCCTACTGCCCCGACCAGCTGGGCCCCTCGGTGCACCGGCTGCTGCCGAACGGCCGCTACGAGCAGGTGACGTTCCCGCGGGGGACGAGCCCCGAGTACGTCGACTGGGTGGACTACAAGCAGGTGGTGCAGGCGACGGACCCGGTGGCCTTCGCCCACAAGCTCCAGGCCGAAGCCCAGGGCCACGACATCTGGCTGGTCTGGGCGCCCGAGTACCAGCCCTTCGGGACCGAGTGCGAGCAGCTGGCGAGCACCCTCCTCGACACGCCGGGCTGGGGCGGCCACCAGTGGGTCTTCTTCGAGCCCAAGCACTTCTACGAGCCGATGGAGCTCACCCAGTTCGCCCCGGAGACGCCGACCGCCTCGTCGGGTTCCGCCTCGCCCAGCACCCCGTGAGCGACGGCGCGGCGCCGGGGGTGAGCGACCTCCTGCGGCGCGCCGCCCGACCGCTCGTGGCCGTCCTGCCGGCTTGGCTCGTGGCCCGGGCCATCGTCATCGGCGCCGTGGTGATGGCCCACCTCATCGTGGACCGGGCCCACGTGGTCGGCCCGGGCGCGGTGCACCGGGCCCACCAGGGGCTCCTCGGGTGGGACGCCGGCTGGTACAAGGCCATCGCCCAGTACGGCTACGTGGCCCTCGGCCACCAGTCCTTGCGCTTCTTCCCGCTCGTCCCGCTCGTCACCCGGGCCCTCGCCGTGCTGCCTGGCGTCAGCTACGGCGCGGCGCTCGTGTTCCTGGCCAATCTCTCGTCGCTCGTTGGTACGGCGCTCCTCTACGTCCTCGTCCGCCGAGAGGGGGGCGAGGCCCTGGCCCGCCGCTCGGTCTGGCTGCTCTGTCTCGTGCCCCCGGCCTTCGTGTTCGTCATGGGCTACGCCGAGGGCACCCTGCTCGTCTTCACGACGGCCTGCTTCCTCGCCATCCGGCCGGCACAGCCGCTCCGGACGCGCACGACCGTGTTCTGGGCGACGACGGCGGCGGAGGGTCCGGGGGCCGCGCTGGCCGAGACGCTGGTCGACGAATCGTCGCCGACGACGGCGGTGCGGCCCGTCACCGTGGCCGGGTGGTCGGCCGCGGCGGTCTTCGGTTTTCTCGCCGCGCTCACCCGGCCCTTGGGGGTGCTGCTCGGCGCGGCGGTGGCGGTCGAGGCGGTGCGCTGGTGGCGGCGGTCCGGTGGCGGGGAGAGGGTGGCCTCGGTGGTGGCCACGCTCGCCCCGGTGGCCGGCATCTGCGTGTTCCTCGGCTGGTCGGCCGCGGCGGAAGGCGACTTCTTCCGGCCCTTGCGGGTCCAGACCCAGTCCGGTCACCACGGCGGCCTGTCGGACCCGATCCACACGCTCATCCACGACGCCTCGGGCCTCGTCCACCACCACTTCGGCACGGCCCTCCACGTGCCCTGGGTCCTCCTCGTCGTGGCGCTCCTCGTCGTGTGCTGGTGGCGGCTCCCCGCCTCCTACGGGGCCTTTGCCACCGCGGTGGTCGTGGTCGCCCTCTCGGGGACCAACCTCGACTCCTTCGAGCGTTACGCCCTCTCGGCCTTCCCGCTGGTCGTGGCCGGGGCCACGCTGCTGACCGGGCCTCGGATGGAGCGGGCGGTCCTCGTGCTGGCCGCGGTGGGCATGGGCTTCTACGCCCTCCTGGCCTTCCTCAACATCCTCGTGCCCTGACCTGGCCCTCGTGCACCCGCCGGGCGGGAGACCCGTGAGGCCCCGCCCGGCCTGGTAGAGCCACTATCCTCGGGCGCGGATGGGGCCCCGGAGCAGGCCGTTCGAGACCGGCCGGTTCGGCGAGCGAGCGATCCGGCGGCCCGCCGAGACCGGTACCGCCCGATGCCCGGGGTCCGCCGACGAGCGCGGCCGGTGGTGGGTGAGGACAGGAAGGACCAGCTGGTGACGACAGGGGTTGGGGGGCCGGGCGGCGCCGGCCACGACGCCGAGCCCGTCGTCGTCGTCGTCGGGGCCGGCCCAGCCGGTCTGACCGCGGCCTACCAGCTGGTGAAGGCGGGCGACGACGTGATCGTGGCCGAGGCCGACTCGGTCGTGGGCGGCATCAGCCGGACGGTGGAGCGCGACGGCTGGCGCTTCGACATCGGGGGCCACCGTTTCTTCACGAAGGTGGCCCCCGTCGAAGAGCTCTGGCACGAGATCCTGCCCGACGAGGACTTCTTGACCCGGCCCCGCATGAGCCGGATCTTCTACAAGGGCAAGTTCTACGACTACCCGCTGAAAGCGCTGAACGCGCTGCGCAACCTGGGGCTGCTCGAGGCCATCCTCTGTGGCTTCTCCTACCTCCGGGCCCGGATCTCCCCGCCGAAGGACCAGACCAACTACGAGGGCTGGCTGGTGGCCCGCTTCGGCTGGCGCCTCTACCGCACGTTCTTCAAGACCTACACCGAGAAGGTCTGGGGGGTGCCGGTGGCCGACATGCCCGCCGACTGGGCCGCCCAGCGGGTGAAGAACCTCGACCTCGGCAAGGCGGTGCTGAACGCACTCATGCCGAAGAGGAACCAGAAGGACATCACGAGCCTCATCGAGGAGTTCCAGTACCCGAAGTACGGGCCCGGGATGATGTGGGAGCGCTGCTGCGAGCTCGTCGAGCACCGGGGCGGCAAGGTCCGCCTCAACACCGCGGTGAAGAGCATCCACGTGACCGGCGGCCGGGCCGAGGGCGTGACCGTGGTCCACGAGGGGTCGGCCGCCGAGTGGGTGCCGGCCTCCCACGTGATCTCCACGATGCCCATGGCCGACCTCGTGGCGGCGATCGAGCCGCCGCCCCCCGACGAGGTGCTCACCGCCGGCAAGGACCTCCACTACCGGGACTTCCTCACGGTGGCCCTCGTGATCCCCGAGGCGCTGGGCTTCCCGGACAACTGGATCTACATCCACGCCACCGACGTGAAGGTGGGGCGCATCCAGAACTTCGGCCGCTGGTCGCCTTACATGGTGAAGGAGGGCCGTACCTGTCTCGGCCTCGAGTACTTCGTCTTCGAGGGCGACGAGCTCTGGGGGAGCCCCGACGAGGCTCTGGTCGAGCTGGGCAAGCAGGAGGTCGAGCGGCTGGGCCTCGTGCGGGCGGCCGACGTCGAGGTCGGCTACGTCGTGCGGGTGCCCAAGGCCTACCCCTACTACGACTTCGAGTACCGGGCCAACGTCGAGACCATCGTGAAGTGGCTCGACGTGCACGCCCCGAACGTGCACCCGATCGGCCGCAACGGGATGCACAAGTACAACAACCAGGACCACTCGATGTACACGGCCATGCTCACGGTGGAGAACATCCACGGCGCCCACCACGACATCTGGGCGGTCAACGTGGAGCAGGAGTACCACGAGGAGCACAGCGAGCGGCCGTCGGGCGGGACGGGCCGGGACGCCCCGGTGCTGCCGCGCCGGACCCCCTCGGGGTAGTGGCTCGGCGGACGGCTGGTCGGGGCGGGCGGTGAGCGTCGACCAGACGGTGGTCCCGGCCGAGGCCACCGAAGACGTCGGGCCGGCGACCCCGCCGGCCGGGGAGCCCTCGACGGTCCGGCGGGACCGGCGCCGGCGCCCGGTCCTCGTGCCCTACCTCGTCGCCGGGCTCTCGTATCTGGGCCTCTCGGTCCTGCTCTGGTGGCACGTCTGGAGCACCCATCCGACGGCCACCACCACCTGCGGCTGCGGGGACCCGGCCCTCTTCCTGTGGTTCATCGAGTGGCCGGCCTACGCCCTCACGCACGGCCACAACCCGCTCTACTCCTCGGCCCTCTACCACCCCGGCGGGATCGACCTCTTGTCCAACACGAGTGTGCTCGGCATCGGGATCCCGCTGGCGCCGGTCACGCTCCTGTTCGGCCCAGTGGCCACGTTGAACGTCGCGTCGACGCTCGCCCCAGCCCTCTCGGCCATCGGCGCCTTCTGGCTGGCCAGGCGCTACGTCCGTTTCACGCCGGCCGCCTGGCTGGCCGGCCTTCTCTACGGCTTCAGCCCGATGATGCTCGACAACCTCGCGTTCGCCCACCTGATGATGGCGATGCTCGTCCTACCGCCGTTCATCTTCGGCGCGCTCGACGAGCTCCTCGTGCGCCAGCGTCGCCGCCCGGTGCCCGTCGCCATCGGGGCCGGCGTCCTCGTGGCGGCGGAGTTCTTCATCAGCACCGAGGCCGTGCTGATCATGGTGGTGGCCGGGGTGATCGGCGTCGCCCTCCTCGTCGGGTACGCCCTGGTGTCGCACCGGGCCGAGCTCCGGGCCCGCCTGCCAGGTGCGCTCGTCGGCCTCGGGGTGATGCTCGCCACCACGGTGCTCCTCCTCGCCTACCCGGTCTGGTACGCGCTGCGCGGCCGGGCGCACCTCTCGGGGCTCATCTGGCCCGGCGCCAACATCCCTGCCATCGGGGGCAACATCGTGCGCGACTTCGTCGACGGGTCCTCGAGCAGCGGGCAGTCGACGATCCAGCTCGGCGGGTACTACGGGCCGATCATGCGGTCCACCGCCTATCTCGGCTGGGGCCTCATCGGCGTGCTGCTCGCCGGCCTCTGCGTGTGGCGCAAGGACCGACGGCTGTGGTTCTTCGGGGCCTTCGCTGTCGTCACCGGCTCACTCACCCTCGGGGTAGGACGGCCGTATTTCGTCCCCTGGAAGCTCCTCCAGCACCTGCCCCTCATGGCCGACGTGATCGAGCAGCGGTTCATGCTCGTCACCTACCTGGCGGTGGCGGTGATGCTGGCCATCGTGGTCGACCGGTCCTACGCGCTCGGCGCTTCGCAGGGGAGCCCGTTCTCGAAGCTGGCGCCGGCCGCCCGACGGGCTGTCGGTTGGGGAGCGGCCGCCGTGGCGGCGCTCGTGGCCCTCGTGCCGATGGTGGTGGCCATCGCGCCGACCGTCCCGTTCACGACCGA
>Ga0116216_10000918_pt1 | contig 21340 bp, 21 predicted proteins | sample Sb_taG_11_FD_89696 | JGI IMG/M metagenome (GOLD analysis project Ga0116216, IMG submission 89696) | Peat soil microbial communities from Weissenstadt, Germany - Sb_50d_3_AS metaG | ecosystem: Environmental > Terrestrial > Soil > Wetlands > Peat | place: Germany: Weissenstadt | collected 2010-09-21
CCGCGAACCACGTCGCTGCGGCCAGCACCTGGCGCTCGGGATGCTCATAGGCGCCGGCCGTCGGGAGCACGACCACCTCGGTGCCGCCCGAGGCCGCCAGGAGCTCGGCGTCGAAGGAGCAGCCCGGCGTCCACTCGCCGCCACCGACGAGAGCGAGCACGCCCGGCGCGGTGTCCATGGGCCTCACTCTGGCACGTCCGGCTAGCTCCCCCTCGTTGCCCTTGGTTCGATGCGCCCCCCTCCCGGTACCATCGGCCCATGTCAATCAAGCGCGTGGGCATCGTCGGGTCCGGGATCATGGGCACAGGCATCGCCGAGGTCGCGGCCGCCACCGGCCACGACGTAGTGCTACGAAGCCGGACCGACGCCGGCGCGCAGGGCATGCGCGACCGTCTGGAGAAGTCGCTCAACCGTCAGGTGGAACGCGAACGCAAGACCGAGGCCGAACGCGACGACATCCTCGGGCGGGTCGAGGTCACGAGCAAGCTGAAGGATCTCGCCTCGTCCGAAATCGTCATCGAGTCGGTGATCGAGGACCGGACCGTGAAGCGGGAGCTCTTCGCCGAGCTCGACGCGATCTGCGCGGACGCAGTCGTGCTGGCCACCAACACCTCGACCTTGGCGGTCGTGGAGCTGGCCATGGAGACCAAGCGCCCCGAGCGGGTCTGCGGCATCCACTTCTTCAACCCGGCCCCGGTGATGGCGCTGGTCGAGCTGGTGCGCCCGATCACGGCGTCCGACGACACCATGGACGTCGCCCGCCGTTTCGCCGTCGGCTGCGGCAAAGAGACGGTCGAGGTGAAGGACGAGGCCGGATTCGTGGTCAACGCGCTCCTCTTCCCGTACCTCAACAACGCGGTGCGCCTGTTGGAGGGAGGCGTGGCCACCAAGGAGGGCATCGACGCCGCCATGGTCGGCGGCTGCGGCTTCCCGATGGGCCCGTTCGCCCTCCTCGACCTCGTGGGCCTCGACACCTCGGTCGCCATCCTCGACGCCCTCTACGACGAGCACCGGGAGCCCAACTACGCGGCGGTGCCCCTGCTGCGCCGGATGGTCTCGGCAGAGCAACTGGGCCGGAAGTCCGGCCACGGCTTCTACGACTACCGCACCTAGGCCCCCGGTGCACCGCCTCGGGCCGCGGCGGGTCGGTCGGTCGTTCGGCCTCTTCGGGCAGAATGGGGTGGCCGGCACGGCCGGCCGCACTGGAGGTGTCGGACATGGCTGACGCGGCGAACCCCCGCCCGCGACGCGATCCGCCCTGGGTGATGCGCACCTACTCGGGTCACTCGACCGCCCGGGCCTCCAACGAGCTCTACCGAACCAACCTCGCCCGCGGCCAGACCGGGCTCTCGATCGCCTTCGACCTGCCCACCCAGACCGGCTACGACCCCGACGACCCCGAGGCCACCGGCGAGGTCGGCAAGGCTGGCGTCCCGGTCGTCCACCTGGGGCACATGCGCCAGCTCATGGACGGCATCCCGGTGGCCGAGATGAACACGTCGATGACCATCAACGCCACCGCCGCCTGGCTGCTCGCGCTCTACATCGCCAACGCGCAGGACCAGGGGGTGGGTCCCGAGCAGCTGGCCGGCACCACGCAGAACGACATCGTGAAGGAGTACCTGTCCCGGGGCACCTACATCTTCCCCCCGGGGCCGAGCCTGCGGCTCATCGTCGACACCATCACCTACACGGTCCGCCACGCCCCACGCTGGAACCCGATCAACGTCTGCAGCTACCACCTCCAGGAGGCGGGCGCGACGCCGGTCCAGGAGGTGGCCTACGCGCTGGCGACAGCCGTCGGCGTGCTCGACGCGGTGAGATCTTCGGGCAAGGTGGAGGAGTCAGAGTTCCCAGACGTCGTCGGTCGCATCAGCTTCTTCGTGAACTCCGGCGTCCGCTTCGTCGAGGAGACCTGCAAGATGCGCGCCTTCACCGCGATGTGGGACCGCATCTGCAAGGAGCGTTACAGGGTCGACGACGAGAAGCTGCGGCGCTTCCGCTACGGCGTGCAGGTCAACTCGCTCGGGCTGACCGAGAGCCAGCCCGAGAACAACGTCCCCCGCATCGTCCTCGAGACCCTGGGCGTCACGCTGTCGAAGGACGCCCGCGCCCGGGCCCTCCAGCTCCCGGCCTGGAACGAGGCGCTCGGGCTGCCCCGGCCCTGGGACCAGCAGTGGTCGCTGCGGATCCAGCAGATCCTCGCCTTCGAGTCGGACCTGCTCGAGTACGACGACCTCTTCGCCGGCTCCCATGTCGTCGAGGCCAAGACACGCGAGCTGATGGACGCCGCGCAGGCCGAGCTCGACGACGTGCTGACGATGGGCGGCGCGTTCTCCTCCATCGACACCCTGAAGCGTCGCCTGGTGAGCAGCCAGGCCGAGCGCGTGCGGCGCATCGAGACCGGCGAGCAGCAGGTGGTCGGGGTCAACTGCTTCACCGACACCGCCCCGTCGCCGCTCCAGGTCGACGGGGGCGCCGACAGCTTCCTCCGGCTCGACCCGACCGTCGAGGCGCAGTTGCAGGCCGACGTGGCCGAGTGGCGCCGCCAGCGCGACGGGGCCGCGGTCCGGCGGGCGCTCGACGAGCTGCGCCGGGCCGCACAGGACGAGGACACCAACGTCATGCACGCGACCATCGCGCTGGCGCACGCCGGCGGGACGACCGGCGAGTGGGGCCGCGCGCTGCGCGAGGTGTTCGGCGAGTACCGGGCGCCGACCGGTGTCGACGGGGGCGTCGGTCACCGCGGCGGCGAGCTGGCCACCGTGGTCGCCCGGGCCAAGGCCCTGGCCGAGGCCACGGGGTCCCCGCCCCGCCTGCTCGTCGCCAAACCAGGGCTCGACGGCCACTCCAACGGGGCCGAGCAGATCGCGGTCGCCGCCCGCGACGCCGGGTTCGAGGTCGTCTACCAGGGCATCCGGCTGACCCCCGAACAGATCGTGGCCGCCGCCCGCGACGAGGACGTCGACATCGTCGGGCTCTCCATCCTCTCGGGGAGCCATCTCGAGCTGGTGCCCGAGATCCTCGACCGGCTGGCCGCGGCGAGGGTCGACGCCCTGGTCGTGGTCGGGGGGATCATCCCGCCCGACGACGCAGACGTCCTGGTCGGCAAGGGGGTGGCGGCCGTGTTCACCCCGAAGGACTTCCAATTCGGCCGCATCATGGACGAGCTGGTGACGCTCGCCGAACGCCGAAGGGCGCGCGCTTGAGTGCCGGCCTCAGCGGGTCCAGGGCCGCTCGCGCCGGAAGGCCACCGGGCGGACCCACCAGCGCCCGCTGAAGCGCCAGCCGCCCCCCTCGGGGTCGGGCGGCGGCGCCTTCGGCCAGGCCTCCGCGACCGCGGTCGCGATGGCCGCCAGCACCGCCTCATCGGGGACCGGTCGGGGCGGCAGCCCCAGGTCAGCGGGAGGAGGACCCGACGTCACAACGGCACGTTGCCGTGCTTGCGCCGCGGCAGCTCCTCGCGCTTGGAGGCGAGCATGTTGAGGCTCCGGATGAGGATCTTGCGGGTGTCGGCGGGCGAGATCACGTCGTCGACGTACCCCCGTTCCGCCGCCACATACGGGTTGGCGTAGCGCTCGGTGTACTCCTCGACCAGCTCGGCCCGGCGCCCCACCGGGTCGGCGGCCTGCGCCAGCTCGCGCCGGTAGACGATCTCGACGGCCCCCTGCGGGCCCATGACGGCGAGCTCGGCCGACGGCCAGGCGTAGGCGAGGTCCGCCCCGATCGACTTCGAGTTCATGACCACGTAGGCGCCGCCGTAGGCCTTGCGCACCACGATCTGGATACGCGGGACGGTGGACTCGCAGTAGGCGTACAAGAGCTTCGCCCCGTGCCGGATGATCCCCCCGTACTCCTGGTCGGTCCCCGGCATGAATCCGGGCACGTCGACGAACGTGACCAGCGGGATGTTGAAGGCGTCGCAGGTGCGCACGAAGCGCGCCGCCTTCTCCGAGGAGTCGATGTCGAGGACGCCGGCCAGCACCGAGGGCTGGTTCCCCACGATGCCGACCACCCGGCCGTCGAGGCGGGCGAAGCCACAGGTGATCGACATGGCCCAGTGGGAGTGGACCTCGAGGTAATCGCCGTCGTCGACCACCGCCGTGATGACCTTGGTCATGTCATAGGGCTGGTTCGACGAGGCCGGGATGAGCTCGACCAGCTCGGGGCAGGACCGCTCGGGGTCGTCGCCGCTCACCACGTGCGGCGCCTCTTCCAGGTTGTTGGAGGGGAGGAAGCTCAAGAGGTAACGGACGTCGTCGAGGCAGGCCTTCTCGTCGGGGGAGACGAAAGTGGCGACGCCCGACTTGGTGGCGTGGCTCATGGCCCCGCCCAGCTCCTCCAGGGTGACGTCCTCACCGGTGACGGTCTTCACCACGTCGGGCCCCGTGATGAACATGTGTGAACTGCCCTGGACCATGAAGATGAAATCGGTCATGGCCGGCGAGTAGACCGCGCCGCCCGCGCAGGACCCGAGCACCACGCTGATCTGGGGGACGACCCCGGAAGCCTGCACATTTCGCAAGAAGATGCCGCCGTAGTAGTGGAGGCCGACCACTCCCTCTTGCACCCGGGCCCCGCCGCCGTCGTTGAGGCCGATCACCGGCACACCGATGGAGGTGGCAAGGTCCATCAACTTGTGGATCTTCTCGCCGTGGACCTCACCGAGCGATCCGCCGCTCACCGTCGCGTCCTGGGCGAACAGACAGACCCGACGACCGTCCACGGTGCCGAACCCGGTCACGACCCCGTCGGTGTAGGGGCGGCTCTTCTCGACGCCCATGCCGTGGGCCCGGTGGCGGGCCAGCATGTCGAGCTCGTGGAACGACCCGTCGTCCAGCAGGTAGTCGATCCGCTCCCGGGCGGTGAGGCGCCCCCGGTTGTGCTGGCGCTCGACGGCCGCCTGGCTGCCGGCGTGGAGAGCCTCGTCGCGGCGGGTCGACAGATCGGCCAAGCGCTGTTCCATGGAGTGCTCCATGGCACACCACGCTACAAGAGGGTGCGCGGCCGACTCTCGGCGGCCCGGTCGGGGCGGTGGGCCTCGATCGAGCGCACCTCGCCGTCGTCGTCACGGCGGACCGCTACCTCGACGAAGCCGAGGTCCCGGCAGCGGCGCTCGAGCTCGACCCCCTGGTCGCCGCCCAGCTCGAGCAAGAGGACGCCGCCCGGCCGCAGCCAGCCCAGCGCCTCGCGCGCGGCGCGCTGCAGCTGGCGCGTGCCGCGGGGCCCGCCGTCGAGGGCGGCGCCCGGCTCGAAGGCGACCACGTCTCTCGGCAGCAGGTGCAGCGCCTCACTCGGGACGTAGGGGACGACGCCGGTGAACACGTCGACGGTGCCCCGCAGGGCGGCGGGGACCGGCGCCGTGAGGTCGCCGAGCCAGGTCTCGACGCCGTTGGCGCGCGCACAGGCGACCGCGGCCGGATCGAGGTCGGTGGCCACCACCCGGGCCGTCGGCCGGCGCGCCCGGAGCACGACGGGGATCGCGCCCGAACCGGTGCACACGTCGAGTGCCACGCCGCCGGCGGGCAGCAGCGCGGCGGCGCGTTCGACCAGGCGCTCGGTCTGCCAGCGCGGCACGTAGACGCCGGGGTGCACCGTGACCGGGAGGCCGCAGAACTGAACCTGGCCCACGATCCAGGCCGTCGGCTCCCCCGCGACCCGGCGCTCGACCAGGGCTGCCAGACGGCGGGCGTCCCCCGCCGCCGCCGCGATCAGCTCGGCCGCTTCCTCGTCGCTCGCCACGCAGCCGGCACGGGCGAGCGTCGCCGCCACCGCCGCCTGCGGGGACCCGGGCGGCGGCGCCCTACCGGCCGAGGCGGGTCACTCCTGGACCAGCTCGATCAAGGTGCCGAGCGCCCCCTTCGGATGCAAGAAGGCCACCGTGGTGCCGCGCGACCCCGGTCGGGGCGCCGCGTCGATGGCCCTCGCCCCGCCGTCGGTCGCCGCCTTTAGCGCGGCGGCGCAGTCGTCCACGCGGTAGCCGACGTGGTGCAGGCCCTCGCCGTTCTTCTCCAAGAACTTGGCGACCGGTGAGTCCGGCCGGGTGGGAGTCAGCAGCTGGACGTAGGAGCCCGACAGCTCGAGCAGCGCCTCTTCGACCCCGTCGTGCTCCACCTGCTCGCGGTGGGCGACCGTCGCCCCGAACACCCGCCCGTACCACGCAACGGCGGCGTCCAGATCGTTGACGGCGATGGCGACGTGGTCGATGGCGGTCAGTTGTGAGGGGCGGGCGCCCGGCGCACTCACGCGTGGTGCCGGCGGAACGCGGTGATCCGGTCCTCCCCCACCTCGGCCCGGCGCTCGGGGTCGTCGATGCCGAGACCCTCGCTCGGCGCCAGGCACAGCACGCCGATCTTCCCCTCGTGCAGGTTGTGGTGGACCTGGTAGGCGGCCTCGCCGACCTCGGTCAGCGGGAACACGGCCGAGAGCGGCGGCACGACCTTGCCCTGACAGACGAGCTGGTTGGCGTCCCAGGCCTCGCGGTAGTTGGCGAAGTGCGAGCCCTTGATGGTCTTGAGCTTCATCCACAGGTGCCGGTTGTCGTACTCGATCATGTAGCCAGAGGTGGCGGCGCAGGTCACGATCGTCCCGCCGCGCTTGCAGGCGAAGACCGACGCGCCCATGGTCTGGCGGCCGGGATGCTCGAAGACGATGTCGGGGTCGTCACCCACGAGGCCGCGCACGTCTCGCCCGAAGCGTCGCCACTCGGACTCGTCCTGGGTGTGCTCGTCGGCCCAGAAGCGGTAGTCGCCCGCCCGCCGGTCGATCACGGCCGCCACCCCGAAGTCGTGGAGCAGGTCGACCTTCTCGGGCGAGGACACGATGCCGATCGGGATGCCTCCGCCGTTCAGCACGTGCTGGACGGCGAAGCTCCCGAGGCCACCGGACGCGCCCCACACGAGCACCCGGTTGCCCTGGCGCATGGAGGCGCCGTTGGCCGACACGAGCATGCGGTAGGCGGTCGAATTGCAGAGCGCGTTGACCGCCGCCTCCTCCCAGGAGAGGTGGCTCGGCTTGGGCATCAGCTGGTTGGCCTTCACCACCGCGATCTCGGCCAGGCCGCCGAAGTTGGACTCGAAACCCCAGATCCGCTGATTGGTGGCCAGCATCGAGTCGTCGTGCGCGCTCGGGTCCTGGTCGTCGACGTAGTTGCAGTGCACCGTGACCTTGTCGCCCGGCCGCCAGTTGCGCACGGCCGAGCCCACGCTGAGCACCACGCCCGAGGCGTCGGAGCCGACCACGTGGTAGTCGAGGGCGTGCCGGGCGCCCCAGGAGCTCTCCTTGCCCAGCCGGTCGAGGAAGCCGAAGGTGGGCAGGGGCTCGAAGATCGACGTCCAGACCGTGTTGAAGTTGATGGCCGAGGCCATGACCGCCACGAAGGCCTCGTCGGGGGCCAGCTCGGGCAGGGCGACCTCGTCGATGTGCAACGACTTGCGCGGGTCCTTGTCCTCGGAGGCGACCCCCGAGAACATGTCGACCTCGTCGCGCCGGACGAAGGCGGCGCGGGTGGATTCGGGGATCGGCAAGCCGGCCAGCTCGGTGCCGGGGGCCCCGTCGAGAACCGCTTGGAGGATCTGGTGCACGGGTTGAAGCTATACGGTAGGAGTTCCCAGCCCACAAGCTCGCGGCCCTGGGACGTCGAGGAAGGAGCGCTTCCATGCCCGGATCGGTCATCGTCGCCGGGGCGCGAACGCCCATTGGAAAGTTGTCCGGTGCTCTGGCCAGCTTCAGCGCCATGGAGCTCGGCGGGATCGCCATCGCCGCCGCCCTCGAGCGGGCCGGCGTCGCCCCGGACCAGGTCGACTACGTCTTCATGGGCCAGGTGCTCCTGGCCGGCCAGGGACAGATCACGGCCCGCCAGGCGGCCGCCAAGGCCGGGATCCCCCTGTCGGTCCCGTCCACGACGGTCAACAAGGTGTGTCTCTCGGGCTTGAACGCCATCTACCTGGCCGACCAGATGATCGGCGCCGGCGACGCCGAGATCGTGGTGGCGGGCGGGATGGAGTCCATGACCGTCGCCCCCTACCTGCTCCCAGGGGCGCGCGCCGGCTACCGGGCGGGCGACGCCGCCGTGGTCGACTCGATGATGTTCGACGGCCTGACCTGCGCGTTCGACCAGTGTGCGATGGGACTCGCCACCGACCGTTACAACCAGTCGGTCGGGATCAGCCGCGAGCGCCAGGACGCCTTCGCCGCCGCCTCCCACGAGAAGGCCGCGGCCGCGGCCAAGGACGGACGGTTCGCCGAGGAGATCGTGTCGGTGTCGGTGCCCCAGCGCCGGGGCGAGCCGATCCTGGTCGACACCGACGAGGGGGTGCGCCCGGGCACCACGCCCGAGACGCTGGCCGCGCTCCGCCCCGCGTTCGACCCGGCCGGCACCATCACCGCCGGCAACGCCTCGCAGATCTCCGACGGTGGTGCCGCGGTGATCGTCATGTCGAAGGCCAAGGCCGAGTCGCTCGGCGTGACCCCGTTCGGGGAGTTCGTGAGCTACGGCCAGGTGGCCGGCCCGGACCCCTCGCTGCTCCTGCAGCCCGCCGCCGCCATCGCCCAGGCGCTCGGCAAGGCCAACCTCGAGGTCGGCGCGGTCGATCTCTTCGAGATCAACGAGGCCTTCGCCGCGGTCGGGCTGGCCTCGGCGGACCAGCTCGGCATCGACGAGGAGCGGCTGAACGTGAACGGGGGCGCCATCGCCCTCGGCCACCCCGTCGGGATGTCGGGCACCCGCCTGGCGCTGACCGCGCTCTTGGAGCTGAAGCGGCGCGGCGGGTCGCTGGCCGCGGTGTCGCTGTGCGGGGGCGGCGGCCAGGGCGACGCCCTGGTGGTCCGCTCGCTCGCCTGAGGGGTCCGTTCAGAACGGCGGCAGGAACAGCTCGACGCTGGTCGCCGACCCGAGCGTGACGTCGGCCCAGGGACCGGCGAAGCCGAAGACGGCCAGACCGCAGGTCGGCAGCGCCCGCGCGGCGCGCCGGGCGCGCTTTCCGCCGCCGAGCGCGCCCGCCAGCACCTCCGCCGTCGGGTTGTGGCCGACGACCATCACCGAGAAGAGCTCGTCGTCCAGTTCGTGGAGCTCCTCGATGACGTGGTCGGGGGAGGCGTCGTAGAGCTCGCGCTCGTAGCGGACCGGCGGGGGATCGGCGAGTTCGGCCAGGGCCCGCTCGGCCGTCTGCTTGGTGCGGGAGGCCGTGGAACACAGGACCAGCTGCGGGAACCCGCCGAGACCGAGCCGGTCCCCGCCCTCGCCCAGGCGTCGGCCGAGCGCGTCGGCGTCGCGCCGGCCCTTCGCCGAAAGCGGGCGCTCGTGGTCACCGCCCCCGGGCGGGGGGTCGACCGCCGCCTTGGCGTGACGCAGCAGCCAGAGCCAGCGGTCGTCAGGCATCAGGATGAGAGCTCGCGCCGTCCCTCGAGGGCGCGACCGAGCGTCAGCTCGTCCGCGTACTCGAGGTCCCCGCCGACGGGCAGCCCGCTGGCGATCCGGGTCACGCGGACCGAGAGCGGGCCGAGCAGTCGCGCCAGGTACATGGCCGTCGCCTCCCCCTCGAGATTGGGATTGGTGCACAGGATGACCTCGACGATCCCCTCCGCGTCGATCCGGCCCAGGAGCTCGTGGACCCGCAGCTGCTCGGGACCGATCCCTTCCAGCGGATTGAGCGCGCCCTGCAGCACGTGGTAGCGGCCGCGGAACTGCTGGGTGCGTTCGACGGCGGCGATGTCGCGCGGGTCCTCCACCACGCAGACGATCGTCGGGTCGCGGCGCGCGTCATCGCAGATCTCGCACAGCTGGTCGCGCTCAGAGACGTTGAAGCAGCGGCTGCAGAGCCCCGTGTTCTGCTTCACCGTGACGATGGCGTCGGAGAGCCGAAGCGCGTCCTCGACCGGCACCTTCAACAGGTAGAAGGCGATCCGCTGCGCCGACTTGGGACCGATCCCGGGAAGGCGGCCGAGCTCGTCGATGAGCGCGCGCAGGGGTCCCGTGTACATCTAGGGCCTCACTTCTTCCGCCCCGGGGAATGCCTCGAGGAGGCGCGCCTGGACCAGGGTGTCGATTTCGAGCGGCACACCGGGGTCGTCGGGATCGAACTCGTCGTCGCCCAGGTCGGCGACGTCGGCCGGCTCGGTCTTCCCGCCGGGGTCTCGGCCGGTTCGACCCGCCACCGCGGTGCTCGACGGGTCGGACTCGGTCTCGAGGACGAGACGGATCGCCACCGGGACGCCGAAGTGGGCCGCCAGGGCGTCTTCGACCGCGGGCTGCAGGTCGGCGCACCGGTCGCGGTGCGGCGGGTTGGCGACCGCGAAGACGGCGGTGCCGTCGTCGACCGACACGAACCGCCCGGCGCTGTAGAGCGCCTTGGCCAACGGCGGCAGGGAGCGCAGGATCTGATCGCCCCAGGCTTGGACCAGGCCGTCGCGGTCGGGCGGCTCGCCCGCGGCCGCGGGCGCCGCGGCGATGGGCGGCGCCGCGGGCGGGGCGGTGGGCTCGGGTTCTCCGGATGCGGCCTGCCGCTCCTTGCGCAGCGCCCCGAGCGTCGGACGGGCGCCCGGACTCCGCGGCGCGGAGGCCCGGGGGGCCGCCGGGGGGCCGGCGCTCGGCGGTGCCGCGGCCAGCGCCTGCTCGAGGCGCGCCACGCGCTCGGCCAGCGCCGACGTCGATTCGTCGAGATCGGCCCGCGCCACCCGGACCAGGGTGACCTCGAGGACCACGCGGGCGTCGGGCGCCTCCCGCATGTCGACCTGCGCGCGCCCCAGGAGCTCCATCGCCCGGACCAACCGGGGCAGGCCGAGCCGGGTGCCCTGGGCCTCCAGCCGTTGACGCTCCGGGCCGTCGACGGCGGCCAGTTCCGGGGCGACCGCCAGGAGGAACGCCTGCCGGAGATCGTCGACGATCTCGACCGCCAGCTGCTGGGGTGCCCACCCGGCCTCGTGCAGGGCCGAGGCCGCCACCAAGAGCGCCTGCGCGTCCTCGTCGCCGAGCGCGTCGAGGATCGCGGCCAGGCCCGGACGCTCGTCGGTCGACGAGCCCGAGGCCGCCAGCTGGTCGAGGGCGGACAGGGCGTCGCGGGCCGAGCCGTGGCCGCGCCGCGCGGCCAACGCCAGCACGTCGTCGTCGAGGTCGAGCCCGGCGCGGTCGCGCACCGTGCGGAGGAGCGACACCAGCGTGTCGAACCCGAAGAGGCGGAACTCGTAGTGCTGGGTCCGCGAGCGGATGGTGGCGGGCACCTTCTGCGGATCGGTGGTCGCCAGCACGAACACCACGTGGCTCGGCGGCTCCTCCAGCGTCTTCAACAGCGCGTTGGCCGCGGCGTTGGAGAGCATGTGCACCTCGTCGACGATGTAGACCTTCCAGCGGCCCGGGGTGGCCAGGGCGGCGTGGGCCACGAGGTCTCGCATGGCGTCGACCCCGTTGTTGGACGCGGCGTCGAGCTCGTGGACGTCGAGTGACGAGCCCCGGGCAATTTCCACGCACGAGTCGCAGATGCCGCAGGGCTCGCCGTCCTCGGGCGACCGGCAGTTGAGGGCGCGGGCGAGGATGCGGGCGGCGGACGTCTTGCCGGTGCCCCGAGGGCCGCTGAAGAGATAGGCGTGCGCCACCCGGCCATCGCGCACCGCGTGCTGCAGGCCCGCCACGACGTGGGGCTGGCCCACGAGTTCGGCGAAGCGGCCCGGCCGGAAGCGCCGGTACAGGGAGACGAACGCCTCATCGCTGGCGGCCGGGCCCATAGCGGCGGAGCCTACCGGTGGGCCGCGACGGTGGGGCCTGGCCGGCCGCCGGACCGCGGCCCGAGCCGCCGGCGGTCGGTGCGGTGGCCAGGTTGACTACGGCACCCGGCCTCACCCGCTGAGAGCTGCTGCCTTCCGACCCTGACTCGATTCACGAGCGGCCGTTGCGCAGGACCCGGCCACCGCACCCACCGCCGGAACGGCGAGGGCCCCACGCTACCAACGCCCGCCGGACCACCGGCCGGCCGGTGGGACTCGATTAGCCTGAGCGCGCCTCGGTGCCCGGAGGAGTGCGAGAGCGGCCGAATCGGCACGATTGGAAATCGTGTGTGGGGCGACCCACCGTGGGTTCAAATCCCACCTCCTCCGCCATGCCGACCGCTGCGCGCCCCGACCCCGGGGCCACCCACGAGGACGCGATGCGCCGGGCGCTGGCCGAGGCCCGGCTCGCCGTCGCGCACGGCGACGTCCCGGTCGGCGCGGTGGCGCTGGCCGACGGCCGCGTGCTGGCGGCCAGGCACAACGAGCGCGAGCTGCGGGGCGACCCGACGGCCCACGCCGAGATCCTGGCGCTGAGGGACGCGGCGACCGCCCTCGGCCGTTGGCGCCTGGACGAGGTCACCCTGGTCGTGACAGTGGAACCCTGCCCCATGTGCGCCGGGGCGCTGGTGGCGGCGCGGGTGGCCCACGTCGTCTTCGGGGCCGACGACCCCAAGGCCGGCGCCTGCGGCTCCCTGTACAACCTCTGCAGCGACCCGAGGCTGAACCACGAGGTGGCGATCACCCGGGGCGTTCTGGCCGAGCAGTGCGGGGCCGTGCTCACCAGCTTCTTTGTCGAACGCCGGGGCCCGGACGACTCGGGAAACCGAGAACAAGACACCCGGTAACCTCTCGGCCGGAGGGATGCGAGAGTGGCCGAATCGGACGGTCTCGAAAACCGTTGTGCCCGTCTGGGCACCGTGGGTTCGAATCCCACTCCCTCCGCGGGTGAGGGAACTGAACACCGTCCGGCTTAATCGCAGCAGTCGAGTCTGTCCGAGCAGTTCGAGGAAGGGAGTGGGGGATGTCACCGTCGCGCTCCACGGTGGGCAAGCTGCAACGCGCCCAGGCCAAGAAGGCGAAGGCCATGGCCAAACAGGAGGACCGCCAGGCGCGCCGCAGCGACCGCGGCGAGCCTGAAGACGTCCCGCAACGCGCCGAAGAGGACCAGGCCGGCCTGCTCGAAGAGTTCGCCCGGCTGCACGAAGACTTGGCCGAGGGAAGGATCTCACTCGACGACTTCGAGGTCCGCCAGGCGGACCTGCGCGAGCGTCTGCGCGTCGACTGAGGGCCGCCCCGGCCGTCCGCCTAGGGCGCGCCGGCGGCCGGTTCGGGGCGGTGCTCCAGCCAGCGGCGGAACCCCGCCGCGTTGGAGTGCACACCGTTCATGACCTCGAATTTCTCGAGATCCGGCGCCGCCACCGTGCCCGGCTCGGGCGAGAACCGCTCGGCCAGGGCGGCCGCCATGTCCTCGCCGGCGCGCCAGGCGCGCTCTGCCACCTCTGCCCACTGGCGCAGGCTCTCTTCCGCCTCGGCCAGCAGTGGCAGGGGGTCGTCCAGCAGCCCGTAGTGGGCGAGCGCGATCCCGGCCGGGCGGCGCGCCGCGAAGCGGTGCAACGAGTGGATCGCCTGGTCGAGGTCGAAGTCCGGCGGCGGCGTGGCCGGGCGGAGCATCCCGACGTCGGGCAACCGGACGCCCACCGCGTCCCCCGCGAACAGCACGCCCGAGGTCGAGTCGTGAAGCCCCAGGTGGTGCTTGGCATGGCCGGGCGAGTCGACGGCGACCAGGGTCCGGCCCAGGCCGAGGTCGATCTCCTCGCCGTCGGCCAGGACGTGTAGGCGTTCGGCCGGCGTCGGGTCGAGCCGCCCGTAGAGGGAGTCGAGGAGCGGCCCATAGACCTGGGAGGCCGAGGCCACGAGCCGCGTCGGGTCGGCCAGGTGCCTCGCGCCGAGCTCGTGGACGTAGACGGTCGCGTCGGGGAACGCCCGGGCCACATCGCCCACCCCGCCGGCGTGGTCGAGGTGGATGTGGGTGACCACCACGCCCGAGAGGTCCGATGGTCCGACACCGAGCGACGCGAGCGCGTCGAGGAGGACCGGGACCGACGATTGGCTGCCGGTCTCGACCAGCACCGGGCGGGGGCCGACGAGGAGGTAGCCGGCGGTGACGCGCTGCCAACCCCCGAGCAGGGTGTCGATCTCGACCACGCCCTCGGCGATCCGCCGCGGCTCGATCGACACCTGGTCTTGGCTGGTGTGCCGGTGCGCGCCGGGCCCTGCCGCGCCCTGCTCGCTCACGCGGGGGCGACCTCGACGACCACCTTCACGTCGTCCGGCGAACGCTCGAGGGCCTCGGACCACCGCTCGAGCGGCACCCTGCGCGAGATGAGACGCTCCAACCAGGTGCGGTCGGCCTTGGCCAACGCGTCGGCACCGGCCTGGTAGTGCCGACGGTTGGCGTTCACGGACCCGACCACCGCCTCGTTCTCGAGCACCATCGAGCGGTTGAGCGCGCCGGCATCGACGCCGAGGGCGTGCCCCCCCGAGGACACGCCGGTCAGACAGACGACCCCACCCGGACCGATGTGCGCCATCGCGTCGAAGACGAGCGCGCCCACCCCGGTGCACTCGAGGATGACGTCGGGCTCGGCGCACGCCTCCGAGATCGGGCCGGTGTGGTAGTGCGCGCCGAGCGCCGAGACCAGATCGGGTTTCACACCGGTCGTCATCTGATCGATGACGTGGACCTCGAGGCCGCGCTGGACACCGAGCAGCGCCGCCAGCAGGCCGACCGGCCCGGCGCCGGTGACGACCGCCCGGGCCGGCTCCCAGTGCGCCCGGCTCGCGATGCGCTCGACCTGTTCCCAGGCCTTGGCGACCACGCTCGTCGGTTCGAGCAACACGCCGAGGAGCCCGAGCGACGGGTCGAGCTTCACTGCGAAGTCCACCCCGATGCGGTAGCGCTCGGAGAGGAAGCCGTCGTGCTCCTTGATCCCGTGTTCGGTGTACTGGCCGTTGCGACAGAAATCCCACTCGCCCACGGCGCAGTTGGTGCAGGGCACCGGGTCGGGATGCCGGACGATCCCGACGACCAGGTCCCCCACGGCCACGGCGGCGCCGGCGGGGGCCTCGAGCACGCGGCCGAGGGACTCGTGGCCGAGGACGAGGCGCTCCCGACCGGGCGGGGCCCAGCCGTACGCCCCCGAGAGGATCTCCGCGTCGGTCCCGCAGATGCCGACGGCCACGGTCTCGACCAGCACCGGGCCATCCGCCGCCGGCGGCTCGTCGACATCGGAGAGTGCCGCCGTCCCCTGCTGGAGCGGCACGACGGTCAGCGCCTTCATGGGGCCCTCCCTGGTCGGTTCATGGTGACGGCGTGGCGTCGGCCCGGGGGAGGTCGGCCGCCCGGGCATCGGGGTGCGGGAGGGTCACCCGGTGCGGGCGGTCCTTGCGCTTCACCTTGGAGTGGACGGCCGGTCGCCACGGGTGCCGGCTCGCCTTGCCGAGGGTGACCAGCGGGCCGGCCAGGGTGGCCACCCGTGACCGCCGCTCCTGGCGCTCGGCCTCCGAGCCCTCCGGCAGGTCGTGCTCGCTCAGGCGGCAGGCGGTGTTGACGAGCGAGACGTGCGAGAAGGCCTGGGGGAAATTGCCGACCAGGCGACCGGCCACCGCGTCGTACTCCTCCGCCAGGAGGCCGAGGTCGTTGCGCAGGGCCAACAGGCGCTCGAACAGTGCGCGCGCGTCGTCGACCCGACCGATGAGGTGCAGGCAGTCGGCCAGCCAGAAGGAACAGGCGAGGAAGGCCCCCTCGCGGCCGGTGAGCCCGTCCACCGCGCCGTCCTCACTCGTGCGGTAGCGCAGGACGAAGCCGTCCTCGACGAGCTCGCGCTCGACCGCCTCGATGGTGCTGATCACGCGGGGATCCTCGGGCGGGAGGAACCCGACCAGGGGGAGCATGAGGATGCTGGCGTCCAGCTCGTCGGAGCCGTAGTACTGCGTGAACGCCTGCCGCTCTTCGTTGAAGCCCTTCTCGCACACCTCGGCGTGGATCTCGTCGCGCAGCGTGCGCCAGCGGTCGAGCGGCCCCTCGAGGTCGGGCCACTCCTCGAGCGTCCGCACCGCCCGGTCGAGAGCCACCCAGGCCATGACCTTGGAGTGCGTGAAGTGCCGGCGCGGGCCTCGCACCTCCCAGATGCCGTCGTCGGGGAGCCTCCACCCCTCCTCTAAGAACTCGACCAGAGCGGACTGCAGACCCCAGACGGCCTGGCTGGTGACGCCGTCGAACTGGCTGGCCGTGTAGAGGGCGGACATCACCTCGCCGTAGACGTCCAGCTGGTACTGGCCGGCCGCGGCGTTGCCGATGCGGACCGGCACCGCCCCCTCGTAGCCGGGCAGCCAGTCAGCCTCCCACTCGTCGAGGCGCCGTTCGCCGGAGGGGCCGTACATGATCTGGAGCTTCGAGACGTCACCGGCGGTCGCCCGCAACAGCCAGTCGCGCCAGGCCATCGCCTCCTCGTGGTATCCGCCGCGCATGAGCGCCTCCAGGGTGAGCGTGGCGTCACGCAGCCAGCAGTAGCGGTAGTCCCAGTTGCGGTTGCCGCCGAGGGACTCGGGCAGTGACGTCGTGGCGGCGGCCACGATCCCCCCGGTCGGCTCGTAGGTGAGGGCCTTCAGTGCGATGAGCGACCGCACCACGGCCTCGCGGTACTCCCCCTCGAACGTGCACGCGTCCGACCACGCCCTCCACCAGTTCTCCGTCGACTTGAGCGCGTACCACGGGTCGATCGGCCGCGGGCACATGTCGTGCGACCGGTACCAGGTCAGGCTGAACGGCATCTGCTGTCCGGCCTCGAGGGTCACCTCCGCCACTGTCTGCAGGTCCTCGCCGTGGGTCTCGGCCCGGGTCCACAGTCCGATCGAATCCGGACCGGCGGTGGCCGACAGGAGCCCGTCGTGCTGGGTCACCCAGGGGATGACGTCGCCGTAGCCGAAGCGCAGGCTGAGCTCCATGCGCACGGTGACGGTGCCCTTCAACACCTCGACGAGCCGGACCACCTGGGGATGCACCTCGCGGATGGGCATGCAGTCGACGAGGCGCATGGTGCCGGTGGGGGTGTCGAACTCGGTCTCGAGCACAAGCGTGCCCGGGCGGTAGCGACGCCGCGCGCCCATCGCCCGGTCGCCGCTCTCGAGGACCGGCGCGATCCGCCAGTAACCGTTCGCGTCGGTGCCGAGCAGGCGGGCGAAGCAGGCCGCCGAGTCGAACCGCGGGAGGCAGAGCCAGTCGATGGAGCCGTCCCGGCCGACCAGCGCCGTCGTCTGCAAGTCCCCGATGACCGCATAGTCCTCGATCGGCAGACTCACGGGCTGCATTCTTGCTCGCGCCCGCCGGGCCCGGGGAACTGCCGGTTCAGCTCCCGGTGCAGGCCTGCGTCTGGACGGGCGCGGTGTCGCCGACCTCCTTGTCGAGGATGGGGGAGACGCCCGATGCGGCCAGCGCGTAGCCCACGTCGGGGCTGGAGATCGATCGCGAGAACACGACGCCGAGCACGTGGCCGCTCGTATTGAGGAGCGGCCCGCCCGAGTTGCCCGGGAGGACCGCCGCATCGATCTGGTACACCTGTCGCTCGACGAGGCCCTCGTTGTAGATGTCCCGGCCGACGGCGGCCAAGGAGCCCGCCACACCGGCCGGCACCACGCTCAGCGCCCCGTTCTCGGGATAGCCGATCACGGCGCCCTCGGTGCCCCGACCCGCGGTGGCCGTCTCGAGCACGAGCGGCCTCCCGAGCGGCGCCGCGGTGCGCAAGAGCGCCAGGTCGTAGGACGGATCGAAGAAGACCGGGGTGGCCGAGTAGGTCTCGCCGGCCGCGACCACCTCGGTCTGACCCGCCTTCTCGCCGGCCACGACGTGCGCGTTGGTGAGAACGAGGTGCGGAGCGACCACGAACGCGGTGCCCTCCTGCGTCAGTCCGCAGGCCTGCCCGACGACCTTCACCGTGGAGCCGATGGCGGTCCGCGCCGCCACTTGGGCCCCCGCCTCGGAGGGGAGCGTGACGGGCGGGGCCGCGGTCGGCGGGAACTTGGCGAACACGGACGGGAAGCCGGCGGTGCCGAGGAAGGACTGGACATGGGAGAAGACCGAAGGCACCGAGGGCAGAATGCCGTCCACCTCGTGCAGGATGTCGGACTTGTCGATGGCCGAACTGAGCCAGGTGTAGCGGCTCTGGGAGAGGACGCTCGCCACCAGCCAGGCGGAGAGCAAGACGGCCACCACCGCCACGGGCACCCCGAAGGCGGCGTCCACCGACGCCAGATGGTGGCGCCGCAGGGTCACGTTCCCCCAGCCGCCGACCACCCGCCCGCCCGTGCCAAACAGGACGGCCAGACCCAGCACGACGACCAGGGTCACCCCCGACTTCCAGGGGCCCGGCCGCAGCGAGGAGACGAGCGCGATGGAGAGGAGCGCGCCCAAGAGCAGCCCGATCCAGAAGCCGCCGAAGGTCACGACCTGCACCATCGCACCGAGCCGGAGCCCGTGGACCGCCGCGGCGACGACGGCGACCAAGAGCACGAGGTCGACCCAGTTCACTGCGTGTCGAGGGTAGACGAACCGGGTCGGAGCGGCGGCCCCACCCCTCGGGTGATCGCGAACCCCCTCGCCCCCTGATCCGGCCAGCCGGGAACCTAGAATCCCAGACGTCGTGGGGCCCGAGACGCACAACCTGGTGCCCGGACGCGCGCCACGCGCCGCGCTCTGGCGGGCGGGCCTCCTCCTCGTCGTCGTCGCGGCCGTCGCCGTTGGCGCCGGCCCCGTGGCGGCCGCGAGCAAGCACCACCACCGGCCACCACCGCCGGCGGTCGTCGCCGGACGACCCGCGCCCGCCGGCACCATCTCGGTCTCGGGCGTGTCGTGTGCAACGGCACTGGTCTGCTGGAGCGTCGGCGCGGGTGCCGCGCCCGGGGGAGCCAGCAGCGTCGGCGCCATCAGTGTCAGCCGTGACGCCGGCACGACGTGGTCGGCGCAGGTCGCGCCGGCGGGCGTGGTCTCGCTGGCGGCCATCTCGTGTCCGACCCGCCTGCGCTGCCTGGCCGGAGGGGCCACGGCCACGGCCGGCGCCGTCGTGAGCACGAAGGACGGCGGGAAGACCTGGGTCCTCGACCACTCGCCACCGGGCGCGCTCGACGTGAACGGTGTCCAGTGCACGTCGGGCGGTGGCTGCCTCGCGCTCTTCACCGACGGCACGGTCTACGCGTCTGCCTCGAGCAACGATTACGGGGAAACCTGGACGGTCGGTGGGACCCTGCCGGCCACGCTGCTCGGCGCGGGTGGGCTCTCCTGTCAGGGCACCGAGCGCTGCATCGTGGCGGGCTACACGCCGACCGCCCCGGGCCAGGGCACGGGGGCGCTCGCCAGCACAACCGACGGCGGCGCCACCTGGTCCTCGGTCACGCTGCCGCCGGGCGTGGGGCTCCTCCACGGCGTGGCCTGCGCCAAGCGGACCTGCCTGGCCGTCGGCACGACCGTGACCAACGACATCGATGTGGTGCCCGGCAAGGGGGTCATCTTGACCAGCGCCGACGACGGGCTCACCTGGAGTGCCGAGCCGCACTCGACCGCCGTCGGCGACGCCTTCGCCGTGAGCTGCACGCCCGCGCTCGCCTGCGTCATCGTCGGGACCGTATGGATCCCCGTGACGCCGCCCACCCCGGTGGGCGGCGTCATCACCTCGACGGACGGCGGGACCACCTGGCGACCCGCCACACTTCGGTTCGTGCCCGAGCCCATGGTGGCGGTGGACTGTCCGTCGGCGGCCACCTGCGTGGCGGCGGGAGCCCACGTGCTCGCGCATGTCGCGTTGCCCGTGAAGAAGAAGAAGCAGAAGCCGCGGGGCTCGGCATCTAAGGAGAGGCCATGCAGATCGGCGTCGTGTTCCCCCAGATCGAGATCGGCGGCGACGCGGGCGCCGTCCGCGCCTACGCGGAGGCGGCGGCCGGGCTCGGCTACCGCCACCTGCTCGCCTACGACCACGTGCTCGGTGCCGACCCGAAGGTCCACGCCGGCTGGAACGGCCCCTACAATATTGCTCACACGTTCCACGAGCCGATGGTGCTGTTCGGGTTCCTGGCCGCCTTCACCGACCTCGAACTCGTGTCGGGCATCGTGATCGGCCCCCAGCGCCAAAGTGTGCTCCTGGCCAAGCAGGCGGCCCAGGTGGACGTGTTCTCCCGGGGCCGCCTCCGCCTCGGGTTGGGCCTCGGGTGGAACCGGGTCGAGTACGAGGCGCTCGGCAAGGACTTCACCACGCGCGGCCGGCGGCTGGAGGAGCAGGTGACCCTCCTGCGCAAGCTCTGGACCGAAGAGAGCGTGACCCACCGGACGACCGAGGAGAACGTGGTCGGCGCCGGCATCTGCCCGATGCCCGTGCAGCGGCCCATCCCGATCTGGCTGGGCGCCGCCTCGCCGCCGGCCCTGCGCCGGGCCGGGCGGATCGCGGACGGCTGGTTCCCGATGATGCCCGCCGACCACCGGTTCGAGGAGGCCAGGGCCCATGTCGCCGAGGGGGCTCGCGCCGTCGGGCGCGACCCCGCCACGGTGCCCTTCGAGGCCCGGGTGAGCTGGGCCGACAGCGGCGCGAAGCTGGAACACCACATTGAGAAGTGGCGGGCCGTCGAGGCGCCTTACTTGTCGATCAACACCATGGGCGCCGGCCTGGGGGGAGTCGACGGCCACATCGGGGCGATCAGCAAGGCGGTCGAGGTGTGGCGGCGCTGAGCGCCCTGCTCACCACGGTTGTGCCGGCGACGCACGGCTGGCCCCTTCGGCAGCGAGGTCAGTCGGGTGGACTCTCGGTGAAGATCGTCCAGATTTTGTCGAGGCCGTCGTTCGAATCACGAGACTCGTCACTGTTGTCGTCGGCCGATGAGCCAGGGTCAGAAATCGCCACGGGTTGGATCATGTAGGGGGTGTTCGGAGGGGGGTCGTGTGATGTGGCTCCCTTGTCCCGAACGAGCGCCGTCGGCGTTCCATCAGAGAACCATCGGGCATCGTGCAGACGGTACGGATCTACGTACCAGCCTTCCTCCTTCACGATGTCTCCTCTCGCTCTGACCCTAGCTCTAATGTCGATTGCTCATGATCGGATGGGCGTCCAGAGCTACTGATAGAGGACCTTGTGAGACTCGACTGCTCGTTCATTCGGGTGAGCGAGTTGCCCTCAGCATCGAAGTAGAAACCCACTCCACGCACCGTGATAATCAGGCGGGGCTTCTTGTAATCCAGCTCGATTTTCTGCCGGATCCTCCTTATATGGACGTCGAGAGTCTTTGCGTCTTCGGGACGGTGGCTCCCCCATACACCGGTCAACAGCTCATCGCGAGTTCGAAGTTGACCGACGGGAGAAACGAGGGCGCGAAGGAGATCGTACTCCAGCCTTGAGAAGTGGGCCGGTTGACCCCTGACCAATACATTGCGTTTCGCCTGCTCGATGGTTATCGGTCCCATCTCCAGCGTGTCCTGTCGAACTGGCTGTGGGGAAGATCTGGACTCCACCGCCCGAACACGTTGAGCCAGCGAATGTACTTC
>Ga0116216_10000924_pt1 | contig 21278 bp, 17 predicted proteins | sample Sb_taG_11_FD_89696 | JGI IMG/M metagenome (GOLD analysis project Ga0116216, IMG submission 89696) | Peat soil microbial communities from Weissenstadt, Germany - Sb_50d_3_AS metaG | ecosystem: Environmental > Terrestrial > Soil > Wetlands > Peat | place: Germany: Weissenstadt | collected 2010-09-21
AACGCCGCAGTCGCTGATGCCACGGACCCATCTTCAGCCCGGCAAAGCCCTGAGCCCGAGGCAGTACCCATAAGCTGTTTCGGCAGTTCAGCGCCTATATTTGCGCATGCACACAGAATCCACGGTGCAAACGATAATGACACACATTGTCCGCCTGGCTCCTGGAAGGAGCCAGCATGTACGAGGACGAGAACAACGACGGCAAATTCCCTGATGAGAGCCCGGTCGAGGTCCGCTACCCCCGCTCGAAGCAGGAAGAACAGGCCGACCGGGACACCTGGCCGTGGCTGCCAGGTTCTATCGTAGAACAGTGCGGCCCGGACGAATGGTACGTCTGCGTCGAGGTCCGCGAGCTGGCGGTCCTTCGCGACGGCCGGCGGGCACCGCGCCGTACGGCCAGTCGTAACCTCTACTACCCCTGCTGCTTCAGGGACGGCGCGGAGATCCGGCCGCGCACCGCATCCAGCGGCGCCGCCTCGGCAACGAGGCGCGGAGCGGCCCGGTGACCGGGGACCGGGTGATCCGCTTGGCGACGGCGGCTGCGGTCTGCGCGGTGGCCGCCTTCGCGGCGGTGGTCAGCTACTCCCACATCTACGGCCTGGGCCGGGCCCACGGCCAGGACGGCACAGCGGCCCGCCTGCTCCCGCTCAGCGTGGACGGGCTGATCCTGGCCGCCTCGCTCGTGCTGCTGCACGAAGCCCGCAACGACCGCGACGCGCCAGCGCTGGCCCGGTTCATGCTGTGGCTCGGCATCGGCGCGACGATCGGCGCGAACATCGCCTACGGCGCGGGATACGGGCTGCTCGGGGCACTGATCTCAGCCTGGCCCGCAGTGGCGTTCATCGGCACGGTGGAGATCGCCACGCAGCTCGTCCGCCGCTCGCGCGGGCCACGAGCGGCCACCAGCGTGTCGGCCGTGCCAGAGGTACCGGGCGATGTGGAGCAGGCGGTCCGCGAGGCGTATACGGCGTCGGTCGTGGCCGGTGCGCCGCTGAGCCAGCGGGCCATGGCCGAACGGTTCGGCCTATCCCGCCGCAAGGTGAGCCAGCTCATCACCAGCGTCACCGTCGAGAGCAACGGCCATGCGCTGGCCGGGAAGGCAGCATAAGCATGAACCGGTACGGCATGATAGCCCAGCGGCACTGGGCGCGATGGCTGCCGAAGCAGTACGCCACGATCAGCGACCCGGAAAGCTTCTTCACCACACTCGGAGAGGAAGTAGCCCGGCAGATCGATGACCTGACCGACGAACTGGTCGGCGAGATCAACCAGAGCGACTCATACCTCGCCCACGTGGGCCGACTGTTCGCTGCCCGTGCCATCGCCGAGGAACTTATCTTGCCTCAGCGGGTCTTGCCAGACGCCGAACTGGCAGTAGATGGCGATCAGGACGATCAGGAGGACGTGAAGCCGAAGCGTGGGGAACGGCCAATGGTCGTGGACCGCAACCACCCGTCATGGGCGGAGGTGAACGCCGAACAGCAAGAGCGCGCAACCGACCCTGGGTCTGGCTAGCCGGACCGCCCCTGCGTACAGACGCCTCCGCCGCCCATAACTGGTAGGTGGGGGCGTCCCTTTCGGCACGCGTATCGACGTGAGCTCACTCCTCGGGCGATGACCGCCTGCCGACGCGGGTTCGGTGGTGGGTCTTGACCCTGTCCGACCCGCTTTCGGGAGCAGTGACAACCGACCCTTGGCTCAGCCGTTCGTACCGTCTGCGATTGGCTTCTTCTGCTGGAGTGCTTCGGCGACGGCCGCGAATTCGCTCAGCGCGGCTTCCAAGTCTTCCACGATCTCGAGGGCAATTACCTCGGGCGGCAGCAGACTGCCTGCATCATCGAGGCTTGGATCTCGGACCAGGGTGATGTTCAGGTTTACCTTGTCGCGCGCTATCAGCTCCTCGTAAGTGAACGGGCGGAAACGCTCGGTTGGCGCGCGGTTCTCCCTGGGCTCGCCAGGACGGTAGCAGGCTACGAAATCGTCCAGATGTTCGCGCTGCATCCGGTTCTGCTTGAGGGTGAAGTGCTGGTCGCCTCGGAAGTCGTACACCCACAACGTCGTGGTCCACGGCTGATCTGGCCGGGCAGGCTTCTTGTCGAAGAACAGCACGTTCGCCTTGACTCCGCCGGCGTAGAAGATCCCGGTCGGCAGCCGCAGCAGCGTATGCACGTCAAACTGGCGCAGCAGCCGTCGCCTCACCGTCTCACCAGCGCCGCCCTCGAAAAGAACGTTATCTGGCACGACCACGGATGCCCGGCCGGGAATGTCGAGCATTGCGGCGATGTGCTGGACGAAGTTGAGCTGCTTGTTGGTGGTGGTGACCCAGAAATCCTGGCGGGCGTAGGAGATGTCCTCTCGTCCCTTGCTGCCGTTCTCCCCGATGACGGTGATAGAGGATTTCTTACCGAACGGAGGATTGGCCAGCACGACGCTCGGATGGCTGCGTGGCGGCTCGGCAAGGGAGTCCCGGACCTCGATCAGCGGCGGCCCGTTCGGCTTGCCGATCCCGTGGACCAGCATGTTCATCGCGGCCAGCCGCGCGGTGCCGTCGACAAGTTCGGTGCCGGTGATGGTGCCTGTGGCCAGACCGTCTCGCTGCTCCGGGGTCAGCTCAGTGCCGTAGCGGTGCTGGATGTATTCGTAGGCGGCGAGCAAGAATCCGCCGGTGCCGCAGGCGGGATCGGCGACCGTGTCTTCAGGCCCCAGTTGGACGCAGTCCACCATGGCGGAGATAAGAGCCCTCGGCGTGAAGTACTGGCCCGCGCCGGTCTTGACGTCCTCGGCGCTCTTAGCGAGCAGTTCCTCGTAGGCGTCGCCCTTGACGTCTACGCCCTGGGCGGACCACGTTTCCTTGTCGATTAGGTCGACGATCAGCTTCTTGAGTTTGGCCGGATCCTGGATCTTGTTCTGCGCCTTACGGAAGATCACGCCCAGGGTGCCCGCCTGCTGGCCGAGATCCTCCAGCATGTGACGGTAGGCCTTTTCCAGGTCGTCGCCGTCGAAATCGAGCAGTTGCTGCCAGCGGTCGGCCACAGCTTTTAGGGCTATGTCGGGGTTGAGCGGCCTGTTCGTCCGTTCGTTCGCCATCTTCAGGAACAGCAGGTAGGTGAGCTGCTCCACGTAGTCGATGGTGGAGACGCCGTCATCGCGGAGCACGTCACAGTAATTCCACAGCTTCGCGACCAGTTGGCGCGTGTCGGCCGTAGTCATAGCAGCGTCTCCTCCTGCCGTGCGTGCCTCGCCCTCCCGCGTCCACGTCGTCCCCCCGGCTGTGCCGCCTGCTCCGCGCGTATACGCTCCAGCAGCATCGAACCAGGCTCATCACCCGGATTCTGCGACACCAGCCTCCCGGCAAATGCCTCGGTCAACAGCGATTGGCGCAATAGTTTACCCCGCTGTTCTCCATGTGCGCAGTCAGTGTCAAACGCGCGTTGAACATCCTCATATCTGTCGGCCTGCGAGAGAATCGATGAAATTTCGTCGGGAGGGGGGACGGGAATCGGAAGCTGTGCCAGTGTGCGGATGTTCAGATTATACTGACCTGCTGAAGATGCAGCATTATGCTCGAGATGAGCACGCCACAGAGGACTTGAAACTACCAGGAGAACCCAATCGGCCGGGATCCCATCGGGTATCAGGCGAAAACGGATCAAATAGGAAGCATAGGCGATCTGAAGGCTCTTTCTGACTACCCCGGCCCGACCGATCAGATCCCGACTACCGTTAGTGCGAATAAAGAGTATATCTCCGTGGTCTACGTGGAGCGAGCTAAGGTCGATCGATGGGTCTACTGCGTTCTTCAGATTATCGAGGATGATTTCACCGCGCTGAATGTTGGGGATGCGAAGCACTGGATTACCTGCGGCGCCGAAATCACATCTAGTCGAAGTCCCGTATCCAGAAGTAGAAGAAACTTCATCCAGACTGGTTATTGCCCAGCCGTTTGGAAGCTCGTATCCCGGAATACTTGCTGGCAATACGGGTGGCTTGTATTTTTTTGAGAATTTCAACCTCATGCCAACCACCCCGGACAGCCATTCCACCGCGTTGGAAGATCCGCGCGGGACGAGGCGACCCGAGACCGCTGCATCTAGGAGGCTTCGACGAAGTGCCGATGAGCGAAGACGTGCCTGCCTAAGGTTTTGATCACCAAGACTGGCACGCGATAGGTGCTCTTCGAGGGTGGCGACGATGCGGCGCTGCTCGTCCAATGGAGGCAGCGGTACTGGGAGTTGCTTAATCGTGGAAAGACTAATTGAAGCAAGGTTCACGCTTTGCGCAGCATGCTGATCGAACCATTGGCGAGCGGGATCGTTTATATACCAGGCAAGGAATCTGGGAAGGACTGTCTCCTCGAGCAGGCGCGCTCGGAACACGTGATTCTGGTGAATGCAGTTCGATATCTGGCCGTCCCAGACCCATCCGCGGCCTAGTTTGTCCCTGTCGCCACCCTCGTTGAGAAGCACGTCACCAGCCAGTAGCCGTAGCTTTGCTAGCGTTGATTCCGGCACCCTGATTTTTGTGATTTGACGGAGATCCAGGTAGCCGCGTTGAACGTTTGCGACACGCAGATACGGTATCTCCGGAAGATTTGGGTCAGACTGCTTCTTGGTGTCCTTCGTTACGCCGCCAACGACTTCCGCGATCTCACCCAACGTGGTCCACGCCCACGAAGCCGGAATGGGGAAGAGCGCCGTCATGCGGTCAGGGTCCGATTCAGATCAGTGAGGAGCTGCTGGGAACGGTCGTCGCCGAAGGTGAGCAGGAAGCCGTCGGTGCCGCCGCGTTCTGTGAAGGGTACGCCGTCGAGGTCGTCGGTAGTGAACGACGCGCTGGTGATGACGATGTCCTTGATGCGGTCCAGCCACCACATCTGGTCGGAGCTGAAACTGGCCCCAGCCTGCTCCTGCCGCGCGAGCCAGGCACCGTAGCGTTCTTCTACTAGGGATCTCTGCGGGCGGGGTTCTTGGTCGAGGCCGAGCTCGAAGCGGATCAGGCCGATCAGGTCGACAGGTCCATGGTGCAGGCCGGGGTGCTTGGCAGCGATTTCCAGCCGTTCGTAGGCGTGCCACAGCAGGTCGGGGGTCCACTGATGCGGCGGGCGGGCGATCCGGGTGGCGAGTTCCTTGAGCTTGATGTAGACGGTGCGACTGCCGTTACCGTGCCGGTAGGCGGCGTCGATCGCGGTGATCTCGTCCTGGTGCTCGCGTATGTAGGCCTGGAAGGAGGTGACTACCTCGCGGGCGCGTTCGGTGACGTCGACGCCGCGCGCCTCCAGCAGATCGTCGGGGTTGACCTCGTCGTAGATGATGTCGTGAGCGCGGCGGATCTCCAGCAGCCGAGCGCGCAGCTCGTGGTTCGCGGCGAGCGGCTCGACCGCTGCTTCGACGAGGGCGCGCTCGGCAGTGCGGTCACCTGCGGGAAGAGCGGCGAGTACATCATCATCTGCTACCCGGCCGAGACTACCGATGACGTCGGTGAGCGGCGCGCCCGCTATTTGTTCTAGTTCAGCTCGTTCGGCCGGGGTAAGGTCGCGGTTCAGCCGGGCGAGCCGCGAGCAGAGGGTGGATGCCTCGGCGAGGGAGATGGTTAGATTCCCGGCCTTGCGGAGCAGCTTCTCCAGGCTGATCTGCCGTTCGGAGTGCAACTGGAGGGGAGTGGCGTCGACCCACGGCGATTCCGTGACGCCCACCGCGTCGACGATCACGAACCGCTCCTTGGCGAGCACGTCAGGGGTGACTCTGTTCAGCTCTGCCGGGTCCAGGGTGCGGGCACCTCGTCCCTTCATCTGCTCGAAGTAGGCCCAGCTCTTGACATCGCGGAGAAAGAACACGCACTCCAGCGGCCTGACGTCGGTTCCGGTGGCGATGAGGTCCACGGTGACCGCGATCCGCAACTCTGGGCTGTTCCGGAAAGCTGCCAGCAGTTTGTCCGGATGCTGGACGGAGTAGGTGATCTTCTGGGCGAACTCGTTGCCCATGCCGAAAACCTCGCGGACCATCTGCACGATGTCCTCGGCATGGTTGTCATCGCGGGCGTAGATGAGCGTCTTGGGCACGTACCGGCGGGGCGGCTGGCCAGCTTCTGGGGGGAAGATTTCGGTGAACAGCCGATCCCTGAAGGTTTCCAGGATCAGCTTGAGCTGCGGCTTGCTGATCACGTTCTTGCCCAGCTGGGTTCCCGCGTAGCTGAAGTCGTCATCGAGTTCTTCGTACCGCTGCCGCCGGGTGCGGCGCTCTCGCATGGGTACTACCGTCCCGGCTTCGATCGTGTCGCCCTGCTCGGTCTGCCGGGTCCGGATCTTGTACACGTCGAAGTCGACGTTGACACCGTCGGCGACTGCCTGCTGGTAGGTGTATTCGCTGACCAGGTTCTGGTGGAAGAACCCGAATGTCTGCTTAACCGGGGTCGCGGTCAAGCCGACCAGGTAGGCGTCGAAGTACTCCAGTACCGCCCGCCACCGCCCGTAGATCGACCGATGGCATTCATCCACGATGATCAGGTCGAACGCCTCGGGCGGCACCGACGGGTTGTAGCCGACCTCGATCACTTCATCAACGTCGTAATCGTCGTAGGCCTGGTCGTCGGCGTCCACGTCGGGCAACGGCTTGCCGCACAGCATCGCATACACGCGCTGCACCGTTGAGATCACGACCTTGGAGGAGGCGAGCATGTCCGCCCCGGTCAGCCGTTCCACCCCGTACAGCTCGGCCAGCTTGCGCCCGTCATCGGGCGTCACGAACGCGGTGAACTCGGTGTTCGCCTGCTTGCCGAGGTTGTTGCGGTCCACCAGGAACAAGATCCGCTCGACACGGGCATGCTTGAGCAGGCGATATGAACTGCTCACCGCCGCGAACGTCTTACCCGCGCCGGTTGCCATCTGGATCAGCGCCCGCGGGCGATCATGCCTGAACGACTCCTCCAGCCCCCGGACGGCATCGGCCTGCGCCGGACGCAGACGGCTATCATCTAGCGGCGGCAGCCCGCGGCGAAGCCGGGACCGCAGAGTCGGCGCCTCCGGATCGGCGTCCGCCTCGCGCATCCACCGGGCCAGCGTCGTCGGCTGGTGAAAACTGAACACCTCCCGTGCCCGCGGGTGCGGATCCAGAGCATTGGTGAAATGGGTCTCCGCGGCCGTGGTCTCGTACCGGAACGGCAGCGGCAGCCGCCACGCCTGCAGCTGCTGGGACGCGGTAAGCCCTTCGGCATACCGCGCCGACTGTCGTTCGACGGGGCTCAGTACTGTGCCCTCACGTTTGGCCTCGATGACCCCGGCGAGCTGCCTGTTCACATACAGCAGGTAATCCGCCGGCCCGGTCGCGGTCATCGCCTCCCGGACGGCAACACCCGTCCCGGCGAACAAGTTCTCCTTCCCCGCATCTTGCACCAGCCACCCGGCTGCCGTCAGCATCCGGTCGACTTCCTCGCGGACCTCCCGCTCGGTCCTCGGCTCGTGCGCCGACTGCTGCGCGCTCTTGACGAATGCCTCGCGCTCGGCGGCAGACAGCCGTGCCGGTCGGGCCACCGACGCGGCAAAGGACGCCTCAAACTCGGATATGCGGGCGCTCAGCTCATCGGCCAGGGCCTGCATCGAGTCCCGGTCCTCAGCCACCTGGGCAAGCTTGTGCTCGGCTTCGGCGCGCGCCTGCTGTTCGGCCTCAAGCCGGGAGTTCTTCCCATCCAGCCGCAGCATGACCTCAGCGAGCCGGTCCCGCTCGGACGCCAGCTGCGCACGCAGCAAGTCCAGGTCAACCCGGTCGGCGGCGTCGGCAGGCGGGGTCGCCGGGTCCGGCGGCGGAACGAACGCCGCAGGGGCGCGATCGCCGGTAACCGTCCGGTAGAACCAGGAGCCCAGGGAAAAACAAGCGCGGACCGCATCAAGCGCGGCCCGGACCTCGCCGTAGTGCGTATGCACGGCCTGGTTGCCCACGGTCCGCAGCTCGTCGAACTGCTGGCGCTGACTGGGCCCGATCACGCCATCCCGGGCCAGGGCCAGCAGCCGCGCATGCTGGCTGGTGCCGCTGACCTGGATCCGGCCTGCAGCGACCAACTTCGCGGCCAGCGTCTCACCGAACCTGCGCGCCTTGAACAGCGCCGTATTCGGATCCGAATAGACGTAGGCTTCGGCCTCGGTCCCGTCCAGAACGAGCAACGGTTCATGATCCAGCAGGAAGCCGAAATTCGGCGATCTGCGCGCCAGCTCCCTGATCCGCTCGTCCACCCGTGCCTCACTCACAATGGTGGGTCATCAGAATACGCTGGGATACTACATTTCCGGCGGAAGTTCTGGGGCAAGCTTTTGCGGTGCCACCGTGGGCTAGGGGTTAGGCGAGCACTCATACACACGCGGTGGTTGTCGTGCTGCTCCATTTCCTCGACCCAGCAACAGCGAGCGCTTGCTACCTCCGCAGCTGCTCGATACCCCGTAGCGGGAGGGCGCATCCGTACTTAATTGTGACATTCGTTAACGAGTGCGGTTACGCGCTGACCTGGGAATCGGCTCGAAAAAGCGCCTAACGTTATGCCGCGATGAAGCGGTGGTGAGGGCCTGATCCTGGCGCGTGCGGTAGGGCGATGAGGTGGGTTCCTGATACGGGGGTGGTCAGGTGCATGGCGAGGAGGTTCACCAGGCATGCGGCGACGGCGGCCAGGTCTGCTGCCGAGCCGTGGAAGGTGGGAACTGAGCAGCCTCGGGTCGGGATGAGTTCGTGCCCATCGAGCGGTTCCCGCCACAGGGTGTGGTAGGGCTCAAGCGCCGGATCGGCTAGGACGGTTCTGCCTGCGCGGGTGTCTATCACTGCGGGGCCATCAGGATCACGGGGTGCTGAGACGGTGAGAATGCCAAGAGTCCCGGTGCTTGTATCGGTGGCGAGTTGAGCGAGCACGGCGTGCGGACGCTCTGTGGCGGCCACAGCGGAGAGCGCTTGCCCGACGGCGATGCTGACGGTTGCGTCGATGATGACGTCGGCGCAGGTGATGGCATCCTCAAGATCACTGGGTGAGGTGCTAGTGACCGTGCTCACGTCGGCGCGGTCGCTTATGGCCCGGATGCGGGCGGCGAGGGCATCGGCCTTCTTGTTGCCGATATCGGCCTCGACGTAGTCCTGGCGGACCAGCAGCCCGCCGGTCACGATCGCCTCGTCGCACACGCGGATGTTGGCGGCGCCGGCTCTGGTGATGAACTCGGCGGCCCATGAACCGATGCCGCCGCAGCCCCAGACGAGCACGGTCTTCCCCTGGAATGCATTGACGGGCCTCTGGGCGTCGCGGCGGGTGGTGACCTCAGGGCGCTCGTCGGACACTCTGCACCATTCGATGGGGATGTTCACGCTGAGTCTTGCGGGGTCGGGGTCAGGTGTAGGCGTCCGGGTTCGGGCCAGTTGGCGCATCTGATCGGAGGCAGCGACCGGAAGCCGGCCGCCGAGCAGGTGCGCGGGGTCGCCGGCTGGATGCGGAACGGCGAGGGTGAAGTACTGGTGGGTGCCGTCGGCGTTGCGGCTGGCGCTGGTGGTCAGCGACGTCAGCACGGCTCGCGCCGGTGCGGGGCCCAGCCCGGTCTGGCCGGACGCTCCGCCGCAGCCAGCATGATCCATGAGCTGCAGCAGCTGGGTGAGCGTCAGGCCGGCGCCGAGCGGCAGCGCCGAGGACAGCGTCAGCACGGGCACGACCAGCGCCGCGGGTGGGGCGGTCGCGAACGTCATGTCCAGCCTGTGCGCGGAGCGGGAGAGCAAGCGGGCGTGCTGGAAGGGCTTGGCGGGTACCGGCTCGCGGATGACGATGGTTGGGGTGCCGGCGGTAAGGTGCAGGACGCCGCCGACGGCGTGGTACATCGCCGTGGCAGCGTTGAACCGGCCGGCGGCGGCATCGCTGAGCCACGCCCATAGCCGTTCGAGGAGGCCGGGCATGCCGCCAAGGGGATCCCATTCGCGGGCGGGATCGAGGTAGATGCACAGCCGGTGGCCTTGAAGGACGTGCGGGTGTCCTGCGAATCGCTGGTGATCTACCTCGATTTGCGGGGGGATCAGCCGTGACTGGCGGATGCCGATGATGAAGTCTTCGTGGTCGCGGAGCCGGAGGCCGCCGGGTCCGGGTGGCAGATCCTTGGTCGGCAGCCGGATGAGCACGAAGGCGTGAGTGTCAGTCACGGTCGGCATGGCCGTGATGACCTTGACGGTGTCAGGGTGCTCGCCGGCGATGGCGCGCAGGTCAGCGATCGCCTGCTGCTGCCAGATACTGAGCCGGGTCGGTGTGGCTGTCTTCTTGGTCACCCGGCCCGGCCTGAGCGCCCGGTCGTGGTCGCCGCTGGAGCTGCAACGGTGCCGAAGCGGCCGGTGCTGCTCTTGGGTTCGGGCGCGGTGAACCCGTCGCCGAAGATGGCTTGCCACTTGCGGACGCTGGCGTTTTGGTCCGGCTCGTCGTAGGCATCTTTCATCTCGGCGGCGTGGACGTGGATCCGGTCGCGGAAATAGGCGTAGGTGGCCTGGTCCCAGCGGTGGTCGAATGTGACGCCGGACCCGGACGGATCCGGGACTGACGGCTTGTATGGCCTGTCCTGCAGCCAGGTATCCAGGTCGCTGACGATGTGCAGCAGCGCCGTGGGGGTGCTGTTGTAGTAGCCGGTGTCGAACAGCTTCATCGTCGCGGCGACCTGCTGGCCGAGTAGCGTCGTCAAGATGACCGAGCGGGTGCCGGTGAAAGAGTTCTTGTGGTCGCGCAGGTATTTCATGAGCCGGATTACCCTGCGCAGGTTGCCGCCGACGATCTGGTCCTTGTCGCGCATCCATGCGGTGAAGCCCTCGGGATCGGTGTCCTCCCACTCGTCGTTGTCGCGGTTCACGATCACCTGGCGTCCATTACTCAGGTTGAGGTACGGGACGATGTCGACGTGGCAGGAGTTGGCGTAGGTAAGGCGGACGCAGCGGCACTTACGCGAGTGCGGCATGCCGCCGTAGACAATGTGCCGGTGCAGCGCGGCGTAGACCTTCTCGATGTAGATCTTCGGGCTGCCGGACCAGTCGGGATTCTCATCAAGCAAGAGCATGAAGTCCGCGTCGAACTCGTTGTCACCGACCGGGTTGATGATGGTGCGGTGCGCCCAGGACCCTTGGGGGATCTTGTCGCGGACATAACCGCCCAGCTCAGGGTCAGCTTTCAGTGCGTTATAGATAGCGGTCACGCGGCTGTCGAGCGTGTCGAGCTTGAACTGGCTCAGGTTGACGGTGCCCTTGAGCAGGACATCGAAGTGGTCAGCGAGTTGCATCGTCGGTGGTCTCCTGGTCAGGCTACTGATCTGGCCGATGGGTGCCGGGCTGGCTGCCGGATGGGTGCTGGGTCCATGCCGGGGGCTTGTAGGGGCGGGCGCGATGCCCGGCGAACCGGGCCGTGTAGACCGGGCTGAGGTCTCGGCTTGCGGAGGCGGCGTACCCTGCGAGGTCGTCTGGGTCGGCGTCGTCCAGCGAGTAGAGGCCGCCGGGCACCACGGCGTCGAATCGGCTGTAGTTGTGCTTGCCGACAAGATGCTCGGCGATGCCTTGGGCGCCGCGGCTGCCCGCCGCCAGCACGAGCGGCACCGCGTAACGGGCCCAGGTGGCCAGGCCGCCGGTATCGAGCTTTCTCGGATGGTGGCTGACCTGGTCGGTCGTGCCGATGTTCAGGACACCGATGGCCGGCAGCGGGATGTAGAGCGTGCTCACGGCCTCGGTGATCCCGACGACCGACGGGTTGTTCGCCCAGACCCCGCCGTCGACCAGGCGATGGCAGTCGACATGCGCGGCGGCGAAGTACGCGGGTGCTGCTGACGTCGCCATGGCGACGTCGACGACCATCGGGATCTTCCAGTCGCGGCGGAACCGTTCGTGATGCGGCGTCTTGAAGATGTGCACACTGCCCTTATGAACATCCCAGGACGGGACGACCAGCCGTTTGGAGCTATCCCCTAGCAGGCGCGTCCCGAAAACATCCGTGAGAGCCGTGCGCAGGACAGACGCATCGTAGCCCGGGCGCACAAGCCTGCCCGGGAGCCGCCACCATCTGCGCCGGGCGCGGGGGAATACGGTCGCCACCAGGTGCTCGTACTGGGCAGCGATCTCGGCTGGCCGTAGTCCGGCGCCGAGCGCCAAGGCGATGATCCCGCCTGCGGAGGTGCCCGTGATCAGATCGAACGCATCGACGATCCTGACTTGCAGGTCGGCCTCAAGCCGGGCCAGGACATGTGCGGAGAACAGCGCTTTTGCGCCTCCGCCATCGAGCGCAAGGATCTGGAACCGCTCAGCTGGGGCCGGCGCACTGACCGAGTCGGTCACAGGCACCCCCCGCAGGACGGCTCAAGCGGCGCCCAAGCCAGGGCCTTGGCACCGGCGCTTGGAATTACACTGATGTAACCAGCCTACGTTCAGGCACCGACCAAATCGGTCTCGCGCGACCGCGCACCGGACAGCCCGAACGGAAGGAATCGGAAATCTGTTCCTTACCCCGGAAGGCTTGGCAGTCGTGAAGCTGCATGACTACTTCACCGGCCTGCTGGACGGCGCGGTGAACATCAACGCCGACCGGCTCCGCCAGCTCGATGATCACGTTGGTGCTATCAAGAGCTGCCTGCGCAAGGATGAGGATCTCTCGCCGATGCTCCGAGGATTCGTGCCGCAGGGATCATGGGCGCAGCGCACCATCATCAGGCCCCTGCCAGGACAGGAGTTCGACGCTGACCTGCTGGTTGACATGAAGCAGCAGAAAGCATGGGCCGAGGATCCGAAACGGTACCTGCAGGCCGTGCACGATTCGCTGAGAGCCTCGGCCCGCTACCGCAGCCGCGTGGAGCTGAAGACCCGGTGTGTCCGGGTGGTGTACGCCAATGACTTCCATGTCGACCTCGTGCCTTATATACACACCTCCGGGTGGTTTGAGCGGCACGAGATCGTGAACCGGACGGAAAACCAGTTCGAGGAAGTCAATCCGGACGGGTTCACCAGGTGGATGCGCCGCCAGGACCGGCTCGCAGCGGGCAACTTGCGCAAGACGATCCGGCTGCTCAAATACCTGCGCGACTACAAGGAGACCTTCACTGTTCCTTCCGTGATCCTGACGGTGATAGTCGGTAGCCGGGTCAGCTGGTGGCGGTCCCAGCTCCTGGCCGGGTACGCGGATCTGCCCACGGCGTTCACCAGGCTGGTGGCCGACACCGACCGCTGGCTCCAAGATCATCCGGACTTGCCGGAGATCTCCGACCCGAGCTGCGCCGAGGCACGGTTTGACCACCGCTTGACCCAGCGGCAGTACGGCAACTTCCGGGACCGGTTCCAGGGCTACGCCCAGAGGATCCACGCCGCATTTAGTGCGAAGGACCGGCAGGAAAGCATCACTCAGTGGCGGAGAGTCTTCGGCGAAGAGTTCGCACCCGTGCCGTAGCGTCCTCACCCTGGTCACTGTCAGATCTCAGCGGCCCGGCGCAGGGCGGCCATGTGGCCGGGCACGATGATCTTGACGTAGGCCAGGCGGCTGTTCTTCTGCTCGGACAGGTTGTCGCGCCACAGGTTCCCGCTTTCCTGCGTGACAGTCAGGCACAGGCACGCGGTCCCGGCCGCCAGAGTGGCCTTGGCCGTGATCAAGGTGACGGGCGGGGCGGCACCGTTGACCCGCGTGTCCACGTCCTCACCGCCTGCCCGGCGGCAGGTTACGGCCGGTGGCGCTGGGTCCTTCGTCCCCGGGGTCATGCGGCATCCTCAGGTTTGCTGGTGCCCTGGGGTTGCTCTGCTGTCGCAGTGTCAAGTTGTTCCAGCAGCGCGTACAGTTCCGCCTCCAGCCCGTCGGAGATCTTGTCCGGGTAGCTGAGCATCGTGTTCGCGGCGGTCCGCACTGTCGTTTCCCATGTGTCGCTCATATCGTTACATCTCCGTGCGTCAAGGCCATTGGAGCGTTCCCCACACGATGCGGGTACCGCCGGGGGTCTGCTTGGCGCCCCAGCCGTCAGGCCCGGTCAGCATTTCCACGATGTCCAACCCATGGGGCCGGTCATCGGATGTGCGGGTCCGCCATGGGCCGCCCATGTCCTCGACCTCAACCCGCGCCGACCCAGGAGACAGCTCGCAACGGACGGCGAAGGACCCGCCCCGGGACAGGGAGTGCACGATGGCGTTGGCGGCCAGCTCGTGGGCGATGAGGACGATGTCGGCGGTGGCCGGGCAGTCGCCGAGGTAGCCGGCGATCTCGCGGCGGACCCGGGTGGCTTCGTCGGCTCGGCCAGCGAAGGTGCCCTGGTAGCTGGCAGCCGTCGCGGTATCCGGCAGTGGGTTCGTTGCTTGTCTGGTGGGCATGGGCGGTATTCCTAAACGCGGGAAGGCTGGCGTGATCTGGCTATCCAACGTGCCAGCCCGGGTCTACGGTTGGGAAGTAGATCAGCGTGCCCGCCAGGATCGGGCGATCTGGCGCACGCAATGAATAATTCCGCGCTGGACCGTGGAGATGGCCGTGAGGAATGGGGAATCGGTCGGCACAGCCGTGGCGAGGTTCGTCGATGAGTTGCGGGCGTGGCGGCAGCGGCATGGCTGGTCACAGGCCGAACTGGGCGACAAACTGGGCTATTCGGGCAGTCATGTGTCGAATATCGAGACCATGACCCGGCCGGCGACCGGTGACTTCGCGAAGGCCTGCGACAACGTGTTTGGCACACCCGGCACTTTCGAACGGCTTCAAGAAGACATCAATAAGGAGGCTTACCCTCCGTGGTTCAGTCCATTTGTTCACTTCGAGGCGAAGGCGCTGCGTATCCATTGCTGGGATAACCGCTGTCTTACTGGCCTGCTGCAAACCGAGGACTACGCGCGCGCCCTCATCCGGGCAGGAAACCCCACCATGACCGATGCCGAGGTCGAGCGCGACGTTGCCGGGCGCATGGAGCGCCAGCAGGTCATGCACCGTGAGGTCCCGCCGTACTGCTGGTTTGTCGTGCATGAGGCGGCGCTGAGAACTGTTTTCGGCGGCAAGGCCGTCATGCTCGGCGCGATGGACCGGTTGGTGGAGGTCGCGCGGTCGCCGCGTACGGCGGTGCAGGTGTTCCCGTCGAATGTCCCAGGCTGCCCTGGCGTGGATGGCGCTGTGACCATCTTCGACTTCCGGGATGAGCCATCCGTGGGATACGCCGAAGGCTACCGGGCTGGCCGGACGATCGAAGTATCGTCCGAAGTCGCTAGTCTGGTCCTGACGTTCGATCACTTGCGCGCGTTGGCGCTATCGCCAGCCGATTCCCAGGAAATGATCACCGCTGTACGGGGTGAATACGATGAATAGCTCAGAGCACAGGTGGGTCAAGTCCAGCTACTCGTCCCAGGGCAACTGTGTCGAGGTCGCTGGCCACGGTGGCCGCGTGCTTGTCCGCGACACCAAGCATGCCGGGGCTGGCCCGGTGCTGCGGTTCTCCTCTCAGGAGTGGCGGAGGTTCGCCGACCAGGTGAGGCGCTCGTCGTAGCGTTCGGTCCCGCATCGGGGCTGCCGGCGGTCGGCAGGGGCACTCTCGGTCTGGGGTGTTTCCTCTTGCCGTGCCCGCTGGTTTTCCTCGGGGCCGGGCGATGTCGTCGGCGTACGTGCGGCACATCCAGCGCAAGACGTACCGCGGGGCTTTGCCGCTGGCCAGCGCGCTGTACAGTTCCGTCGGCCTTCCTGGCGTCCCCGAATTGCGGCTCGCGATACTGCGGCCTGACCGGATTCCCGCGGGCCGCGGGCATGTCGTGGCTTGATCGCAGGCATCTGCCTCGTCGTGGCCGGCCGCGCCGATGGCACAGGGCGGCCGGATTACATGAACAGCCGATAGTCGTACGGGACGGGCCGCCGGCCTTGGCGTACAGCGCCATCGCGAGCCGCCAGCTGATCGAGACCCGGCAGTGATAGCCCAGCGCCTGGTCGGTGATGATCTGGGTCGGCAGCCCGAGCCGAGCCGCGGCCGCCTTGACGTGGTCGTGCAGGTCGAACTCGCCGACGGTGAAATAGGCTTCCCACCGGGACGGCAGGTAGAACACCACCACGTCGAACAAGCTACGGACGGCGGCGAGCCGCCCCTGGCCCGCGGTGAGCGCCAGGGCCAGGGCCAGGTGCGGGCTCGGCGCTGGCGGCCATCTGGGCGTCCGGGTTGCCGGGCAGCGGTGTGGTTATCGCTTGCACTGCGTAGTGTTCAGTCATGTCCAGACCAGCCGAAGAGGTGCGTTGGGGGGCAAATAGCTAGGTATCGTGACCTGCGGCTGGAGTGGCTTCCGAGGTGGAGAAAGGAGAAGACCGCTCTCGCAACCGTCAGCTGCTGAAATGGTCAGCGGCGCTGAGTAGCTACTCTGGAGCCATACCGTTCACATGAAGGAAGCCACGATTAGGTGGGAGGCTCGATGCGCACGCCACGCCGTAAGCGGCCCCGAAGGGACGACCGGCTCGTGCCGGGGCCGGATACGGATCTTCCCGCGATGGCCGAGAAGGTAAGCTATGTGATCAGCACTGAGCACAAGGACTACCTGACGGTCGCAGGCCCGGGAAACCTAAGGAGCGACGCATCCGCCTGCCCGCGTGGCTTGGACTTCGATGAGGTCGAAGGATGGCTGCGAGAGGCAGTACGCGACTGCTCAGTCAGCGCCGTCCTCGACGGCGATTTCCCGCGCTACGCGTGGAAGCGGGTGGACGACCGGGTGTACGAGGCCCGGCTGAGCAACGCAGGACTCGGGCAGTACAAGGGGTATCCGATCGAGGATCACGAGGCCCCTGGCTGGCTGATGTGAACGCCTTCGACTTCCGGCTCGAATGGCTTGAGGCGCCGGGGGTTACTACCCCAGAACTGGCTGGGACCTGGGCCAGGTACGAGATTTGGATCGGCGACCGGTGCGTGACGCAGGTCGAAGGCGCTGATGGGACATTCAGGCGTGGAGTCTACGGGTCTCTCTATCCGCTTGCGCACTGGATTGCTGCCAACTGGTGGGCGCTCATGTCGCATATACGGCCATCCGCGATCGACACGCGCTATTGGGACTGGAAGAACGTCCGTACGTACCCCTGGCTGCGGCAGCACAACTTTAGGGGTGCTGGAGACGGTATGGCATGGCCGAACCTGACAATCGTCCCTGAGGGCGCAGTCAGCCGCGTGGTCTGGTCACAGGATTACGGTCATCAGCTCACGCCAGTTCGGTTCGCGTCGGACGGGTCGCGCTTTCTGCGGGCTGAGGAACTCGCTACGGGGCTCGCAGCAGTCATCGACCGGGTCTTGGAGCGCCTGGCTGACGTTGGCATTCCGAAGACTCCGCTGTCGGAGGAGTGGGCGGCGATCGCGGAAGCGGACGCCGACGAGATTATTTTCTGCCAGACGGCGGGCAGGCTGGGACTTGATCCGTATGCTATCGATGATGAGATGGCGCAGACCATTGTGCGCGTTGCCGCGTCATTGCCCGCCGCGGTTACGGCTGACTTCTTCGATACAGCGGATGCAAACGCACTGGTTCGTGCAGCTGACTGGACATTGCGTGCGATGGCAACTGCTGGTCAGGCAGCGGCCGATGCGGAGAAGTCGCTGGAGATTGTGTACGCCGCACTCCCAAACGATCTCCTGGCCGCTGCGGACAATGAACGACCTTGGCGGCTCGGATATTCTATTGCTTACCGCCTGCGTAACGAATTGAGAATCCGGGACACCGATCCCTTTGATGTCTCCCCATGGGTGGGCATTGGGGCCGTCGATGCCCCGTCGCATGGCATTTACGGGTGTGCGTCAGTCAGCGGGAACCGCTGCGGCGTCGTCCTGGGAGGTCAACCTATAGGCACGTCACTCCGATTCGGGCAAGCACGGGCACTTGGCCGTGCGCTGGCCCGCCCTGAGCAGCATCAGTTCGTGCTGTCGGCAGCGCGGTCCCAGGAAGAAAAAGTCGCCCGCGCCTTTGCTGCCGAACTCCTAGCTCCTGCTGACGGTATCCGCCGCATTCTCGATGAGCTCGGCTCAAGCGACGACAATGCGCTGGAGGCTGTCGCGCGGCATTTCGAGGTGTCTCCCCTGCTGGTCCGTTACCAATACGAGAATCAGCTAACCGGTTCGTCACGCTAAGCGTGACAACGTGTGTCGCTGTCGCTTGCACTTCGGGTCGTGGCCATGGCCGCAATCATCGGCGATGCGCATGGCGGTCGGCAACGGATTAACGACACCTGCACTCATGATTAAGGATTCGTGGGCCTTCAACACTGGCCGGAAGTTGGAGGTGTTTAGACGCTCAGGTCAAGAAGCGATTTGACGATGGTGTTGATGTCGGTACCGACACCATCGAGTTCGAGTGCGTCGCGGATGTACTTGCGTTGTCGTTCGAACCGGACGTCCGGCAGCGTAGTCGTATCGGCTACGCGCTCCGCTTGCTCGGCGAGAACGACGAGTCGCGTATGTTCGGCATCCTCAGGGTCGTACTGCGGGATGGGAAGCTGGAAGACGTACTTGTCGAAGTCGCGTGCGTTGTGCTCGCCGCGTGCCTGCATCGGGCTGACAGCAGCCGTTACGACTGTTGAGTTCAGAATGGCAGTGAGGTATCGCGCTTCATCACGGCTGGCAACGGGTGCCCAGTAAAGCTTGTGTTCGATAATCGCCGGTGAGTTTGTCACGGTAGCTGCGGCCAGGTAGGTGCCGCTGGCACTGTAAACAACCCTGTACTGGGCTACGGGGAACTGGTGGCTCAAGTCACGGTGGTAGTCAAGTCGTTGTTTGAGACTAAGGCGCTGGCTGCGGCTGCGGCGATGCTCGGTCCAGGTTGCCTCGGCTTTGTGCCACCAGTCCGCAAGGCCGGGATGCCTGCCAAGCAGCGCATCGCCGAGACCCAAGAGGCGCTGGCCGTCCCAGGGGATGACTGCTTCTAGTGGCTTGAGGCATCGGAATGGGAGGATGGACTCGCCGAGGAGTATGGGAAGGATGAATTCTTCTTCGACAGCCCCGTGGAGTTCACGCAGGTGTTTCCAGGGTTCCCTCTCTCTTGGGCTACGCCGACTCCGAACTGGGCGCTGCCCTGCCACCCCCCCGAAGGGAGCCTGGTCGAGTTCTACGAGGAAGAGAACCCGCGGGAATACAGTTGCGCCAGCGCTGAACCTGTCGGCATAGGGTGAATGCCGTCCGGTCGACCACGGCTCTGTATCCAATACCGAGATGCTCTGCTCAGCTTCGGCCCAGGTGGCGCCTTGGGTGTCGAACCGTCCGGCCATCACTTTGGATCTTTCAGGCATAGGCACGGGGCCAGCGTCAGGTCCTTGGCGTCGGCCGAAGATCACGCCGACGGCTAGCGGGAAGAACGACGGCTTCACGCTGTGCAGGTCCCAGGTCTGTGTGAAGGCAACGTTTACCAGTTCGGCTCCAGTGACGTAGTTTCCCGAGCGGAAGCCTGCGTGCCGTCCACGTGACTGTTGGCCGGGTCTGGGCAGGACTGACCACGGCATGACGTATCCGAACCGGCCCCCGGGTTTCAGGTACATTTCGATACATCGGGCAACGAAGAGAGCGGCCAGTTCCTGGCTGGTGGCGGCAGCGCCGCCAGCCCACAGGCCGCGCTCGCTGCTCATCTTGCTGAATGAGAGCTGCTGCCGCTTGGTCATATAGCGGTAGACCAGCCATGGCGGGTTGCCGACAAGTATGTCCACACGGTTGGCAGGCCGCGCCAGCCAGGCCGGCCGTGCGAGGTTCCGGACGTAATATCCCCAGATGTGGTCTTCCTCGTCATCGTGCAGATGGCACATGTTCGTGAACGTCTGCATCAGTACTTCGCGGTCATCTTCGTGGATGCTGAACATCTCGAAGGTGTCGTCCAACAGAGGGACCGGGGACTTCGGCTCTCGTGAGGTAGCAAGGTGCGCGAGTCTCGCGACGAGGAGGTCGAAACGGGCAGTATCGGCGACGATATGGTCAGGAAAATTGAGCTGTTCTGCGAATTCTGGCTGGCTTGGTGCGGCTGCCCCGGTGACGAATGAGTCCGGGTCGAGCCTGGTGGAAACGCTCAGGCCCCTATAATCGTAGGTGAGCAGGTCGATTTCCTGTCCCCAGCGCAGAGAGTCGCCGAGGAAGACTGGCACTGTGAAGGCCGGTCGGCCTTGAAGGCGCTGATTGCCGATTGCTAGAAGGTAGGTAACCCGCGCCAAGGCAACCGCTACCGGATGCACGTCGATGCCGAGAACGTGCGTCACTAGCCCGCTGATGGCCTCACCTGTCGTCTTGCGTTCGCTTTCCGCCCCTGCTAGGTATGACCTGATAGCGTGGAACAGGAAGGTTCCGCTGCCGCAGCTAGCGTCCAGGACGCGCTGATTGAGCGGATCTTGCACAGATTCAGCGATAATTGCTTCCGCGAGCCAGTCCGGGGTGTAGTATTCGCCAAGTTGATGTCGTGTGGCTTGCGGGATGATCGATTCGTATAGGTGTTTAAGGACATCATGCTTGACCTGTCGCCAGTCGAAGCGGCAGAGACGCCGGGCTAGCGTCTTAACGAATTGTTCACCCCCTGGCACCTCGGTTATCCAGCCGAAGAAGTCATCCTCAACTACGCCTGTGATCCGCGCCTCAGTGAACAAAGTGCCAGACATGAGCGCACGCGCTGTGATTTCAGGATCATCCAGCCGGATGTCTAGAACCGCATGGCCGATCACCTTTGCGGTGGCGACCAGCAGCGTGTGGTTGATGAAAAGCAAGTCGTTGTCCGCGAAGCTGGTGCCTGACGCGGTGGTAAGAAGTTTGGCCCACATGCGCCGCTTGACTTTTACCGTGGGCAACTCGCGATTCGCCTGATAGATACTTGTCAACTCCGCGGCGTCAAGCTTGTACGCTGGACTCTGGGAGCCGAGCTTACTTTCGATGACGTCGCGGCCTGGCACGATGTTGCGGCCGGTAGCAACAATCGCTTCAAGCCAGCCAAGCAGCTTCCCGGGCGCCGCGGGATCGGCCGTCTGCATATCCACCAGTTCGAGCTGGCGGCCGAGTGTATGGTAGAGGAACCACCTGATCCCATCGGTGAGCAATGCGGCGTAGCGTTGGCCGGCATAAGCCGCGCGTTTGAATACTGCGTCGGCGAGTTCTCGCTCTGCCACCGCTCGTACGGCGGCATGAGTCAGGCTGCTCTCGACGCTGATAACGACCTGTCCTGTGTCAATGGCGATCATCCCGCTGCGTCCATCCTCCGGCGTGGGCACTGGCGTTCGGTTAGGAAGTGGGTCTGGCGGGGGTTCATCCTGGCGTGCGCGGGGGTTCGGTGACGTTGCGTGGTTACTCTCGCGGCGCGGGGCGGGCTTGTGCGTCGACTGATCTGTAA
>Ga0116216_10000928_pt1 | contig 21197 bp, 17 predicted proteins | sample Sb_taG_11_FD_89696 | JGI IMG/M metagenome (GOLD analysis project Ga0116216, IMG submission 89696) | Peat soil microbial communities from Weissenstadt, Germany - Sb_50d_3_AS metaG | ecosystem: Environmental > Terrestrial > Soil > Wetlands > Peat | place: Germany: Weissenstadt | collected 2010-09-21
CGGCGGCAACGGAGAGCAGCGCCAGGTCGATCCGGTCGAGCTCTCGAACTGGATCCCCCAGCTCGTCGAGCGGATCGGCTCCGACAGCGATCCGGCCGGCAGCAACGTCGCGCCCGAGAGCCTGGCGACGCTCGCGACGATGGTCAAGGCGAAGGAGGTCAGCCGCGACGCCGCGCGTGAAGTCCTGACCCGCCTCGTGGAGGAGGGCGGAGATCCGCGCGCGATCGTCGAGCGCGAGGGCCTCGGCGCGCTCACCGCGGAGGACGACGGGCTAGGCGAGCTCGTCGACCGGGCAATCGCCGCCGATCCCGCCGCCGCCGAGCAGGTGCGCTCGGGCAACATGAAGGCGATCGGCCCGCTGGTCGGCTACGTGATGCGCGAGACCAAAGGCCGCGCTGATGGGGGCGAAATCACCCGCCTGATCAGGGAACGCCTGGCCGGCTAGTTCAGACGCCGAGAGAGCCGACGGACCACGACGCCCGCGCAAAGGAGCGCACCGCCGCCTGCGACGAGCAGGACGACGTCGAGTCCAGTGAACGGCAGCGTCCCCGCGGAGGTCGCCTCGGTGGTCGAGCCCGGACTGGTTGTGGTCGAACCGGGACCGGTGCCGCTAGTGCCGCTGTTCACCGACCCGCAGGTCTGCGCAGAGTACCCCTGACATGTCGACGAGCTCGCGAGCGCCATCGCCGGGGCCATGAGCGCAAGCACTCCAACAATCCCTACCAGAGCTGAGAAGCGTTTCATGAATCCCTGAATCCCTTCGTTCGTGGTGGATCCCCAAGACGCATCAATCGTATATCAAGCTCATGACAGCATCCAATACATGACCATAGCTAATAAGAGCTAATCAGAGTGCCCCAAAATCGAGAAAATCCCGCACATCGCGGGAAATAGCATGGCCGGTGCCGGCAGCCGGTCGCAGCCAACGCTCATTGTCGGAACACCAGGGACTGCAGCGCCGCTCCGGGGGTCAACGGATCGCTGCTTCCGACGCGGTCGAGGGCCTCGTTGATGACCGGGTCTTTGGGGTTGATCGAGCGGGCGACCTGGAAATCGTGGCGGGCGAGCGCCCGCTCGCCGAGCGCCGATGCGGCCAGGCCTGCGCCCAGCCAGCCGTACCAACCTCCTGGATCCCGGGAGACCGTCTGCTCGAACCGCTGACGTGCGGCGGCGTATTGACCGGTCTGGAGCCCGATCGTGCCACCAAGCCGGCCGGGGTCGGGACTGAGCGGGTTGAGGTCGGCGGCGATCCGCAGATCGCTCAATGCCTTCGCCGGATCGGTGCGGCGGAGGTTGGTGGCGATCGACACCTCACGCACCGACAGGTAGGGGAAGCCGAGCACGACCACGGCGGCGAGCACCGCCAGGACTGCCGCGGCGATGGTCAGCGGGCGCACGCCGGGGCGCCCCAGGGCCCCCGGGCCGGTGGCCGGCGGGACGTCCGGGCCAGTGGCGGGCAGGGCGTCCGGGCCAGTGGCGGGCGGGACGCCCGGTGTCGGAAAAGCCCTTCGCGCGGTGGTGGCGCGACTCGCGGAACCCGCGGCACCCAGCGCCCCGGCGGCCCCCAGGAAGCCGAGCGCCGGTCCGCTGAGGGCCGGGATCTCCCAGAACCAGTCGATCGAGCCGTGGATCACCCAGACCACCAGCGGCAGCAACGCCGCGCCGGCGACGAACGCCTCGAGCCCCTGGCGCCGGCGGGCTGGCATTGCGGCGGCGATCGCGGCCACGAGGAAGATCGCGAACAGCGCGAACCCCACCAGCCCGGTGTGCGCGAGCAGCCGCAGCTCGAGACTGTGGGTATATGAGGGCTCCTCCACCGTCCGCCGGCGGGACACGTAGTAGTTGTCGAAGTTGTCCTGCCCGAGCCCGCCGATCGGATGGGCCAGGAACGCATCCAGAGAGACCCTCCAGAAGTCGTACCTCCCGCTGCCGACGTCGGTGAAGTGCGACCCCGACGACGCGGTCTGCGGGTGACTGAAGCCATTCCATTGCCGCTCGACGAACCGGATCGGATGTCCGTGCGTTGCCGCGAGTCCGCCAACGGCGACAGCCACGACCACGAGCACGGTCGTGATCGTTCCAAGCACGCGGCGCCGCGCCGCGCTCGGCCGCGGAGCTGGGACGAGCGAGTCGCCCCAGGCGAGCAGCGTGGCCACGAAGAACTCGACCGCGCAGATCACGAGCGCCGCGTGTCCCGCCCTGGCGGCGGCGTGGTTGAGCGCGGGGCCCGACGTGTTCTGATAGACGGCCAGGAGCCGGTGCACGGGCACGAGTGCGCCCGCGACGGGCAAGACCGCGGTGCCCGCCACGCGCAACCGGTCGGGGAGGACGACGATCGCGACGATCGCGACCAGCGGCAGCGTGAACAGCCAGCCGCGGCTCTGGACGATCACGGCAAGCTGAAGTCCGGCGCACGCGAACGCGATCAGCGTGCCCCGCACCGGCCCGGGGAGCTCGCGCCGGGCGGCGAGTGCGATCGCCACGAGTGCCTGGATCGTGAACAGCGCCGCGGTCGAGTTGAAATAGCCTGTGGGGGCCGCCAGCCGGCCGGATATGACGAGGTCGGCGACGTGGTCCGCGGACGCGAGCCTGAACAGCAGGACGATCGCCACCACCCCGACGCCGAGCGCGAACGCCAGCAGCGCGGTCAGCGCGCCTCGAACCGTCCAGGGCAGCACGAGCATCGTCGCGAACAGGAGCAGGTAGAGAAGGGCGCGGTTGCTGCCGGTGAGCGCATCGCCGGGCGAGTCGGCCCAGGTGATCGAAAGATACGACCACGCCACGTAGAGCCCGAATGCGCCGAGCGCGACCAGACCCGTACGCGAGACACGCGTCTTGGCGATTCCGCGCGCGATCACGACCGCGGTGAGCAGCCCAAGCACCGTTAGGGCGCCCCAGTACCACGTGTCCTCGTCGTAGCCGCCGTCGTGCACCGCCCAGACCAGCATCAGCGCCACCACGGCGAGGCCAGGCGCGAGCGCCGCGACGTGTGGTCTCAGCCGCGCTTGCAGATCAGTGAGCTGCACGTAGTCGTCCCCCGCCAGATCATGGCAAGTCGAGATGACCTCCATCGCCGACGCCACCGCCGGCTTCTCGGCGCCGGTCCACGGCCTCGCGGCGTCGAGGCGGGCTCCGCGTCTGCGCCCCGAGATTCGTCCAATCGCAAGGCGCCGGTTGGCCTACCAGGCACCCGCTGGCGACGTAAACCCTCGTGCCCAAGGTTCTCGGGACCCTACTGGCCTGCGTCGCAGCCGCCGCCTGCGTGGCGCCCGGATCCGCCGCCGCGCCCTTGTCGCCGCCGTCGCCCGTCGCCAAGCCGGCCGCCGCTCGGAACCGGCATGCCTCGCGGCAACCGCGCTGCGCTCGACCCGCGCCTCACCGGTCCGCGAACCACCGACCCAGCCAGCACCGGGACCGCTGCACGATGCACGGGAAGTCGAAGAGGTTCGGTGCGCGCAGGTTGGCGGTCAAACATCGCCGCCGGCCGCAACCGCCGGCGGCCTGGCCCGTTGAACCGCACATCGAGACGTGGGCATACGACGACTGCGGGAACGGAGGCGCGAGCGTAGGTGCGGCAGTCGTACGTCAATGGGTCAACTACGCCGAGGCCAACTGCGGTCCGGGCGGAGACGCCAAGGCGCTCAGCGACTGTCATTCCGGCGCCACCACGTTCTGCGACGCGATTCAGTACCTGGACACCAACTGGATCTATCAAAGCGGCTCTCCGCCTTGGCAGCCGTTCAGCGCCGCCGCCTCGGAGAGTTGGTATCAGCACGCCCCGGGATCGATAACCACCCGCATCGCCTCGAGCGGCTATGGCGGGGGCTACCTGATCAACCAGTCGAACCCCCAGGTGCAGTCGTTCTTCCAGTCCTATGTCCGCGCCCACTACGGCGACGAAGACGGGCTGATGATGGACGACCAGTCCGCGAGCCTTTCAGCGCAGTTGTATTACGCCACGTGCGGTTGCGAATCCAGCGAGGAGGTCAGCACCACCCCGGCGCTGCAAACGGCGCACGAGAGCATGAGTGCGGCGATGACTCGCTCGGACGGTCTGCCGTATCTTCAGATCGACAACAGCCTGCCGCCCAACCCGTACCTGCCGCAGGGCTTTGACATGTTGGATCCCGCCACCGGGGTGGAGGGGCTGATCAGCGAGGGCGCGCCGGAGGACGACGGGGCGCTGGATCCGTTCTACGCGACGTTGCTGGACCAGATCGCCTACGTCGCAAACGACACGAGCGGCTTCGTGGTGCCGCTGTCCTACGGCGCCGCGGGCGCGTCATATCAGCAGCAGAGCCGTCGAGTGCAGGAAGCCACGATCCTGTTGGGATACAGCCCCGGCCATCTCGTCGACTGGGCCGATCTCGAGCAAGGCAGCTCTGACCTGGCGGTGTGGCCGGAGGAGGGGGTGTACCCGAGCAGCCCGGTGCAATCGATGGGGGCGCCGGGCGGTGGTGGCTGCCTCGCCGGAACGGGCGCCGTGTGCGCGACCGGCGGTCACAACGACCTGCAGGTCGCGCCCGGCGTCTACCGCCGCGAATTTGGCGCCTGCTATGACCAGGGCGACCCGTTCGGCCCGTGCGCGGCGATCGTCAACACCACGGCGAGCCCGATAACGATCAGCTCCGGTTGGCTGACGCAATCGTACGGGCACCAGATCACGTTCAGCCGAGGCGACGCCCAGTCCGGTGGGACCGTCAACCTCAAAGGAAGGCTGTTCGCGCCGAACTCCACCGCGGTCGGCGCCCAGGACGCGACCCTGCTCGCACCCTGACCGCCGATCAACATATGAACGGCCCCGCGAGAGGCTCGCGCCCTCCAGAAGGCGCCGATGCGATCGCCGGGCCGTCGGTGGGACAGCCCGCGCGGAATGATGCGCTTGGCCGCGGGGACGACCATAATGGCTTGCGCATGTCGTATTCCGGCGCTGGATACGGCCGCCAGCGAGGGCGCTCGGGCGGCGAGGAGCAGACGCTGGCTCGCTACTGGACGGTCCTCCGCGAGCGGGTCTGGGTGATCGTCGCATGCACGCTGTTGGTGTTTCTCGCCGCGGTCGTCTACGTCAAGGTCGCGCCTCGCACCTACCAAGCGCAGGCGCAGCTGGAGGTCCAGGCGGCCGGGACCGGAGATGCCGTGCTCTCGGCCCTTCCCGTCCTGCATCAGACGGGGGATCCCACCGAGGATGTCCTGACTGCGGCCAGCCTCGTAACGACACAGCCCGTAGCGGCCGCGGTCGTCCAGTCCCTCGGGCTCAAGATATCGCCGGCCGACGCGCTTGCCGACGTTCAAGCGAATCCGGTTGGGCAGGCCGGTCTCGTCGCCGTGCAGGCGACCGCGTCTTCGCCTCAGTTGGCGCAACGGCTGGCCAACGCCTTCGTCGAGAAGACGGTCGCACTGAGCACCGCCCGGATGCACGCGGCGATTCGGCACGCGCTCCCGACAGTCAAGGCGCAGCTCGCCGCCGTCCCGGCGCCACAGAAGTATGGACCGGGAAGCCTCGGTGCCCAGCTGGACGAGCTGCAGCAGCTCCTGCTCCAGAACGATCCGACGTTGGTGAGCGCGGCGCCCGCGGGACTCCCGACCGCGCCGTCGTCCCCGAAGACGAAGCTGTCGCTGGTCGCCGGATTGATCGCCGGCCTGCTCGTGGGGATCGGCGCAGCGTTCCTGTTCCACGCGGTCGACCCGCGCCTGCGGCGCGAGGAGCAGCTGCGTGAGCGGTTCGGGATGCCGATCCTCGCCCGGATTCCGCGTCAGCCGCACGGCCGGGGGCCGCGCCCGCTACTGCCGTCCGAGCTGTCGGTCACCGCGCAGGAGGGCTACCGAACGCTTCGGATCGTGTTGACGGCACGTGCCCGGTCCTCCGAGGCGCGAGCCGTGCTGGTCACCGGATCGGCGCCGGCCGAGGGCAAGTCGACCACCGCGGTGGGTCTGGCCGCGTCCCTGGCCCAGAACGGCGCTCGGGTGATCTTGATCGAAGCCGACCTCCGCAAGCCCACGTTCGCCGCACTGTTCAGGCTGACGCAATTCGCCGGGATCGAACCGGTCCTGGAGGGGGAGGCGGACCTGTCGGAGGCGATCGTTCCGGTCGAGGTCCACGACGCTTCGCTCGAGGTCCTTGCGGCTCATCGACCAGCGGGCAAGAGTCCGCACCTGCCGTTTGCAGCCGTCAGCAAGCTGGTCGCCGATGCCAAGGCAATGGCCGACTTCGTCGTGATCGATTCAGCGCCGCTCACCGCGGTCGTCGACGCGCTCCCGTTCGCGCAGGCGGCCGACGGCGTGTTGATCGTCGCCCGACTGGGCCAGACGAGGCTGAACAAGCTCGCCGAGCTCGACGACCTGCTAGCCGAGCTCGGCGTCGCGCGCACCGGCATCGTGCTTATTGGCGAGCACCCGGCCCGCGGCCTGCAGTACTACTACGGCGAGGGGGACGATCACGCGCTCGATGACGTAGGCGGTGGCGAGTCGATCGCCCCCAGACGCTTCGGAAAGGCCGCCCGCCAGCGCTGATGGCGTTTGCCGGACGCATCGGTCCGCTGAATCGCTGGTTGCTCGCGTGCCTGGCGATGTGCGTCGGCATCGGCGTGCTCGCGGGCATCAACCCGGAATACGGCCTCGTCGGTGCGCTCGGTGTGATGCTCGCGGTCATCACGATCATGGACCTGACGCTTGGCTTCGTGCTGTTCACGATTGCGTCATTCCTCGATCTGACGAGCAGCACCGGCTCGTTCTCCGGGATCAAGGTGGTCGGGCTGGTGCTGTTCGTGTCTTGGCTTGCGCGGATCGGAACCCGGCGCAGCACCGAGATCAGGTCGTTCGCAGCAGAGAATCCCATGCTCGCCGCGTCGCTCGTGGCGATGCTGGGTTGGGCGGCGCTGAGCTTTGCGTGGGCGTTCAGTCCAAGCACGGCGCTGGGCGGGGCCGGTCGCTACGCGCTCGACATGATGCTGCTGCCGATCGGCTACGCCGCGATGCGCGAGCGGCGCCACGTCGTCTGGGTGCTCGCCGCCTACGTCGCCGGGGCGGTGCTGTCCGCCGTGTACGGCTTTGCCACCTCGTCGGCTGCCGGGTTCAGCGGACGCCTGACCGGATCGATCGGGGATCCCAACGCCGAGGCGACCGTGTTCGCGGCGTCGATCCCGTTGCTGATCGGGCTCGCGGGCATGTACCGCCAATCGGCCCGGACGAAGCTCGCCGCCGTGGTTGTCGGGATCATCCTGTTCGCCGGCCTCGTCAGCACCCTCTCGCGAGAGGGCTTGGTGGCGCTCGCCGCTGTGATGGTCGGAGCCGTGGTGTTCGGGGGTCGGTGGCGCCGCGGTGCGGTCGTGCTGCTCGCGATCGGAGCGTGCGCCACCGTGGGCTATTTCTTCGTCCTGGCGCCGTTGTCCGCCCGGCAGCGCGTAACGATGGCCGACACGTCGGGGCGTTCGAGCATCTGGACGGTTGCCTGGCGAGTGGTCGAGGCCCACCCGGTGCTCGGCGTCGGCAACGACAACTTCATCCTCGTTGAGGGCCGCTACGTGAACCAGCCCGGGGCGGTCCTCGCCACCTACATCATCGGGAACCCGAGAGTCGTGCACAACGCGTTCCTGGAAGCGCTCGCCGACCTCGGCATACCTGGCCTGCTGACGCTGCTCGCCGTGCTGGCTGGGTCGATCGGCGCCGGCGTCCGGGCGGCCTGGATGTTCGAGCGATTAGGCGACCGTCAGATGGAACTCGTCTCGCGGTCTGTCGTTCTCGCCATCGTTGCGGTGCTGACAGCCGCCGTGTTCGTCTCCTCGGAGTACGGCAAATATCTGTGGCTCCTGCTCGCCGTCTGTCCGCCGCTGTTGGCGATCGCGCGTCGGACGACCCCGCAGGTCCCGACGTCGTGATCCTGGCGGCGGGGTCACGAGAGCCGACTCGTCGCAGGCTGTCAGCCGTTCCGTGGTGGGTTTGGATCCTCTTGCTGGTGCTTGCGGAGGCGCTGGCGATCGCGATCTTCCTGCCGACTTCGTGGTCGCGGGCGGTGGGCAACGGCGACGGCGCGGAGTACCAGCGCTACGCCTTCAATCTCCTGCACCACGGCGTGTTCTCCGAGTCGCCCGCTCCGCCGTATCACCCGGGCGTGGTGAGGTCGCCGGGTTATCCGTCATTCCTCGCGGCTCTCGAATGGATCGGTGGTCGCCACGTCGTGGTCGTGCAGGGCGCCCAGTTTGCTCTGCTCGGAGCGACGTCGGTCCTCGTCGGCCTGATCGGTCGAGCAGTCTCGCGCCCAGCGGTCGGGAACCTCGCGGCCGCCCTGTGCGCGACATACCTGCCGTTCTTGGGTCTCGCGACCGTGTTCCTGACCGAGACGCTCGCGACCTTCCTGCTGACCGCCGTCGTGCTCCTGCTGCTGCAGGCCAGACGGACCGACAGCCCTTGGACGTACGCGGCGATCGGCCTCGTGCTGTCCGCCGCGACTTACGTCCGGCCCGAGGCCGCGTTGCTGGCCGTCCCGATCGTCCTCGTGCTCGTGCTGAACCGGCGATCCCGGCGGAGTCTCGCCGCACGATCGACCGCCGCCGTGGCGCTCGCCGCGGCCTTGGTGGTTCCGCTCGTGCCCTGGCTGATCCGGGATGCGTCGGCCACCGGGGGCAGGCTCGTACCGATGGAGGCCGATGGCGGCGTCGCACTGCTCGCCTCGGTCGATCAGTACGACGGGGTCATGTCCGAAAGCTTCGCCGACGTAAAGGTTTGGGACGCTCAGGTCGCGCGGCTCGTCGGCGTTCCCGCCGCGGCGACGGCGGGCATCCAGGCGCCCGTCGAATATGCAACCGCTCGGCGGCAAGCCCGGATCGACGACCAGGAGCGGTCGGCCGCGACGAGGCTGTTCAAGTCGCTCTCGCTCGCCACGGTAATCGGCCACATCCCGAGACGAGTCGTCGGCCTGTGGCCGGTCGGCGACGAGACCCCGCCGGCGCACGCCGGGACGATCTGGCACCGCCTGGCGCAGCTCCAGTACATCGTCCTGGTGATCCTCGGCCTGATCGGCATCGCCGTTCGCCGGCGTCAACTTCTCGGCGATTGGCCGCTGTGGTTGGTCGCGGCCGACCTGACCCTGACTCACCTCGTCTTCCCGGTCGAGGCGCGTTACACGCTTCCGGCCAGGCCGATGCTGACGATCTACTCGGCGGTAGGAGCTCTGTCCGCCGTGGCATTGGTGCGACGCCGCGGCGTGAGGCGGATGCCCTGGCCCAGCGCACGCGCGGACGCTCGCGGTTGAGCGCATGGCGACGCCGGCCCGCCGTCCCTTTTTCAGCGTGCTCATCACCGCGTTTAACCGGCAGGACGAGATCGAGCGCTGCGTGCGTAGCTGCATCCGCCAGACGTTCGACGACTTCGAGATCGTAGTCGTCGACGACGCGTCCACGGACGCCACCGCGGGGGTGCTGGCGGCAATCGACGAGCCGCGCTTGCGGGTCGTCACCCATGAGCGCAACCGCGGGATCTCCCCGGCGCGGGCGACCACGGTGGCCCATGCCCGGGGTGAGTGGCTCGTGATCGTCGACTCCGACTGGGAGCTGTTTCCCCAAAGCCTCGCCCGTCTGCGCGCGTTGATTGACGAGTTGCCACCCGACGTGCGCATCATCCGAAGCCGACTCCGATGGGACGATGGGTCCCTGTCGCCGGCCGTGATGCCTGCCGAGCGCGTGACCGACTACCGGGGGCGGCTACGATGGCTGGAGGCAGTCGCCCTGCAGGGGGGAAGTTCGGACGCCGGTCAATGCGTGCATCGGTCGGTGTTCGAGACTACGAGCTATTTCAACGATCGGCGGGGCGCGGTCGAATCGCTGTGGGAGCTCGACCTCGCGCGCCGAGAGGCGAGCCTGTGGGTCTCGGACGTACTCGGAGCGCAGCACGTCGACGCGGTCAACAGCGCCACGCGGGACGCGAGCGCCCGATTGATTCCGCGACTTCTCGACGAGGCGCCGGACGTGCGCTGGATGGCCGCGACGATGCTGTCCGGGCATGGAACCGAGCTGGAACGCGACGCACCGCACTACCGGGCCTGGTTATTGAACAGCGCCGCGCTTGAGTCGTTGCTCGCCGGCGACCGCCGGGCAGGAGTCAGGTACTCCTGGTCCGCCGCCAGAGCGGGCGCAGCCGGCCCGAAGTTGGCCGCCACACTCGCGCTCGGGCTCCTGGGCCCGGGGGTGCTCGCCCGCTCGAAGCTGGCAGGGCGCCGTTGGCGCGCGAGCCGGGCCACGCGATCGGCGAGGCGGAGCCACGCTTCTTGACCGACGGGGCCGAAGTCACGCAGCCTCCGTCCGCCTCGGACCTCGCTGAGCGTCCGTCAGCTCGAGGCGACGAGGCCGGGCGGGAGGGGGTGCCGGACGCCGGAGCTGCCCGCAACACCATCCTGCAATTCGCCACCCAATTCGTGGGCTTGGTGTTCACCGGAGCGCTCACGCTGTACCTCGTGCGTGCCCTCGGCCCGTCCGGCTACGGGATCTACGCGCTCGCGATCAGCATCGCCGGCCTGCTCCTGCTGCCGGCGGGCTTGGGCCTTCCGACTGCGGTTGGACGGTTCCTCGCGGACCACCGGGGCGATCTCGGACAGGTCCGCGCCATCTTGGGATTGGGCATACGGCTTCAGACGCCGGCCGCGGCGCTTGCGGGCGTTGCCCTGTTCGCGGCCGCCGGGCTAGTCGCGAACGCGTTCGGAGACCCCGAACTCACGTGGCCGCTGCGCTGGGCGGCCATCGCGGTGGCCGGGCAGACGGTGTTCAGCTTCCTCACCTTGGTCGGCACGTCGGTTCGCCAAGCCCGGCTCGGGCTGTGGATGGCGCTGACCGAGAGCGCGGTCGAGACGGTCGCGAGCGCGTCGCTGGTGCTGGCCGGAGCCGGTGCCGCGGGTGCGACGCTCGGCCGCGCGATCGGTTACGGGGTCGGCGCCGCGGTCGGGCTGATCTTGACGCTGCGGATGCTGCGGCGTCCTCGCGGCGACCGCTTGGTTCGGTCGCGTCTGAGTCGGCGGACGCTTATGCGCTATGCCGGCGTGATGTTCGTGGTTGACCTGAGCTTCAGCGCGCTCTCGCAGCTGGACGTGTTGCTGATCGGCGCGCTGCTCAGCTCCGCCGCGGTGGGTGCCTTCAGCGCCGTATGGCGGATCCTCGTAGTCCTCGGCTATCTGGGGGTCGCCGTCTCAGGTGGTGTCGCGCCTCGCGTGTCGCTCGGCGGCGGCACGCCCGACACGCGGCTCTTCAGCGAAGGAATACGCTATCTGGTGATCGTTCAGGGCCTCGTGATCGCGCCGATGCTCGTGTGGTCCAAACCGATCGTGGCGCTCCTACTCGGACCTGGGTACGGCAGCTCGATTCAGGTCTTGCGCGTGTTGACGGTGGTCGCGTTCGTATCGGCGCCGGCCGCGTTGATCTCCTCGGCGGTGAACTACCTAGGCGAGGGACGTCGCCGAATCGTCGTGGTACTCGGGACGCTCGCGCTCGGATTCTTGTCCATCTACGTTCTGGTCCGAGCCGTGGGGCTCGTCGGCGCGGCGATCGGGGACGACGTCATCGTCGTCGTGTATGTGTCGGCTCACCTGTGGATCTGCAGTCGCCTGATCACCGTTGACCTGCGGCGGCTGGCGTGGTCGCTCCTGCGCACGCTGACGGCAGCCGGCGTGATGTCGTTGCCGCTCCTCGCCATGGGCGTCGATCACCTCGACGCCGTCCAGTGGATCATCGGGCTGGTCGCCGGCGGGCTTGCCTACGCGGCGGTTCTGCTGATCACCCGAGAGCTCTCGCCCGACGAGCTGCGGTCGGTCGTCGCACGTTTCCGCTCGGGCCTCTCGCGAGACCTGCCCGCAAGCCGACGCTGAGCGGATCGCCAGCACATCGTGTAACACCTGGCCGTCCACCCGTTCGTCGGAGTACTCGAGCTGCTCGGTCTCCCGGCTCAAGCGACAGACGATATCCCCGCTCCCGCAGCCAGGCGCACATCGCTGACGGCCGATAGCCGAACGCGCGCGAGTTGGACGTCCGGCGAGCTTGCAGGAGGTCCGCCACCGCGAACAGACCCGCGCGAGCTGCTCCACGCATCGGGGAACCCTACTCAGTCATCCTGCCCGGCCGGCCCGTCGGCGCCGGCCGCTGCGCTGCTCACCGCGACAGCAGCATCCCATCGTGCGGGTACACAACCGTCGCGCCGGCGTGGAACGGCGAGCCCTTGATGCGGATCGTCCCTCCGGACTGGACGTCCCCACCCACGAACGCGATCCGGTGACCGAAGGCCATCCCGCTCAGCCAGGAGGCGCGGACCACCACCGGACGGCCGGTGGTGTTCACGATCGCCGCGCAGACGCCGAACCAGATTCCTCGGCTGTAGCAGGCGCGAAATTCGCGGCGGTAGACTCCTGGCGACACCTCCAAGTCGTTGTGGCCACCCCGAGAGCAGACCACGCCGACTCCGGCCAGGCAGCCACGACCGCCCGGAGCTCGCATCGACTCCGCCGGATCGGTCGGATAGATGCCCTCCTCGGGCCACACCGCCAAGCGGGGGCCGCCGCGCTCGAGGTCCGCCCAGTCGACGACCCGCGCGGGCTTGAAGCCCAGCAGCACGGTCGCCTCCTGCACACGACGAGCCCGCTGCTGAGATCCCGCCCGGGCGTCGCCGTATGACAGCAGAGTGACAAACCCCGTGGTCCGCGTGGTGATGTATGCCACCTGATCGAGCAGCGTCGAGTAGTACCGGTCGAGGATGCCGTCGTTCTCGGGGGCGCCCTCGGCGACCCATCCATCGACGCCCATCGCCGGGTCCAACATCTTGAGCCCCTGTGGGAGGTAGGGATTCGGCGGCAACGAGTTATCCGCCTGAACAAACGGCCTGCCGTCACGGTGTGTCATCGCCGCGGCCATCTCACGGTGCGCGGCACGCAGCATTCGGCTCGTGGGGAGCTCAACCGTACTCGAGCAGCCGCACGTCGAGTAGGACAGCTCCTGCGAAAGGCTCGGACTCTGCCAGTCCATCAGCAGTCCGTCATCCGCGTTGTAGTTGGCTCGCACGTAGGACTGGAAGAACGAACGGACCGCGGGGCTCGATTGGTTCATGAGGCGGCCGCCGCCGGGACCGCTGCTGTAGATGTCGGTGAATGGCTGCGTCGAGGGCGCGTGCAGCCACAGGTCACCCGAGGCCCCGCTCGCGACCTGTATTTGATCGGTGAAATCCCAGTTGCTGTCGAGATACTGCATCACGTAGCAGTAGGTGATTCCGTTCGCATGACAATCGGTTAGCGCCTTCGTCGCCTGCGGCCCACAGTTGCTCTCCGCGAACGTCACCCACTTGCGCACGAGCATCGATCCGGCTCCGGCGCCGCCGTTGCACCCGTCGTCGTACGCCCAGGTATCGACATGTGGTTCGGTACCCATCGCGACCCGCCGGAGTCCGCGGTGTTCCGAATGGGTCCTGGCCTGCACGGATGCCGCTGCGATCCCGAGGCCAAGCACGAGACCGAGGACAAATGTCAGGCGAGCGAGGCGTGTGTGCGCCGAAGCCTCCCGTCTCGAGTGATCGGTGTACGGCGTCACCTGTCGGACTGACGCCTGAGGGTGAGCGATGAGCAGTTTCGAGGAGTGATTGAGCCCCTCGCACGCGTGAGCACGATGACTTTCTCAGTCGTGGTGTCACCTGATGAGAAACCGCGCGGGCGCGGTATGGACGCGCGTGATTCTTTCCCCGTGATCGACGCACGCGCCCCGACGGTGACTCTTGCACTGCTTCAAGGCGCGAAGCGCTCCTGAAAGCTGCAACCGCCGGCTCGGTGCTGGTCGCGCCGCGCCGGCCGCGACTCAACGCCACGCGTTACGCAGGCTCAACCTCGCGCGCGCGACGCTGCTCAGCGCTGACCGTTGAGCGACGGAGCGAATACCGGCTCGGGCGGCGGCGTCAGCGAGTCGGCGAGCGTGTCCAGCCCCGCGGCGGATGCCAGCGCGGCCATCGGCGCACCGTTCCGCGTCGCTCCGACGAGAGCGCCCACGCCGAAGGCGACATGCATCACCGTCAGCACCACGGGGACGAGCAGCGCGTCGCTGCGGGGACGGGCGTGGGGGAGCGAGCGAGCGCCCTCCGCCGCCAGGACGCCGGCGTAGGCGCCGAGCCCCAGGCGCGCCGGCCGACGCGTGCGGCCCGGACCACATACGGCCGCTGCGACAGCGAGCACGAGCGCCGGGGACAACAGGTGGGATCGTCTCATCGTGTGGGGATGACGCGCGGCTGTCCTGGCTCGGTACTCGCCGTAGCGGCGATACTGGCGCCAGAGCCCCGGCAGTGAATCGCGGGGGAAGTAGTCGGCGGCCATCGCCCTAACGCAGATCAGGCGCTCCCCGCGTGCCAGGAACCGGGCCGCCAGCTCGGAGTCCTCGTTGGGCGAGGAACGCTCGTCCCAGCCGCCGTACTCGAGCAGCGTTGCGCGCTCCCACACGCCCCCGAACACCCCGGCATCGAGCTCGTATTCCTCACCGCGCCGGAGGCCACGGCCGCCCCATTTGCGCGACCCACCGCGGCCGAGCTGCGACCCCAGAGCCAAGGAAACGGCGCGCGATACCGAGCCGTGCCCCCTCGGCGCCTGCGGGCCGCTGACCCACCGAGTCCCAGTGCGCTGCAGGCGCTCGATCCCGCGCGCGATGTAGTCCGTCGGATACAGCGTATGGGCGTCCATCCGCACCACCCAGCGACCGCGTGAGTGCCGGAGCGCGACGTTCAGTCCACTGGAGGCGTGGCGGTTGGGGTTGTCGAGGACCCGGATCCGCGGGTCGGTCCGCGCCATTCGTTCGAGGATCTCGCGCGTGCGGTCGCGCGAGCCACCGTCGGCAAACAGGAACTCGATCGGTCCCGGGAAGTCCTGATCGCGCATCGCGGGTACGGTCTGCTCGATGTAGCGCTCCTCGTCGAGCACCGGCACGATCACCGAGCACTCGATCGCGTCGTTGGCGGCGCCCGTGTTTGCAGGCATCATCCGCCGTCCGGGTCCGGGGTCGTCGAGAGGAATCTGGCGAGCCGGCGGCACTCGGCTTCGAGCGTGTGATCCGCGGCGGTCCGGTGGCCCGACTCGACGAGTCGATTGCGCAGATCTGCATCGGCCACCATGCGGGCGAGCGCGGCGGCAGCGGCGACGGGGTCGCCGGGAGGGGCCAGGAGGCCACGCTGCGCAACCAGTTCGCCGACGCCTCCAACTGCGGTCGCGACCACGGGTAGACGCGCGGCGAACGCCTCGAGGATCACCTGGGGTGCCCCTTCGGTCATCGAGACGTGAAGCAGAACGTGCGCATCGCGGTAAAGGTCCCAAAGGCCGGAATCGATCGGGACGTAGCCGTGCTGCACGAGGCGATGCCCGACGCCCACCGCGGCGGCACGCTCGGCCAGTGCGTCCGCCAGCGCACCGTCTCCGCAGACGTGCAGGCGCCAGCGCGGATCCGCCTTCAGGGCGCACGCCAGGACGTCGACGAGCAGTAATGGATTCTTCTCCGGGTCGAGACGACCCACGCTCAGCGCGACGAGCTCCTCGCCGTCGTAGCGGCGCCGGTCATCGGGTCCGCTCAGGTCGGATTCCGCCAACAACGACACGTACAGGCTCAGGACCGACTCCGCGCGACGATAGCGTCGAGCCAGGTCCGCGCCGACGACCACCACCGGCACGAACCGGGAGAGGACGCGAAACACCCCCTCCAGCAGGTACGCGGCGCCGAGGACCACCGGTTCGCCGCGACGGCGATGGCGGATCAGCTCGGGGAGGTTCTGCCGGACGCCGAGTACGACCTTTCGGCGGCGCAGGATCCCGAGGATCCCGAACAGCGGCGCCTGCGGTGGATTGGGGCCGAGGATCCACACCACATCGACGTCGTCCAGGACACGCCAGAACCGGCGGATGGCGGCTGGAATCGTTCGCAGCACCGCCGCTAGGTCCGCCCCGCTGCGGTAGTACGGGAGCGCGACGAACTCAGCGGCTCGGAGCCGATAGGGAAAGCGCTCGCGAGCGGGGTCGAGGCGTCCAAGAACGACCAGCCGCTCGCAGTGTGCGGCCAACCCGTCCACGAACCGGCTGAAAGAGACCTCCGCGTAGGCCGCGTCGTCCGCGACGCGATACGAGAAGTCGCAGTACACGGCGAGCCTCAACGCTTCCACGGGCATCCTCGTCGCGCGGTGTGGTGCTGGGTCAGGAGCGATGAGCGTTCGCCGTGCGCCAGGCCATGAGCCTCGCCGCCAACGGGGATCGGGACCACCGACCGATCTTGAGCCGGAAGCGGGGCCAGGTGTCCTGCCGGTACACACCAATCCTCGGGTACCGGTAGCGGTTGAGCTGTGCGGACGGCCACTCGAGTGCGGCCCCGGCCTGGTAGCCGGCCTGCTGCGTGTGCGACGCGACCCGATCGTCGACGTCGCCGTACGGATAGGCAATCGAGGTCACCGGGCCCCCGATCCACGCGGCGCATTCCTCGCGGGAGCCCTGCAGCTCCGTGACCAACGCGTCGTCGCCGAGGGTGGTCAGCCGCGGATGCGTTCGTGAGTGCGAGCCGATCTCCCAGCCAAGCGCCGCGAGCTCGCCAAGATCGTCCCAGCTCATCGGCGCGAGCTCCTCGGTATCGGGGCCGTTCTCCCATTGGTCAAGCCCAGCCCAGGCGAGGTGCGCCTGCCTTGTGACGTAATCGGTGGGAGCGAACACGGTAGCGTTGATGCCCAACCGGCTGAGTACCGGCTGGGCGTAGGTCTTGACCGACGCGAACGCGTCGTCGAACGTGATCGCCATGGTTTTGCCAGAGGGCGGTTGGCGGACGGCCTCCGTGAAGGTGACCGCAGCCCAGCCGTCGCGCACGAGGTTCGTGACCTGGCGCTCGAACGCCTCCGGGGTCACCGACAAGCCCGCCGACCAGCGAGGGCTGATCGAGTGGTAGCAGATGACCAACGGCGTGCTCGCGGCCGACCGCGGCGAGGACGCGGTCATAGTCGCGAGGGCACGAGGCTGTCGTACAAGGCTGCGAAGCGCGCCGCTGTCGCGTCGATCGTGTAGCCGCGAAGCGCGTCCTCGGCGGCAGCCGCCATCCGAGCCCGGCGGTCGGGATCGGTGAGCAGGCTGATCAGCCCGTGCGCCAGGGCAACGGGGTCCCGTCGGGGGACGAGCAGACCGGTCCGTCCGTGCTCGACCACGTCCGGCACGCCGCCGATGGCGGTGGCGACCAGCGGCGTCTCGTTGGCCATGCACTCGAACACGAGCAACGGCGACCCTTCCCGATCGGATGACAGGGCGCCGACGTCGGCTGCGCGCAGCACGCTGTCGACATCGGTCCGTGCCCCGAGGAAGTGCACGGCCCCATCGAGCCCGAGGTCCCGTGCCTGACGCTCCAGAGCCGGCCGGCATTCCCCATCGCCCGCGATCACGAGCCGCGCCTCGGGCAACACCGACAGCACCCGGGCGTGGGCTGAGAGCAACAAGTCGATGCGCTTCTCGGGCCGCAGCACCGCGGCGATGCCGATCACCGGGGCGGTGGCGTCCAAACCGAGCTCTGCGCGCACATCGTGGTGGGAGCTGGTCGAGCTTGGAATGTAACCGTTCGGGATCACAGTGACCTTAGCGGCGCTAACCCGCTCCTTGCTGATCATCCGGTCCGCGTCTGCACGGGACACGGCAACGAACCGCGTGGCGAGCTGTCCGATCACGTACCCGTCGAGCCACGCACGCGGCGGGTTGCCCTCGTACGACCAGCTGTGCTCGTGGGCGACGATCGCCGGAATTCCGCACGCGCTGCCGATCAGCGTGCCCCATAGATTCGAGCCGAACTTGTGGGTGTGGAGAATGTCGAACCGCTGCGATCTCAGCACGCGCGCGAGGGTGCCGAGACGGTGAACGTCCCATTTCGCCGTCCGTCCGAGCGTCAGCTGCCGCACCCCGGCATCGGCGAGGGCCGCCGACGCACCAGCGTCGGCTTTGCGGGTCACGCACATCCACGGCTCGAAGCGATCCTGTGGCAAGTGCGTGGCGAGACCTACCGCGAGCCGCTCCGCGCCGCCGGTTGACAAGGCGTAGTCGATCATGAACAGAATGCGCGTGCGCGTAGCTGTGTGGCGCATTCCGGTGGGGAGCTGTGCTAGCTCTGCGATCGGCCGGCTCGCGGCGTCACGATCGACCGGCAGCCTGCCGGTCGGACCGTCGAGAGCTCTCGCGGCGGGATGGTGCGGGGGACGAATCAGCGGCTTTCACATACCCCGGGCGACTGTTCGCGCTGTCTCGGAACCGAAGCATCTCGGCAACCGTCAGCACCGCGATCCGCAGATCCAGTCGTAACGACCAGTTCTTGATGTAGTAGTTGTCCCATTCGACCCGGTCGGCGATCGAGGTCTGGCCGCGCAGTCCGTTCACCTGGGCCCAGCCGGTGATGCCGGATTTCACGCGATGGCGGTCCCCGTAGCGGTTCACATCGCGTGCGAACTGCTGAACGTACTCGGGCCGCTCGGGCCGGGGCCCGACGAGGCTCATGTCGCCTCGCAGGACGTTGATCAGCTGGGGCAGTTCGTCGAGCGAAAGGTCGCGCAGCGTGCGGCCGACGCGGGTCCGGCGATCCTCGCCTTCGACCCCTCCGGGAGCGACACCCGTCGGAAGCTCGAACCCGCCGGCATCCGGCTCAAGTTCGTACATCGTCCTGAACTTGAGGACGTCGAACTCGTGGCCGTCGCGCCCGACGCGACGCTGGCGGAAGAGGATCGGACCGGGGGAGCTCCGCCGCACGGCGATCGCGACCGCGAGCATCACCGGGCTCAGCACGAACAGCGCGAGTGCCGCGGCAGTGCGATCGATCGCGTGCTTGAGGGCAAACTGCCAACCGCGCGGGTTGATCGGGCGGAGCCTGAGAAGCGGCACTCCTCCGATGTGCTCGAGCGTCGCGCGGTCGTTGATTGACTCATACAGTCGCGGGACCAGCGAGACCTCGACCCCAAGCTGCTCGCATTCCCTGACCCGGTCGACGAGGACGTGGTCGGGCTCGGTCGAGAACGCGAGGATCACATGGCGCGCGCCGGTCCGCTCCACCGCCTCCGCCAGGTGCTCGGGCCCCCCAAGAACCGGCGGCGAATCGCGGCCCGCCTCGTGGAAACCCGGGAGCGGATCGTCGTCGAGGTAGCCGACCGGGCGCAGCCCGTAACCGGGCTCACCGACCAGCCGCTTGACGATGTGCTCTCCCACGAGTCCTGCACCGACGATCAGTGTCGGGGTCGCGAGCGCTTTCGCACGGGTCGCCTGTCGGCGGACCGAAAGCAGAACGGCGCGGGCCACCGCGAGGTACACGCCGCCGAACAGCCACAGCCGCGCCGCGATCCCGACCGGGTTCGGACCGCCGGCGATTGACGCAAGGCCGATCGTCACCATCGCGGCCAGCGAAACGGCTCCGAGCACGTGCGTGGTCGCATCGAGCAACGAGCCGCCCAGACGGTCCTCGCGCCCGTTGCCGGCGTACATGAACGCCAGCACGACCAGCGGGAAGATCGCGGCGAGCCAGCGGCTGGTGACCGTGCCACTGATCGCTGGGTCGGCGAACAACGCGGCGCTCGACGCCAGGTACAGCACCACGATGTCGACGAGCAGGCGGACCTTGCGCCAGCTGTGCGGCTCGAGCACCGGAACAATCGCGCCGGCGAGGACGTCGCCCGCCGAACGCCTGAGCGCGATGCTGCCCGGCTGGTCCACGTGCGAGGCGGCAGGTGTAGGCGTCACTGTCGATGTCCCTATCTGTTGGTCCCCGGTCCGGAGATGAACACCCGCCTGTGCGCCCCGCCATTCCCCGCCCGGCGAGCGCGATGCTCTCCCTTTCGGACGGTTACCAACATAACACAGGCATCGGCAAACCTAAAGGATCTTCGTCATCATTACCCCAAATTGCGAAAGCCTTCGCATTCGAGCGGTCGGGTCCTCCCGATCGAACAGAGCGCGAGCGTACGATTCAGGGCCACGCGTACTTCCGAGGAGGCCCTGCCATGTCCCAACTAGTCCGCATGGACGCGAGCGGCCACACCACCGTCGCGGAGTGGACAGTAGACGATCCACCGGCGGTTGAGGCTGCCCTCTCGGCGTTTCGCGCCGAACTCGAGAAGGGCTATTTCGCAGTCGTCTCTGAGGGGGAGGGACACGCCGAACAAGTGCGCGAGCTCCCCGTCGACGCCGCGCTCGTTATTCTGCGCAGGCCGATCGCCGGCGGCTAGCCACGAGCTCGGCGAGCGGTCAACTCCGGCTCGGAGGGGCCGGCGCTTCCGTCGGGGACGTCGGCGGGGCCGACGCGCTTCCCGAGCTTGCGCGCGTCCACTGGCGGCCCCGGGCGAGCGAGCAGCGGCTGCTCCGCACCGGACGGCTGTGGACGGCGAGTACCGTCGCCCATACCGCGCCATTCATCCTTGCGGCCGCCGTGCTAACCATGCTCCTCCCGGTTCTGGCCCCGGTGTCGCTCGTCCTGCTGATTCATGCCTGGGCGATCCCGGAGCTGTACGCCTCCCGGGGGGCGAAGGTCCTGCACCCGCGCCGCGGCGGGTCGGGGAAGGCGGAACGCGTGGCCGCGGGACTTCTCGGGGATCTGGTCGAACATGGCCCGCGTGAGCTGTTCGCGCGAACAGGGGTGGCGCTGGAGGGAGGCCGGCTCGGGGTGTGGCTGCTCGGGGAGGCCGGCGCGCTCCTGATCCGCCCGGGCGGCCGGCGGGTCAACTGCTACTGCGTGAAGGTGCTGGATGCTTCGCTGCCCCCGAGCGACCGGATCGCCCATCTGCTGCTCGCGCTACGGACCGACGAGGCCGGGTTCGCCACCGTCGCCAACCTGTCGTTCTCGGGCGCCCGGTGGCGGGTGCGCCGACGGCTGGCTCCGCCGGTGCGCGAGGCGCTCGATGTCGCCGCGGAGCGAGCGGGGGGCGCGTGAGGTCGTAGCCGCGGCGGCGATCCGCTCGGGCCGCACGGCACATTCGACGTTCTCGATGTTTGTACCGAGGGCCAATGCGCGCGGGCGCCCGGCCGCCGATCATTCTCGCCATGACCCCTCCAATGACAGCCTCAAAGGTCCTGCTGGTGGCCGACCGCCGGGCCGCGCCCTCGACGCGCGAATCCACGCCCGTCCGTCGCTACCGGCTGGCTCGCCTTCGCTTCGACCCGCCGCCGGCCGGGTCGGAGTCGCGCTTCGATTACCTCAAGCGCGTCTACGACTGACCACGGA
>Ga0116216_10000935_pt1 | contig 21073 bp, 19 predicted proteins | sample Sb_taG_11_FD_89696 | JGI IMG/M metagenome (GOLD analysis project Ga0116216, IMG submission 89696) | Peat soil microbial communities from Weissenstadt, Germany - Sb_50d_3_AS metaG | ecosystem: Environmental > Terrestrial > Soil > Wetlands > Peat | place: Germany: Weissenstadt | collected 2010-09-21
CAGGGCGTCTACCGGATCGACAGGCCGCTGCCCAGGCGTATGCCCGTGCAGTGGGAGGAAGATCTGCCCATCCGGAAACCGAGTCGCGAGCCGGTGTCCAGCGTGTACCGCGAGGGCCGTCTTTCCGATCCCTGCCATCCCGACGATCACGTGGATTCCGACCACCCCGTCGGGGAACTCCGCGCCCTCCAGTTGCCGCAGCTCGGCCACCCGGCCGGTAAACGACGCTATATCACGCGGCAATGTCCGCGTCGCCGCCGCAGCACCGTTAGTCCGGGCGCCACGGATCGACCGCTCGCTCACCGGGACACGATCCTGAGCAGCCGCCTCCGCCGGTTCCTGCTGTCCCACACCACCCGCCGACTGGCTCCGAGATGCAGAGAAGGACGTCGCTCGTGAGTCGGCAGTCGTCCTGACCGCGGCGGGCTGTCGGCGACGTTCATCAATCCGATCGCGCACGGTCGCAAACGCCCTCTGCTCTTCACCCGTCGCGCCGAGCAAGGCAACAAGGACGTCGAGCCTGTCAGTAGACGGCAGGATCTTTCCGGTGAAGTAATCGCCGATCACGCCGTGCGCATAGCCGCTTCGCGCGGCAAGCTCGCGGTAGGTCAACTCGGTATATCCGTGCCGCCGAGCATGTCGTCGGCGCAGCTGCCGCAACGCACGCGCCAGATCCTCCTGGCTGCCGACATCGACGGCCAGCGGAACATCACCGACCTCTCGGTCCAAATGATCCCTCCCAAGAAGGATATTGCGAATCCTTCGCCAGCTTAGCCACGACGCCCGTCGGGAGGACCAGACGACCAATGTTCCTGGGACTCCTGTGACCGCTGGGAACCCGTTTCTACTGATCATTTTCTATGGCGCATCCGCTTGCGGAAGCGCTGAAATTTCAGCAGACACTTCATGAAGCCTGATCACTCCAGCCACGCATTGCGTCTTGCCGCACGGGTTCAAGATCATGCCCTCAGTGCGATCACTGCCCTGCAGGCCGTCCGACGGCGTCCGGGCCTGTCCGGGATTTCCGAGGCCCCGGCGCCGAGCCGGCCATTCTGAGTAACAGCTCAGATCGGCGAAGGACCCTCCGGCGCAGTCTCGGCAACGAGATACCGGCCTGGCGGTGCTGCCCTGGTCAGGGATTGAGCCCTGGTGGAGGGGAGATCAGGGCCTGCGAAGGCCCGGCGCCTGATGGGGCGACCACGGAAAGGAAACCAGCAGTCATGAACCTCACAGACCATCTCGGGAACCTTCCCAGGAACCCGCTGCAACGTCGCCTCCGAATGCGATCCCGACTCGTCGCGGGTAGGATCAGCCGCGCCAGTGCCCTCGCCGCTACGGGCGTACTCGCTGCCGGGGGCAGTCTGGCTCTGGCCCCGGCGGCCCAGGCGTCGACGACGGTCAGCGGCTACGTGACGTGCGTGGATGAACTGAATGTCGAAGGAGTCTGGATTCAGGCCAGCGGCGGTTCCGGCTTCGCCAGTTGGTCTGCTGCAGGAGTCGGTTATTACGCTCACTACTCCCGCGCAGGAATCTCAGGTTCGTGGACGGTCCATGTAGGGTGCGGTGGATCTCCGAGTAACTGGAAGTACACCCCAGACGGCTTCCAGAAGGTCACGGGATCAAGCGCGTCATGGACCTGCTACACCCCTGACGACGGAACTTCGACTTACGGTTGTCAGCTGACATAAACCAGGAGCGGTCACTGTTGAGCTGGCGCGGCATAAGGCCGCGCCAGTCTCGCAGATCGCTGTACCATCATCCGCTCATGCCGCGAGGAGAACATAGGCCGCGGCTCATGGATGCAAGACTGGGGCCGCTCGTGTGTGCGACCTCGGATCACCCTAGGCGACCTCGGATCCCCTACACGTTGCGTTGACGTCCAGCGAGGCGGTCGCGGTTCGGCAACGAAGGTAGCCCGCTCAGCGAAATCCCGCTGCGTTGCGGCTCTGGCAAGGTAGGGACTTTCTCCGCCGGTACTCCAGCCTCCAAGAGGGCCTGTTCGGCCAGGTCCTCGACGAACTGAATGAAACCTTCGACTTGAGTAGATCCTTGCGCGAGAGTTGTTAAATCGGTGGACGTCCACGATGTCGCAAGGAATGCGGAGACGAAGGGCGAGTTCGTCCGCCGCGGACTCGGCGAGGTTGACGAGTGACCGCTCAGTCATGGTCGCATTCTGCTCTCCCCACCGTCGAGGCGCGGGCAGGGCGTAGCGAGATGCGATCGCACTCTTCTGCGTGAGAGGTCGACGCCGCCGGCGAAGCGGGTCGACGCCTGGTCCATGTCGCTGACGTCGGCTCGGTGGCATTCTTGTTTCGTCACGAGCAGCGCTGCCTTCACGGCGGGATCGCGGTGTGGCGGTATGAGCGCTAGGCTCTCGCGTCGATGAGGATCGGCGTGACGGTGCCGTTCGGGGCGTCGGATGGGCCGGGTCGGCTGCCCACCTGGCGCGAGATGCACGCGTTCGCGGCCCACGCCGAGGCGGTCGGGCTGGATTCGCTGTGGGTCTGCGACCATTTCCTGTCCGGCCCGGCGGGCAGGCCCGCCGAGGCCATCCACGAGGGCTGGACCATCGTGGCCGCGCTCGCTGCATCGACCAGCATGATCGAGCTGGGCCAGTTGGTGATGTGCGTGTCGTTCCGCAGTCCGGCGCTGCTGGCGAAGATGGCGGTCACCGCCGACGGCGTCAGCGGCGGTCGTCTCGTCCTGGGCTGCCGGTCAGCGTGATCACGCGGCTGTCCAGCCTGGCCGCGTCGGCTTCTGCGACCGCAGCCAGGGCGCCAGCCGCGTCGTCGGGGACGTTCATCAAGGGTTACGCCCCCTCGTCAACGGGTCGCAGCCCGACCTGACCCCCGCCGACGTGCAGCCAACCTCGGACGGCCGATGCATCGCGCTGTCGCTGACCCAGTCGCCGAGCGGGCTGGGGTGGACTGGCTGGTCAAGCTCGGTGTCCAGCCGCTGGGGCGTCGCCGCCGTGGCTGCGAGCCGGTTGGCTGCGGCCCGCTGGGGATGGTCAACGGGTTGGTGCCGGTCCAGGGGTGCGCCCACCCCGTTTCGATGGGGTAGGTGTCGCGGAGGTGCAGCAGCGTCCCGTCCGGCAGGCCGCGCACCTCCGGGACGCCGGCCGGGCGCAGGGCGGCGAAGGCCTCGTGCCAGGCGGCGCGCTTGTCCGGGGTGTCGACGGCGGGCTCGGGCCCGATCGGCTCGGCCGGGTGGTGGTAGCCGTACAGCTGGCGGTACGCGCCGATCACGCTGGCCCGGCGCTGCCAGTCCAGCCGGTCCAGCGGATCGCCCGGAACCGGGCCCAGCGCGGCCACGGCCCACGGCAGGGCGTGCTCGGCGGCGTGCTCCACGATCAGGTCGCAGGACAGCGCCAGCACCGACCCGAATGCGGCCCGGAACACCAGCCGCTGAGCCATCAGCTCCGCATCGCTCATCCGGGCCCGTTCCTTCAGATCAGCACCTACGCAGAACGCACGCTCTCCCGCGGCTGCCAGCACGACGACGCGGACCTGGAGATCGGCAGCTACTCCCCGCCGACCTGCGCCAGCCGGAGCGCCATGGCCGTGTCCAGCGCGTTCATCGCCTCGGGCCGGTCGCTGCCCGGCGCCTTGACCGGTGTTCGCTTGCTCACTCGACGCTGAACCGGGAGGACTCCTCATGGACCGACCGCGCATGCGGGTCTCGTCAGTGGTGCTCGGAGCCGCGGATCCCCGAGCACTGGCTGCCTTCTACCACCGGCTCCTCGGCTGGACCGTGACGCAGGAGTACCCAGCCAGACCAGGGTTTCCAGCGGAGGATGGCTGGGCGATGCTGCGACCACCGGCTGGTGGGACCGGGCTGCGCGGGCTGTCCATTCAGTGGGAACCGGACTTCGTGCCGCCGGTCTGGCCCCCGGTACCCGGTGCGCAGCAGATGATGCTGCACCTGGACATCGCCGTCGCGGATCTGCCGGAGAGCGTCGCCTGGGCACTGCAGGCCGGCGCCACCTTGGGCCGAACATCAGCCGCAGCGACACGTCCGGGTCCTGCTCGACCCGGCGGGCCACCCGTTCTGCCTCTTCACCGGTCCCGTGGACTGAGCCGGCCAGCGCTGTTCGCCCCGTGCAGGCAGATCGGCTGCCGGATGCCGGCTTGCTTGAGCAGCCGTCGCCAGGGACCAAGGATGAGTGGGGCTAGCCTTCTGGGCGTTCAGGTCTGCCTAGCCGGGCATGCTCATCCTCGACCAGCTGAAACAGCGTTCCCTGCACCATCTTGACCGAAGGGATCGCATCGAGGATGAGCTGCCCGTGCTCGCCCGCCGACTCCACGAACAGCCTGCCGCAGCCGAGCAACCGGTCGACCGGCCCCTGCGAGAACGACACGTCGCTGATCCTGGTCAGCGGGAAATCGCGGCCCACCCTGGTCACGACACCCTCGCGCAGACTGAGCCGCCGGGTCGTCAGCTCGTAGCTGATCGACCGCCAGCGCAGGAACGGCACACCGAACCAGACCAGCGCAGCGAGCAGGGCCGCGACCCCGACCGCGAGCCTGACCAGCGCCACGTCGGTCGCGCTTGCCGGAAGGACCAGGATCACCGCGACGGCCACCGCCAGGATCAGCACGAGGATGGCGGCCGGCCGCAACATGGTCTTGCCGTGCGGATGCAGCCGCAGCACGGACTGCTCGCCCTCGGCCAGGCCATCCGGAATCGCCATAGGCCACATGGTGGCACGTAACTGGCAACCGGGGCAGCTTGCCGGACCTAGTGCCGGACCTAAGGCCACGTCAGCGGGCGCGGATCGGGCGATCCGCATCACCGGACGTGGATCACGTCCCCGGCGCTGACCGGCACCAGGCCGTCCTCGGTGGCCACCATCAGCCGGCCGGTAGCATCCACGTCACGTGCCGTTCCGGACAGCAGCTGGCCTCCTGGCAGGGATACCTGGACCTGGCGGCCGACCGTGGCGGACAGCTGCAGATACCGCTGCCGCAGACCGCAGGATTCGGCGTCCCCTGCTCCAGTTCCGCGCCAGCGCAGGTACCAGCGCTCAAGCTCGCCCAGCACCGCGGCGAGCAGGTCAGTCCGGTTGATCTCCCCGGCTCCGTGCAGCTCAAGTGAGGTTGCCGTGGCCACCGGCAGATCCTGCTCGCCACCAAGCACATTGATCCCGATGCCGACCACGATCGCGTCGCCGGTCTGTTCAGCCAGGATTCCGGCCAGCTTGCCGCCGGCCACCAGCACGTCATTCGGCCACTTCAGGATGGCTTCGATGCCGGTCGCGGTGCGCACCGCGGTGGCGACCGCGACGCCGGCCAGCAGCGGTACCCAGCCGCGGGCGGCCGGCCGGACCGACCGCGGCCGGAGCAGGACGGAGAACGTGAGCGCCGCCCCTGGCAGGCTCAGCCAGTCGCGGCCCAGCCTGCCGCGGCCGGCCGTCTGGGATTCAGCGGCGAGCACCGCGCCCTCCAGGGCGCCGTCCGCCACCGCTGCCAGCAGGTCGGCATTGGTCGAGCCGGTCGTCTCAAGCACCCGAACATCGGTCCACAGACCGCCTGGGGTGACGACGGCTGCCCGCAGCCGCGTCTCGCTCAGCCGAGCCGCGGCAGCGGCAGCGGCGCGATGCCCAGCGTTCGACATGCCGCCCATTGTGCTGCCCGTCGGCCACCTGGCCGCACCTGGGGCATCCGAACCCCGACCGGGACCGCCGGCGCTGCCCAGCGGCTGCTCCTGGCCTACCCTGTCCGGCATGGCCACCGAAGCGGTCCAGCCCGCAGCCAACGCCGACCAGTCCCACCTGGCATCCGACGGCACGCCCGCACCCGACGGCACCCCAGCACCCGACGGCACCCCGGCACCCGCCGCCACCCCGGCAGCCGACGGCGCCCCGCCGATCGACGTGCACACCACCGCCGGCAAGATCGCGGATCTGGAACAGCGGCGGCACGAAGCGGTCCACGGTTCTGCGCGCGCGGTCGAGCGCCAGCACGCCAAGGGCAAGATGACCGCGCGCGAGCGGATCGACGGCCTGCTGGACCCGGGGTCCTTCGTGGAGTTCGACGAGCTGGCCAGGCACCGGGCCACCGACTTCGGGATGGCGGCCAACCGGTCTTACGGCGACGGTGTGGTCACCGGCTGCGGCACGATCGACGGCCGCCCGGTCTGCGTGTTCAGCCAGGACTTCACCATCTTCGGCGGGTCGCTCGGCGAGGTCTACGGCACCAAGATCGTCAAGGTGATGGACCACGCGCTCAAGACCGGCTGCCCGGTGATCGGCATCAACGATGGCGGCGGGGCCAGGATCCAGGAGGGCGTCGTAGCGCTCGGCCTGTTCGGCGAGATCTTCTACCGGAACGTGATCAGTTCCGGGGTGATCCCGCAGATCTCGCTGATCATGGGCCCTTGCGCGGGCGGCGCGGTCTACTCCCCCGCCATCACCGACTTCACCTTGATGGTGGATCAGACCTCGCACATGTTCATCACCGGGCCCGATGTGATCAAGACGGTGACCGGCGAGGAGGTCAGCTTCGAGGACCTCGGCGGAGCGCACGCGCACAACGTCAAGTCCGGTGTCGCGCACTACCAGGCCGCCGACGAGCAGGACTGCCTCGACTTCGCCCGCGAGCTGCTGTCCTACCTGCCTTCGAACAACCTGGATGATCCGCCGGTGTATCCCACCGGCGCCGACCCGGAGGCGATCTGCGAGCTGACCGACTCCGACGCCGAGCTCGACACGCTGATCCCCGACTCGCCGAATCAGCCGTACGACATGCACACCGTGATCGAGCACGTGCTCGATCACGGCGAGTTCTGCGAGGTGCATGCCGACTTCGCGCGGAACATCGTGGTCGGCTTCGGCCGGGTCGAAGGCGCGTCGGTCGGGGTGGTGGCGAATCAGCCGATGCACTTCGCCGGCTGCCTCGATATCGACGCGTCGGACAAGGCCGCCAGGTTCGTCCGCACCTGCGACGCGTTCGGGATCCCGGTCCTGACCTTCGTGGACGTGCCCGGCTTCCTGCCAGGCACCGACCAGGAGTGGGGCGGGATCATCAGGCATGGGGCGAAGGTGATCTACGCCTACGCCGAGGCCACGGTACCCAAGATCACTGTGATCACCCGGAAGGGCTATGGCGGCGCCTATGTCGTGATGGGTTCCAAGCATCTGGGCGGCGACGTCAACCTGGCCTGGCCGACCGCGCAGATCGCGGTTATGGGCGCCCAGGGTGCGGTGAACATCCTGTACCGGCGCGAGCTCGCGGCCGCGGCCAGTCCGCAGGAGCAGGCTTCGATCCGGGCAGCGCGGGCGACCGAGTACGAGGACACCCTGACGAATCCATACGTCGCGGCCGAACGCGGTTACGTGGACGCGGTGATCAGGCCAGCCGAAACCCGCCCCGCGGTGATCAGGGCGCTGCGCACACTGCGGACCAAGCGCCAGACGTTGCCGCCGCGCAAACACGGGAACATACCGTTGTAAGCCGGTCTTGCGCGCTTCACGGCATGCCAGAGCCGGCCCGGCCCAGGCAAGCGCGGGCGATTGCCGCTCGCACCACGACACCCTCCCCAGCGCCGACTAGAGTCAGAGCACAATGACGGACTCCGAGGTACCACTGCCGCTGCTGTCCCGATACGCGATCATGGTCGATGTCGGGTATATCTACGCGTCCGCAGGCGAGCTGCTGTTCAGCGCGTCATCTCGGCGGGAGTACCGGGTCGACGCTGACAAGCTGATCCAGGGCCTGATCAAGCATGCGGACGAGCAGGTCAGAGGAGAACTGCTGCGGGTCTACTGGTACGACGCCGCACGGGACCGGGTGCCCACGTTCGACCAGCGGGTGATCGCCCAGATGCCGCTGGTGAAGCTGCGCCTTGGCAATCTGAACGCGCGCGGTCAGCAAAAGGGGGTAGACGCCCAGATCCGCGCCGACATGGAGGCGCTGGCCAGGCACCGGGCGATCACCGACGCGATGCTCGTGGCCGGCGACGAGGACATGGTCCCGGCGGTGGAGGCGGCGCAGGCGTTCGGCGTCCGGGTGCACCTGTGGGGAGTCGAGCCGCCGTACGGCACGAACCAGGCCGAGCGCCTGGTCTGGGAATCCGACACGGTGGACGTGCTCGAGCGGGCCTTCATCGAGCCGTACTTCGCACCTCAGCTTGGCGCCGACGCTGCCCAGGCAGGTCAGGTGCCGGGATCCGCCGCGGCCCGGTCAGAGGCGTCAGGGTCTGGACCTGGCCTCCAGGCAGGCAGCGGTGTCACCGCGCCCTCGCCCGCTCAGTTGTTCGGCGATCGGCATTCGTTCCGCTCGCACGGCAAGGTCGGCGCCGCTGCCCAAAGCGGCGCCATGCACGGCAGCGCCGCGCATCTCGCGGCCGCCAGACTGGGTCCGTCCCGCGAGCGGGTCGAGGAGGCTGGCGAGCACGTCGCACAGAAGTGGATCCTGACCCGCGGCGAGGACAACATCCGCGACCTGCTGCCCGGACCGATCCTGCCACCCGTGATCGACAAGGAACTGCTGGTCGACGCCGAGAAGGAACTCGGCCTCTCGCTGCGCTCCTACCAGGAGGCGCGGGAGTGGCTGCGGGACGCGTTCTGGGCCCGGGTGCACCGCCAGTTCGGCGTCGGCGTCGGCAAGTCGAAGGGCTGACATCCCCGTGACCGCCGGAACGTCAAGGTCTTTCCATGCATAACGGCTCGCCCGGGGCAGCCGCCGGCCCGCCGCCCAGTCCCGCCCCGGGCTCACCGGCTCCTACCGCACCGCCCGGGCCAGGCATGGCACCTGCTCTGGCCGCGCCATCCGGCCAAGCCGCGCCGCTCAGCGCAGCCGCCGGCAGCACGCCCGACCCGGCCGCGGGCTCACCCGACCCCGCCGCGCCGCCCAGCGCAGCCGCCGGCAGCACGCCCGACCCGGCCGCGGGCTCACCCGACCCCGCCGCGCCGCCCAGCGCAGCCGCCGGCACCACGCCCAGTCCGGCCCCGACCTCGCCAGACCCCGCCGCGCTGCCGGGTCAGCTGGCGCCGCCCGTCTTGTCCGTGGTCCGGGGTCAACCGACGGCAGCCGAGATTGCCGCCCTGGTTGCCGTTCTGGCCGTTCGTGCTCGTGCCCGGACCGCACCGACCGATGCTGCCGCACCGGCGCGGGCGAGCCGTTCCGGATGGTCAGACAGATCCCGGCTGCTGCGCGAGCCGGTCGCTGCCCGCCCAGGCGGCTGGCGCGCCAGTGCCCGTCCGCGCTAGCCCGCGCGCGCCCGGCACCGTTTGGGCTGGTGCTCGCTCGCGGCTCAAGACGGCCGCGGACCTTCAGTCGTCGTCAGGCCCGCGCACCCAGCCAAGGTGGGCCAGGCGGGCGCGCAGCTTGTCGTCGGCGGTGATGAACTCGGTCCCGAGGCGCTCTGCCAGCGCCAGGTAGAGCATGTCGTAGACCGGCCAGTTGTCGTAGCGCCTGGCCAGTTCGAAGGCCCGTTCCTGGTCGCGCGGTAGGTCGGCCCGGCGCAGCGGCAGTGCGTCGAGCAGGGCGGCGGCGGCATCGGCGGCCGCGCCATCCCATCGGCCGCGGCGGATCCCGGTCAGCAGGGCGTTCGCCGTCTCCAGCCAGAGCAAACCAGGAGCGACCGGCTCGACCCCCGCCGCCGCCCATTTCCCGAAGAGCAGGCGGGCGGGAGCGTCGCTGCCGACGTCCGGTGCGACCAGATCCACGACCACGGACGCGTCAACGACGGGCATGGCGATCCTCGATTATTAGATCTGCTGCGGTTGGCTTAACAGCTCCTGACCGGCCGCTCTTCCACTGATCAACGCTATCGAGCCAGACCGCGAGTCCGCCCTCCCCGGCGCCGGGAACGGAGGATTCGGGAGCATAGATCACGGCGACCCCTTCGAGCTGGGCGATGTCGACGCGGTAGCTATTGCCGCGCTTTCGAGCCGGAAGCCTTCCTGACCAGATCCAGCGGCGGATCGTCTCCTCGGATCGGCGCGTGAGCTGCGCCGCTTCTCGCACACTTACTTCCTGAACCGCAGCCACGATCTAACTCTACTACAACTACTACATCGACAACATACTGCTTGGTTCCGACTCAGCAGCATGTCCGCCCTGCCCCGGACCTTCGGCAGGTCCGACTGGGCGGGATCACTAGACTCCTGGCAGTCGGGAAGGAGCCATTTCGTGCGCAAGGTCCTCATCGCCAACCGCGGCGAGATCGCGGTCCGGGTGGCTCGTGCCTGCCGGGACGCCGGGCTCACCAGCGTCGCGATCTACGCCGAACCTGACCTGGACGCTCTGCATGTCATGATCGCCGACGAGGCTCACGCTCTCGGCGGCCAGTCTGCGGCCGAGAGCTACCTGAACATCACCAAGATCTTGAAGGCGGCTGCGGACTCAGGTGCCGATGCCGTGCACCCCGGTTACGGCTTCCTCGCCGAGAACGCGCACTTCGCCCGCGAGGTGATCGCCGCCGGGCTGACCTGGATCGGCCCGCCACCGGCTGCGATCACCGCGCTGGGCGACAAGACGCAGGCGCGGCTGATCGCGGGCAACGTCGGCGCCCCGATGGCGCCAGGCACTCAGGGACCGATCTCCGGCCCCGAGGAAGCAGCCGCGTTCGCTCAGGAGTACGGCCTGCCGATCGCGATCAAGGCCGCCTACGGCGGCGGTGGGCGCGGACTCAAGGTTGCCCGCTGGATCGACGAGATCGCCGAGCAGTACGACTCCGCGGTCCGGGAGGCCGTCGCCGCATTCGGCCGCGGCGAGTGCTTCGTCGAGCGGTATCTGGACCGGCCACGGCACGTGGAGACGCAATGCCTGGCCGACAGCCACGGCAACATCGTGGTCGTCTCTACCAGGGACTGCTCGCTGCAGCGCCGCCACCAGAAGCTGGTCGAAGAGGCGCCCGCGCCATTCCTGACCGCGGAGCAGGACGCCGTGCTGCGCGAGTCGTCGAAGGCGATCCTGCGCGAGGCTGGCTACGTCGGTGCCGGTACCTGCGAGTTCCTGATCGATCAGGACGGCACCGTGTCGTTCCTCGAGGTCAACACCAGGCTCCAGGTCGAGCATCCGGTGACCGAGGAGGTCAGCGGGATCGACCTGGTCAGGGAGATGTTCGCGATCGCTGACGGCCAGCGGCTTGAGTACGGCGACCCGCAATCGCGCGGCCACTCGATCGAGTTCCGGATCAACGCGGAGGACCCGGGCCGCGGCTTCGTGCCCGCGCCAGGCACGCTCACCGCCTGGCGGCCGCCGGCTGGGCCCGGCGTACGGGTCGACGCTGGCTATACCGCCGGGATGACCGTGCCGCAGGCGTTCGACTCGCTGATCGCCAAGCTGATCGTAACCGGCGCGAACCGGCACCAGGCGCTGGAGCGGTCCAGGCGCGCGCTGGCCGAGTTCGAGGTTGGCGGCATGCCGACCGTGCTCCCGTTCCACCGGGCGCTGGTGACTGACCCGGCCTTCATCAGCGAGCCGTTCACGGTGCACACCAGATGGATCGAGACCGAGTTCGCCGCCGACCTGCCGCCGTACTCGGGCGAGCCAGCAGCGGCCGGGCCCGGCCAGGCCGCTGAGAGTCCGGGCGGGCAGCGTGAGCGGATTATCGTCGAGGTGGACGGCAGGCGCCTGGAAGTGGTACTCCCCGCCGGCTTCGGGATGGACGCCTCTGGCGCGTCCGCTGGCTCGGGCGGTTACGCAGGCTCAGGCGGGTACGCAGGCTCGGGCGGATCCGGCCGCCTCGGACGCGGACCGGGATCGGCCGACGGGCGGCCAGGCGGCGGGCGGGCACGTCGCGGTTCGGGCCGGGCGAGCAGCGCGGCTGCGGACGGCGACGTACTGGTCAGCCCGATGCAGGGCACCATCGTCAAGATCGTCGCCGCGGATGGCCAGCAGGTAGCCGCGGGCCAGACGATCGTGGTGCTTGAGGCCATGAAAATGGAACAGCCGTTGTCCGCGCATAAGGCTGGGACCGTCACCGGGCTCGCCGTTCAGGTGGGGCAGACGGTCCCGGCTGGTGAGCTGATCTGCCGACTGGAGGGCTGACCGGACGATGACGCGGCTACCCGGCGACCCGGGCCCGATCCGGTGGCTAAGGTTCGCGATCGGGTTCCGGCTGCCCGAGGACAACGCCGACTGGGTCAAGCACGAGCTGACGGACGCGGGCTGGCGTTTCCGTACCGTGCTGCGGCACCTCGCGATCATCATTCCGGTCTGCGTCATCGTCGTGGTGACGCTGCTGGTCCTGCTTCCGGCTCCGACCTGGCTGGCGGTGATGATGGTCGTGCTCATCCTGGCGGGCAGCATCTTCACCACCGCCGCCTACGCCGACGACATCCGGGCGTCCCGGCTGCGTCAGCACGGCCTCGACGTCCCCGACGATCCGGACCTCGGCCACCCCGCGCATTAGCCCGCCGCCACGGCACGGCCCGGCACAGGCGCGGTGTGGCTTACGTGAGGTCGACTGGCAGCATGAGCTGCCTGGCCGCCTCGGTCACGCTGCCTGACAGGGACGGGTAGACGGCAAAGGTGTGCGCGATCTGGTCCACGGTCAGCTGCTGCTCCACGGCCAGCGAGACGCCCAGGATGAGCTCGCTGGCCTGCGGCGCTACCACAACGCCGCCAAGTACGATCCCGCTGTTCCGGCGGGCGAAGAGCTTCACGAAGCCGTCCCTGAATTCCTCCATCTTGGCCCGGGCATTGGTCGCCAGCGGCAGCTTCACCACCCGCGCGCCGACCACACCGCGGTCGATATCCTGCTGACTCACGCCGACGGTGGCGATTTCGGGCTCGGTGAAGATGGTCGCGGCGACGTGACCGAGCCGCAGTGGCTGGACCGCCTCGCCGAGAGCGTGCCACATGGCGATCCGGCCCTGCATGGCGGCAACCGATGCGAGCATCCAGACGCCGGTGCAGTCACCGGCGGCGTATACGCCGGGCACGGACGTCCTGGACACGCGGTCGACCGTGATGTATCCCCGATCGTCGGTCGCAACCCCGGACTCTTCCAGCCCGATTCCGTGGGTCGACGGCACCATGCCGACCGTCAGCAGGCAGTGCGACCCACGCACGGTCCGGCCATCTTCCAGTCCGACCTCGACCCCGCTCGCTGTCCGCCGGGCGGTGGCGGCCCGCGACCGGCTGAGAACGGTCATCCCGCGCCGCCTGGACACCTCCTCGACCACGACGGCAGCGTCGGTGTCCTCGTTCGGCAGGACGTGCTCGCGTGAGGAGACCAGGGTCACCCGGGAGCCTAGCGCGACAAACGCGCTGGCGAACTCGGCGCCGGTTACGCCGGAGCCGACGACGATCAGCTCGCTAGGGAGTTCAGCGAGGTCATACAGATGCCGGCAGGTAAGCAGCCGCTCGCCGTCGGGAACCGCGCCGGGCAGTACTCGCGGCTGTGCGCCGACGGCGATCAGCACGGTATCCGCGCTGATCTCGGTGTCCCCGACCGCTACCAACCCCGGTGCCGCGAGTCGGCCATGTCCGGATACGATCTCGACGCCTTCGGCCAGCAGCCTGGTCCTGACGTCGGCCGACTGCGCCAGGGCGAGATCCCTGATCCGCGAGTTGAGCCGTGCCGCGTCGACTCTCGCCTGGGCTGGCGCCGGGGATACCGGGGCTGAGCCCGCCTCGCCATCGAACTGGATGCCCAGATCGTGGGCCCGCTCCAGCGCCGCCATCAGGCCAGATGTGGCGATCAGCGTCTTGGAAGGCACACAGTCGGTGAGCACGCACGATCCGCCGAGCCCGCTCCGCTCGATCACCGTTACCTTGGCGCCAAGCTGCGCCGCCACCAGGGCGGCCTCGTAACCCCCTGGTCCCCCGCCGAGAATGACGATGTGCGCACGCGGCTGACTCACGGTGCCCAATTCTGTCGCATCGCACCTCCCGCCTGGTCGGCCGCCGCCAGCCACGGCCGCGACTGATGCGTTCGGCTCACTAGCAGTGACAACCTGCCCACTCGCGCCCCGGCAGCCTCGTAGGCTAATCAACCGTGGCGTTGTACGCGGCATACGGCAGCAACATGGACCCGGCCCAGATGGCTGAGCGCTGCCCGCACTCACCCCAGGCCGGCACCGGCTGGCTCGAAGGCTGGCGGCTCACCTTCGGCGGCGAGGACATCGGCTGGGAAGGCGCCTTGGCGACGGTGGTCGAGGACGCCGATGGACGCGTTTTCGTGGTGCTCTATGAGGTGTCAGAGAACGATGAGCAAGCGCTCGATCGCTGGGACGGCGCGACGCTCGGCTACTACAGCAAGGTGAAGGTCAGGGTCGCCACGCTGGAGGGCGACGCCGTCGCCTGGCTGTACGTGCTCAACGACTACGAGGGCGGTCTGCCATCCGCCCGGTATCTGGGCATCATGGCCGACGCCGCGGAGTCCGCGGGAGCGCCAGCGGACTACGTGGACTGGCTGCGCACCCGGCCGTGCACGTCCATGGGTGCCTAAGCCGGTTATCAAGGCACTGGCCTGGCCCGCGCGGACGATCCCGCGCTGCGGCTATCTGAGCAGCTGGGCCACGGCGAAGGCGACGGCAGGGACGAAGATCGCCGCCAGCGGCTGCCAAGCCCACCGCGCGGACAGCACGGCTCCGGACCGTACACTGCTGGCCGAGCCAGAGTTGCCGGTCCCCGAGGTGTCCGCCGGCGAATCAGCCTTCCCGCCGCCAGTCTTCCCGCCGCCAACCAGCCCGTTTGCCGTCCCGGCGGCTGCAGTCCCTCCGGCGGCCGGCCGGGAGCGTGCCTGTTCGGACATCCGCGCCAGCTCCCTGGCCATGACCTCGGCCTGGGTCAGCTTGACCACATCCTTGGCAGCCGCTGGCATCCGGTGGTCGTAGGTCGACGGGCGATTGCGCCTGCCCTGGTCCCATTGCCGTCCGCGCAGCTGCGCCCTGGCTCGTGCCCGGCGCGGAGCGGCCAGCGCCCAGCTGTACACGGTCTTGTCACTCTTCGGCGCGGGCCTGGCGCACTGCACTTCGACCGAGTCAGCCAGGAAGATCCCGTTGACCGCGCCCCACGGGACGTGGAAGCTGCGAAACGGGTTGTGCACGGTAATGCCCCCGGTATCGGCGATCACCCTCGGCCATAGCGTGCAGGCGTAGATGACGCCGGTGGCGGTGAGCAGTCCGAGACTGAACTTCAGGGAGATCCAGTTATGACCCTGAATCACCAGGTCACCTAGGCCGAGGACGACAACGCCCACCCAGGTCCACCAGATCGTCTGCGGCATAACCAGGCGATAGATCCGCCTGCCGTCGGCCAGGATGCGGCCGGCCGAACCCGGCGGAAAGCCGGCCTTCCCGGCGGCCTGCTCGTTCGGTGCGGACACGGTCAGGTGCACTCCGGTATCGGTTCGGGAAGCGTCGCTGCCCGACGCTCACGACCGCTCCAGAATATCCGCATTCACCGGATGCGATCGAGCCGGTTGCTGCGGATGCTCGCTAGCGAGCAGGACGACCGGACTAGGCGCCGGCCAGGGCGGCACCGTCGACGGCGCTGGCGACCTTGCCGTTGACCGATCCGCCCAGCTCACCGCCGACCGGGTCGGGCCCGATGCCACCGATCGCGGTCAGCGCGGTCGCGGCCATCAGCTGCACGCCCACCCCGATGCACCGCTCGTCCACGTCGAACATCGGCTGGTGGATATCGAAGTCGTCAGCGGAGCCCGGCCGCCGGGTACCCAGCCGGAACAGGCTGCCAGGCACGGACTCCAGGTACCAGGCGAAGTCTTCGCCACCCAGGCTCTGCGGCGCGCCAGTGACCGCGTCGGCGCCGAGCACCCACTCGGCGGCCGCCTCGATCATGGCCGTGCTGATCGCCTCGTTGACGGCAGGCGGCACGCTCCGGCGGTAGCTGACGTCGGCGGCCACGCCGTAGGCGCTCGCCACCGACTCCACCAGGGCCTTGAGCATGTCCGGCGCGGCGTGCCAGGCGCTGTCATCCAGGCACCTGACCGTTCCCTCAACCACGCCGGCGTCCGGGATGGCGTTAGCGGCGGTGCCGGCGCTGACTCGGCCCCAGACCAGGCTCAGGCCTGACCGCGGGTCGATCCGGCGGGACAGCGCGGCCGGCAGCTCGGTGATTATCTTGCCCAGCGCGTAGACCAGGTCGGCGGTCAGATGCGGCCGGGCGGTGTGCCCGCCGGGGCCGGTCACGTGAACCATGATCTTGTCGCAGGCAGCGGTGATCGGGCCGATCCTGGTCCCGATCCTGCCCACATCCAGCTTGGGATCGCAATGCAGCGCGAACACCCGGTCGACGGACGAGATGCCGCCGGCCGCCAGGACGTCCAGAGCCCCGCCTGGCACCTCCTCGGCCGGCTGGAAGATGAGCCTGACCTTGCCAGGCAGGGCTCCTGCGGCAGCGGCCCTGGCTAGGAACAAGCCAGTGCCCAGCAGAATCGTGGTGTGCACATCGTGGCCGCAGGCGTGGCAGGCGCTGGCGGTCAGCGATCGGTACGGGACGTTCTTCTCATCCGCGATTGGCAGCGCGTCGATATCTGCCCGCAGCGCCACGACGGGTTCATCTGGCGTCCCGGCGCCGATATCCACAATCAGCCCGGTGCCTTTCGGCAGGACCGACGGCCGCAGGCCAGCTGCCTCAAGCCGCAGCGCGATCCGGCGCGTCGTCCGGTGCTCGGAGTAGCCGACCTCCGGATGCGCATGCAGATCCCGGCGGAACTCAATCAGCTCAGCCTCGTGCCCGGCGAGGAAGGCATCGAGCTCCCCGAGCAGATCGTGCTCAGCCATCCGCCACCTCCCCGCTGGCAACCTCCTGGCCCGCCAGGAACCAGGTCTTCCGGCCGGGACTGGCGCAATGGCCCGCGCGGCCGGGCAGCGCAGTCCCGGTCACGTCGTGACCGCAATGCGGTCGGCGCTGCCGCCGCACCCGATCAATGCTCCCGATCACCGGGGCACAAAGCGTCTTCATACGGCCCTTCGAGCTGTCGTATCGTGACCGCATCGATGCGAATCCGATGTGGCCAGCGCGGGGAAGTACAGCAAATCCGCGGCGGGCACATTGCCGAGGCAAATCGCCTTGCTCCGGCCGAATTCACCTGCCGGCCAGAGGTCCAGGGCCGGATCCCGCGTTCACACTGCCGCTACTGCTCGCCGACATGGCGCTGAAGCTATCCTCATTGCGCCTCGCCAAACCTCAGCGAGCTGCTCCCCGCGCAGGTAAACATCGTAGCGCCAGCGGCTGCTGAACGCTGACGTTGACCGATTGTCGCCGTGCCACAGCTAACCTTCCTTAGCCAGCCGAACGAACCATTCCGTTCCGTCAGTAAACAGCAGCAGGCTTGTAGACGCCCCAGACATCGCGCAATGCATCGCATGTTTCACCCACCGTGGCCCTGGCCGCCAGCGCCTCCCGGAGCGGGTAGAGCACGTTCTCATGGCCTGCCGCGGCACGCTTGACGGCGTCCAGACTGCGCGTCACCTCGGTGGCATCCCTGCGCTCGCGGAGCGCCACCAGCCGCTCCGCCTGCTCCTGCTCGATGGCCGGGTCGACCCGCAGCGGACTGTAACTCCCCTCCTGGGCAACGGTAAACCTGTTCACTCCCACGACGACCCGGTCCCCAGCGTCGATCTGCTTCGCGACCTGGTACGCGGATCGCTCGATCTCGGCCTTCTGGAAGCCCTGCTCGATCGCCGCGACCGCTCCGCCCATCTCCTCCACGGCCGTGATTAGCTCGCTGGCACGATCCCTGATCCCGGCGGTCAGTGACTCGATCGCGTACGAGCCGGCCAGCGGGTCGGCGGTGGCGCCCAGATCGGTCTCGTAGGCGAGCACCTGCTGGGTACGGACTGCCAGTCTGGCTGCCTTCTCGGTCGGCAGCGCGATCGCCTCGTCGTAGGCGTTGGTGTGCAGGGACTGGGTCCCGCCGAGCACGGCAGCCAGCGCCTGCACGGTCACTCTGGCCAGGTTCACCTCTGGCTGCTGAGCGGTGAGCTGGACGCCGGCCGTCTGGGTATGGAAGCGGAGCATTTGCGACTTCGGATCGCAGGCGCCGAACTCATCCCGCATGATGTGCGCCCAGAGCGACCGGGCGGCGCGGAACTTGGCGACCTCCTCAAGCAGCGTCGTCCTGGCTACGAAGAAGAACGAGAGCCTAGGTCCGATGTCATCCACTTTCAGCCCAGAGGCAATAGCAGTGCGCACATATTCCTTGGCATTCGCCAGGGTGAAGGCAATCTCCTGCACTGGCGTGGCACCCGCCTCGGCCATGTGATAGCCGGATATCGAGATGGTATTCCAGTGCGGAATCTCCTTGCCGCAGTAAGCAAACGTATCCGCGACCAGCCGCAGGGACGGGGCCGGCGGGTAGATATAGGTTCCGCGGGCGATGTACTCCTTCAGAATGTCGTTCTGAATCGTCCCCTGCAGGCTTCCGGCCGCGACTCCCTGCTCGCGGGCGACCAGTTCGTAGAGCAGCAGCAGGACCGCCGCCGGCGCGTTGATGGTCATCGAGGTAGACACCGTGCCCAGCGGGATTCCTTGCAGCAGCACCCGCATGTCCTCGATCGAGTCGATCGCCACGCCCACCTTGCCGACCTCGCCGCGGGCGTGCGGCGCGTCCGAGTCGTAGCCCATCTGAGTCGGCAGGTCGAAGGCAACCGACAGGCCCGTCGTTCCGGCCGCGATCAGCTGCTGGTAACGGCGGTTGGAGTCAGCGGCGGTGGAAAAGCCCGCGTACTGGCGCATCGTCCAGGGCCGGGCGACGTACATGGTCGGGTGGATACCGCGGGTAAACGGATATTCGCCCGGTTCGCCGAGATCCCGCTCGGGGTCGAAATCCCGCAAGGCTTGCGGTCCGTAGACCGGGTCAATGGGTTCCCCTGACTCCGACATGCGCGTCATGGGACCAGCCTACGGTCCGCCGATCTGGGCATCTTCCCCATACTCGGTCCGGTCTGGTCAGGGACTGATGTCCCAAGCTGCGGTGGTCGGCGGAAAAAGACATCCCGGGCAGCCACGACGAAGGCGGTCAACGGCCGGCGCCGCGATGTTTGGCCCAGCCGCGGACCTGGGCACACTGCCGGTGCCGGTCTGCGGCCTGCGAGTGATTCAGGTCACCTCCGCTGCCCGCAGGCCAGCCGACCTGCGCCGGAGAGTCACAGTGTGTGACGCCGTCATCCCGGGCAGGCGCATAGGCTGCTGACTTGCGGAAGTCGGCGTGACGCGCAGCGACCGCTAGGTCGATCTGCGCTGGCAAGATCAAGGAACGGCATGCAATCCAGCACTCGACGACTGGCCGCGGCCGCGACCGGCATCGCCGCGACCGCGGTCACTGTCAGCCTGCCGCTGACGGCCACCGGGGCAGCCGCCGCGACCGAGGGGGCGGCGCCTGCCACGACAGCGGCGCAGTCTTCGCGGCGCGATGTCGGCGGACCGCTGCTCGCCAGCCCGGGCATCATCGTAAACTACCCGTCGCGCCGCGCCCTGCGGCTGCCCAAGGTACCGGCATCGGCGTATGTAATCGCTGACGCGAGCAGCGGGCAGGTGCTCGCCGCCAAGGACCCGCACGGCCTGTTCCCCCCGGCCAGCACGCTGAAGGTGCTCACCGCGATCACGATGATCCCGCGGCTGAACCCGGACGCCACCGTGGTCGCTACCCGCCTGGCCGCTTCGGTGCAGCCGAACGTGGTTGGCCTGATCCCTGGGCACAGGTACCTGGTCGCCGACCTGTTCCGGGCGCTGCTGATGATCTCGGCCAACGATGCGGCCGTCTCGCTGGTTCAGGCCAGCGGATCGTTCGGCCAGGGCATGGCGCTGATGAACGCCGAGGCACACCACCTGCAGGCCTACGACGTGGTCGCCAAGCAGCCGAACGGGCTGCCGGCGCCTGGCCAGGTCGTGTCGGCCTACGATCTGGCGCTGATCGCCAGGCAGGCCCTGTCGCTGCCTGCCTTCCTGAGGTACGACTCCACGCTCGCGGCCAGGTTCCCGATTACCAGGCGCAAGCGGGTCACCCTGGTCAACCAGAACTACCTGCTGACCCAGTACTCCGGTGGCATCGGCGGCAAGATCGGCTGGACGGTGAAGGCGGAGGCGACCTATGTCGGCCTGGCCAGCCGGCACGGCGTCACATTGATCGTGACCATCCTGCACTGCGCCCCGCTGACCGAGATCCACTCAGCCGAGCGCCTGCTCGACTGGGGTTTCGCGATGGTCGGCAAGGTGCGCCCGGTCGGGGTTCTGGTACCGCCCTTGCCGACCGCAGCCCGGCCTAAGGCTCATTCACGGGCCGGAACGAATTCGCGCGGTGCCGGTGCCGCCGGGCAAGCCGGCCGGGCTCGCGGCTCTCAGCCAGGCCGGATAGCGGCCGGAGCTGGCCTCGCCGCGGTGCTGTGTGTGGTGGTGCTCGGCGGCCTCGCCTGGCTGAGGCGGCGGCTAGCCCGATCGGCTTAGTCGGAACCGTGACCTGGGCCCGCTAGCCCGGTCTCGTAGGCCAGGACGACGGCCTGCACCCGGTCTCGCAGCTGGAGCTTGGCGAGGATCCTGGCCACGTGGGTTTTGACCGTCGCCTCGCTGAGAGTCAGCTGGGCCGCAAGCTCGGCATTGCTCAGGCCGCGGGCCAGCAGCCGCAGCACTTCAAGCTCGCGCGGCGTCAGCTCGGAAAGATCGCCGTGCACGGCCTGGTGGCTGACAGCGCGCGGCGCGAACCGCTCGACTAGCCTTCGGGTGATCGACGGCGCCAGCAGCGCGTCGCCCGACCGGACCAGGCGCACCGCGGCGACCAGCTGCTCGGGCGAGACATCCTTGAGCAGGAAGCCGCTGGCACCTGCGCTGAGCGCAGCGTAGACGTACTGGTCGAGATCGAACGTGGTCAAGATGATGATCCGGCAGTCGCTGCCGACCCGTCCGGCGAGAATGCGACGGGTGGCCTCCAGGCCATCCATCTCCGGCATCCGGATATCCATCAGCACGACATCGGGCCGGTGTTTGAGCACGGCCGCCACGGCCTGCCCGCCGTCGGCGGCCTCGGCCACCACCGGGATTCCGGCCGCGCCGAGGATCATGCGGAACCCGGTACGGACCAGGGTCTGATCGTCGGCGATCACCACCCGCGGCGCGGGATCCGCCATCGCCCGATCCGCAGGCGCGGGATCCGC
>Ga0116216_10000944_pt1 | contig 20942 bp, 17 predicted proteins | sample Sb_taG_11_FD_89696 | JGI IMG/M metagenome (GOLD analysis project Ga0116216, IMG submission 89696) | Peat soil microbial communities from Weissenstadt, Germany - Sb_50d_3_AS metaG | ecosystem: Environmental > Terrestrial > Soil > Wetlands > Peat | place: Germany: Weissenstadt | collected 2010-09-21
GTCCCGCTGGTCGGCCGCCCCACCACCGGCTCTTCGAGCTGTTTGCCACCTCCATAGGTCACCACCGCCAGTTCGGGGCTGAAGCCTTCGACGTGCTCCGCCTCGCGCTCGAGGAAGCTCTGCGGTATGAAGAGGGGGAAATACGCGTTCGAGACGCCCGCGGCCTTGATGCGCTCGTCGAGCTCGGCCTGCATGCGCTCCCAGATCGCATATCCATATGGACGGATGACCATCGTCCCGCGCACAGGCCCGTTGTCGGCCAGCTCGGCCTTGGCCAGGACGTCCTGGTACCAACGCGGGAAGTCACGAGCTTGAGAGGCGAGCACGCCGTTCTTTGCCATCAGGGGGACGATGGTAGGTGGTCGCGAGCCTCCCGCCGTGGGGGCACCGGTGAGGGCTGCTAGCGGGCCGGGATTGCTTCGGGCTCGGTGCTCTGCTCCAGGGCTCGGTGCACGATGCGGCGACCCGAGACGAGCTCGGGCTCTATTGCGACTAGGTGCTCGTGGGGCCCGTCGGCCCACGCCACGAGCGGAAGCCGCTCAGCAGTGTCGAGAAGCTCGGGGTCCCTCAGCTCGTCGGCGACTCCGACCACGAGCACGCTCCATCCCTCGTGGTACAGCGGGTCGAAGTCGTCGACCTCGAAGGCGACGACCGAGTTGCGCATGGCAGCGTCGAGCTTCGTCCCGTTTGAGGTCCTGAAGACGATCGCATTGTCCAGAACGGCGAAGTTCACGGGGAACACGGCTGGAACCGCCCCGATGGACACCGCGACGCGGCCGATCGAGGAGCGTCCGAGCAGCTCCAGGCACTCGTTTCGCCCCAGGACCTCCACTCCTTCTCGGTCGGTCGCCATAGGGCCAGCCTCGCTGAAACGGGTCGCGGCTCCTAGGGGCCAAGGTCCCGAATGACGTGCCTGTGAGACGTGCCGGTGGACCCACTTGTGCTCGTGAAACAGTTGGGACGGCCGCTCTTCTGCAGAGGTCGACTGGTATGCTGGCTGGACCGTTCGAACCGGGTGGAGTGGTGCGACGAAGCGTGGGCGGGCGCCCACGCTTCTGTTTTGCATCGCACCTCCCGGTCCGCACGCGCGTGGACACGAAACGACGAACGACTACGGCGAGGAGGTGACCAGAGGTGGACGACGAGCTCTTCGAAATGCTCGCGTCCTCTGTGGCTCGCCTCGATCTGGAGCTGGTCGAAGCCGAGATGCGGCCGGGGATCGTTCGGGTGGTGGTGGACCGCCCTGGCGGTGTCGACGTCGACGCGATAGCCGAGGCGACTCGTGCTGTTTCTGCCGTGTTGGACGAGCATGATCCCCAGCCGGGTCGTCGTTACACGTTGGAGGTCTCGAGCCCAGGCGTGGAGCGGCCTCTTCGGACGCCGAAGCAGTTCGAAAGTGCTGTGGGGGAGAAGGTCACGGTTCGGACCGTCAGTGGGGGGGAAGGCGAGCGCAGGTTCACCGGACGGCTCGCCCGCGCCGACGAGACTGGGATCGTGCTCGAGGGTGAGGAGCTCGTCGGGGGTGAGCTGCGCCTCGCGTACGAGGAGGTTCAGAGGGCCCGCACGGTGTTCGAGTGGCCCGCGGCGTCTCGCTCCTCGGGAAAGTCGAGCCGCAGCTCGCCGTCGCGTAACTCCCGCAGACGGACCAGGGACGCTGAGAGGGTCACGACAAGATGAGCAAGACGAATTTCGAATTCCTGGACGCCCTCTCGCAGATCGCCCGGGACAAGGGGATCTCCGTCGAGACGCTTCTCGACGCACTCGCGAACGCTCTCGTCGCAGCGTACAAGAGGCGCCCGGGAGCGGCAGAGGAGGCGGTCGTCACGATCGATCCTGAGTCGGGCGAGATCCGCGTCTACGGACAGGAGCTCGACGAGGACGGCAACGTCGTGCGTGAGTGGGACGACACTCCTCACGACTTCGGTCGCATCGCTGCACAGACCGCAAAGCAGGTCATCCTCCAGCGGATCCGTGAAGCCGAGCGCGACCTCAAGTACGAGGAGTACGCCGGGCGCGAGGGCGACATCGTCACCGGCATCGTCCAGCAGACAGACAACCGCTACACGCTCCTCGACCTGGGAAAGGTCGAAGCGCTGCTGCCGCAGGCCGAGCAGGTGCCGTACGAGCGTTACGAGCACGGCTCGCGTCTGAAGGCCTACATCGTGGAGGTTCGCAAGACCACAAAAGGACCACAGATCGTCGTCAGCCGGAGCCACCCGGGCCTCGTGAAGCGACTCTTCGAGCTCGAGGTCCCCGAGATCTCGTCGGGGGTGGTCGAGATCCGAGCTGCCGCACGCGAGCCAGGGCACCGGACGAAGATCGCCGTCTGGTCCAACGACCCGAACGTCGACCCGGTGGGAGCTTGCGTCGGAGCGCGCGGGTCACGTGTGCGTATGGTCACCAACGAATTGCGCGGCGAGCGCATCGACGTCGTCCCCTTTGCCGACGACCCCGTCGATTTCATCCAGGCGGCTCTGCAGCCGGCTCGTGTGAGAGAGGTGAGGCTCGACGAGGAGACGGGCACCGCCACCGTCGTAGTGAGCGACTACCAGCTGTCCCTGGCGATCGGCAAGGAGGGCCAGAACGCCCGCTTGGCCGCTCGTCTGACGGGTTGGCGAGTCGACATAAAGAGTGAGACCCAACTGCTCGAGGAGGAGCAGGCCTACGGCGAGCAATGGGCCGAAGGTGAATGGGTCGAGAACGAGGCGGGCGAGATGGTGTGGCAGCCGGCCGAGGGTGGTGAGGCGGTCTCGGCAGCGGAGTGGTCGCGAGTTGCAGATGGAACGGACGCAGAGGCCACCGGGGACGCCCCAGAAGAGCAGAAGGCCGAAGAGCAGAAGGCCGAAGAGCAGAAGGCCGAAGAGCAGAAGACGGTCGAACCAGCGTCCGGTGAGACTGCGGTGGGAGCTGCGGACGAAACGGTGGGTGCCCACGAAAGCCCGGACCAGCCCAAGCCCGATGACGAGGTGGTGGCCGAAGAAGCAGAAGGTCCTGCATAGTCACGCTGCGAACGTGCATCGGGTGCGGCCGAGTCGAATCTCCTTCGCAGCTCGTTAGGGTGACGAAGGGGCCGAACGGGACGCTGCGGATCGGGCCCGGGGGGCGGGGAGCCTGGCTCTGCCGGGCTTCGAGGGGGTGTCTCGAACGTGCGGAACGTCGCGGGGCGTTCAGCCGTGCGCTTCGTGGACCAGTTGGCGGCGAAGCGGTGAAGCAGCTGTACGGGCTGGTGATCGGCGCCTGCGCTGGAGGAGAGGACGGCGCTGTGTGCGAGGATGGTACGCCGGGTCGAGGAGCAGGTCCCGGCGCAGAAGACACCTGAGACAGAGAAGGACCGTAGGAGCCGTTGCCTAAGAAGATCCGCGTCTACGAGTTGGCACGCGAACTTGGCTTGAGCAACAAGGAGGCGCTGGACCTGGCGCTCTCCTTGGGGATCGGGGTCAAGAGTCACTCTTCCTCGATCGAGGACGCGCAAGCCGACCGCGTCCGGCGAAAGGCGGATCAAGAAGGCTTGCGCCGTGCACCGATCGTGGAGGAGCCCGCAGCGAAGCCCCCTCCCGCCGCCACGCCCGCTCCTGGCGCGGAGGAGGCGACGCGCAGACCTGCGGCTGCCAGGACGGAAACGACCTCGACCGACACAGCTCCCGCCCCGGCCGCAGCCGCACGAGAGTCCGCGGCCCCCGCCCGTCCTGACAGGGCGGGGCTGGTGACGAGCAAGCCCTCGGTCGAAGCTGCTCCAGCTCCCGCGCCTGCCGCCCCGCGGCCGGCGACGAGGCCCGCGGCCTCCGCTCCGGGCGCACCCGGCGCGCCGGCACCGCCCGCCCCCACCCGCGCCCGCCCACCTGCAGCGCCGCTTTCTCCCGCTCGTCCAACCGCCCCTCCCGGCTCAGAGGCGCCGCCCGCGCGACAGCCGGAGAAGCCCGAACGTCCTGCCGCCGCAGCCGCAGCTTCGTCTGCAGCTCCTGCCGATCAACAACCTCCTCCGATGAGCGCTTCGGGACGGCCCATACCTCCGCCCCCCGGGCCGCCTCGATCGGCTTCTGGAAGACCCATACCTCCGCCCCCCGGGCGAAAGACAGCAGGCGCCCCACGACCGAGCGGTCCCCCCGGAGGCGGGCCGCGTCCTTCCGCAGGAGGCCGTCCGGGCGGGAGCCGTCCGGTGCGCGGGGGGGTAGGGGGCAGTGGTTTCGGGGGTCGGGGTCCGTCGGTCGGGGGAGCCGGAGGCTTCGCCGGCCGTCCCGGGGGCGGCGCCGGCGCTCCTCCTGGATTCCGAGGCGGACCGGGTGGGAGGGGTCGTCCTCCGCTACGGCGCCCGCGAAGACGCCGCCGCAACCTCGAGGAGCTCGAGCCGACCCAGCTGACCACTTACATGCCTTCGAACGCCCCGGTTCCCGACACCGAGGTGATCGTCGAGCGCGGGCTCACACCCCGTGAGCTCGGGCCGAAGCTGAACCGCTCGGCCGGCGACGTGATCCGCTTCCTGTTCCTCCAAGGGGAAGTCGTGACCGCGACCCAATCGCTCACCGACGACATGATCGAGCTCTTCGCCGCCGAACTCGGCGCCCAGGTGAGGCTCGTCGATCCCGGAGAGGAGCAGGAGGCAGAGCTCCAGGCCAAGTACTTCGAGGACGAAGAGGAAGAGGCCGAGGAAGACCTGCGCCCGAGGCCGCCGGTCGTGACCGTGATGGGTCACGTCGACCACGGCAAGACGCTGCTGCTCGACAAGATCCGGTCGGCGAACGTGGTAGCCGGAGAAGCAGGAGGCATCACCCAGCACATCGGGGCCTACCAGGTCGAGGCATCGGGGCACTCGATCACCTTCATCGACACTCCCGGCCACGAGGCGTTCACCGCAATGCGCGCCCGCGGCGCCGAGGTGACGGACATCGTCGTGCTCGTAGTGGCAGCCGACGACGGCGTCATGCCTCAGACCGTCGAGGCGATCGACCATGCCAGAGCAGCAGACGTCCCCATCGTGGTGGCGATCAACAAGATCGACCGGCCCGACGCAGACGTGAACCGCGTTTTGCAACAGCTCTCAGAACGGGGTCTCGTGCCCGAGTCATGGGGCGGCGACACCATCGTGTGCGAGGTGTCCGCCTTGGAGTCCCTCGGGATCGACGAGCTTCTCGAGCAGATCGTGCTGGTGGCCGAGGTCGAGGAGTTGAGGGCGAGTCCCGAAGGTAGGGCCCGGGGGGCGGTGCTCGAGGCGAATCTCGAGGCGGGCCGCGGTCCGGTCGCCACGGTCGTCGTGCAAAGTGGAACCCTCCGGGTCGGAGACGGCATCGTCGCAGGAGCCGCGTGGGGCAAGGTGAAGGCGCTCGTCGACGACAAAGGCGAGCAGATCAAAGAGGCACCACCCTCGACGCCCGCACAGGTGCTCGGTTTCTCCGAGCCGCCCTCCGCCGGGGACGAGTTCAGAGTGACGGTCAATCAGGCCACTGCCAGGACCATCGGCGAGGCCCGGGAACGTCGTTACCGAGTCGCAGGCCATGCTCCGTCTCCGACCGCCCCCGGGGCGAAGCTCGAGGATCTCTTCGAGCAGATCCAGCGCGGCGAAGCCGCGACGTTGAACCTGATATTGAAGGCCGACGTTCAGGGAACGCTCGAGGCGATAAGCGACAGCTTGCGAAAGCTCGAGCGCCCCGAGGTGAAGCTCAGCTTCGTTCATCGCGGAGTCGGCGGCATCACCGAGAACGACGTCCAGCTGGCAGGCGCATCGAACGCAAGCATCATCGGCTTCAACGTCCGCCCGGACCGCCGTGCGCGGGAGCTAGCGGACGAACGAGATGTCGAGATCCGGACCTACGAGATCATCTACAAGCTCATCGAGGACATCGAGTCGGCCATGGTCGGCATGCTCGCCCCCGAGTTCACCGAGATCGTGACCGGCGAGGCGGAGGTACGCGCGGTCTTCAGAGTGCCGAGGGTCGGCGCGATCGCTGGTTGCTACGTGAGAGACGGCGTGATCACCCGAGGGTCGAAAGTGCGGTTCCTGCGCGAGGGAGTGGTCATCTGGAAGGGGTCGATCACGTCGCTGCGAAGGTTCAAGGACGACGCGCGCGAGGTTCAGAGCGGCTTCGAGTGCGGGATCGGATTGTCGGACTTCCAAGACCTGAAGGAAGGGGACATCATCGAGACCTACGAAGAGCGTGAGGTACCTCGCACCTGAGACGACGCCAAGATCACGGAGTTCACGCGCCGTACCCGCGCACGGCGCGAGTCAACAAAGTGCTGCGTGAGGTCCTGGCGGAGACCCTCGAGCGAATCGCCGACACCGAGGACCGTCTGCGGCTCGTCACCGTCACCGGGGTGGACACCTCGTCGGACTTGAGCCGCGCGACGGTATATCTGAGCACCTTGGGCGAGCCCGAGACCGCGGCACTCGAGGAGGTGAGGGCCGAGCTTCAGGCGGCCATAGGAAGCCAGGTGCGGATGAAGAGGACGCCGCGCCTCTATTTCGCGGCTGACCCGGCTGTTAAGCACGGGACACGCGTGGAGGAGATCCTGCGCCGCGTCCAGGTGGTCGAAGAGAACCATGTGACTGAATCAGATGACTGACGGGAGAGGTTCCCGTCGCACGGCACTGATCGGAATGCTCGTCGTGGACAAGGAGGCGGGGTGGACCTCGCACGACGTGGTGGCTCGCTGCAGGAAGCTGTTGGGCGAGCGCCGCGTCGGGCATGCGGGGACGCTCGACCCGGATGCGACGGGCGTTCTGCTCGTCGGCGTCGGACGGTTCACCCGGATGCTCAGGTTCCTCAGTGCCGCTACGAAGTCCTACGAAGGCGAGGTCGTGCTGGGAACGGCCACCGACACCCTCGACGCATCCGGGGAGGTCACTGCGACCTGGGACATGTCGCATGTGACATTGGAGGACGTGCGCAAGGCGGCGGCATCACTCAGGGGCGTGATCCTTCAAGTTCCGCCGATGGTGTCGGCATTGAAGGTCGGTGGGCGTCGCCTCCACGATCTCGCGCGATCCGGCGTCGAGGTGGAACGTGCTCCCCGACAGGTGACGGTCGACCGATTCGACGTCGATCCCACAGATTCCTCCGGCGTATTCCGGATATCTGTCGACTGCTCGAGTGGGACCTACGTCCGCTCCCTGGCTGCGGACCTCGGAGTGGAGCTCGGGGGTGGTGCCCACCTGAGGAACCTGCGCCGGACACGGGTTGGCTCCTTCGTTCTCTCAGATGCTCGCCGTCTCGACGAGGTGAGCGCTACGTCGCTGCTGACGCCTGCTCAGGCGATGCGCGATCTCACACGGGTCGAGGTCGACGCCGAGGTCTCCGGTCTCGTGCGCCACGGCCTTCCGCTCGACAAGATCGCGCTCGGCGCGACGGGCGAAGGACCTTGGGCCCTGCTCGATCAAAGTGACCGTTTGCTCGCTGTCTACGAGCCCACCGATACGGATCGGATCGTGGCGGCCTGCGTACTTGCCTCGGTGGGATGAGGGGCGCTTCGACGAGAACCGAAGAGCCCTCCAAGTAACCTCGGCAACGTGGAGGTCGTGTTCGGTCCCGAGAGCTGTGTCGCCCCCGCGGGCGGCTCGGCGGTGACGATCGGCGCATATGACGGCGTCCACCAGGGTCATCGGCATCTCATCGGTGAGCTGAGACGCATGGCGGAACCGAAAGGTCTCGAGACGGTTGTCGTCACATTCGACCGGCACCCGGCAATCGTGGTCCGCCCCGAATCAGCCCCGTCGTTGTTGACCGACCTGGACCAGAAGATCGAGCTCCTCGCCTCGACGGGCGTGGACAAGACGGTTGTGATCACCTTCGACCGTGCCCGGGCGGACGAGACCGCCGAGGACTTCGTGCTCGAGGTCCTGGTGCGCTCTCTCGGTGCGCGCTTGGTCGTGGTAGGCGAGGATTTCCACTTCGGCCATGGTCGCAAGGGAAACGTCGGACTCCTCACCGACATGGGCTCGCGCAACGGCTTCGAGGTCGTCGGGCTCGGGCTCGAGCAGGACCCTCGAGGCGAGATCGTCTCTTCCACGCGCATCCGCCGCGCTCTCGGCGAGGGTGACGTGCGTATGGCGGCCGAGCTGCTCGGGAGGCACCACCAGGTTCGCGGCGTGGTGGTGCACGGGTCCGGGCGAGGCGGCTCCCAGCTGGGCTTCCCGACAGCGAACATCGACGTGCCGGCCGAGACCGCCATGCCGATGGAAGGGATCTACGCATGCTGGTACGAGCGTCCGCAGGGCCAGGTTCATCCGGCGGCGGTCTCACTCGGCTACCGCCCGACGTTCGAGGGGCGACCCGAGGAAGACGGGCCATCGCCGCGCGCAGCTGCAGGGGTCCTCGGGTCCCCGGTTCTCGAGGCATTCCTGCTGGACTTCGAAGGGGATCTCTACGGAGAAAAGGCCAGGGTCTCCTTCGTCGAGCGCCTCCGGGACGACATCCGCTTCGACGGCGTGGCCGAATTGACGGCCGCAATGACCGACGACGTCCAAAGGGCACGATCCGTGCTCGCCGCGGACGGGGAGAGGGTCCCCGCCAGGGCGCCCGACCAGGGTCCCTGCTAGAGTTGGGTCTCGCCGGGCGCCGTCCCGGTGGATCCGGATGGAGCACGATGACCTCGTGACGGTCCGAGCGCTCCCGGGTACCCCCCAGAACCACCGAGGTTGTTCTTCCGAGAAATGCCAGACAAGACTGCGACTATTGCCGAGTACCGGCTACACGACTCCGACACCGGATCGCCCGAAGTCCAGATCGCGCTCCTCACGGAGCGGATCTCGTACCTCACCGAGCATCTGAAGGCTCACAAAGGCGATCACCACACCCGGCGCGGGCTCATGAGGCTGATCGGGCGCCGCCGCCGCCTTCTGGACTACGTGCGGGACAACAACGTCGAGCGGTACCGGTCCATCATCGGCAGGCTCGGGATCCGCCGTTAGGCGGTACCTCCGATCGCGCATGCGGCCGGGGGAGACCTCGGGTGGTAACGAGCCCGGCGGGCAGACGCCTCCAAGGACTCCGATGGCCCGCCCGGGACAGATGAACGGGGCACTGGGCCAGAAGTCAGCTGCCAGTTGCCGATCACCTCGGCCGTGACGTGCTTTGCCAGGGCACGGCGGGCTTGCGCTCAGTGAGCCCTCTCGGCCGGTGAGGTGGTCGACCACTGGGAACTGACCTGGCGTGGTGCTCGCTCTACTAGTGAGGAGACCACATGGCGGAAGCCATTGCAGTATCGGGCACCATCAGCGGCACCGACCGCACCCTGAGCTTCGAGACGGGAAAGCTTGCGGGACAAGCAGACGGTGCGGTCGTCGGCCGCATGGGCGACACAATGATCCTCGTGACGGCCACGGCCGCGCGATCGGTGCGTGAAGGCGCAGATTTCTTCCCGCTCACCGTCGACGTCGAGGAGCGGATGTACGCAGCCGGGAAGATCCCCGGATCGTTCTTCCGGCGCGAGGGCCGGGCCACCGACCAGGCGATTCTGACCGACCGGTTGATCGACAGGCCGCTGCGACCCTCCTTCCCGTCCGGATTTCGCAACGAGGTCCACGTCGTCGGCACAGTCCTCGGCGCAGACCTCGAGAATCCCCACGACGTGCTTGCGATCAACGGCGCTTCGGCCGCACTGATGCTGTCGGGAATCCCGTTCGACGGCCCCATAGGAGCAGTCCGTGTCGCCTGGTCCACAGAGGGGACCTGGATCCCGCACGCCACTTACCAACAGGGCGACGAGTCCTGCTTCGAGCTGGTCGTGGCAGGTCGGGCTCTGAGCGAGGACCCGGGGGCGGAGATCGCAATCATGATGGTCGAGGCCGGCGGCACACAGGACTCTTGGAAGTTCTACGAGGCGGGGGCCCCGCAGGTGACCGAAGAGGTCCTGGCGCAAGGCCTCGAGCAGGCGAAGACGTGGATACGTGAGTCGATCGAGCTCCAGCGTGAACTGGTCGCGAAAGCGGGAAAGAAGCCGACCATCGCCTACGAGCTCTTCTCGGACTACTCCGACGAGGTCTACGCCAGGGTGGAAGCGTTAGGCGCAGACGCACTGGTGAAGGCGAACACGATCACTCAGAAGTCCGAGCGCAACGCGGCGATCGACGAAGCCACCGAGTCGATCGTCACGGAGTTGCTGCCTGAATTCCCCGAACGGGAACGGGAGATCAAAGCAGCGGTTCGGTCCCTCACGAAGAAGCTCGTGCGAAAGCGCATCGTGGAAGAGGGCATTCGTATCGACGGACGTGGCAACGCCGAGATACGCCCGCTTTCGGCCGAGGTCGGAATCGTCCCTACCGCTCACGGCTCGGGGCTATTCCAGAGGGGCGAGACCCAGGTGTTGAACATAACGACGCTCGGGATGCCCCGCATGAGCCAGACCCTCGACACGATCGGCATCGAGGAGTCGAAGCGCTACATGCACCACTACAACTTCCCTCCGTTCTCGACGGGGGAGACCGGATTCATGCGCGGGCCGAAGCGACGGGAGATCGGACACGGGCTGCTCGCCGAGCGGGCACTGCTGCCAGTCGTACCGTCCGAGGAGGATTTTCCCTACACACTCCGACTGGTGTCGGAGGTGCTTTCCTCCAACGGCTCGACGTCCATGGCATCGGTATGTGGTTCGACTCTGTCCCTCATGGATGCAGGAGTTCCGATAAAGGCTCCAGTGGCGGGCATCGCTATGGGTCTTGTCCACGACGGTGATGCATACGTCACTCTCACCGACATCCTCGGCGCCGAGGACGCGTTCGGCGACATGGACTTCAAGGTGGCCGGCACACGCGAGGCCGTTACAGCACTGCAGCTCGACACGAAGATCGACGGACTACCTGCCGAGGTGCTCGCCCAAGCACTCCACCAGGCTCGAGATGCTCGGTTGACGATCCTCGATCTGATCGAGCGGGTCATACCCGAGCCGCGCCAAGAGGTTTCCGACAATGCGCCGAAGATCGTGTCGTTCGAGATCCCAATCGACCGAATCGGAGAGGTGATCGGCCCCAAGGGCAAGGTGATCAACGCCCTCCAGGCCGAGACCGGGACCGACATAACCGTCGACGACAACGGGCTTGCCGGCACGGTGACGATCGGGGCCCAAGACGGTGGAGCCGTCGCCGAGGCCCAGCGTCGCATCTCGCTGATCATCGAGCCACCGGATGCCGACGTTGGTGCGACCTATTTGGGCAAGGTCGTGAACATCACCAAGTTCGGCGCGTTCGTGAACATCCTTCCCGGTCGCGACGGACTGCTGCACATCTCGAAGGTGGGGGGCGGCAAGAGGGTCGATCGGGTCGAGGACGTGCTCTCACTGGGCCAGGAGATCGAGGTGAGAGTCGACGACATCGACCCGCAGGGAAAGGTGTCCCTGTCGCTTGCAGGGCAGGCGCCGGCCTCCAACGAAGAAGACGATAACGGTTCGGGATCCGACCGGTCCGGACCTTCAGGCGACCAGCGCCCTGCCAGGGCCCCATCGTTCGAGGAAGCTTTCGAGGCTGAGCTCGTGGGCGAGCTCGGCGATCTCGGTCCAGGACCCGCCGTCGAGGGCAGAGGAGACCGCCCGGATCGCGACAACCGTGACCGAGGGGCTCGTCGGCGGCCGCGCCGCCGTTGACCGGGAGCTCTGCGCGCCGAATCGCAGCGAAGAAGCATCTCGCCGCCAGTGTCCGAGTGAAATCCCGGTGATAGAGGTAGAGAAGCTCCGCTGCGGGGCCCGCCTGGTCACCGAGAGAATGGCCGACGCTCGCTCGGTGACCGTCGGGATCTGGGTCGGGACCGGGTCGCGCGACGAAGACGACCTTCGTTCGGGCGCCTCTCACTTCATGGAGCACCTGCTCTTCAAGGGAACCCCCACCTGGGGAGCGGCAGAGATCGCCGAGGCCGTGGACGAGGTGGGGGGAGACATGAACGCCTTCACCACGAAGGAGTACACGGCGTTCTACATTCGGCTTCTCTCCGAGCACCTCGATCTCGGTCTCGAGGTGCTCGGAGCGATCATGACCGACCCGGCCTTTCGTCCTGAAGACGTGGCGGCCGAACGTCAGGTGATCCTCGACGAGATCCTCATGCACGCAGACGAGGCGGCCGATCTGGCAGCCGAGCAGTGCACAGGGGCCCTGTTCCCGGGTCATCCGCTCGGACGCGAGGTGCTCGGGACCGCAAAGAGCATCACGGCGTTCGAGCCCTCCGAGATCCGCGACTTCTTCGACGTCCACTATCGAACCGGCAACCTCGTGTTCGCCGCAGCCGGAGACGTCGATCACGATGCGGTCGCCTCCGAGGTCGAGCGTCGTTTCGCCGATCGCCTCGGCGGGAGTCCTCCGCAGCGCAAGGGACCCGACCGTGCACCACAGGGACTCGTGGTCACTCGACGTCCGACCGAGCAGGTCCACACAGTGCTTGGGATGCGCGCCTCGGGACGGCATTCCGAAGACCGCTGGCCGCTCGCAGTTCTGAACCACGTGCTGGGTGGTGGCATGTCGAGCCGGCTGTTCCAGGAGGTTCGAGAACGAAGGGGTCTCGCCTACTCGATCTGGTCCGAGAGAACGCACTACGACGAAACAGGGTCTTTGAGCGTCAGCGTCGGCACAGCTCCCTCCCACGCGACGGAGGTGCTGGATGTGGTGAACTCGGAGCTCGACGGCCTTGCGGCCAATGGAGTCACCGAACGAGAGGTCGCGATCGCCAAGGGCCACCTGAGAGCCGAGACCCTGCTCTCCTTGGAAGAGTCGGGTGCCCGCATGAGCAGAATCGGATCGAGCCTGCTGTTGCACGGCCACATCCTCGAGGTTGACGAGCTCCTGGCCAAAGTCGAGGCAGTCACCGTCGAGGACGTCGGCAATGTGGCGGCCAAACTCATGGACCAGCCGCGCACACTCTCGGTCGTGGGTCCGTTCGATCCCTCGGACTTCCCCGGCTACGCGCCAGGCTGAGCGCCTAGGGTCTGACGTTGGTGCGCGTCGGTGTGGTGGGAGCAGGCGGGAAAGTAGGGCGCGAGGTGTGCCGCGCGGTATCGGCGGACCCGGACCTGGAGCTCGTCGCTGCGGTCGACCCACGCCTGGCAGGAATAGACCTCCGGCAGGTCACGGGGTCCGATGTCGCGGGGCTCCAGGTCGGAGGAAGTCTCGACGATCTCGAACGGGCCGAGGCAGAGGTCGCGGTCGACTTCACTGTCGCAGACGTGGCGGTCGAGACGATGCATTGGTGCGCGGCGCACGGGGTACATGCGGTCGTCGGAACTACCGGGATCTCCCGGGACCAGCTCTCGACGTTCGAAGCTCTCTTCGAATTTTCGTCGGCGAATTGCGTGATCGCTGCCAACTTCGCCATCGGTGCTGTCCTCATGATGAGATTCGCCGAGATGGCAGCTCCGTTCATGGACGGTGTCGAGATCATCGAGCTGCACCACGACGGAAAGCTCGACGCTCCGTCGGGAACCGCCGTCGCCACTGCCGAGCGGTTCGACTCGGCTCGAGCTCGTGCAGGCTGCGAGCCGCTTCCGGCCGACCGGACGACTTCCTTGGTGCTTCCCGGTGCGAGGGGTGCGCAAGGAGCTGGGGGAGTGCGGATCCATTCGGTGCGGCTGCCGGGGCTCGTCGCGCATCAGGAGATGATCATGGGGACGGTGGGTCAGAGCCTCACCATTCGTCACGACGCCTACGACCGCACATCGTTCATTCCCGGCATCTTGCTTGCAATCAAGTCCGTGCCTACGCGACCCGGATTGACGATCGGGTTGGACTCTCTGCTCGGTTTCTGACGTCGGAGCGCGTCGGGCCTCTAGAGTCTCGTTGATGCAGGACGCTCGCCAGCGCATCCTGGAAGCGACGTATGCGTGTGTCGCACGATGGGGCTTGTCCAAGACGACGGTGGAAGACGCGGCGCGAGAGGCCGGACTCAGCAGGGCGACCGTTTACCGCTACTTCCCGGGAGGCCGCGACGAGCTGGTGGACGCGGTCGTTTCTTGGCAGCACCTCAAGTTCTTCGGCCGTCTCTACGAAGAGGTGCACGGCGCCTCCTCGCTCGAAGAGGTCCTGGAGCGTGGCCTCGTCTTTGCCCGGCGCGCCGTCCTCGAGCACGAGGTGCTTCAGATGGTGCTGAGGACCGAGCCGGGAGTCCTGCTGCCCAAGCTCACGGTCGAGTCCAACCGGACAGTAGGGATGATCAGCGGCTTCTTGATCCCCTATCTCCAGGACCACCAGCTGGCGCCTGGAGTCGGAGTCCACGAAGCCGCGGACTTTCTGGCGAGGATGATCCTCTCGTACATCTCTTCTCACGGACACTGGGATCTCGCCGACCCTGGGCAGGTCACAAAGCTCGTGAGATGCGAGTTGCTTCCAGGTGTGGTCGGAAACGCACCGATTGAAGCACTCTGAGGCAATCTGATACATACAGCCTGAGGAAGTCCGGGGCCGGGTGACTCGTTGACAATGAGACACGATCAGCAGTAATGTCTCATGGTGGGCAAGCCTCGGTTGGAGTTGTTGCACGTTCATACTCCTGCCTCCATCTCAGGCTCCCAGCGGACCCGGATCGTCGACGGCGCGCTGCGTTGCATCGCCCGCCAGGGTGTCGCCAAGACCACCCTGGACGACGTCGCCAAGGAGGCCGGTTGCAGCCGGGCCACCGTCTACCGGGTGTTCCCCGGGGGCAAAGACGGAGTGCTGACAGGTGTCGTCGACACCGAGGTGTCTCGCTTCTTCAGCGCCATCGCCGTTCGTATGGGCGAAGCCGGCGACATCGAGGAGGTTCTCGTCGCAGGTATGACGGAGGCCGCGCGACGCGTGAGCCGGCACGAGGCGCTCTCTTTCTTGCTGGAGAGCGAACCCGAAGTCGTGCTCCCGTACCTCACCTTCGCGCAGATGGACAAGGTGCTCGAGGTGTCCTCGTCCTTCGTCGCTCCTTTCCTCGGGCGGTGGTTGGACCACGATGAGGCGAAACGACTAGCCGAGTGGGCCACGCGCATCGTCTTGTCGTATCTCGCCTGTCCCGCCGAAGGGGTCGAGCTCGACGAATCCGAGAGCGTCCGGGGCTTGGTGCGAACCTTCGTGCTCCCCGGAATACGCACGACCCGATCGGGCGTAGACCAGCCGAGCTTCGACGAATTCGAGTGAACGAAACCAGTAACCACGAGCCCAGGATCCACGAACCCACTATCAGCCAACTCGCCACCGGCAAGGGGGAAGCTTCATGACCGACGTCACCGAGAACCAGATGCGCCCGACTGCAGAGATAATCGGTCGCAGCGAAGTCGACGATCTCGAGGCGATCATGTCCGTCGTCAACACCGATTGGGACTCCGTGATACATGGTGTTCACTCGGTCTACGACACGGTGTTCACTTGGGACTACGAGAAGGGTCAGCGTCCCAAGCTCGACAAGCTCTACGAGAAGGCCAAGAAGGCTCAGTGGAACGCCCAGACCGACCTTCCCTGGGAGACCGAGGTGGACCAGGAGCAGCTCGTGGTCGCGAATGCCGTCGCGAACGGTGGCTTCAACGAAGGCATAGACGTGGCGGGCACCTCGCTCGAGGGCTGGGGCGACAAGGAATGGATCCAGTTCGGCGTGGAGAGCCAGAACTGGACCCTGTCCCAGTTCATGCACGGGGAGCAGGGGGCGCTGGTGTGCACCGCGAAGATCGTCGAGTCGGTGCCGTGGATGGACGCCAAGTACTACGCCTCGACTCAGGTCATGGACGAAGCTCGTCACGTCGAGGTCTTCAGCAAGTACCTGGACGAGAAGCTTTCCGGCCACTACCCGATCAACCTTCATCTCAGGATGCTTCTCGACGACATCATCGCTGACAGCCGCTGGGACATGACCTACCTGGGAATGCAGATCATGGTCGAGGGCTTGGCCCTTGCCGCGTTCGGCTTCATGCATCAGATGACCACCGAACCCCTTCTCAAGCAGCTGCTTCGCTACGTCATGTCCGACGAATCGCGTCATGTCGCTTTCGGCGTGTTGAGTCTGCAGGAGTACTACTCGCAACTGAACGCCGCGGAGCTACGGGAGAGGCAGGAGTTCGCCTTCGAGGCAGCTGTCCGCATGCGCGACCGCTTCTTGCAGCAAGAGGTGTGGGAACGCATGGGCGTCAAGGGCAAGGAAGTCGCGCCGTTGCTCATGCAGGTGCCCGAGCGTCAGATGTTCCAGGTGATGCTGTTCTCGAAGATCGTTCCGAACCTGAAGAAGCTCGGCTTGCTCGATGCTGCCGACGGCTGGCTCAGGGAGCGTTTCACCGAGCTCGGTGCCATCGCGTTCGAGGACTGGGTCGACACCGGCGAGGAGTACGAGGCGCTTCAGTCGACACCACAGGACGACGCCGTCGCCTCCTGAGGCGAACGGCTTTCAGCGCCGTTCGTCAGGTTGCAACGACAACTGGCGCAGGGTCGGCTCGGGTAGCGGGGTAGCCTGAGGACGTGACGCAGGCAGACATGGGGCGCTTCGGCGCGGTCGTGACGGCGATGGTGACCCCGTTCGACGAGTCGGGCGCGCTCGACGTAAGAGCAGCAGCCGACCTCGCTCGCTGGCTTGCCGACCACGGAAGCGACGGGCTGGTCGTCGCGGGTACCACGGGCGAGGGCCCCGTGCTCACCGACGAGGAAGCCGCGGACCTGTTCCGCGCCGTCGCCGAAGCCGTGACGATCCCGGTCGTTGCCGGTACCGGGACCAACGACACCCGCCACTCGATCGAGCTCACTCGCATGGCCGCAGACGCCGGAGTGGACGGGGTCCTCGTGGTCACCCCCTACTACAACCGCCCCTCGCAGGCGGGACTGTTCTCCCACTTCGAGGCCGTAGCGGGGTCGACGGACCTGCCGGTGCTCCTCTACGACATCCCGGTACGCTCCGGCCGCAAGATCGCCCACGAGACGATGCTGCGCCTGGCACGCGAGGTGACAAACGTGGTGGGCGTCAAGGATGCGGCCGGGGACGTGGCGGGCACCGCGCGATTGGCAGCCGACGCTCCCGACGCCTTCGAGATCTACTGCGGCGACGACTCCCTAACCCTCGCGATGCTGGCCGTCGGTGCGGTCGGCGTGGTGAGCGTTGCTTCGAACTGGGCTCCTGCCGAGATGGGGGAGATGATCAGGGCCTTCGCAAAGGGCGACATCGAAGCCGCGCGTGCGGCCAACGCCCGGATGATCGACTCCTATGACTTCGAGACTTCCGAGACCGCTCCGAATCCGATCCCGGCGAAGGCTGCATGCAGGGCGCTCGGACTACGGGTGGGACAGTGCCGCCTTCCCATGGGGGAGGCCCCACCGGGCGTGGACGAGCGCGCCGCCGAGGTGCTCGAGGGGCTCGGCATCAATCCGAGCGCCGCGAGCGCCAGCAGCGCCGGCGGGTCGGTTGCCTGAGCCGGTACGCCTCGGCTTCCTCGGTGGTCTCGGGGAGATAGGACGCAACTGCGCGTTCGTCGAGCACCAGGGGCGGCTAGTGGTGCTCGATTGCGGCGTGATGTTCCCCGATGCGGAGATGCCGGGGATCGACCTGGTGCTTCCCGACCTCTCGTATCTCGCATCTCGGGGAGCTGCGGTCGAGGCGGTCGTGCTCACGCACGGACACGAGGACCACACGGGAGGGCTCGCCTTCCTCTTGCGCGACTTGTCGGTGCCTGTCTTCGGGTCGCCTCTGACGTTGGCCCTGGCACGTGAGCGCGTCGAGGAAGCAGGGCTCGCGGACCGCGCGAAGTTCATCACGGTTCAAGACGGGGAGCGAAGACAAGTCGGCCCCTTCGAAGTCGAGTTCATCCCGGTCACCCACTCGGTGCCGCATGGGTTCGCGACGGCGTTCTACACACCTCAGGGGACCGTCCTTCATTCAGGTGACTTCAAGATCGACCTCACACCCGTCGACGGTCGGCTCACAGACCTGGCTCGCCTGGGTGCCATCGCCAAGGACACCGGGGTCCGCCTGTTGATGTCCGATTCCACGAACGCGGAGGAACCAGGGTTCACTGCGTCCGAGACGACGGTCGGCGCGACCCTGCTTCGCCTGTTCGAGTCATGGGCGGGGCGCAGAGTCGTCGTTGCATGCTTTGCCAGCCACATACACCGAGTCCAGCAAGTCGTGAACGCCGCGTTGCACACGGGACGCAAGGTCGCCACACTCGGCCGTTCGATGGACCGCAACGTCCAGCTCGCTCTGGCCTTGGGTGTTCTCGGTGTTCCAGACGACTGCTTCGTGGACATCGAGCAGGCCGAGAAGCTCGACCCGGGGAAAGTCTGCGTGATCTCGACCGGGTCGCAGGGCGAACCGCTTTCTGCACTGTCTTTGTTGGCTGCAGGCGAAAACAAGTGGTTGCAGCTGCGGTCGGGAGACGTAGTGGTCATCAGCGCGCATCCGATTCCCGGAAACGAGTGGGCGGTGGGACGTGTCATCGATGCGCTGCACCGGCGGGGCGCAGAGGTAGTGCACACGGGAATCGAGCCCGTCCATGTGTCGGGACACGCCAGGCAGGGCGAGCTCGAGACCCTTCTCTCGGTGGTCCGGCCCGAATGGTTCGTCCCGGTTCACGGGGAGTACCGCCACATGGTCAACCACGCTCGCATCGCCCGCATCATGGGGGTGGCGGAGGAAAAGGTGATCGTTTGCGAGGACGGGGACACCCTCGTGCTCGGAGACGAGGGTGTCGAACGGGCGGATCCAATTCCGGCGGGCTACGTCTACGTGGACGGGACGGTCGGAGACGTGGGCCACGGTGTCCTTCGCGACAGGAGAGCACTGGCCGAGGAAGGCGTGGTCGTGGTGGTCGCCACCGTCGACGTGCATGCCGCTGAGGTCGTCAGTCCTCCCGAGATCGTGACCCGAGGCTGGATCCACGCGCCCGAAGCCGAGGAACTGCTCGAGGAGGCCAGCGATGTGGTGCGCACGGCCCTCGAGAAGGCGCTGGCCGACGGGGCCGGTGACCAGGAGTCCCTGCGCCGCCACGCCCGCAAGGCCCTCGGCAAGTTCGTAGGCGAGCGCACCAGGCGCCGGCCCATGATCGTCCCGGTCGTGGTCACGGTCTGAGAAGCCCACCAGCGCCGACAGGGACCGGGATCCGGCGAACGGAGTCGCGCTGGCGCCGGACTTCCGAAACCCCGCGCGACATCCTTTGTTCCTGGTGGGACTCCTGTTAGCGTTGTTGCCATTGTGGTGACCACACGGAGCCGCCAACTCCGCGCGCGCCCGCGTAAGAAGTCCGCAAGCGGCCGGTCGAGGCCGTCTCGGAGGAGGGCGCCGAGCTCGCGGCCGTCCAAGGGCCGCTCTACGCGGGCGAGATCGACGACGCGCAGGAGCTCCTCGCGACCCAGCCTCTGGGACGCGGTCGCCTCCGTGCTCGCATCCCACATCGAGGACCTGTGGGGGATCGCCCTCGTCACTGCGGCCGTCCTGGGCGCGACCGCGCTCTACGCCGACTCGCTAGGTCCGGCAGGCCACGCCGTCCGGCACGGTTTGGGGGTCCTGCTCGGATTCGGCCGCTTTCTCGTCCCTCCGGCCTGCGCCGGCGCGGGTGCGATGGTCCTCGCCGGCAGGTCCTGGCGGGAGCCCTCCCAGCACGAGCTCGCCCGAGTCGTCCTTGGTGCGGCGCTGGCTCTGGCATCGTTCGGAGGTCTTTCCGAGCTGGCCGGGGGTTCGCCGCCGCTCGACGCGACCCCTTCGCGCCTCTCAGGGGCAGGTGGATGGCTCGGTGCCGCCGTGGGGCGCCCGTTGGAGCACGCTCTCGGTGGATGGGGGACCTCGGTCGTGCTCGTCGCGGCCTTCTGTGTGTCGCTTGTCGTCTTCACCGGCGTGAGCGTTCGCGACGCTGCGCGGGCGACGGCGCTCGCGGGCACTGCAGTCGCACGCTTGCTGCGTCGGTCATCCGCTGACGGCTACGAAGAAGAGGAGACGGAAGAGGAAGAGAGGGATGGGGAAGCCGACGATCCTCGCCTCGAGGGACAGAACGGCGCGTCGCCGAGCGCGGAGGATGCACCGATCGACGGGTCATCTCCCTCGGATGCAACTGCCGATCTGGCCGAAGAGGAACTGGAGGAAGAGACCTCTGTCGTCGCACAACCACCAGACGCCGGCGCAGACGGCACTGCTCCGGCGCTCGCGTCGACCGGACGCTTCGAAGGCGGGCCTCTTCATGCGGTCACGTCGGAGGGACCTGCACAATCCGGCGGTCCTTCCATGGCGGGCCCCAACCGGCAACTCGAGCTCGATCTCGGGATGCCCGCCGGGGATTGGCGCCTGCCTCCTGCGAAGCTGCTTTCGAGGTCGAAACCTCAGCAACTCGACCGAGCCGAGATCTCGGCAGCGGGGGCGGCGCTGGTCGCCGCGCTCGCGACGCACGGGGTCGAGACCCGGCTCATGGGCCACACCGTGGGACCGACCGTGACCCGCTTCGAGCTCGAGCTGGGTCCCGGCGTGAAGGTGGCGCGTGTGACGAGCCTCGCCAAGGACATCGCGTACGCGATGGCCTCTCCGGACGTCCGAATCCTCGCTCCGATCCCGGGTCGCTCTGCGATCGGGGTGGAGGTCCCGAACCGACGTCGCCAACTGGTGACGCTCGGCGACGTGCTCGCCTCCGAGGAGGCTCGCACTGCCGTGCACCCTCTGGAAGTCGCATTGGGCAGGGACATCGCCGGACGGCCCGTTATGGCGAACCTCGCCGACATGCCGCACATCCTGATATCTGGGGCCACCGGAGCAGGGAAGTCGTCGTGCATCAATTCGCTGGTTACCTCCGTGCTGATGCGCGCCACCCCTGCGGAAGTGCGAATGATCCTGGTCGACCCCAAGCGAGTGGAGCTCGGCCACTACAACGGGCTTCCCCATCTGCTGACACAGGTCGTCGTCGATCCCAAGAGAGCCGCCAACGCCCTCGCCTGGGCCGTGACCGAGATGGAGCGCCGGTACGACATCCTCGCTGAGGCGGGGATGCGCGACATCGCCGGCTACAACGAGGCGATAACCCGCGGCGAGCTCGAGGACCTACGCGGAGCTTCTGACTCGGAC
>Ga0116216_10000947_pt1 | contig 20899 bp, 21 predicted proteins | sample Sb_taG_11_FD_89696 | JGI IMG/M metagenome (GOLD analysis project Ga0116216, IMG submission 89696) | Peat soil microbial communities from Weissenstadt, Germany - Sb_50d_3_AS metaG | ecosystem: Environmental > Terrestrial > Soil > Wetlands > Peat | place: Germany: Weissenstadt | collected 2010-09-21
GACGATCGGCCAGCCGACCTTGCCGACGCCGATCACGCCGACCGTTCGGCCGGCGAGGCACTCGTCGCCGTCGAGCGTCGAGAGCGCCGCTTCGATCGCGCCCAGCACAGTCCGCGCAGTCTCGGGCGACGGATCGCCGCACACGCCACCGTGCCTGGTTCGCCCGACGACGTAGGAGGTGTGCTCGGCGATCAGGTCCATGTCGGCCGTCGTAGTGCCGATGTCCTCGGCGGTGATGTAGTCGCCGCCCAGTCGTTCGATCTCCTGTGCAAGCGCGACCATGCGCGGGCTGCGCAGTTCCGCGTGGCCGTCGTCGAGCACAACGGCCTTGCCGCCGCCGAGGTCGAGTCCGGCGGCTGCCGCCTTCAGCGTCATCGCCCGCGACAGGCGCAACGCGTCATCGAGCGCCTCCGGGACGTCGTGCTCGTAGTGGCGGATGCGCAGACCACCGAGCGCAGGCCCGAGCGCGGTGGAGTGGACCGCGATCACCGCGCAGAGCCCCGAACGGGCATCCCGTACCAGTTGCACCCGCTCGTGTTCCCACGTCAGCGATCGCATCAGTGACGCACACAGCGTCAACGTCATCAGGGCTCCTCTAATTGATGCGCTACCGACAGTGTGTGCCCGGCAGCGAGCCGGGTCATCGGCTTTCCCCCCGCACCGGCTCGCGGCGAACTACGCATAGGGCATTGGCATGCGTCAGATCCCAACTCGACCCAGGGCCGGGGGCAGGGCAACCGTGTGGCATTGCGATCGTCCGCTCCAGTACCGGCGGACCGCCCCTTGGTCGCCGAAGCGCTCGTACGCTTCGGGGCTGTGCGAATCTGAAAGCCTTCGTCAGCGAGGTGCGATTTCCGCTTGCTGGTTGCGGTGCTGATGGCGTCGAGATGCCGGCACGAGGCTGTACGGCGCGCTCGGACGCACCGGAGCCGCGGGTTTGACGCGTCCGGGGAAAGGTCTTTCAGGACGCTGGTCCGTCCGGCGCGGGGCTTACCGTCTCGCGCCGTGCTTGATCTCGATCTTGGTGTGGTCCATCAGCCGGGGTTTCGCGCGTTGATGGTGCGGGGCGATGCGCCGGCGTACTGGACGGTCTACGACGGGGCGTCTGAGCCGGTCGCGGTCGCGGACCGCTACCTGCGCGGGGTTCGGTTCGCCAGCGGGATGGCGCTCGGTACGACGCGGATGTCCGCGGGCAACCTGGCGCTGTTGTTCGAGTTCTGCCTGGCGTCGGGCCGCGCGCTGCGCCGGACAGCGTTCGAGTTGGACCGGTTCATGCACTATTTGCTGGTCACGCCGATCGAGCGCGACGGCCGCGGTCAGGGGCTGCTGGGCTCGGCCGAGCGGGTCAACCACATCCTCGGCTCGGTGCGCGAGTTCTGCCGGGATGCGGTCGCGCACGGGTTGCTGGGCGGGGAGGTGCTGCCGGCGCTGTTCCGGGTTGGGAGTGCGTTTAGGCTGCCGGTGGGGGTGGTCGAGGCCCATTACACGACGGTGCACGAGCGCCCGCGGCATCGGCTGCGGAGCGCAAAGCGAGGGCGGCCGGTGCGCTGCAGGTGAGCTCGCCGGCGCCTTCCTCGGCCCTTTCGCGGCACAGCCACTTGGTGTTGGATGGAGTCCTGGAACGGATCACCTACGCCAACGAGGACACCGGCTACACGATCGCGCGGGTGGCGACCGAGCGGACCGGCCCGGATCTGCTGACGGTGGTGGGGCCGTTGCTGGGGGCGCAGGTCGGGGAAAGCCTGCGTTTGACTGGGCGATGGGGCAGCCATCCCAAGTACGGCAAGCAGTTCCAGGTCGACTCCTATACGACGGTGCTGCCGGCCACGATCCAGGGCATCCGGCGCTATCTCGGTTCGGGGCTGATCAAGGGGATCGGGCCGATGATGGCCGAGCGGATGGTGGCCCATTTCGGGACCGACATCCTGACGATCATCGAAGAACAGCCCGGCCGGCTGATCGAGGTACACGGCCTGGGACCCAAACGGACGAGGAGGATCGCCGACGCGTGGGAGGAGCAGAAGGCGATCAAGGAAGTGATGGTGTTCCTGGCCGGCGTCGGCGTGTCGACATCGCTGGCCGTCCGGATCTACAAGCGCTACGCCGAGGACTCGATCGCGGTGGTGCGCAGCGAGCCCTACCGGCTGGCCTCGGAGGTGTGGGGGATCGGCTTTCGGACCGCGGACACGATCGCCCAAGCGGTCGGGATCCCGCACGACAGCCCGGAGCGGATCAAGGCCGGCCTGCAGTACACCCTCTCGCAAGCCGCCGATAACGGGCACTGCTACCTCCCCGAGCCCGACGTGATCCGCGAGGCCGCCAAGATCCTCGAGGTCGACCGAGAGCTGATCGACCCCTGCTTGGACGAGCTCGTGGCCGACGAGGGTGTCGTCCGTGAAGACGTGCCCGACAGCAGCGATCGCGCCGCCGGCACGATCGCGGCGGTCTATCTGGTCCCGTTTCACCGCGCCGAGCGCTCCTTGGCGGGCGGGCTTGTCGATCTGCTGAGCTCACGCGAGGAGCGGCTGCCCGCGTTCGCCGAGGTGGACTGGCCGAAGGCGCTGGACTGGCTTCGCACCCGGACCGGCCAGGACCTCGCGGCCGGCCAGGTCGAGGCGGTCAAGCTCGCGCTCACCAACAAGGTCGCGGTGCTGACCGGCGGGCCGGGCTGCGGCAAGAGTTTCACCATCCGCTCGGTGGTCACGCTCGCGACGGCCAAGAAGGCCACCGTGGTGCTGGTCGCGCCCACCGGCCGGGCCGCCAAGCGGCTGGCCGAGCTGACCGGCCACGACGCCTCGACCGTTCACCGGCTGTTGGAACTGCAGCCCGGCGGCGACCCCAAATACGACCGCGACCACCCCCTTGACGCCGACCTGGTGGTGGTCGATGAGACCTCGATGATGGACGTGATCCTGGCCAACAAGCTCATCAAGGCGATCCCCGAGGGAGCGCATCTGCTGCTCGTCGGCGACGTCGACCAGCTCCCGTCCGTCGGCGCCGGCGAAGTCCTGCGCGACCTACTCGCCGCCGAGATCGTCCCGCGGGTGCGCCTCACCCAGATCTTCCGCCAAGCCCAACAGTCCGGCATCGTCATCAACGCCCACCGCATCAACCACGCCCAGCCCCCGCAGCTCACCGGCTTTCGCGATTTCTACTGGTTTAGTTGTGACCCCTCCGAAGACTCCGGCCTGCACCCAGCCGAGGAGACCGCCAAACTAGTCGTCGACATCGTCGCCCACCGCGTCCCCGCCAAGTTCGGGTTTGACCCGGTCCGCGATATCCAGGTGCTCACCCCGATGCACCGCGGACCCGCCGGCGCCGGCAACCTCAACATCCTCCTGCAACAAACGCTCATCCCCGAACGTGACCAGGCGGCGGAGAAACGCTACGGCGGGCGCGTTTTCCGCGTCGGGGACAAGGTCACCCAGCTGCGCAACAATTACAACAAAGGCAACGCCGGGATCTTCAACGGCACCATCGCAGTCGTCACCAGCCTGTCGCTCCAAGAGCAGACCCTCACCGTCCTTACCGACGAAGACGAGCAGGTCGACTACGACTTCGCCGAACTCGACGAACTCGCCCACGCGTACGCCGTCACCATCCACCGCTCCCAGGGCAGCGAATACCCCGCCGTCGTCATCCCGCTTACCACCTCATCCTGGATGATGCTTCAGCGCAATCTCCTCTACACCGGCGTCACCCGCGCTAAGCAACTCATCATCCTGGTCGGATCCCGCCGCGCACTCGCCCAAGCCGTCCGCACCCCCGGAGCCGGCCGCCGCCACACTGCACTCAGCCACCGACTCCAACCCGCCGAATAGACCGCAACGAACGCCGGTCGGTCAGAGCGTCCGGAAAGATCCGTTCCGCTCGCTATGCGTGACGCCGCCGTACCGGATCGTCCTCGCCGACGGCGTGGACGGCATTCGCACTGCGCTTGCAGGCGCCTCGACATCCCGCCATAGCGACGAATCACCTCGAGGGCGCCGATTCGACCATGGCTAACGGGCGCCCTTACGACAATTCCTAGAGCGAGCCGGAGTTCATCCGGCGGTTGAGTTGCTCTACAAGAGGCTCGTTGACCTGCCGACGCAGCACGCCTTCGTCCCACGCCAACGCATCTTCAAGAAGCGCACGATCAAGCTCGGCCATCGCCTGCTCGTAGTGCTTGCGGGTGCTGTTGTCGAGCTCAAGCGCCGTTGTGCTGACGATTTCCGTTCGTTCCGCGGCGACTGCGCTGTCGGACCCGTCGCCCAGTAGGACCCATCCTGCTAGTCGGACCTCGGGCGGGGCCTGATTCTCATACGCGCCGGCATGTTCGGGGTCGGGGATCGTCTCGCCCGCAGCCGGCCGACGCTCCAGCACGCGGCTTATGCGCGCGCCAAGCGTCCCCTCTTGGAAGATCTCGGCCTCCAATGTGTAGCTGGGGCGGCACGCGTGGAAGAGTTCGCTCCCGTGGCCGTCCAGGGCATCGACAGCGCTCCACCGGGCGCGGCCGCGCAGCCGTTCCCGGAGCGAAGGATGGCCCTCCAGCCATGCTGCAGCGTCCAGGATCCGAGCGTGCGCTTCACGGCCAGCGCGGCAGAGTGCCGCATAATCGACCGTCCGTTCGGCAGCGGCGAGTCGCTCAAACAGCCAAGCCCGGTCCTCGAACTTCACAGCCATCGGCGATTCGATCGCGTCAGGCCACGGCCACCGCTCCGCCGGGAGGCGAAGACGGCGGGCTACCCCCTTAGACGGCTGACGGCGGATCACCCGAAGCGCCTGCCGGCGCCAGAAGATGACGTCCCGGGAATCCTCCGGTTCGGGCGTGGCGGACGGGTCGGCTTCGCTCATCTATACAAGCTCGGCGCGATGCTCGATCGTGAAGGCGACACGGGCCCCAATTTCCCGATCCGGACGGACGATGTCGAGCGACGACAGCTCCAGGCCGAGCCGGTAGCAGCCGCTCCCCGACGGGTCGGACGGCTGTACTCGTTCAACGCGGCAACGCCGTGACGGTTCGCATCGCGCCCGCTCGCTTGGTAGCGCACAAGTCTCGGGCACGGCGTGCCGCGCTCGTCTGCGGCTAGCACCGCCTCGTCGTGAGGTGGCTACGCGGGAGCGAGACCGGCGTGGGCTTCAGGGGTCGCCCGCGGCAACGGCGGCAGCCCCCGGATCAGGTCGGCGGCCTTCTCAGCGACCATGATCGTGGGTGCGTTGATGTTGCCCCGCGGGACCGTCGGCATAACCGAGGCGTCGACCACGCGCAGGCTCTCTACGCCGTGAACTCGCAGCTGCGCGTCGACCACGGCTCCCATCGCGCATGTCCCCACCGGGTGGAAGATCGAGCGAGTGTTATGACGTACGAAGGCCAGGATGTCGGCGTCCGAGCCTGACTCGGGCACCGCCCAGTCGGCGGTGCGCAGTTTTCTCAGCGCGGGCCGGGAGGCGATCTCGAGCGCCACGCGGGTGCCCTCGATGATGGTCCGCGTGTCGTCCTCGGTCATGTAGTAGTTGTGCACGATGCGCGGCTTGGCGTGTGGCAGGGCGTTGCGCAGCGTCACCTGCCCGCGGCTGGTCGGCGTGAGCAGCGTCGGGAAGATGGTGAACCCGTCATGGGCAATCGGCGGGTCGGCGTTCTCCCTGATCGACGCCCCGCCACCGCAGTGAAACTGGATGTCGGGAGCGTCGAGTTCCGGGCGTGTGCGGATGAACGCGCCGCCCTCCGAGAAGCCGGAGGTGAGCGGGCCGCGCCCCTCGCGCTCAAACAGCGCCACGTTCTCGGGGGTCATCGCGGTGCGCAGACTCGGCTGGTCGGTCAACCACACGAGCACGACGATCGGATGGTCGTGGAGGTTGCGCCCGACCGGCAAGTCGACCCGCGGTTCGATCCCCAACGCCCCCAGCTCGTCGGCGGGGCCGATCCCGGACAGCAGCAGCAGATGCGGCGAGTGGTAGGCACCGGCACACACGATCACCTCACGCTCGGCGTGCAACCGCTCTAAGTTGTTGTTGCGCAGCACCTCCACGCCCACCGCACGACCGTTCTCGAACAGGATCTCCGTGGCGAGCGCATCGGGCAGCACTTCGACGTTGCCGCGCTCAAGCGCCGGCCGCAGATACGCCACCGCCGTGCTGCACCGCCGGCCATCCCGCTGCGTGAACTGAAACCACCCCGCCCCCTCCTGCGTCGGACCGTTGTGATCGTCCGACGCCGCGATCCCCGCGTCGCCCGCCGCATCGATGCACGCCCCCGCCAGCGGATGCATCGAGCGACAAACACTCACGGTCAGCGGTCCGCCCCCGCCGTGGTAATAGCTCTCCCCGCGCTCGTTGTCCTCCGAGCGACGGAAGTACGGCAGGACATCCTCAAACCCCCAGCCGGGCAAGCCCATCGCCGCCCACCCCTCATAGTCCAGCCGATTGCCACGCATATAGATCATGCAGTTCAGCGAGCTCGAGCCACCCAGGACCCTTCCTCGCGGCAGCAGGTCACGCCGTTCGCCGAGACCCGGCTCACGTTCGCTCCACAGCCCCCAGTCGAACCGGCTCTCCCACAGCTGCCGAAACGCCAGCGGCGTATGGATCACCGGCTCGCTGTCCGGCGGCCCAGCCTCGATCACCGCCACCCGAACATCGGAATCCTCGGCCAGCCGGGCCGCCACCACGCAGCCAGCCGAACCGGCGCCGACGATCACATAGTCAAACATGAACCCCTCCTCTTCCGCGCCGACCCGCCTCCGAGATCACGGCGCCAACCGCTCCGCCCCACGTGAACTGCCTGGAAACTCGGGTATCCGCGCCCGCGGCTAGGCAAAGACAGCCGTCCGCGAATCAAGGGCGACCTGAGCAAGCTAGAAAACGGTCAAGGACCACCTACGCCCCAATCTGGTAGGTACGAAGCCTACCAGGCAAACGACGCCGATTCACGCGCTCAAAGCCCCTCTCCGCCCTTGCTACTCGAAGCCCGCGGAGGAAACTAGGTTTCACCAACACAACTAAAAGGTTCAACTACATCTCACATACACAACTTCGCTGAGCGGTGACAGCCCCGTTACAGGCCGGCGCCGCCCGGGCACGCGTGCCAGAAGTGGCAGAACCTCTCGGAGCACTTCCAGCCGGTCGGGTCGGCGAACCCCCACGGCCGACCGGCGCCGAAGCGCCGGTAATAGGCGTCGATCTCGCTGGCGGCGAGCGCGATCCTCGCGAGCGTCGATCGCAGTGCGCCCACGTCGCGTTCGGTAGGCACGAGGGATGTGGCGAGCGTCTTGCGCCGGCCGCCCGGAATCAGGGTCTGCGCGAACTGGAACCGTGTCGCGGGCCGGCCCTCGAGCCAACGTGCGGCGAGGTAGAGACTGGCCTGCGGGGTTGCGCGCCGCGGTCGTCTCGGTGATCGCGCTGCCGGCCTTGACCTTGTAGTCGATGATCTCCTCGGCCGGCTCCTCTGTACCGAGCATCGGCCGGCGGGTCTCGAGATCCAGGTATCCCTCGACCGTCCACTCGACCGGTCCGAGCCTGCACTCGACTCGTCGCTGCACTGCGATCGGCTCGCCGAGCTGTGGCACCAGCTGCTCGAAGGCGATGACGAGCGCTTTGACGCCGAGCTTGAGCGCCGAGTGCCGGTCTAGCCGCTCGTCCCAGGTGACGCCGAGCTTGTCGTTCTCGGCTGCGAGCTGCTGCTTCCAGTTGGCTCCGAAGAAGCGTTTGAGCTCGCGCAGCCCGAGGCGTTCTTCGTGCTCGAGCCAGTGGCGGTAGCAGTGGGTCAGCGTCTCATCGACGCGGGAGCCGAGGAACATCGAGCCCGATGGGGGCTCTTTGTGGCCTTGCAGGTATCTGAGCCGCCAGGCCTCCTTGCAGTTGACCCAGAGCGCGTAGGAGGAGTGCGATAGGTGCCCGATCGGTTCTCCGTCGTGGCGGGGCGGGAGCTGGCGCGGGAGCGGGATGCGGGCGGCCAGCTCGGCCGCCGTCGTCGGGCCCGGTGCCGGCGCCGCGGCGCCGGCGGGGGCTAGCGCGAGATTCGTCATCTCGGCCTCCTTCGATTCGAGAGGACAGGTGGGTTCAGGCGGCCCGCGCCGCAGACGGGGGCGCGGGTTGGCGGGCGGCGTGTTGGGCGAGCCGGTCCGGGTCGGTCTCACACGGCGAGAGCCCGTAGCTGTCCGGGCGGCTGTAGCGGACGCTCGCGATCCGCAGCGCTCGCTCCCAGAAGCGCTCGCGCCAGTCGCTGCCGTGGCGGCGCTGGTACTCGCATATGTGTTCGGCGAGCGTGTCGGCCCGGTAGCCGGCTTGGGCGAGGACCTTGACCGCGTCGGTGACCTGCTCGATCTGCGTGTCTTCGAGCTGCTCGCCGGGCCGGTAGGCGGGCAGGGTGCCGTGTGCGATCCGGGCGAGGAGGTCGGGCGGGTAGCCGGCCGCCGCCGCTTGGGCGGCGAGCCGGCTGCGGGCTGTGCTGTTCACGCGGCGGCCGGTCCGAGGCCGCCGAAGTCCACGGTCACCACGCCGTTGCCATCTGCCCCCGGGGTCGGGGTGGCGGCGGGCGGCTCGGGGGTGGGCGTCTCGGCGGGCGGCTGGTTCACCTCGGCGGCTTCGCCCTGCCCCATGCCGGTCTCGGGTTCGCCGTGGGCGAGGATCGGGCCGAGGTCGCGGCGGACCGCGTCGGTGTTCATCCGCGCCTCGTAGCCTTGTCTGAGCCATTACTCGGTGGCCGGGGAGATCGCGAGCAGGTCGGGCTTGCCCTGCCGTCTGATCGCTTGGACCTGTCGGTCGCCGGGTCCGATCGGCAGCACGACCGGGGCGAGCGCGGTGTAGAGGTAGGCGCCGATTCCGGCGGCGACCCCGGCGCGTTTGCGCGCGTCCGAGTAGAGCGCCTTCAGTCCGGCGAACGAGCCGGCGTCCATCTCGCCGATGTCCTCGTAGCTCGCTTCGACGTCGGGCCCGCCCGGCTGTGCGGGGAGGGTGATCGTCAGCCGACAGGCGAGATACAGCCTGCTCGGACCCCGGTCGGTGCCCGGAATGAGCTCGGCGGGTACGGGGGTGAACTGCTGGTGCCAGCGGCCGGGGACGACGTGGTTGAGTCGCTGCACGACCGATTGGGCGCCCAGGAACGCGGCGACCTGCGCGCCCGCGTACGGGACGCCGCCCAGGGTGACCTTGGTCATGGCGCGAAAGCCGTTCGCGCCCGGCGCGAACGGCCGCCGCAGCAGCTCGCCGGCCTCGGCGTGGGTGCGTGCCGGTCCGGCGGGGGCCGGGGTCGTGGTGTCGGGGTTGGGGTTGGGGTTGGGCATGTTGGCTCCTTTCGAGCGGGTTGGGGTCATGCGGCGAGCGCCTGGGATGGGTCGATCAGTCCGGCTTCTGTGAGGAAGCGGGACGGGCCGCCGGTGGGCCGGCCGCCGCGCGTGGCCGCGTGGGTGAGGATCAGCTGGTCCTTGGCGCGGGTGCAGGCGACGTAGAACAGGCGTCGCGCTTCGGCGATCTGCTCGCCGTCCGCTTGGGCGAGTGCGCGCCAGGAGGGCAGTAGCCGCTCCTCGCATGCGAGCAGCACAACGAGCTGCGCCTCGGTTCCCTTGGCCCGGTGCACGGTCGAGACGGTGATCCGGCGGTCCGGCTCGCCCGCGGCGAGCTCGTGGGCGTGCAGGCCGGCGGCCTGCTCGAGGAACCCGGTCAGCGTGGCGGCGTCTGCGTGCTGGTGCTCGTAGGCTTGGGCGGCGCGGCATAGCGAGCGTAGGTCCTCCAGCACCCGCTCGGCGTCCTGGCGCTCCTCGGGGTTGGGGGAGCTGTCGCGCCGCTTCTGATGGTGGCGGACGAGTCCGCCGTCGAGCATCACGGCGCTGACGACGACGTGACCGATCGAGCGTCCGTCCCGCAGCTCGCGACGCGCGCGGTCGAGTCCCTCGCCGAATCGTCTGAGCCGGTCGCGCACGGCCAGCGGCCGGATGCTCTCGATCGCGTTCGCGTGCGCGCTTGCCGCGATCAGATCGCCGTGATGTCTTTCGCGGGCGACCTGCACGACGCGGTTGGCGGTTGCGGCGCCGACGCCGCGTTTGGGTGCGCCGACGGCGCGCTTGAACGCTTGGGCGTCGGCGGGGTTGGCCAGCAGCGCGAGGTAGGCGAGCGCGTCGCGGACCTCCGAGCGCTCGTACAGCCCGAGGCTGCCGAGCACGCGATGCGGGATCCCGGCCCGGGCGAGCGCGGCCTGCAGCGGCCCCGTGGCGTAGCCGGTGCGCGCGAGCACGAGCACCTCGCCGCCGGGGATGCCGCCGGCGAGCGCCTGGGCGATCGCGGCCGCGACGGAGTCCGCCTCATGGCGGTCCGAGCAGTACGCGACCACGCGCACCTCACCGCCGGCGCCGCGCATCGCGATCAGCGCCTTCGCCTCGCGCTGCGTGTTGTGTGCGACGCACGCGACGGCGGCGTCGAGGATCTCCGAGCGGCAGCGGAAGTTACGGCCGAGCACGATCCGCTCATGGCCGGGGAACCGCTCGCCGAACGCGAGGATGTTCCGTCCCTGGGCACCCCTCCAGCTGTAGATGCAGTTGTGGGTGACGATCCCGTTGGCGACGAAGTTGTGGGTGCGCTCGACGTCGAGGTCGAACAACACTGGCCGATCGAGGACGACGCCGGCGACGGACACGACCGTGTCGTAGTCGCCGTCCTCGGTGGCGAGCACCATCCCGGGGCGCACGGCGCTCGCGGGCATCAGCGGCAGCAATACGTTCACGGCCGATGGGTTTGCTGCGCCGACATTGGCCAGTAGCCGTATGCGTGCGTGGGTCAGATCACCGAGCCGCTGCGCGTGGGCGAGCAGTTGCCCCAGATCGGCACGATGCAGACTCACTCTCCAGTGCTGCGGGCTTGCCCGTTTGGGGAAGGTGGGCCGGTAGCCGGCCCGCGTTAGGTCTTCGGCGACCCGCGGGTCGTGTCCGGTGAGGTCGAGGCGGTGTCCGTTCTTACCTCCGCAGAGCGTGACGGTGAGAATCCGCCGTCGTCCTTCTGCGCTTTGGGAGATTTGGTGTGGATGGGCGTGTGAGAGTCCTTGGTCTGCGAGCAGCCGCGCGCCCGCGCTCTCGGTGTCAAGCATGCCGAAGACGTGATCAATCGCGAGCTGATCGTCGATCAGCCCCTCGCCGGTGGTGCGCGGTGATCTCCGGGACACGAACGGGATCGTCGGCAGCCCGTAGCGGAGCGACAGTGCGATCTCGGCGATCTTGGCTTCCTGCGGGCTGTCGTGGGTCGAGACGACCCACGCGGCGTCTGCATGTTCGTGCAAGCAGCGCTGTTGCAGGCCGATGACCGCCTTGACCTGTCCGTTGGTATATACCCGCGTCGTCCCGATGCGAAAGCCGCGTCCCTGCCGGTGCATCAGGTAGACGATGTGCAACTGCGGCTTTAAGCCCAGCCGGTAGCCGGCGAAGTGGATGTGCTCCGGCGTGGAGACGATCTCCCGTCCTGCTGCCGTCCTGATCGTCACCCCCTCGGCGCGTCGATGGGTGCGCACCGAGCTCACGCGTGACGGTCCGCGACGCCCACCGCCATGAGCGGACATCACCAGGTCGCCCGGCTTGACCGACTCGATTGGCTTTCGCTTGCCGTCGGCCATCGTGACCTCGGTGCCCTGGAGCAGGCATTGATCGTCGTCCCCGACGCAGCAGACGTTTCCGCCGGCTCCCGCCAGCAAAGCGACAAGGACGCTCTGGGCCTCGTTGGTGTCCTGGTACTCGTCGACGAGCAGCCAGCGCCAGCGTTGGCGGTAGACCGTGAGTCGGTGCGGGTGCTCGGCCAGCAGCCTGACCGCGAGCACGAGCAGATCGTCGAAATCGAGGCTGTTTGAGCGCTGCAGCTCGACATCCAGCTCGCGCCACACGGCGGCGATCAGCGGCGACGCGGTGTGCCTGGCCGCCTGCTCGTAGCTGTCGGGGGACAGCAGCCGGTTTTTGGCCAGCGAGATCTCGGCCAGCACCTCGGCGGCGGCGGGCTGCCCGTGGTCGGCGAGCGCCTGTTGGATCTGGCCGCGCTGCTGATCTGAGAGCAGCCATTCGATCACGCGGCGCACGTCGGTCTGGTCGTAGACGGTGTAGCTCTCGGTGCGGCCGAACACGCCGGCGTGCTCTCTGAGCATGCGCGCGCAGATCGAGTGAAACGTCGCCGCGGTGACGCCGCGTGCGACCTGTTCGCCGAGTAGGTCGGCGAGCCGCAGTCGCAGCTCGCCGTCGGGAACGAACACGCCGTCCAGCGGCCGCCCCAGCTCGTCGGTGACCGACATGATCACGAGCTCGACCGGGCGGGTGCACAGCGGCGCGAACCGGGTGCAAGGCTCCGACGAGCTGAGCGACGTGAGTCGCGGATCGGAGCGTCCGATCAGGGTGGGGGTTGCGGGGACGGGGTTGTGCATGGGGCTCTCCTTGGTTGTCTTGTGATCTCGGGTCTGCTCGCGGACAGGCTGCTCGTGTCGCGGGTTAGCGGCGGGCGTGCGATTGGCGTTGCGGTGCTCAGCGCCAGAACGGGCGCTGACGGGTCGGGCGATCGTGCGGCGCTGGGCGGGTTCGTTGGGCGCTGCGGAGCGCGGTGCGCGGTAGGCGGGCGATGATCGCGTAGGCGACGCATGCGGCCAATGCGAGGTCCGGATCGCGCCGGGCTCTCCGTGAGCTGCGCGCCGCGTCGCGACTGATCCTCCACAGCGCGCGCCGGGCCGCCGCTCCCACGTCGACGATCCGGCCGGTCTCGAAAGCCCGTTCGAGCTCGTGGCGCTCTGGGTCCCATGGCCGGGCGCCCGGGTGCGCCAGTGCCGCGAGCGCGTCCGCGACGCACACCAGCTCGCCCGCCCGCGCGATCCGCTCGCGCGCCTCCGTGCGCGCTTCGTCGGCCGCCTGCTGGCGACGCTCCCGGAAGGCGGCGATGTCGCGCTCACGCCTCGGCCGACGGTCACCATCTCGCGCGGCTGGCGTCGCCTGAGCTGTCACGCGCGGTGTTCCGCCGGTATGCCCGGTCGATGAGCTGGCGTGCGGCTGCGCGGGGACCGCGCGCCGTCCGGCGACCGTGGGCGCGTCGATCGTGGGCGTTGCCGGTGCCGCGCTGGCCGGGTGGGTCACGTCGGCGGTGGCGGTGATGTGGTCGTGGCGCTCGAGCGCCTCGGTCACGATCCGGTCAAGCGCGACGTCGACCTCGTGCTGCGCCGCACGCTGGATCGCCGATAGCGCCGGTGCCGGCGCGCTGATCTGTGAGTGCTTGCGCTCGCGCGCCTCTCGGCGCTGCTGTTTGCGCTCCATCCTCGCCTGCCGGCGCTCGCGCACAAGCTCTCGCCGGTCTGAGTCGGCCTTCATCATCGAACCCATAAGGGCCTCCTTGTTGATGTTCTTGGGCGAGCCCGTTGTCCCGAGCTCGCGGCTTGTCGATCCGGCTCGCGTCACCCGCGCGAGCCGCGTCCGTTCTGTCCAACCCCGCCCACGTCTCGCCCGCGCCCCGCGGCTTCAGCCGCGTCTTAACTGAAACCGTTCACACGAACCCGATGGCGCCGCAGTCAGGGCGACGCAGCGTCAGTTGAACCGTGCCCCCGGCGCGACCCGCGTCGGCACGCACGCAACCCCAGAAGGTGGTTGCGATCGCGGGAAGCACCCGACCGGCATCCAGGGGTGGGGGAATCGACGACCGTTCACCTGCCGATCCGCCGTCTACAGACGCATCGAGCCGCTTTACGCCCTCGGGGTCGCTCGCTTGCGCGCGGTCGTAATCCTCGTCCCGGTCATAAGCGAGCGCGGACAGGGTCGTGGTTGACAGGGTGTGCATGGACTGACCTCCTGTGGGTCTGGCCCACACGCGGCTCCGGCAGAGTTAGCGCGTGCGGGCAGGATTTGGCGGCCGTCCCGATGGCGCGGTCCGACCGTTGTCCGATCGGCAGACGTGGTGCGTAGTGACGACGCTGCCGAGGCAGCAAGGCGAACGCTCTAGGTCACGGGACGTGTGTGCGTTGTGTCCCGCGGTAGTGGTTCACGGCGCGTGGCGGTTCGGCGGGAGGGTTGAGCGCAGCGCCAGAACGCGTGGCAATTGGATCCGCTCGCGCCGCGTTATCCGTCGAGCCGACGTCGTCAGGTCGCAAGGCCGCGCCCGACAGCGCGTTGGTTTGTTGCAGGCCGCTGGCAGCGGTCGTGGTACAACAGCGGAGAGGGAGTTGCGGGATGGGATTGGCAGACACGGCTAGAAGCAGAGCACCGGACTGATGTCGCTGCCTGTGATCCTCGCGGTGGCCGTCGCCGTATTCCTGCTCGCGCTGGTGGCGGTTCGGGTGTGGGCTCACCGCTCCCGCGCCCAACCAGAGACGGTCACCGAGGCGGCGGCGCGGGCCCACGCGTCACCGCTGACGAGGAGCGTCCTGTCGGTCAGTCCGCGGCCTCGGCCCCGCGGCGGCGCCGACACGTAACGGACCGTCTCCGTGCCGCGGCGGTCTGAGCTCGACGGCCGCTGACGTGCGATCGCTCGGGATGCCGTCGGCAAGTGCTGCCGCTGCTAGTCCTCAGACCCAACGTGGACGCCGGCTCGTCCGTGATGAGGCTTGCCGCGCGCATTGCGGTGGCGTGACGAGCCAGCTTGGTCTCATCGGCCAACCGCACTGCAGCACCACTCTGTAGCGGCAACCAGGTTTCTCCCTTTCGCGCTCGAAGTAATATCGCTGGAGAAACACCATTTCGGTAGCTGCCTCCGATGAACACCACGGAGCGGCCACAAGGCGACCCTCACAGCCACGGGCATGACACCCGGCTTTCGGTCGCAGCCTGATTCAGCCATTTTCACAAGGAGTACAACCATGCCTGACTTTGTCCAGACCGCCGTCAAGGACATCGACGACCAGCTTCGCGTCCTGAAGGACGAGGCGGCGCGCCTAGAGGCAGCGCGCGCGGCGCTGACCGGCGGAACGCGCCGGCGCGGGCGCCCAGCAAGTAATGGGGCCGCACCGACGCCCCCGCGCCCGGCGAGCCGCCGGACCGGTCGCGCAGCTGCCCCAAGCCAGCGTCGCGGCGGTAACCGTGCCAGCCAGGCGCTTGAGCTGGTTCGCGGGAAGCCCGGGATCACCATCCCCGAGATCGCCAAGGCGATGAAGATCGAGCCCAACTACCTGTACCGCGTCCTCCCGCGTCTGGCCTCGGACGGTCAGGTAAAGCGCGACGGGCAAGGGTGGCATCCGGCGCCTTCATCGACGTCAACGCGTGTCGAGCCCGTGCGCAACGTTCGCGGACGCAAGCAGACGCGGGCCGCCAAGTCCAAAGCGACGGCGACGGCGTCCGCAACTCGGGCCGCGAGGACTCCCCGAAGCAGCAAGCCGACATCGGCGACCACCAGCCGGACCACCCCCGGTGCGACCAAGGCGTCGGTGCTCGGTGCACTCGCAGGCGGCGACGCGATGACCGCCGGCCAGGTCGCCACGAAGGCCGGGCTCGCACGCCCGACGGTCTCGACCACGCTGTCGAAGCTGGCCAAGACCGGCGAGGTGCAGAAGGCCGCGCGCGGCTACCGGCTTACCTCGGCGTCATAGCGGCGCGGCAGGATCAGCGGTCGGCGAGGACACCAGGCAGTGTCTGGTGAGCCTTGCCGATCGCCACCGCCGCGGGTTGTATCCCGTAGCGCGCTTCTCGGCCATGCCGATGACGGGTCGCGCCCTTCGGAGTAGCTTCCGCGCATGAACGGCGATTGGGACTGTCTGCGGCTCGCGGCGAAGGCCACGGACCGGGGGAAAGCCTTCCGTGAGCACTGGCCGGCCGTCGAGACGCAGCTCAGGCAGTGGGGCTACCCCTCGTGGGGGATCGCGCAAGCCCACCTGGTGTTGTCCAGTGGCGGGAGCGTGGAGGAGGCCGTGGAAGCGCTTCGAAGTGACGAGGAGGTCACTGAAGCAGGCCGCGCTCGGGTGCAATGGCTGCGGCGGCTGGCCCACCAGCAGGGGCTCGCGCTCGGCAGGCGCCCCCACCCGCCATTTCAAAGAGCGATCGCCCCGGGCGGCTGGATGATTGTGGACCGGCGGTCGAACAGCATCGTGGCCGGCAGCGAGCGCACTGGTAGCCCAAACATGAGCCTTGATGACGTCGAAGCATGGCTGACCCGCCAACAGGCCTGATGTCTATCCCACCGATGCGCCAGAAGCGCTGGATGAACTCCAGCCGGCCGCGGCGAAATAACTAGACGCCCGCGCCGAGCACACCAGTCCGGACCCGAGCCATATGTAGGCGGCCCGACGCTCCGCTCGACGTACATCTGAATCTGCCGTGAGCGGTGGGCCGCGTAACCTGGCCAGTCGTGCGTCGCAGCGAGGATCAGCCAAGATTCATTGCACCGATGCTGCTCACCACCGGGGCCGTACCCGAAGGCGACGGCTGGGCGCTGGAGGTCAAGTGGGACGGCTGCCGGGCGCAGCTCCGCTATGACGGCCGCTCGGTCTCGTTGCGCACGCGCCACGGCCGTGAGTGCGCTGAGGACTTCCCCGAGCTGGCGGAGATGGCGGGCGTGCTCGGCGTGGCCGCCGACGCAGCCGAAGCCATTCTCAACTGGGCAGACCGCGAGCCGCGGCTTGAGGTTCGCTACACCCACCGCAGTAGCGTCCGTCTGTGGAGCGCTGGCGGCAGGCTCCTCCAGATAGATCGAGGCGGCAGGCTGCGACTTGTGCTGCAGACGCTCTCGGAGCATGGCGAGGCCATGGGACGACGAGCGGATCGAACAACTCGTCCAGGAGCTCGCCGAGATCGGGGTGCAGCTCGAGCCAAAACGCACGTGGCCGAAGACCCCCCTCGAGCCCCTAGCTGACGACACAACGCGGCGGCAGTTCCTCACCTTGATGGAGCGGGTTCTCGATGCGTTGGCCACTTCCCCGTAGCGAGAGGTCGCACCCGTGTGCCGCGGCCCGGACCAGCGAATGAAGCTCCACCGGTCCTAGGCAGGCGGCCCGCTCGACCGCGCCACAGATTGAAAGCGACGGGCTGTCGGGCATCGATTACTCGCGTGCCCTAGGCGGCGGTCGGCGACATATGTGCCTCGACCGTCAGGGTCGCATCGTTATGAGCGATTCCCAGCGGGCGCCAGTTCATGCCGAACAAGCGCCGGTCGACCACGGTCGTCGCGCGCAGGGTCAGGACCGGCGCGGCGTGGTCGGCGTCGAGGCGAAGCGTGAGCGGCTCCTCGTGCCCGGCGATCGCGAGCCCCCCGTCCATCTCGAGCCCTGAACCGTCGACCCGGCGCACCGCGGATGGCGTGTACACGACCTGCGGGTGCTCGTCGGCCCCGAAGAAGTCGGCCGAGCGCAGATGCTTGTCGCGCTGCTTGTTCCCGGTATCGACGCTGGCGGCATCGATTCTCAGCTCGCCCGCGACCGCGCCGGCCGGATCGATCGACAGCTCGCCCTCGATCCCGTTGAAATGCCCGCGGACCGTGATCAGCCCCCAGAAGTGCCTCACAGCGAATTCGGCGCTGCTGCTGTCCGGGTCGAGGGTCCACTCCCCGGCGGGCAGCGGTGCCACGGCGCCGCCCGAGGTTGCAGCCGGATCGGAGCTTGGATCAGACATGGTGCCTCCTCGCTTGGACGTCGCGGGACACATTACCCCCCCCCGTCTAGTCCAAGGCTAACTGGCGGCGCTTTCGATGCTACGGATGTCCGGCTCCTTGTCGAGCAGATCACCAGCGACAGCCAGCACGGCATCACGCGTCTCGATGGGCAGCCGCAGGCATTTTCTCTACTTCCAAGAGGCGGGGATTATCGGAAGTAGGATCGAGCGGCCGGGTTCCCGTGCCGTTCACGAGTCATACCGAGCGCCGCGCTCCGGGGGTCTCTAGCTCGTTGAACGGATGAGCGCCGTGCAGCGCCTCGATGATTCGCAGCGCTCTCCGACCGAGACGTGTCGTGGCCTTGACGGTCGCACTGCGCTTGACGATTCCGTCATCGACCAGCTCCCCATGCGACCAGTTCTCCCCCAGGTCCTCGACCCATCGCTGGTTGATGGGCTGACACAGGGGTCATATGGATCCAGTACTGGCTGAACTCGACCCGCTCACACCAGCCCGGCTTGATCGACGCGCCGTTGCTCGGGCCACGGTCGACCGGCTCCGATTCTTCCGCCTCCCGCTTCGCGCGTTCGCGCGGATCCTCCTGCCGCCGCTCCCACGCCTCCTTGATGATGCTCACCGCCTCCTCGCCAAGCGGTGCCAGACGGTCGACCTTCGCGCCCCAGCTGATGCTGCCAGCACCCTCGGTGCTCCCACGGATTAACCGGATGGTCAAGCTCGATCTCGATCCACTGCTTTCCGTGCTCGTTCGGCGCTGGCGCGTCCCAAGGGAAACCTGCTTCCGATGTCACGAGTCTGCTCCTCCTTGACGCCCGGCGCTGACGTGGACATTGGTTTCCGAACTCGGATATCGGTCGGCGGACACCGGACCCGGCGGCGGTCCCCCGGCGTCGATCCGATGCCAGGTCAGCCGGCGGCGCACCGTGTCTACTAGCAGCCAGCTGGGATTCGGTCCGCTCAGCGCGCCAGGGCAGGCAACCGCCCGCATCGAGCGTCCCAGACGCTGGGACGTCGGGCGGCGCTGACGCTCAATCGTCCCGTCGCCGCGGCCGATCCACAGCGCCGCCTGATGAGTGTGGCCATGCGCGCACAGCCATCCCGGCAGTCGGCGAAGCGCTTCACGTACGTACCGCTCATCGGAGAGGCGGCCCATCAGCGGGTTGTGCGCGCTGGCGTGCACCGCGAGGATTCCGTCGCGCTGCGCAGCGACGCCCCAGCACGCGATCACCTCCGCCGCGGCCCGGGGCAAAGACTCGTCTTGCAGCGCCCACGCTTCGTGGTTGCCAGCGAGCTTCACGGTGCACACGTCATTTATCGCTCGTACGCAGGCGACGGTCAGCTCCGGTGGCCGGGCTGAAAGTCCGTCGACCGCATCGCCGAGGCACCACAACTCATCGGCGCCGGTTCGGGCGATCGCCTTAAGGCATGCGCTGAGGCGGCCAACCTGTCCGTGAACGTCGCTGAAAATTGCCAAACGCATGCTCGACTCTGGACCGGCCGGCCGTGGTCGGAGTCCCCTGCGGGAGGGATCCTGACATTGACCCCGCGTCGCCTCCTGCCGCGGTCAGCGATCGGACGGCGGGGTGACGGCTGCACGCGCGGCCGACTTCCGCCAGCTTGTCAATGTCGCCGAAGAATGCGTGCTCGCTCCGCCGCGACTCGCCGACGCGTGAGTGAGAAGCGTCCGCCATGATCCGCCCGAAGCAATATGCGGCGTCCGCCATCGCCTGCGAGTCAGTTTGCCAACACAGCACCCTAGGAGGTCGCCATGAGCAGCACCGACACGAGCCCTTCCGTAGCGCGGCTTCCATTCCGCGAGCCCGCGATCGCGGTCGCGTTCTTCATCGTATCGGCCGACGTTGAGCGTTCGCGGCGGTTCTATACGGAGATCCTGGGCGGGGTGGCCGTTGCGACCAGGCCGGTCACGTACGTCGCGCTGGCGAACAGCTGGATCATCATCAACGTTGGTGGCGGCCCGACCGACGACAAGCCGACCGTCACGCTTGAGACGCCGCCCGATCCAGATCGGGTCAGCAGCTTCCTGAACCTTCGGGTGGCGGACATCCACGCGGCCTACTCGGAGTGGAGCATTCGAGGAGCCGAGTTCCTGACGCCGCCCAAAGAGCACGAGGTCGAGATCCGCTGCTACCTGCGAGACCCGGATGGCTACATCATCGAGGTGGGGCAGACGATTCGCCCAGAGGTATACGTGGTCGAGGCGTGACTTACGACGCATCCCCACCCGCTGATGTCGCGCACACGCGCGGTTAGTTGCGTCGGGCGCCGAAAACCAGGCGATTTCGGCGATGGCGTGCGGCGGTCGCGGGCTGTCCGGTGCGGTCGTCTGACTGCGTTCCTCGGCGGGCGAAACGACTCGCGGTCTTCATGTCGGCGAGGATCGCTTCCTCCGAGCGTGAAGCCACGATCGGCGCCGCGAGCCCTGCGACGTGGACGTAGGTTCGCCGTCGGGGCCCTCGCCCGTCCTCGATCGGCAGCACTGCGACGATCTCGTCAGCACGGACGAACCGCCCGTAGCCGAGCGGCACCATGCCGATTTCGGGGGCTCTGACGTCTTCTTCGCGCATGTGCATATTGTAGCGAACGTGTGTTCGCGTTCGGGCCCGGCGGTACCAGCCTGCGGATTGCCCGCCGGCGCCTTCGGAGTGCCTTGACGGCGCTGCGAACATATGTTCCGGATGAGCAAGCAGGGAACACCGTACGGCCGATTTCTCCGCGCGCTCGACTCAGGCAACGATGTCCTGATCCTCTCGGCCGCCAGAGAGCTGCCACGCGTCGCCCTCAACGACGCGCTAAGGATCTGCCTGGTGCTGCGCGACGGCGACCCGGACCGCTACGAGCGAGCCGCCGTCCGCTGGCTGGGGAGATTCGCGCTGGAAGCGCGCGACGTGACTGTCAACGCGATCCGGGGGGCTGCCGAGGCGCTCGACGACTTGCCCGACCAGCCAGCGGAGGCGATGGAACGCCTCCAACGCTTGTGCATCGTCCACGAGGTGTCGTAGGCCATTGGATCCAGCGACCTCGGCCAGCTCCCGCGCGCGCGTGTATCGGGCGAACCACGGGCACAGCCGGGTGCCGAGTCTCAGAGAGCCGGTGTAGAACGTCGGTCGAATGACAGCGGGACCAACGCAGCGAAGAATTCTTCGCTTCCTTGCGCCGCGGCTACAGCGAGGGTTGACCGTGTCCGAGCGTCGCCTACTTGCCTGCTGGCTTCGTCGGGAAGGGGAAGCGTGACCAATGGGCAGCGGAGGTCCCGAGGGTTCTGCGTCTATGTGCTGTTTCCGATTATGCGCTGTGGCGGACCGTGACCACGCGTTTTCCCTGCTCGGGGTGACGAGAGACAGCACATAAACGACCGCCTCCGCGCGGC
>Ga0116216_10000953_pt1 | contig 20863 bp, 26 predicted proteins | sample Sb_taG_11_FD_89696 | JGI IMG/M metagenome (GOLD analysis project Ga0116216, IMG submission 89696) | Peat soil microbial communities from Weissenstadt, Germany - Sb_50d_3_AS metaG | ecosystem: Environmental > Terrestrial > Soil > Wetlands > Peat | place: Germany: Weissenstadt | collected 2010-09-21
ACCGCGACCACGCCTGGGAGGCGCTGGAGGCCTTCGCCGAGACCTGGGATCCGAAGTACCCGATGATCTCCGCCTCGTGGACGGACAACTGGGAGCGGATCGTCCCGTTCCTCGCGTTCCCGCCGGACGTACGTCGAGCGGTATACACGACCAACACGATCGAGGCGCTCAACCGCCAGATCCGCAAGATCATCAAGACCCGCGGCAGCTTCCCCGACGAGGACTCAGCCCGGAAGCTGCTCTACCTCGCGATCACTCGAGCCCAACAGAAATGGAGACACGCCTACAACTGGAGCACCGCGCTCACAGCCTTCCGAATCCACTTCGGTGACCGCATCCCCGACAACGCAATCTGACCGTCACACCTTGACCCCACAGGAGTAACAGTTACACTAACTCAATAGGCTTACACAGGAAGTGTGACGCCCTCGGTCTGGCGAACCCGATCCCGATCGGGTGGATACGCCCCGGTGAAGCTCCCGCCGAACATCTCGACCTATTTACCGCGTTTGCTGAAGGAGCACCAGCGGCTGCGAGCAAGGCCGGGGAGTCGCGCGAGCTACTCGAACCTCGGGTACCTCGTCCTCGGAGAGGTTGGGTGATCCAAGCTGCGAGCGGAGCCGCTTACTGCCGGCACGTGCATGAGCAGGTCCTCGAACCGCTCGGCATGACGTCGACGGACTTCGCCTACTGGAAGGACATGGCGCCGCGCGTCGCCACCGGCTATCACCCCAGGTTCAACGTCTCCACGCCGCTGCTGCGCATCATGACTCCAACCGGCACCATCGATCATCCTCGGCCGGCTCTGGGCGCTCTCGCGATTCTGCGTCCAGGGCGCCCCTACCGGGGCCTGATCGGCTCCGTGGCCGATGCCGCGCGGTTCCTCGACCTGCACATCGATCGCGGGGCTCACCCGCGCGTTCTCCCCAAGAAGGCAGTCGTGGCCATACAGCAGACCACCCCACGCGGGCGCAAGCTCGACGTCGGGCTCGGATGGTTCCGCCGCCACCGCGACCCTCAGGGCGGGTCGCGATACTGGGAGCACCTCGGCGGTGGCAGCGGCTTCTTCAGCACCATGCGCGTCTCCCCAGAGCGGAGACTCGGGCTCGTCGCAATGGGCAACGCCACCAGTTGGGACCACCCAAAGCTCCTCCGCGCAGCCACGCAATGCGGCGCCTGAAGCAAACGCAGCAACGTCGGCGTATCTGCCGCTTCGATCACACCCCCTTCCGGACCAGGTAGTTGACCGCAGCCACCTGGCGCCGCGGTACCGATGCCGCGCCGGCGTGGGCGCGCGACGCTCTCACTGTCATGTCCACAGCCTTGATCGTCTTGATCGTCGTCGTCGTCCTGGCATTGCTTGGGCTCATCGGCGCGATCCGCATCGTGCGCGAGTACGAGCGGGTCGTCGTCTTCCGTCGCGGTCGCCTCCGCAGCGCGCGAGGGCCCGGGCTGGTCCTGATCATCCCGCTGATCGAGCGCACCCGCTTGGTCAACCTGCAGGTCGACACGGCGGACATCCCAGCCCAAGACCTCATAACGAAGGACAACGTCACGGTCAGGGTCGAGGCGGCCGTGTTCTTTCGTGTCGTCGACCCGATCAAGGCCGTGGTCGAGATTCGCGACTACCAGCATGCGGTGCTCCGGATCGCGCAGACCACCCTGCGGGCGACGCTCGGGCAGCACGATCTCGACGATCTGCTCGCCAACCAGGCGGCGATCAACGAACTGCTCAAGCAGATCATCGACGCCAGCACCGAGCCATGGGGGATCAACGTGGTCAAGGTCGAGACCAAGGACGTGGACCTGCCCGACGAGATGAAACGGGCGATGGCACGCCAGGCCGAGGCCGAACGGGAGCGACGGGCCAAGGTGATCGCCGCGGAGGGCGAGTACCAGGCCGCTCAGCGCCTCTCCGAGGCGGCCGGCGTGATCTCGCGCGAGCACGGGGCGCTCACGCTGCGCACGTTCCAGACACTCGCTGAGGTCGCCACCGAGCACAACTCGACCCTGGTCTTCCCGATCCCCATTGACATTCTCGACGCGGTTCGCGAGCACATAGCCGACGGGCGCCCGAGCGCGCTTGCCGTGCGCAGCGATGGCTAGGGCAGGGCCACGTCCGTTGGTGCGGACGCGGCACGAGGGAGCCAAGGCGACAGCGCGGATGATCGGCAAGCGCTTTCTGCTCGTCGCCGGCAAGGGCGGGGTAGGGAGGTCGACTGTCGCGGTGGCACTCGGTGTGGCTGCGGCCCGGAGCGGACTTCGCGCGCTCGTCGTCGAGACCGCCGGCCGCGCCGACGTTACGCCCCTGCTCGGCCGCTCCGCTGGTGATCCACTGACCGAGGTCGAGCTCCTACCGAACCTGCATCACGTGACGATCGACCGTCGCGGTGCACTCGAGGAGTACCTTCGCCGGGAGGTGCCGGGGCCGATCCCGGCCGCTGTGCTTGGCCGCAGTAGCGCGTTCCAGCTGTTCGTCGAAGCCGCGCCCGGCATGAGCGATTTGCTGACGATCGGCAAGGTGTGGGAGCTTGGTCAGCGCCCGCGGCACACGCCGCACGCGCATCCTTATGACCTGGTGATCCTCGACGCGCCAGCGAGCGGTCAGCTGGTGGGTCTGCTGGCCGCGCCGGGCACGTTCAGCCGGATCGCTCGCGTGGGGCCGGCGGCGCGGCAGGCGGCCGGGATTGAGCGTGCGCTCACCGACAACGCCGACGTCGGAGCCGTGGTGGTGGCGACGGCAGAGCAGATGGCGGTGACCGAGGCCCTCGGCCTGCAGGCAACCCTGTCCGAACGGTTCGGCGTCGAGGTCGGAGCGGTGGTGGTCAATCGGCTGCTGCCGGCGCGGTTCAGCCTCGAGGATGGGCTCGCGCTCGCGGCGGCGCCGGACGATCCGGCCATCCGCAGTGCGCGCTGGTTCCACGCTCGCGCGCAGGCGCAGCGTGTCGAGTTCGAGCGACTGGTGGGCCAGCTGCAGGCCGTCGCCTGCATCACGCTGCCGCTTCTATTCGAAGCGGAGCTCGGCCTGGGACACCTTGAACACCTCGCCGATCTGCTGGTGGGGAGGAACCATGAACAGCCTGGATAGCGCGCTCGCGGGCAAGCTCATGGTCATCTGTGCGGGCGCGGGCGGCGTGGGCAAGACGACTGTGTCGGCAACGGTCGCGCTCGGGCTTGCGGCCCGAGGCGGCCGGGTGGCGCTGGTTACGATCGATCCCGCTCGCCGTCTGGCGGAGGCGCTCGGGCTCGATGCGCTCGGCAATCTGCCCCAGGTCGTGGACGTGGACAGGTTCGGCGGCTCGGGGGTCGAGATGCAGGGTGAGCTGGCGGCAATGATGCTCGACGCGAAGCGGACGTTCGATGAGCTGATCGCGCTGCTCGCGCCGACCCTCGCCATGCGCGACGAGATCCTCGGCAATCCGGTCTACCAGCACATCTCCACAGCGGTGGCTGGGTCGCAGGAGTACACGGCGATCGCAAAGCTGTACGAGCTCGAGCACGGCGCCGATTACGACGTGATCGTGCTCGACACCCCGCCCTCCCGGCACGCGATCGACTTCCTGGACGCCCCGGACCGGCTGATCGGGTTCCTCGAAGGACGGGCGCTGGCCGTGTTCTTGAGGCCGACCGGTCACGCCATACGTGCGGCCGGCGTCGCGTTCGCAGGACTGCGGCGCATTGCCGGAACCGGTCTGCTCGATGAGCTGATCGCGCTCTTCCGCCAGCTCAGCGAGCTGCTGGACGGCTTTCGCCAGCGCGCGGCAGACGTGCGTGAGCTGCTCATGGATCCAGCCAGCGCTTTTCTGATTGTCACCTCGCCGGAGCGGGCGGCGGTTGATGAAGCGCTCTTCTTCGCAGCGGAGCTCGATAGGGCGGGCATGCACCGCGCGGGGGTGATCGTCAACCGCGTCCATCCCATCGACCCGACCGACCTGGACGTCGCGGTGACCGCGGCGCGGCTCGCCCCGATCCTCGGCTCCTCCTTGGCTGAGCGGACCGCGCGCACGCACGCGGAGGTCCAGCGTCTGGCGCAGCGGGACGCGGCGGCGATTGCACGATTGCGCTCGGCGCTGAAATCCGAGCCGGTTTCTCTGGCCGAGCGACCGGCGGACGTGCACGACATACCCGGCCTCATGGCACTGCGCGAGGAGCTGTTCGAGCGCGACGACGAGCAAGGCACGCATCGACATATCGCGCCGGTGGGTTCGCGAGACGGCGAGAATCCTGCCCTGCAACAACGATAAGCCGTGCATGACGATGCCCCAGACGCAGCCCCGATCGACCTCCCTCGGCCTCCGCTCCGCTTCGAAGCTGCTGATCGCCGCCGGTTCGGCATTGCGCGGGTCGGTTGATCCCGGGGTGTTCGGCCGGCGTCTTGCTGGCCGTGGTCGGCACGCTGCGGATCACGCGTCCCTGAGCATCGGTAGATCTCCACAGCGCGGTTCGCGCAGCTACCGATGGCGCCTTGGCGACCGCGCGGTTTGATGGCGTCAAAGGAGGTGAGCTGATGCCCACCAACGTGAATTCCCTCGGCACCCGCGCTGGCGACTGGATCGAATGTCGTGGCATGCACGGCCAGGCGCCTCGCAGGGGAGAGATCATCGAGGTGCTTGGCCACGATGGCCACGAGCATTACCGCGTGCGCTGGGACGAGAAGCACGAGTCGATCGTCTACCCGGCCGACGGCGTGATCGTCACTCCCGGTCCCGCCCGGCGCGGCCGTGGCGCCGCCCGCAAAAGCAGGGCAGGGTGACCGTCACAACAGTCGGCACCGTGTGTCGCGTCATGGCGCTGTGACAGCCGCGGATCCGAGCTGCTGCGCGCGCTGCATTTTCATCGACCGCAAGATCAAGTTGAGCGAGTGTCGGCGCGGGGGATCCAGCGACTGCCCCGGGCGCCGCACCGCCGGGGCGGGCTCTGGCTGACACCTTTGTTTCGGCGCACGTGGGTGACAGGAGCCACAGCGACGGGCGCAATGGGGACAGGGGTCCCCTGGAAAGGAGACGATCGACATCGAGCCTAAAGGCAGGGCGCGTCCTGCAGTCCGGGGGCCAACGGCCGACCACGGCCATCCAGGCCCCGGGCCGGCACGTGGCGGGACGGCGAATCAGCCGGCGGCCGGAGTGATCCTGACCGCCTCCTTCTTCGCCTCCTTGGGGAGCGGGATCGTCACCTCGACGACGCCGTCATGCGTCTTTGCCTTGATCTGCTTGGCATTGATCCCCGCGGGCAGCGCCATCGAGCGCGAGAAGGACCCGTAACGGCGCTCGCGCCGCACGTAGTTCTCATCCTTCTCCTCAACGCTCTCCGTGTGTTCACCAGAGATCGTGAGGATGTCGTCCTCGACCTCGATCTTGACCTCCTCGGGCTTGATCCCGGGCAGGTCGGCGCGTACGACCAGATGGCCGCCTTCGCGCACGACGTCGATCGCCGGCGTCAACGCGCGCTCGCGACCATCCAGCCGCTCGTCAAACAGGCGATCGAAGCGAGACCGCAGCTCGCCGAGCTCGGTGAACGGATCCCAACGCGTCAGTGTTCCAGGCATGACTCACCTCCTTTCTGACCTGTAGGTGACCCGGTTGACGCTAGTCCCGGTCGCCGCCGCACGCATCCGCACCCAGCGGGGTCACGCGTAGGGGATAAACCCGGATGCGGACGCTGCGCGGGCGTGTCGGATGGGCGCGACCGCGCCCTACGGCTCGGTGCCACCTCACATTCCAGCTTCGGCACTTGCCTGTCGGTGGCGGCGGAGGACGTCTAGAAGCAACCGGAGGCGGTCGCTCATGATGCCGTCCACGCCCAGGGCGAGGAGCCACTGGATGGTCGGCTCGTCGTTGACCGTCCACACATGAACAGGAAGGTGCGCGCGATGCGCGGCGGCGAGGAACCGCTCAGTGACGATCGGGACAAGGCCTCGACGCGTCGGGACCTGCAGGCAATCGGCGCCGAGGCGTGGCATCAGCCCGAAGGTCGCGGCGGCACGGCACAGTGCGACCGCGGGCGGCCCCATCGACGTGCACGTCCGACCACGACCGAGTTCGCGGATCCCCCGGAGGCGGCGGTCCGAGAACGATCCGATGCACACGCGATCCCACGCGTTCAGCCGGTCGAGGAGCGCCGCCAGCGGTACGACGCAGGCGTCAGCCTTGGGGTCGATGTTGACTCGCGCTTCGGGCCAACGCACGAGCAGGTGCTCGAGTCGCGGGACTCGGATCCCCTGACCGCGGAACGGGAAGGTGCCTCCGTCGTCCGGTGAGAACGTGTAACCGGCGTCGGCCGCCTCCACCTCGTCGATGCCGAGTTCGGCGATCCGGCCAGTGAGATCGGTGACCCGGTCCAACCGATCGTCGTGAAAGGCGACCAATACCCCGTCCCGAGTGATGTGGGCGTCCGTCTCCAGGTAGGTGTACCCGAGTGTCACGGCGATCTCGAACGCGACAAGCGTGTTCTCGGGTGCCTCGCCGGCCCCACCGCGGTGGGCGAATGCGATCGGCCCGGGGTGATCGAGGAAGGGGTGCACTGGTTGCGCTCCGCACCGCCGATCTTGTCAGGCCCGAAGCCTTCTGGAATTTCCCCATATTCGGGTCCGGGATTTGCGCCGATCCACGGCCCCCGACGGTTGGAAGGATCGTCCTGAGTCTGAGACACACATGAACGAAGACGCCGACAAGACCGAGCGCCCTCAATGGCCGATCGCCTCGCGCATGATCTTTCACGCGTTCGGAGCAAGCTTCGGCAACAGCCGCGACCGGTCTCAGATCGACTCCCGTGCAGACAGCTTCGCCGGCTCCGTCAGCGCCTCCGAGGACGAGATTCAGTGCGCGAGAAGCCGCGAGTGTTGGCGGATGACGCCTGCGCCGGTGGGTGGCACGACGTTCGTTCGGCTGCCAGCCGCGACGCAGACGAGCGACGGACTCGAGCTAGGTCGTGCTGGTCTCGGCGTTGCGGGAGTCGGCGATGATCAACCGGTAAGTCAGGCTCGGCGTGGTCGTAACCAGACTGCGCCGCCCAGTCTGCATCGTCTGGAGTGATCGGATCTTGCGGCGCCCCGAGCTGACGCTTATCGCGAACGCGGCGCTTGACCGGGAGAGTCAGAGTCCCGAGACCTGCGGGGGTGCCCGGCGTCTGCGCCGTACGCGTTCGCTCGGCCGCGTGGGCGCGGGCATCTCGCGCCGCTCTTGGGTGGCGATTTCTCCCTGGCGATCGTGGCCCGTCCGGCCGCCCCCGGCGATCGGATCGCCTACCACGGACGGGAGCTGGTTCGTGTCCCGCGGATGAGCGAGCTGACGCTCGATGCGCGGTACGACCCGGTGGTGCTCCGGCACCTGACGGTGCTCAAGCTCTCCGACGACGAGACCGCCGTGCTCGCGGCGACGCATGGACGCGAGAGTGCTCTCGAGAGTTTCTCGGATATCCCGGCGTCGCTCCTCGCGCTCGGCTTTCGGGACGCCGACATTCACATCGGCAGCACGGCGAGTCACGTTGCGCCGGATCGGGTTGTCGCGAACGTGCAAACGTCAGGCGCCGGCACCTCGAACCTGGCCGCCGCGGTGCGCTGAGTCCACCCGTCAGTGGGCTCTCGGCCGAACGCCCAGCTCTCGGGCGCGGGCGAGAGCCGATCGGGAGCCAAGCAGCCGTGATGCCACAGGCGAGCCGGCTCGTGCCGCTCATGCTGGTCGAGGTTCAGGTAGGAGGAGGAGCACAGTGATCCGTCGGCGAGCTCCAACCACAGCGGTTCGTAGACGCCGATCCGATCGCCGCAGCGAGCACAGAAAAGTGGGGATCGGTTGGGATCCACGAAAACAACTCTCGATCCAGCGAATCCGACCGTATCCCGCCTGCGCTCGCGCCAAATCGGGGGGCGCCCGTGACCTCTCTGCGGCCAACTACGGCCCGAGGTGACTCCTCACGAACCGGCTCGACCGCTCGTCCGAGCAGGTTGCGCAGGACTGCCCGAGCTGGGCGCGTCGGGCTGCTGGCGGGTCAGGTGGAAGCGGGCCTCGATCCTCGTCCATTGGCCGGGCGCGGGGTGGACGGCCAGCGTCCCGTCCGGCAGCTCGGCACGCTCGCGCATGCGTGGCAGCCCGAACCCGGTGGTCTTAATCGCCGGATCGAACCCGCGGCCGTCGTCGCGGACCGTCACGTGGATCGCGTGCTCGTGCTCGAGGATCTCGACAACCGCGCGGCGGGCCTCGCCGTGCTTGGTCGCGTTCGTCAGCGCCTTCTGAACGATCCGGTAGACCGCTGTCTTGAGCTCCAGGGAATCGCGGTCGTCGGCGGTGGGGCGCCCCGACGGGACCTGGACGCTGACATCGACCGCCAGGCCCTTGGCGGCGAACTACTCGGACAGCGCGTTGATCGCCGCTTCGGTGCCGAGCTTTTCGATGTCCGCGGGCCGCAGGTCGGCGATGAGCCCGCGCAGGTTGGCGATGTCTGAGTCGAGCTGGCGGACGGCCTCGTCGATGACGTCGGTGATCGGCCCGGAGCCGGCGTCGCGCCGCGCGCCGTCCAGCAGCACGCGAAGGGCGCAGAGGCTCTGGAGCGTCTCGTCGTGCAGCTCGCGAGCCCAACGCTCGCGCTCTGCCTCCGCCGCCGCCAGGGTCTGGCGGCGGCGCTCAAGGGTCACGGACTGCGCGGTCGCCACCGCGGTCGCGGCAATCGCCGCAAACCCCTCGAGCAGGCGCCGATGCTCGGCGCTGAAGCTCGCGCCGTCGCCCGGATCGAGCGCGACCAGCGCCCCGTAGGCTTTACCTCGAAACACCAGCGGGACGACCAGCCCGTCGCTGGCGCGGAGGCCGAGCCGGCGGAGACCGTGCTGCTCAAACCACGCGCCGTTGAGTCTGTCGGCCAGCCGCTGAGGCTGGCCGGTGCGGAGCGCCGTGCTGGCGACGGTGTCCTTGAGCCTCAGTCGGACGCCGAGGAGCCCCTCCGGAAGGTCGCCGGCGCCGGCGGCGACCACCAGATCGCCGTCGCGCTCGAGCTCGATCACGAGCGTCCCAGCGGAGACCAGCGCCCGGCCACGCTTGGCGACCAGCTCCAGGATCCGGCTTAGATCGGTCTCGCCACCCAGGGCGCGCGCGATCTCGAGCGTGGGCTCGAGCGCGTTGACCGTTTCCTGAAGCTCGGCCCGCCGCCGCTCGGAGCGTGTGTAGCGTCGTGCGTGGTCGATCGCGACGCCGGCGAACCCCGCCAGCAGGACCACCGCCTCCTCGTCCTCGGGGGTGAATGCTGCGGCCTCTCGCTTGTCGGTCAGGTAGAGGTTTCCGTAAGGCTCCCCGCCGACCAGGACCGGCACGCCCAGGAACGAGCGCATCGGAGGGTGGCCCGGCGGAAAGCCGTAGGAGCGCGGGTGGCCGTCGACAACGCACAGCCGCAGTGGCACCGGGTCTGTGATCAGCTCCCCGAGCACCCCGCGTCCCTTGGGCAGCTGCCCGATCTCACGTCGCGTGTCCTCCTCGATGCCCAGCGTGAGGAACCGCGCCAGCTCGCTCCGGGTCTCATCGAGCACTCCAAGGGCCGCATACTTCGCGTCGGTCAGGTCGCGGCTCGCCTCGAGCACTCGCGCGAGCACGAGATCGATGTCCACCTCCTCCAGAACGTTCCTAGCGAGGCTTAGCTTAGGGCCGCCCGCGTTCCCGGGTCCATGATTACCCCGCCTGCCGCTCGCCCACCGATGTGCTCATCGCTGTGCGGCGCCGGGGCGCCCAAGCTTCGCACGCGAGTCAGGTTGGGGCTTCGCGAGCGTATCGCCGAGCACCCCGTCGGGGCCGGCTCCGCGGAGAGCCGCCCGCAGCGGCCGGTTGCAGCTCGGGCAGGTGTGACCGACCGCCCACAACACGGTCAAGGGCACGGCGGACCGACAGGAGGGACAGCGGATTAGGGCTCGTTCGAACATTGACGGCACCAGGGGCTCGGTCCGACGAGCCAGTCCGGGCCGTACGCCCGGGCCGCACCCTTCATCTGGAAGCCACGCTGGCGCCACCCCGGAGAGCACGACAACGCCGCCGACGACTCTAGCGTCCGAACACCGGCAGATCACCGCGAGCAACTGAACGCCGCGCGCCAGCCAGCGGCCCAAGACGTCCCTGAGCCGATCGCGGAAGAGATTGGGCTGGCGCGGGCCGATCCACCCGGACCGACCCATCGTTGAAGACGCCACCGATGGGCGCGCCGGCGGTGACTGAAGCGACGATGGTCCAGGCCGATCACTCCGATTGTTCGCTCTCCGACGCGCCTACACTTGGGATTCCTGCCCATCGGCTTCTTTTGGCGCTCTGAGTCGTTCGCAGGCCTGCCGACTGAGATCGCCAGGGAAGGCTGTGACATGGATGCGACGGATCGCCTGAGTGGAAGCGAGCTAAACGGCGCGCTGACGAAGGCGCTTGTCGGATCCAGACCGAGCACCTGGGTCGTGGGCCGGTGAACGCGGTGACTTTCCACCGTGGCAATGTGGTGGTCGCGGTGGCACACGACGTGCTGACAAACGCTGAAAAGGTCATGGCGAAGAATGGGAATCACGACGACGTCATTGAGTTCCGCGGGCTGTTCCGGCAGGTGATGGAAGCGGACCTCCGTGGGGCGGTTGAGGGGCTGACGGGTCGCCACGTGATTGCGTTCCTGGGTGCCAACCATCTGGAGCCGGATGTGGCGGCCGAGATATTCGTTCTCGATGTGCCGCTCTGATCTGAGAGAAGCGTCGGGGATCGACTGCGTCGAGACGATGGAGGCGGACTTCCGCGAGCTGTCGAACGTCTCACAGGCCGGAAGGTGCTCGCGTTACTCAGCGGCAACCACATCGACCCCGACATCGCCGCGGAGCTGGTCATCCTTCGACGCCCGTAGGGAGGCCCGGCCGCGGCCGCGTGAGTCTCATTCGGGGTCGATCGGGCGCGCTTTGAACAGCGGATAGCTGACCGTGACCGCCTGCGCGACGTCGAACGCGCTCTGGTTGGTGTTCCGGGCGCGTGTGCGCAGCTCCGCGAACGCCTCATCTGGACTGATCCCGTGGCGCTCCATGAGGATGCCCTTCGCCTGCTCGATGATCGTGCCAGTACGCAGCGCGCCGTGCAGACGAACGCCTCATCGTCGGTGTCGAGGTCGACAATCGCCGGGCAGGAGGCCTGCTTGACGATCGCCGAGATCAGGACGAGCGCGTGGCTCTGATGGCCGTCGAGGGCGACGATCGCCACGTTCGGGTTATAGCGCCGCGTCGCTTCCGCGATCTCTGAGACATCGAGCATTCGCGCGACCACCGTGTGGCCAAGCCCTGAGATGACGTCGGCGATCTCTGTGATCCGACGCTGATCCTCGTCTGCAATCAGGACGCGCAGATGGTGCGGATCCTCGTCCACGCAGCGGTGTCGCGTCTCTCGTCACCCAACGGCAATCGGCTATCCTGAGGTCGTCCGCTCTACTGCCCAAGGGGCCCGGCGGATACCTGCGGCTCGACTCTCGGCCGGCAACTCGTCAGTTCGACCGCTTGGCTGACGTTCGGACAACCCCAGTCAGCCAGAGGTAGCAGTGTCGATCACACCGCGCGCGACGAGCATGTCGCGGGTCAAACACGGACCGCAAACTGCGCGCATCCTCGCACCGGATATCCACAAGCCGGCCGCGACGAACCAACGGCGGCAGCCGAACCCGCCGCGCGAAGAGCGTCGGACGGCAGCGAGACTCTCATGCGGGGTGCTCGGTTGCTGATGGCCGGTCAAGTCCCACTTACGGGCGGCGAGCTCAACGCCGCGATCACGAGCGCGCTGGTGGGGATCCACACCGAGTATCTAGGCCGCGGCCCGAAGAGAGCCTCGACGTTCCATTACGGCAACGTGCTGGTGACGCTGATGTATGAGGTCCTGACGCCTACCGAGAAGTCTCTCGCTGACGGCAATCGGCGGGAGGCCGTGAGTCACATTCGCAAGCTCTACCGGGAGACCATGGAGGCCGACTTCCGCGAGGCCGTCGAACGTCTCACCGGCCGCAAGGTGCTCGCGTTCATCAGCGGCAATCACTTTGACCCCGACATCGCGGCCGAGCTGTTCATCCTCGACTCGCCACTATGAGAGCCTGCGGAAATCCCCGTCGGCGCGTGGGTGAGCGAGCCGCGGGGCACCGGTCGCGGGGATCACCGGCACCAGGTCCGGGAAAGTAGGGATGGACCACGCGGCCTGCTGAGTGACGGTCATACGAGCGCCGGGCGCGCTTGCGATAGTGGCGCCGGCGCAGCGTTCGGACGATGAATGCGCTCGGGTGAAGAGCCCGGGCCGGCTCGCATCACCGAGACAGATCGGGGAGCGCTGATGCTCTGTCGAAGCCGAGCCATCCGCAGCATCAACCCGATGCGAGTCTCCGTCACCGGCATGTCGCTTGTGGTCGACGCTGGCGTTTCCTCGCGTGGTCACCGCGTGGGGCTGATGATGAGCACTGACGACCAGTTCGCGGGCCCGCTACGTCGGGATCGAGGCGGTGGTCGATCTGCTCTGCGAGGCGCTCGTCGAGCGGGGGCATGAGGTGACGCTGGTTGTCGCGCCCGGCTCGTGCATCCGCTGCTCGATGCCGCTCACCCAAACACGGTCGGCTCCTCGCTGTATGAATCAGATCACGTCGCCTGCGCGTGGGAGCAGATCGAGTTGGCCGCCGAGCGCGGCGAGGGCTTCGGCGTTGTGCACGACCACTGGTGCTTCGCCGGATTGGTGATGGCCGATCGCGTCCACCCTGAGGTCGTGCACACGGTCCACGGGCCGCTTGACCGCAAGCCGGCGCCGTTCTAACGGCGGCATCGGCACAAGGCGCTGTTGGTCGCGATCCGCCGCACGCAAGCACGAAGCGGCCCGGCTGGGGTCCGGATCAGCGCGGTGGTGCCAACCCGATCGCGGTCGACTGCTGGCCGGCGCGTGAACAGAAGAAGGATTACCTGCTGCGGATCGGACGGATCGACCGGTGAGGGCGCGCACCGCGCGATCCAGGCCGCGCTCTCGGCGGGCCGCCCGCTGGTGCTCACAGGCCCGGTCCAGTCCGGGTGGGAGCATTGCTTCCGCCAGTGGGTGGAGCCGCACGTCTACGTCGGCGGGTGCACCACGTCGGCGAGGTCGCGGGCACCGCGAAGCAGGAGCAGTACACGAACGCGGCCGCGCTGTTGATGCCGGTTCGCTGTCGGGAGCCGTTCGGAATGGTGATCGTCGAGGCGTTCGCGTGCGGGACTCCGGCAATCGCCTTTCTCGAGGGCGCGGCGACGGAGATCGTGATCGACGGTCACGCCGGTCCAGAGGGCACTGGGCTGTCGCGGTAAGGAGCTGGCCCGATGACCAATCCAGATGGGAATGGAGCGACGTGGCGGGGTCTTGTCCCCAGCGCCGTGGAGCAGGGTTGGGATCATCGGCCCGTTCCGCGTGCGGGAAGCGAGGCGATTCGCGGCGACGCCAGAAACGCTGTGAGGATCGTGCTCCGACGATCACGCGGTCGTGCGACGGGGCGTGCGGAGGCTGCTCGAAGCGCAGGAGGGCCTCGAGGTTTTGCCAAGGCGGGTGATGTCGGTGCGGCGCTGCGCAAGATGCGCGGACACAAGCCAGACGTCCTCGAGCTCGACGTCAACATGCCCGGCGGCCCGAGTCTCGAGGCGATCCCTAACTTCCTCGAGGCATCACCGCGCACCGCAAACGTCGTCCTGCCGATGGACGACCGGCCCCAGTTCGCGCGCGCGGCGCTGCGTGCAGGGCATTGGCGTTCGTGCTCAAGGACGCGACCCACACCGAGCATGAGAACACTGTGCCTGCCGCGCTTGCCCGCCCCGTACCTCAACCCGCGACTCGGAGCACGCGTCGCGACCGAACCGGAGGCGACGACCCGGGGCGGTCGACGCGCTTTAGATCGCAGGCGCGAGGCCCTGAGGCTACTCGTGCTCGGCTATGCGAACGCGGAGATCGCGAACGATCTCTTCCTGAGTATGCGCACGGTCGAGTCCCACCGCTCGCATATCCAGCACAAGACCGGTGCGACGTCGCGCGTAGACTCGTCTCGTACGCCCGTGAGCATGGTCTGTTCGATTAGGCGGCCGTCGAAACCGTAGGAGGCGGTCGACGGCCATGTGACGGCTTCCGACAGCCAGGAAGAGTCATTGCGCGGGTGGTTACGGGATGCCGTCGGTGACCTCTACGGATGGCACCAGAGGGCGGCGATGCGACGCTCTTGGTAGTGAAGGCACCGTCTCCGCTGCTGGTGTCTACGACATTTGAGATCGGTTCGATGGCCTCGTCTTCCGCCAGATCGTGTGCCGGGGTGTGAGCGCGGAGAACGTGCGCGCCGCGCTGGCGCAACCCGATTTCTATCCCGTCCGGCCCGATCGCGTCGATGTGCGCGAGACGCACATCTCGTGGGTGTTCCTCGCGGGGAATCGCGCCTACAAGCTGAAGAAGCCGCTGGTGCTGCCGTTCCTGGATTACGGCACGCCGCAGCGCCGGCGTGAGATGTGCCGCGAGGAGGTGCGGCTGAACCGCCATCTGGCGCCCGACGTGTATCTGGGCGTCCGGGCGCTGGCCGCGGGGCACGGGGGGTTCGCGCTAGCGGCGGAGGACGACCCTCGGGCGGTCGACTACGTGGTGGAGATGCGCCGCTACGACGAGCAGTCCACGCTGGCCGCAGCGCTCGGGCGCGGCGAGCTCAAGCGAAGTCAGGTGGTCGCGCTGGCGCAGCGGCTGGCTGCGTTCCATGCGCAGGCGCCGCGGGTGGAGGCGTGCGGCGCGCCCGTCCTGGGGGTGGAGCGGCGGATGACCGAGAACTTCCACGAGCTGTTGGCGATCGTCGAGCACCGCGCCGAGGTCGAGCGGGCGCTCGAGCTGGAGCGTTTCGCGCACGCGTTCGTGGTCGCCCACGCCCGCACGCTGGACGAGCGCGCGCGCCGCGGCCTGGTGCGCGAGGTCCACGGCGACCTGCGCGCCGAACACGTGCTGCTCGGCCGCCCGGTGCGGTTCGTCGACTGCATCGAGTTTGACCGCCGGCTGCGCGAGCTCGACGTAGCCGACGAGCTCGCCTTCCTGGTGATGGACCTGACGGCCCTCGGGGCCGAGCGGTGGGCGCGGACGCTCGTCGACGCCTACCGTCAGGCCGGGGGCGATCCCGGCGAGGACTGGCTGATCGCTTTCTACGCCTCCTACCGGGCGCTGGTGCGCGCCAAGGTCGCGCTGCTGCGCGCCAGCCAGCATCCGGTTGCGAGCGCAGAGCGGGCGCATGAGAGCGCCGCCGCCCGCGACCTCCTCGGACTGGCCGAGCGGTTTGCCTGGCGGGCGCGGTTGCCGCTGGTGATCGTCATCTGCGGGGTCCCGGCGGCGGGCAAGTCGCACCTGGCGGGGACGCTCGCCGAGGCCTCCGGGCTCGCGCACCTCAGCTCCGATGTGACACGCAAGCGTCTGGCCGGGATCAGCCCGCAGCAGCGGGCGACCGACCGCGTGTACAGCGCCGAGTTCAACCGGCTCACATACGCGGAGCTCGGGCGGTGCGCCGCGAGAGAGTCGTCCGCCCACGGCGGCGCGCTCGTCGACGCGACGTTTCGTCACCGTACCGACCGCGACAGCTTCACCGAGGCCTTCGCCGACGCGGCGCCGTTGCTGTTCGTCGAATGCCGTGCGCCGGCCCGCGTGCTCGCGAAGCGAGCAGGCCAGCGTGACAACCGACCCGGGGGCGCCTCGGATGCGTCGCTGTCGATCGTCCTCCGCGAGAGCCCGAGCTGGGAGCCGCTGGACGAGCTCGCGCCCGAATCGCACGTCGCCCTGCGCACCGACCGCCCGGTCGAAGCGCAGCTCGAAGACCTCCGTGCTCTGCTCGACAGACGGATCGGCCTGCTGACGACGCGAGCTGCCCACCCGCCGGGTATTGCCGAAACTCCCAAGCCGCTGGATCTCGCGGAGATGCCCGCAAACCCCCGGACGGGCTCGACTCGCGGCTAAGGCTGCCCGTCGACCATCGAGTGCGCCCGACCGCGCCACTGCTGGTGTGCATGCCTCTTGCCGCTACCTGATCGTGAATTCGATCTCGCTGTCTCACCGGCCCGGAAGCGTTCGTGCGGTCGTCGCTTCCGGCCAGCCGGGACAGATCCTGAGCGGGATGCCTGTGCTCGTCCGTCGTCATCACTGTGGTGCCAGCGTCCTTGGTCTAGGAGCTGAGGAACTCGCGAAGGTGCTCGGGTAGCATGCGCAGAACGCTGCCCGCCTCGCCGGGGGAGATGTGCCGGGCAAGCACCCGGCTCGCGGCCGCTGCCGCGAACGACGCCTCGGTCTCGCCGGCCAGTCGCGCCTCGCCGGCGATCCGCTGCAGGAAGCTGTCGAGGTCGCGCGTGTGATCGGGGGTCCGGCTGGGATCCCAGCCCTCGTAGAAGACTCCTCTCACGAAGATCGGCAATTGCGCGGCAAGCGCCGCCGCCTCATTCACCGAGAGATGGTCGCGCAGCGCGTGCAGGAAGGCGCGCAGCACCCGATAGGCGTGATGGACATCATCGGTTGCGAGTTCCTCCGACAGCTCGTTGAGCCAGATGTGCGTCTTCTCAACGCTGCGGTCGATGACGTCTAGGTGCGTTGTGGTCATGAAGATCAACCTCCAGTCCGGGGCGGCGGTGCCCGGGATTCCGATGTCGTCATCGTGCCCGGGGCGCGGTCGGGCTGCATCGGTAATTCTCCCCATCGGCAGTCCGCGGCCTTGGCCATGACCGTTACATGACGCTGCCAGTCGCGCCCGAAGTACCTGGTCGGTACGTGTGAACTGCGGTGGTGGCGGTGACGGGCTGGCCGTCGTCGGGGGCGAAGCCTCAAACCGCCGCGTCACGGGATGCCAGCGAACCCAACCCCGAGGAGGCGCCGATGCCCGGTCTCAGCGTGTCCACCGTCATCAAAGCGAAGGTCTCACAGCTCCTTGACCGGGCCGAGGACCCGGCGGAGACGCTGGACTACTACAGCTACGAGAAGCAGCTCGAGCAGCTGCCCAACACCAAGCGAGGGATCGCGGGCGCCGTGACCGCCAAGAAACGTCTGCAGCTGCAAAAGACGACCATCAAGGAACAGACGGCCAAGATCGACGAGCAGGCGCGCCAAGCGATGGCGGCAGGCCGGGAGGACCTGGCGCGGGCGGCGCTCGAGCGCAAGCACCCGGCCGAGGGCGAGATGCAGTCGCTCGACCAGCGGGTGGCGTTGCTCCAGGACCAGCAGCAGAAGCTGATCGACTCCGAGCACAAGCTCCAGGCGAAGGTCGAGGCGTTCCGGACCAAGAAGGAAGTCATCAAGGCTCAGTACTGGGCCGCCGAGGCGCAGGTGCAGATCTCCGCGGCCGCGACCGGGGTCGGTGAGGAGATGGCCGACGTCGGGCCGGCGATGCGGCGAGCGCTGGAGAAGACCGAGGATATGAAGGCGCGCGCGGACGCGGTCTCAGAACTCGCGGCCGCGGCCACATTTGAGGACATCACGCGGGTAGGGCCGGCGCAGGACGAGATCGACCGCCAGCTCGAGCAGCTCGGGGGCTCGAGCGCCGTCGATGAGGACCTCGCGAAGCGCAAGGCCGAGCTCGGGCAAGGCACCAAACCGGCGCCGGAGCTCGATCTAGGCGCGCCGGCCGAGGAGACGCAGCGATGATTATCCGTATCTTCGGCGAAAGGACAATATGAGCTGCCTGAGCCGGCGTTGGCGCGGCTTCACGCCCTTGATGCCGACAGCGAGAGCGCTGTCAGCGCGGGCGACAACGATCGCTTCCACAACGCCTATGACCGGCTGCTCGAGTACATCCGCACCGCGGGCGCGCGCCTCAGCGCCGACGATCTCAGACCATCTGAGCTACTGATGCCACCCGCCGACAGCAGCGTCACCGAGGCTACCGGGAGCTGCAGGTACTCGAGCTGATTCCCGGATAGGGGCGTTCAACGCAAGAGTGCTCGCCAGCTCGCGGGCTGACGGCCGCGTATTCTCCGTCAGCCACGCCACTGAAGTCTGGTCACCACGCGCAGCGGCGGCGCCCCGGGTGGAGTGCCGTGCGTTCGCCGCCGAAGCTCGCGTCGGAGCGATCGGCTCACGATTACTTACGCCCTTGCGTAGCCTCCGCGGATGACCCTGTCGGTCGCCCGGTCGACAATGGAGATCACAGGCGATTGGTCCGTCCGGTGGTGGTTCTGAGGATGTCATTCCATGCTCACACATCCGGCCGCGTTCGACAACGAGCAGCGAGAGTTGGACGCTCTCAATCGCTTCTCCAAAGCGCGATTGAGTGCTCGCCCGCGATGTGGCTGTACGAATCGCTGCGTCGGCGGCCGAATCTTCGAAGGAGGGCTCTATGTCTGGGCACAGTTGGCATGTCAACGTTTCGTTTACAGAGGATGCGGATCGCACCCGAGCGGATGCGATCCTGGAGCTCGCGGACCAGAAATTCCATGGCTTCGGGCACGCCAAGCGTGCGTCCGACGATCCCAGCGTCCCGGTGATCGGTCAGGAACTGGCCGCGGCCCGCGCGCTCTCGGATCTGTCGCACCAGTTACTCGAGGCGGCGGCGGATCGAATCGGATCCTTCGAGGGACATCGCGTCAACCTGCACGGCTAACTCACGCGCGGCACCACCCGTCACTGTGACCCGGCGCTGCGCCCCGACCAGCTGCAACGATCGGGGCGCTGGGCCTAACGCGCGTCATTCCATTCAACGGCGCTTGCTTGCCATGCGCCTCGCTCGCCGGCTGCTCCACGAGCGCGAGCACGCGGCTGGCCATGAACCTCGCCCGACGCACGGGCTCGCCGGTGCGCGTCACCTCCGTGACCTCAACGATGCCCCGCCCTTCTGTGTCTCGGCGCGGCGCCCCGCGCGCGCGGCGATGATCCTGTAGGTTCGAGAGCCGTCATCGGTAGCGACAACAACCTCGACACGGCTGTGCAGCGATGGGTCCGGACCCCGCATCTACAACACCAAGCATGGGTTTGAGCGCGTCGACGTGGCCGGACAGCGGCTGCGCAACTCGGTGGACCTTGAGTTGCTGCGGCACGCGCGGCGTGCGCTGCTCCCGCTGCCGCTGATCGACCGAAGCCAGCGGCCCTCGAGCGATGTCTTCCCGCCATTCCGTAAACGTCCGGCCTCGGCGATGGTGGGGAAGCGGGCGGCGGTGGTGTTGTCTGGGGGTGGTGGGGCGGCTGTCGCTTTGATTGGTTCAGCGCGCGCGTTCGAGGAGGCGGGCCTCGAGCCGGAGCTGATCTGCGGCTGCTCAGGGGGCGGGCCGTTCAGCTCGCTGTGGGCGGCTGGGCTGTCGGCGCAGGAGATGGCCGACTTCGTCCTGTCCTGGGAGCCGGATCGTTACCTAGATCCGCAGTGGCTGCGCTTTCCGCGCTTCGTACTGACCGCGTTGCGCGGGTTCTCGGGCGTGATGAAGGGTGAGGCGGTGGAGCGCCTGTTCAATGATCGGTTCGGTAGCCTTGCCGTCGGTGAGTTTCCGGTCCCGCTGGCGACGATCGTCTACAACACCGATCGCGGACTGATCGAGTATCTCGGTACGCACACGACGCCTGACGTTCCGCTCGGGCGCGTCGTGCGGATCACGATCGCGCTGCCTCCGTTCATGGCATCGATGACATCTTTGAACTTGGCGTAGACGATCGCTCGCTTGGCTTTGTGCGTGGGGGTCAGCTCCCTGGGGGCGACGACCGCCCCGGCGCACAGCGCCCCCAAATCGGCCAGCGTCCACTCCGCCTGAGCGCCGTGTACAGCGCGCTCAAATACCGGACCTCAGCAGCTAGGCTCCCAACGTGGCCGCCGAGGATGAGTTCATGACCGTGGCCGAGGTCGCGGCGATCCTCAAGCTGAACCAGCAAACGGTCCGGAACTGGATCGACTCTGGATTCCTCCCCGCCATCCGGATCGGGCGCCGCGTGCGGATCGAGCGCTCGGACTTCGACGCGCTGCTGGAGTCGAGCTACACCGGGACGGCGGGCCGCCCGGGAGAGGGGATCTGGGGCGGGGAGGTTCCGGCGCCGGATTTGCCCGCGTAGCCGTCTGCGCTCCTGCCTACGATGGTGGGTCGATCCCGATCCCATCCCCCAGGAGGCCCGATGTCCAGCAGCGTCCCTGACTTCTCTCAGGAAGCACGGAAGTATCTCGACCAGGCGTCCGGAGCGCTTGTCTCGGAGAGCCTCACGGGAAGCGTGTCCGACAGCGGGATTGCGCTTGCCCAGGCCAACGCGACGATCGGCCTCGGCTACGCGGTCCTCGCCATCGTCCAATATCTCCCGCGCCTAGAACCGTAAGCCCTACCCCGTGTCAATCTGGGCGCCGGTCGTGGCCGCTCTCGGAACTGGAGTCATCGGCTTCGGTGGGATCCTCTGGCAGCAGTTCCGGCGGGACCGCAGGGCAACGCTGGCCGAAAAGAGCGACGCCTATTACCAGCTGATCGCGCACTCTTTGTCGTTCGCGGTCCGTGCGGGGACCATGCGAAACACGATGCGGGTTCGTTCCGGACTCAATGAGCGCATGGACCTTACGCTACGGCTTCGCAGACCCCTCGATCCAATGGAGGTACACGACTGGTTCGCGCAAGGCTACGAGCCGATGAACCAGGCGTGGTCAAAGATTCAGGTAGTCGGCTCAGTCGATGCCGTCCGCGTGGCGAAAGAACTGATGGATGCGTGCGCCGACATGGTCGCGCTGGCGGGCGAGCTGGGCGGTGCCCGGGGCCCATTCGGCACATACCTCAGGGGGCTCGAATGGACCTCTGACCAGGAGGAGGCGCTCAAGGCAACGACCAACCGCATGATTGAGCACCGCGAAGCCTTGATCGAACTCGCACGCAAGGATCTCGGTCATGGTCCGGTTCCTAGCCCTAAACAGGCGTGAGCCTGAACGCCGCCAGATAGCAACCTGAAGG